>Ga0207640_10000118_pt1 | contig 59872 bp, 57 predicted proteins | sample KBSCornC42_FD_184300 | JGI IMG/M metagenome (GOLD analysis project Ga0207640, IMG submission 184300) | Corn rhizosphere microbial communities from Kellogg Biological Station, Michigan, USA - KBS Corn C4-2 (SPAdes) (version 2) | ecosystem: Host-associated > Plants > Roots > Rhizosphere > Soil ... | reverse complement strand
ACACCTCCACCGACGGGCTCAACTATCGGCTCGAAGGCATCGTGCTCGATCACCAGAATAAGGACATGATCCTGTTCGAGGGGCTGGTCGGCGGCAAGTTCATGGCGCTGACCCGTCCGCTGGGCGAGGTCTATTTCGCTTATCCTGATGATAGCCCCTTCATCGGCGGCCCCGCGATCAACCTCTCCCAGTCGCCCGACGCGCTCCACTGGAAGCCGATCGATCATCCCTTCCTGCGCGCACGCAAGGGCTCCAAAATCTCGATGAAGCTGGGCGGGGGCACGCAGCCGATCCTGACCGACAAAGGCTGGCTGATGATCTATCACGGGGTGGAGACACGCCAGAATGTCGGCATCTATCGCAGCTTCTGGGCGCTGCTCGATCGCAACGAGCCGTGGAAGCTGCTGCGGATCGAGGATGACGAGCCCCTGCTCGAGGCCAATCCGGCGCTAACCGCTCCGATCGCGCATCAGCTCTACTTGCCGACCGAGGTCGTCTTCACCACCGGCATCGCCGACAATGGCAGCGACTATATCGTCGCGGGCGGCGAGGCCGATCTGGCCTGCCGCATCACGCATATCCCGAAAAGCCGCTTCGCATGAACGATCGCAAATGGTGGCAGAGCGGCGTGATCTATCAGGTCTATCCGCGCTCCTTCCAGGATACGGATGGTGACGGGGTCGGCGATCTGGCGGGGATCGAGCGGAGGCTGGATTACCTCGCCGATTTGGGGGTCGATGCGCTTTGGATCTCGCCGATCTTCCCCTCGCCGATGGTCGATTTCGGCTATGACGTTGCGGATTATACCGGGGTTCACCCGATGTTCGGCACGCTCGCCGATTTCGACCGGCTGTTGGCGGCAGCGCACGATCGCGGACTCAGGATCCTGCTCGACTTCGTGCCCAATCATAGTTCGGACCAGCACCCCTGGTTCCTCGAAAGCCGCTCGTCACGAACGAACCCGAAACGCGACTGGTATATCTGGCGCGACCCGGCCCCCGATGGCGGACCGCCCAATAACTGGATCAGCGATTTCGGCGGTTCGGCGTGGGAATGGGACGAAGCCACCGCCCAATATTATTATCATGCGATGCTGCGCGAGCAGCCCGATCTCAACTGGCGCAATCCCGCGCTCAAGGCGGCGATGCTCGATGCGATGCGCTTCTGGTTCGATCGCGGCGTGGATGGTTTCCGCGTCGACATCCTCTGGCACATGATCAAGGCTGCCGACTTCCGCGACAATCCCCCCAATCCGGATTGGAAGCCGGGCATGGCCGATATGCACAAGGTCCTGCAGCTACATTCGACCGACCAGCCCGAAGTGTTCGGCATCGCCGCCGAGATGCGCGCGCTCGCCGACTCCTATGGCGACAAGCTGCTGGTGGGAGAGATCTACCTGCCTGTCGAGCGGCTGATGGCCTATTACGGAAAGCAGGGCGAAGGCGTGCACCTGCCCTTCAATTTCCAGTTGATCGACGCGTCCTGGGACGCGGCCGCGCTGCATCGCATGGTGGCCGAATATGAAGCTGCTTTGCCGTCCGGCGGCTGGCCCAATTGGGTATTGGGCAATCACGATCGCCCGCGCATCGCCAGCCGCGTGGGCCATGCGCAGGCGCGGGTCGCGGCAATGCTGCTGCTGACGATGCGCGGCACGCCGACCATTTATTATGGTGACGAGCTTGGCCTCGCCGACGTGACGATACCTCCTGGCAAGGTCCAGGACCCGCGCGAATTGCGCGAGCCCGGCCTCGGCTTTGGGCGGGATCCGGTACGCACCCCTATGCCGTGGGACACGTCGCCCCGTGCCGGTTTCACCAACGGTGACCCCTGGCTGCCGCTCAACCCCGATTGGCCGACGCGCAACGTTGCCGCCGAAGCGGCGGACGCTGCATCGATCCTCTCGCTTTATCGCGAGCTGCTGACCCTCCGCCGCGCGCATCCGGCGCTCAGTGTCGGTAGCATGCGCCTGCTTTCGGCGCACGGCCATGTGCTGGCCTACGAACGAACGATGGGGGATGACAGGATCGTGATCGGCCTCAATCTAAGCCATGAAACGCAGCCATTCGACCTGCCCGAAGGCCGGGCTTTGCTGACGACCGGCGGCGACTATGCGCCGGGCGTTCTCGCACCCGATCAGGGTGTCATCCTGAAGGCCGCCCGCTGATGCGCGTCGCGATGCTCGCGCCGATCTCGTGGCGCACGCCGCCGCGCCATTACGGGCCGTGGGAATTGGTCACCAGCCTGCTGACGGAAGCGCTGGTGGCCAAGGGTATCGATGTCTCCCTGTTCGCGACCGCCGACAGCCTGACCGCCGGCAAATTGGAAGCAGTGGTGCCGACCGGCTATTCGGAGGACCGCAGCCTCGACGCGAAGGTGATGGAGATGCTGCACATCTCCAACCTTTTCGAACAGGCGGGCCGGTTCGACCTGATCCACAATCAGGCCGATTTCGTCCCCCTGGCCTTCTCGCGGCTGGTCGACACACCGATCGTGACCACGATCCACGGCTTCTCCTCCCCGAAGATCGTGCCTGTCTTCAAACGCTATGAAGACCGGGTTCATTATGTCGCAATCTCGGACGCGGACCGGAACCCCGACCTCAAATATGCGGCGACCATCCATCACGGTATCCGGATCGAGGAATTCCCGTTCGACGCCGAAGGAAGTGACGACTTGCTCTTCTTCGGCCGCATGCACCCCGACAAAGGCGCTGCGGACGCGATCCGCGCGGCGGTCGCCACCGGCAACCGCCTCGTCATGGCCGGGATCATCCAGGATGAAACTTATTATCGGACCGAAGTCGCGCCCTTTATCGACGGCGAGCGGATCGTGTTCAACGGGCCGGTCGGCGGGACGGCGCGAACCCGCGCGCTCGGGCGTGCGAAGGCGCTGCTTCACCTGATCGGATTCGAGGAGCCGTTCGGCCTTTCGGTAATCGAAGCGATGGCGTGCGGGACGCCGGTGATCGCCTATAACAAGGGGTCGATGCCCGAGCTGATCGAACATGGCGTGACCGGCTTCCTGGTCGACACGTTCGATCAGGCGGTGGAAGCGATCGGCCGGATCGGCGAGATCGATCGCAACGCCTGTCGCAGCGCGGTTGAGCAGCGCTTCACGGTCGAGCGGATGGCGGAAAAATATCTCGCGCTTTACGCACGCATTCTGGGAACCGCGCGCGGCTGAATCGCGCTTCACGCACCATGACGCGGCTATTCCACGTCTCCGACCTCCATTTCGGGCGGGAGGACCGGGCGGCGATGCGTTGGTTCGCCGGCCTGGTCCATACCGAAAAGCCCGATGCGGTCCTGTGCACCGGCGACCTCACCATGCGCGCGCGCAAGGCCGAATTTGCGGCCGCGGCGGAATGGCTTGGCGCGCTCGGCGTGCCGGTAACCGTCCAACCCGGCAATCATGATCTGCCCTATTTCAATCCGCTCGCGCGATTGCTGGATCCTTATCGCCGCTATCGCGCGGTCGCGGCGATGCTCGAAAACCCGCTCGATCTGCCGGGCGTCATGGTCGTGCCGTTAAAGACCACCGCGCGGCTGCAATTTCGTAATCTCGCGTGGGGCCGCGTCTCGCATTCGGGACTCAAGGCCGCGCTCGAGCGGCTCGCGGAAAAGCCTGGCTCGACAGTCGCGATCATCGCCTGCCACCATCCGCTGATCCGCACCGATTTCACGGGACATGGCGAAACCCGGTACGGCGCCGACGCGCTCGCTTTGCTGGCGGAGGCGGGCGCGGACGCTGTCTTGAGCGGGCATGTCCATGATGCGTTCGACGTCGCCCATCACGAGGCGGGGCGCGTGGTGCGGCTGATCGGCGCGGGGACCTTGTCCGAACGGGTGCGCACCACCCCGCCGTCGTTCAACGAATTGCGGGTCGAGGCGGGCGCATTGGAGGTGATCCGGCGGACGATGGCTTGAGGGCCGGCGCGATCCGCGCCATCGTCGCGCGATGCGCACCCTGATCCTCGGCCTTTGCCTCCTCGCCACGCCCGCATTAGCGGCCGCCCCCGATCCTTACGCCGCGCGCGTCGCGCGCATCCTCAGGGATACGCCGCTGATCGACGGGCATAATGACTGGGCGGAATCGCTGCGCGAGCGCGAGGGAGAGGGACGCTGGACGATTGACCTGAGTCAGGGGCTCGATCGCAAGCCGATCCCCTACAATACCGATATCGCGCGACTGCGGCAGGGCATGGTCGGCGGGCAATATTGGTCGGCCTGGGTCTCGTCGGGGCTGGAGCCGCTCGACCAGGTCAAGCAGACGATCGAGGAAATCGACCTGATCCGCGACATCGTCGCGCGCTATCCGCAGGTGTTCGAACTCGCAGCCACCGCTGCCGATGTACGCCGCATCCATAAGACCGGGCGGATTGCCAGCATGATCGGGGTCGAAGGCGGCAACCAGATCGACAACAGCTTCTCCGTCCTGCGCGCCTACAGGGCTTTGGGCGCGGGCTATCTCACGCTCACCCACAGCCGCACGATCGAATGGGCGGATTCGGCGACGGACAATCCGAAACATGGCGGGCTCACGCCGTTCGGCGAGGCGGTGGTGCATGAACTGAACCGTCTCGGCATGCTGGTCGACCTCGCCCACGTGAACGAGGACACGATGAAAGACGCGCTGCGCGTGACGAAGGCGCCGGTCATCTTCTCGCATTCGGGCGCGCGCGGCGTCGACGATCATCCGCGCAACGTGTCCGACGACGTGCTCAAGCTGGTCGCGGCCAATGATGGCGTGGTGATGGTCAATTTCTCGCGCGGCTATGTCTCCGACGCCTATCGCAAATGGCAGGCCGAGGAAGCGGCGGAGAAAGCGCGACTCAACGCGCCGCCATTCGGCGGGCTATTGATCGGCCAACCGGATAAGGCGGCGGCGGCGCTGGAAGAGTGGCGCAAGGCCAACCCGGCACCCAGGGTAACCTTGTCCCAGGTGGCCGATCATATCGATCATATCGCCAGGGTGGCCGGCATCGATCATGTCGGGATCGGGTCGGATTATGACGGGGTCGACAACAGCCTGCCGGAGGGCCTCGAAAGCGTGGCGGACTATCCCGCTCTGCTGGCGGAGATGTTGCGGCGGGGCTGGTCGGATGCCGATGTGGCGAAGCTCGCCGGCGGCAATGTGTTGCGGGTGATGGAGCAGGCCGAGAAAGTCGCGGCCTCGATGAAAAGCGAGCTGCCGGCGACCGCTACCGAGCCGTCGCTCGACGCGGGGAAATGACCCCCGCGCCTAGCGACGGAAGCGGTAGTAAAGTGCACCCAGGCAGTAAGCCAGGATGGTCAGCTTGAACCACAGGCAGGCCGTCACGATCATCGCGATGCGGAACGCCGGGGCCGGCATGCCGCTGCTTTGGGCGAGGCCCGCGCAGGTGCCGAGCAGCATCGAGCGGCTCGACACCTGGTTGGAATTGTAATCCCGGATCATGTCCCTCTCCTTATCCAGGTAGCGCATGGGCTTAGCCGGCAATGTGGGCGGGGCCGACGGCGGCGAGGATGCAGGTCGCGCTGACCAGGAACGACATGAAACCGACACCCAGCTGCGCGGCGAACGAAGAAGTATAATTCGACATTTTGGTACTCCCCAGTGATGTTCCCGCCGAACCATTCCGGCGATGCCAGTCACATTGCAGGGGCCGTGCCAAATGCCGCGCAGAGAGAAAAATCACGCAATCCTTGAAAATTTGTCGCGCAAACCGCCAAGGGCTGGCGCATTTTACGATACGTTGGCGAAATCAACCCGCCCTTTCCGGAAATGGTGGAATCCGGTTCGCAAACTGTCCGCAGATTGACCGTATCCGGACACAATATCCGAACCGTGCAGTTGGGACGCCAAGCAGCGAGCGGCCATCATCCCTTCAATAGCGATAGGGATTGCGATCGATCGTGGTCGTGCCCCGGCTCTGGTTGCACAGGAACACCTTGCCGGTGAAATAGATGCCGGGCTCCTTGATCGTCTTGGCGACCTCGAACGCGTGGCGCAGGTCGTCCACCGTCATCTGGACCGGCGCTTCATCCGGCTGCCAGGTGATGCCATAAGGGTAATCCTCCCCCGTGCTGCTGATCTCGACGTGACAGCCCATGACGTGGCTGACGGGGTGCGCGTCGACGAAGTCGATCAGGCGCTGCATGCTGTCGAACCAGGGCTGCCAGAAGCTGATGTAGCAGCGGCCCCGATAGAACATGTCTCCGGTGAACAGGATGTGCGTATAGCTGTCGTAAAAGGCGCACTCGGAAACGACATGGCCGGGCGATCCCCAGATCAGGATCTCGCGCCCGCCCAGATCCAGCGTCACGCGCTGTTCCGGGAAATTGGTCATCCCCCAAAAGCCCAGCATCTCTTCGTGGGTCAGGCCCATGTAGCGCGTGTTGGGGCGGTCGGCGAACTGGTTGGTGCCGGCATAATGATCGGCATGCAGATGCGAGAAGGCGACGAGCAATTCCATGTCCGCCGGATTGCTACCGTTCCGCCCGCACCAGCTTTCGATGCAGTCGTCCACGGTGCCGCGGAGGTCCCAATCGGTGCGTAGCTGGGTGAATCCCTCGTCGAGCAGCAGCACGCGGTCGTTGCCGAAATAGAGGGGGGCGAAGGGCGCTTCGTAACTGTACGCCTTGTTCTGGCGCAGGATCGCGGTGTGCGCGTTATACCAGTGCACCTGTAGCGGCGGGTCGATATTGTCCATCAGCGAGGATGAGCCGCAGATCCACTTTGCAGGAAAGGCGCCCGGCGCCGCATCCGAGCGCCTGAAGTCGATGCGCGGTCCTGGGGCCCGGGTCGCGGCCTTCAGGGCGGCCTGGGCCGGAAGGACCGCTGCTGCGGCCGTGAGCGACAGGAAGCTTCTACGCTGCATTTCGGGCTGCATTCGGAATTCTCGCACTTCGAGGCACGTTTTTTGGGGTCGGCGTCAGAACGGCCGGGGCGGGTCGATGTTGGGTACGCTTTCCGGCCAGACCGTCGTACGCTGGTCCGGGCTGACGTCGTTCAGCAGGATGAAGTTGGGCCGGATCAGCATCAGCGACTTGCCCGCGACCGCACGGGCATAGGTAAGCCCCTCGTCGAGCAGCGCAGGATCCATCTGCAACAGGCGCTCATAAGGCTTGTAGGTGGCGAAGCGGGGATAGGCCTTTCCGGGCACGAACATCATTTCGATATGTCCGCCCATCACCCATTTCACGGGATGTCCGTCCCTGAACTCTATCAGGCGTTCAAGCGAGTCGACGAAGTCCTTGTCGTTGCTGATCTGGATCTTGCCGGGATAGAAGAAGTCGCCGGTGAACAAAAACCCGGTGTAGGGATCGTACAGGCTGATCCCGTCCTTGTGCGTGCCGGGGGTCGGAACCACCTCGACCACGCGGCCGCCAAGGTCGATCTTGCCGGTGCCGGCGGGCCAGGCGGAAAGCTTGTGAAAGCGCTTCATCACCTCAAGCGGCTTCGGCTGCAGGGTAGTTCCCGGCCGATCCGCGAACTGCACGAGACCTTGATTCTGGGCAATGTCCTCGCCCGAGGTCAGCGCCACCGTCAGCGGCAGGTTGGGGCGGCGGCGCGCCTGACCCCAACGGGTCATGATTGCGTCCACCGTCTCGCGCAGCGGATAATGACGCGCGCTGGCGGTCGCACCGGTATCGATCAGCAAGGCCCGCTCGTTGCCGAACAGCAGATAGGAGAACGGCGCTTCCCAGTGCGTGCACACATTCTGGCGGAGAATGAAGCTGTCCTCGTTATACTGGATCACCTGGATGCGCGGATCGCGGTTCTTCGCGGCAACGTTGGACCCATAGATCCAGCGTAAAGCGAGGTTGCCGGGAGCCGGACCGTCGCTGGCATAATCGTGCACTACCGGGCCGCTTGCATGCAGCGGAACCGCCGAATCCGTATTCCGCACCCCGGGCCGATTATAGCCCAGAGCGGGATTGCCGTTGGGATAAGCCGAGCCCGTCGCCGACGCGGGGTTGCCGTTCAGATTGGGATTATAGGGGATCAGGCTGGGCGCGTTGGATATCGGCATGGGCGTCCTCACGGGGAGGATCGGCTTGCCCGCCGGCCGTCGCCGAAGGCGGGGGGCCGATTGGCGAAGCTGGATCGTCGGCGCTCATGAAATCCGACGCCCGGATGAAGCGCAGTAAGTCAAATGACGTACCGACCTTGCGCAGACGGGGTCATCGCTCCGACGCTGGAGAGATGTGAAGTCGAGATTGGAAAGCGCCTGCCCGATCGTGTCGGGAAAGGACGAGCGCAGCGAAGCTCCCCTCCGTCAAGCAATCTCTGTGGGAGTCAGCCGATCTTGCCGCGGCGATGCTCGCCCTTGACCCAGCGCACCGTGCCCGAGCTGGCGCGCATCACCACGCTGTCGGTGGTCATCATGCCCGCGCGGCGCTTGACGCCGTCGAGCAATGAGCCGTCGGTGACGCCGGTGGCGGCGAAGATCGCGTCGCCCTTCACCAGATCGTCGAGGCGGTAGATGCGGTCGAGGTCGGTCACGCCCCATTTGCGCGCCCGCGCACGCTCGTCATCGTTGCGAAACAGAAGACGGCCCTCGAACTGGCCGCCGACGCAGGTGAGCGCCGCTGCGGCGAGCACGCCTTCGGGCGCGCCACCCGAGCCCATATAGATGTCGATCGTCGTGTCGGGGTCGCTCACCGCAATCACGCCCGCAACGTCGCCGTCGGGGATCAACATCACGCCGCAGCCGATCTCGCGCAGCTCCGCGATCAATTTGTCGTGGCGCGGGCGGTCGAGCACGCAGGCGATGATTTCGTGCGGATCGACACCCTTGGCCTTGGCGAGCGCGCGCACATTCTCAGTCGGCGTGTGCTTGAGACCGACCAGGCCATCGGCAAAGCCTGGGCCGATCGCAACCTTTTCCATATAGACGTCGGGCGCATTGAGCAGGCAGCCCTCCTCGGCAATGGCGAGAACCGCGAGCGCGTTGGGGCCGGCCTTGGCGACGATCGAGGTGCCTTCGAGCGGATCGAGCGCGATATCGATCTTGGGGCCGCTACCCTTGCCGACCTTCTCGCCGATATAGAGCATCGGCGCTTCGTCGCGCTCGCCCTCGCCGATCACCACCGTTCCGTCGAATTCCAGTTCGTTGAAGGCCTGGCGCATCGCCTCGACGGCGGCGGCATCGGCCGCTTTCTCGTCGCCGCGTCCGACCAATCCGGAGGCGGCGATTGCCGCCGCCTCGGTCACCCGCACCATTTCCAAAACCAGCACGCGATCGAGCGTCTTCGAAGCCTTCACCGCCATCGCGAGCCTGTCTCCTGTCTTGGGCTATTGGGGGCGCGATAGGCGCGCGATGTTACCTTGTCGAGAAAGCGGCTGGTAGCGCCATGCATTTTCTGATGGATCCGCACCAGATCGATCCGATCTGCTGGCAAACTATGGCACAATCGTTGGGTGAAGCGCATGAGGCAAATTGCCGACGGGAGACGCCGATGCGCCTGATCCTTGCTGCCATGATTGCCGCGACTGCCGTGCCCGCGATCGGGGCTCCGATCGGGCCGCCGGCGCCGATTGTATCGCGAACGACGCCTGCCCAACAGATGATCGCGCTCTATCGCGACGAATATCGCCATGGATATGTCGCCTGCCCTACGCCCTCGCACGCGAACGAGGTGGTGATCTGCGGCAATGGCCGGGGCGGCTCTGCCAATCGGATTCCGCTGCCCGACGAGCGCGCGGCGCCCGAATGGCCGCGCCGGTCCACGGGTGAAATTCCTTCCGCCGCGTCGGCTTTGAACGAGGCCAGCAGCGCATGCGGGCCTGCCTGTTCCCAAGGGGGAGCGGTCAATCTGATCCAGGCCGCGGCCAGCCTGGTGCAAATCGGCCGTGCGCTCGTCGATCCGGAAAGTGCGTCGGACTACGCCGATCGCCATCCGCGCTAGAGCCGCGCTTCAGTTCGCCAATATATGCATCAGCATCGGCGCGCCGAGCAGGCTCGGCGAGCCTTCGAGCTTATCCAGCGCGGCCATGACCGATCGTTCTGGCCCTTCGTGCGTGACCATCACCAGCAGCACGCTGCCGTCCGCGGCAGCACCGCGCTGGATCAGGCTTTCGATCGACACGCCCGCATCGCGCATTGCCGCGGTCAGCTCGGCCAGCACGCCCGGCCGGTCGGCGACGGTGAAGCGCAGATAGGAACGGCCGCGCCGCTCGCCCGCAGGCGCGGTCTTCGCCTTGGCCAGGCTCTTCACCGGCATCGCGAACGCCGGCCCATATTCGCCGCGCGCAATGTCGATCAGGTCGGCGACCACCGCACTCGCGGTCGGGCCTTCGCCCGCGCCGCGGCCCTGGAACAGCAGCCGGCCGACGAAATTGCCCTCTGCCACCACCGCGTTGAGCGATCCGGTGACGTGCGCGAGCGGGTGTCCCATCGGCACCAGGCACGGGTGAACGCGCTGGAACAGCCCCTTGGCATTGGCCTCGCCGAAGCCGACCAGCCGCACGCGATAGCCGAGCGCTGCCGCCTCCGCGATGTCGGCGCCCAGCACATGGCGGATACCGGTGATCTGGACCGCGTCGAAATCCACCTCGGTCCCGAAAGCGAGGCTGGAGAGGATCGCAAGCTTGTGCGCGGCATCGACACCATCGATGTCGAAACTGGGGTCGGCCTCGGCATAGCCCAGCGACTGAGCCTCGCTCAGCACCTCAGCGAAGTCGCGGCCCTCCGCTTCCATCGTCGTCAGGATATAATTGCAGGTGCCGTTGAGCACGCCATAGACATGGTCGATCGCGTTCGCCGCGGCGCCCTCGCGCAGGCCCTTGATCACCGGGATACCGCCCGCGACCGCGGCTTCATATTTGAGCGCGGTGTTGGTTGCCTCGGCCGCAGTGGCGAGTTCAAGTCCGTGATGCGCCAGCATCGCCTTGTTGGCGGTGACGAACGCCTTGCCGCGTGCGAGCGTCGCCCGCGCGAGCGTGAGCGCGGGGCCGTCCGATCCGCCGATCAGCTCGACCACCGCATCGACATCGTCGCGCGCGGCAAGCGTGGCCGTATCGTCGACCCATTCGATGCCGGTAAGGTCGATACCGCGGTCGCGCGTACGGTCGCGCGCGGAGACGGCGACGATCTCAAGCCCGCGTCCTGCGCGGCGTTCGATCAGCGCCGCATTCTGCGCAAGCAATTTGACCACACCCGCGCCGACGGTGCCCAGCCCTGCCAGGGCGATACGAAGCTTCTCTGCCATAGGGGCCTCCCCTTGCCCGCTCTTGCAACCCATCGCAACCCGGGGAACGGCTACCTCGACCCCTTCGTTCTTATCCCAGGAATTCGAAGGAGAGTGACATGGCCGACATCACCGACACGCAGGCCGACGAGGTTACGCTGACGGAGGAGCAGCGTATCGCACTGGAAAAGGAAAAAGCCGCCAAGAACTGGCAATATGGTCAGCAGGGCGACCGCATCGACCACACGATCGGCAATATGGGCGGCGCCGGCGCATCGGCCTCGGGCCCTGACATTGCCGAGCAATCGGCGCCCAACCCCGGCAATTCGAGCGACGAACCCGGCCGCTGATAGAGCATTAATCCCGACGAGGGAGCCGTTGATTCGGCTCCCTCATATTAGCCCTCGGCGCGCTTGCGGCGCGGACGGCGAGCCTGCGGCGCTGGCTTGGCCTTCGTGGCGGCGGGCTTCTTCTTGGCGCGGCGCACGAGGGGAATCGCGACCAGCAGGCCGACCGCCGCCGCGACCGCCCCACCGATCAAGGTCACGCCGAGCGTGCCGATTCCGTGAGCCCCTTGCAGCCGTTCGAGCGCGGCGTCGCGCTGCGGATGCGGTGCCTGGGTCTCGGGATAAGGTGCCTCGGCACCGTGCGGCGGGGGAATCGGCGGGGCTTCGTCGTCACGCATGGCAGGCTCCCAAGCGACTCAATCGATCGCGGACAAGACCCAAACGCACAACTCCTCTCCGGGAATCGGTGCTGGCGCGTAATAATCCACGATATCCTCGTTATCCACAGGCTTGAGCAGCCAGATTCCGCTGGTGCGACTCGGTCCCGCATGAGAGCTTCTGAATGTGCTCGGGAGACGGGCTCGGCGGGAAACCAAAGAGCCGGAAACCCAAGGACATCCGAAGCGGAACGAGGACGATAAGCTCTCCGGAGCGGACGAAATCGGAAAGCAGAGGAAAGGCGCCGGAAGAGATGGCGATGGCGGACGGGCCGCAAGGTAACGTCAGCGATCAACGTCCCAAGAAGGGCCGCTGAACAGCAGAGGATCTCGGTCCGAAGCAAAGCAGCGACGCCTGAGCGATCAAGGACCGCGCCCGCGAGGGTTAGACCCGAAAGGGTTATGACCCGCAAGGGTTCGGAGACCGGAGGCGCTCGGCGCAGTGGGGGCTGGTGGCGACACCAGCCCCCATTTTCGTTGTGGGACATTTTCGGGATTTTCCCGGAAAGTCGCCGGACCTCACGGCTTGCGCTATGCCGCCGCAGCAATCAGCGCTTTCACTTCACGGAACGAAATACCGTCGGAGGTCGCGTCCAGATCGCCCGCGGCCAAACGCTCCGCCACGTCGCGCAACGCGCCCATCACCTTCATGTAAAGCGCCGAGCCGAGGCTGACCCTTTTGACTCCCGCCGCTGCCAGATCGGCCAAAGGCACGACACCGTCGGCGGGTGAGATCAACAGATTGACCGGCTTCGGCGCGACCGCGCGCACGATTGCGCGCACCCCCGCCATATCGGCTGGATATGGCGCGTACAGCACGTCCGCGCCCGCCTCGGCAAAGGCGGACAGACGGCGGATCGTATCGTCGAGATCCGGCCGCCCCTGAATGAAATTATCGCACCGTCCGGTCAGCACGATGCGTCCGCGTGCGACCTTGGCCGCCGCCGCGACGCGGGCGACCGCATCGTCATAGTCACGGATCGGCTGATCGGGATCGCCACTCGTATCCTCGATCCCGATCCCGGCGAGACCGGCCTGGATCGCCGCCTCGACCGTGCGCCCCACGTCCTCGGGCATATCGCCATAGCCATCCTCGAAATCGCCGTTGATCGGCAGGCCGGTGAGTCCACCGAGCAATTGGGCATGATCGAGATGCTCTTTGCAGCTGACCGCGTGTACGCCGTCGATCCGCCCAAGCGCTGCGGCGATCGCGGCCGAGGAGGTACCGAGCGCGCGAAAGCCGGCCTGTTTGAGCAATAATGCCGAGGTGCCATCCCACGCATTGGGCATGATGAACAGGCTGTCGTGCAGCGCCCGAAAGCGCTCGTAAAGTTCAGGCTGGCTCATCTTTTCCTCCTTCAAAGCACGGCGTGACGGCATTCATGGTCGAGCAGGTGCTGCTTGGCGGCGAGCCCGCCCGCGAAACCGGTCAGCGCGCCGTTCGACCCCACCACCCGATGGCACGGCGCAACGATCGAGATCGGATTGCGCCCGTTGGCCGCCCCAACCGCGCGCGATGCGCTGGGGCGCCCGATCTGGCGGGCTATCGCGCCATAGGTCCGGGTTTCACCGAACGGAATGGTCAGCAACGCCTCCCACACCTGTTTCTGGAAGGCGCTGCCCCTGAAAGCCAGCGGCACGCTGAATGTCTGCCTTCGCCCGGCAAAATAGTCGCCGAGCTGACTTTCGGTTTCGGCCAGGATCGAATGATCCGCCGTTTCGCGCATCGCCCCGAGCCGAACGCGATCTGGATGGTCATCCTCCCACAGGATCGCAACCAACCCGGCGTCGCCCGCCACCAGCTTCAACCGTCCGACCGGGCTCGGCATATGTTTGAAGACCAGGGTCATGACATTTCCTTCAAGGGCGTGACGCAGCCTATAGGCCCCCGCTGTCACCATTGTGGCAGCAGAATCCTCGCACCTGATAGCGCGGTGTGCGATCGTTAAGGACCGGCCACGATATATTTGCAGGGAAACGGGCCGTTCGGGAAGCGAGCGCGGGCCGACAGGCCCGTCCGGCGCGTCAGAGCTGGAAGAAAGCCCAGCCCAGAATCAGCATCGCCAGCGTCATCAGCACCGCGTCCCACGGCACTGCCCAGATGCGGTGGCGGCGATAGAGTTCGCGCAGATAATCCTCGCCGTCGCTGGTCGGCGTCGAGGCGATGCCGAGCCGTTTGACCGGCGCTTGCGAGAAAGCGAGCGCCTCCTCTTCGATCGGAATCGGACGTTCGAATGCGCAGCCATATTCGCCGTCTCGGGCCCAGGCCACGAAAGCGTGGGTCACGCCCGCTCCCGCCAGGCCGATCGTGATCTCCTGCCCGATCTCGAGCGTCGCGTCAGTCATGATGCGGACGCCCGAACGCGAAATGTCGAGCACGATCACATCGACCGGCGTGCAGCCGTCGGCACGCATGGTGCTCGGCGCATCGGTCGCCCGGCGTTCGGCAGTGCGCGCGTTCATCGTCTGACCTGTCTTGATCACCCGGCTCTCCAAGGCTGGGGCTAGTCTAACGCCCTATGGTTGCGAGAATCTAAAGATCGGCGGACGCACTTGCATCGGGCGGCCGCGCGGCGGCATGGCGGGACCGCCTCAGCAAAATCAGGGAATCGCGTCATGGATCTCGGCATCAAGGGTCGCACCGCTTTGGTCTGCGCATCGAGCCAGGGGCTTGGCCGCGGCTGTGCCGAAGCGCTCGCCGCCGCCGGCGCGCGGGTAATCGTCAATGGACGCGACGCACAAGCCGTGGAGCGCGCGGCAGCGGAAATTGCGGCGGCAACCCGCGCCGAAATCGTGCCGGTCGCCGCCGATGTCGGCACCGATGAGGGCCGCGCCGCTTTGCTCGATGCGGCGGGCACGGTCGACATATTGGTCAACAATAATGGCGGCCCGCCGCCTGCGGATTTCCGTGCGCTCGGCCACGATCAGTTGCTCGCCGGGATCGAGGCCAACATGCTGGCGCCGATCGCGATGGTGCAGGCGGTGATCGATGGAATGGTCGAACGCCGTTTCGGACGGATCGTCAACATCACGTCGGGATCGGTGAAGATGCCGATCGCCGGCCTCGATTTGTCGAGCGGCGCGCGGCTTGGCCTGACCGGTTTCCTCGCGGGCGCCGCGCGCCAGGTTGCTCATGCCAACGTTACGATCAACGGGCTGCTGCCGGGATCCTTCGACACCGCGCGCGGGACTTCGGTCGACAGGAAGCGGGCCGCCGACAGCGGCATCAGCCTCGATCAGGCGCGCGAGGAGCGGATCGCGAAGGTGCCGGCGCGGCGGCTCGGCACGCCCGGGGAGTTCGGGGCCGCCTGCGCTTTCCTCTGCTCGGCCCAGGCCGGCTTCATTACCGGCCAGAACCTGCTGATCGATGGCGGCGCCTTCCCCGGCGTCTTGTGACGGCCGATCGATCCCGCTCCGGTCCCATCATTTTCGTGCAATAGACCTTTCGCCTACTTCCCGCTGCAGCGCAGCGCGAGTATGGCCTTTCGATATATGACCTTCGGTAGGGTCGGCTCTTTCAGGTCCAAGGTTCCCCTTTTGCATCTTTCCCTCGATCGGCCAGGCTTTCGCAACTCTTGGCGTGCGCCAACGAAAGCGAGTCGCGGTCCCCTGCCGTCCCCTCTCGGCTTGCTTCTGGTTGGCGCCACCGCGTTGACCCTGGCGGGCTGCGGCGAGCAGAAAACGCCCGCGACCCCGACCCCGGAAGCCGGCTATATCGTGGTGCAGGCCAAGGCGGTCCCGCTGATGATCGAATTGCCCGGCCGAACCGCCGCTTTCGAGACGTCGGAGGTCCGCCCGCAGGTTTCGGGCGTGATCCAGGCGCGGCTTTTCACCGAGGGAGCGATCGTCCACCAGGGGCAGACGCTCTATCGGATCGATCCCAGCCTTTATCGCGCGTCGGTCAGCCAGGCGCAGGCCAATTTGCAGGCGGCGCAGGCCGCGCGCCAGGCGGCCATGGTCAAGGCCGATCGCTACAAGCCGCTGGCGCAGATGCAGGCGGTTGCGCAGCAGGATTATACCGACGCGCTTGCCGCCGCGCGGCAGGCCAATGCCAGCGTCGCGCAAAATATGGCCGCGCTCGAAACCGCGCGGATCAATCTGCGCTTCACCAGCGTCCCCGCGCCGATCACGGGCCGCATTGGCCGCTCGCTTTTCACGACCGGCGCACTCGTCACGTCCGGCCAGGCCGATCCGCTGACCACGATCCAGCGGCTCGACCCAATCTATGTCGACATCCAGCAATCGAGCGCCGACCTGCTCCAGCTTCGCCAATCACTCGCCTCGCACAGCGGCGTCGTGCCCTCGTCCGCTCTGGTTCACCTCAAGCTCGAAAATGGCACCGACTATGCCTATTCGGGCAAGGTCGAGTTCGCCGAGGAAATGGTCGACCCGGCGACCGGAGCGGTGACTTTGCGCGCGCGCTTCCCCAATCCGCAGGGCCTGTTGCTGCCCGGCATGTATGTCCGCGCGGAATTCAGTCAGGCGACGACGCAAAATGGCATTTTGGTGCCCCAGGCCGGCGTGACCCGCGATGCGCAGGGCCACGCCACCGTGATGCTGGTCGGCCCCGGCAACATAGCGGTCAGCCGCACGATCACCGCTGGCCAGACCGTGGGACCGAACTGGCTCGTGACCTCCGGTCTCAGGCCAGGCGACAAGGTGATCGTCGAGGGGCTGGGCAAGGTGAAGCCGGGCCAGCCGCTGCGCCCGGTGCCCGCCGGCTCGCGGCCATCGCCGGCCGAAGGTGGCAAGGGTGACGGCAACGAGGCCGGCTGACGCAGCATGATCAGTCGCATTTTCATCGATCGCCCGATCTTCGCGTGGGTCATCGCGATCATCGTCATGATGCTCGGCGTCGGCGGCATCTTCTCGCTGGCGGTCGAGCAATATCCCGACATCGCGCCGCCCCAGGTCAATATCCGCGCCTCTTACCCCGGCGCGTCGGCCACCACGCTCGAATCTTCGGTCACGCAGGTCATCGAGCAGCAGCTCACCGGCATCGACGGGATGCTCTATTTCTCGTCCACGTCCAATTCGAACGGACAGGTCAACGTCCAGGTCACCTTCGACAAGGGGGTCAACCCCGACATCGCGCAGGTGCAGGTCCAGAACAAGGTCCAGCAGGCCCTGCCCCGCCTGCCTCAGCAGGTGCAGCAGCAGGGATTGACTGTCACCAAGTCGAATCCCGACTTCCTGATGGTGATCGGCATTTACGACGAGACCGACAAGGCCACCAGCATCGACGTCAGCGACTATCTCGTATCCAACCTGCAGGATCAGCTCGGCCGCATCCCCGGTGTTGGCGACTTCAACGTGTTCGGCAGCCAATATGCGATGCGGATCTGGCTCGATCCGTATAAATTGCGCACCTACGCGCTCCAGCCGAGCGACGTGATATCAGCGCTCCAGGCACAGAACACGCAGATCTCCGCCGGCCAGATCGGGCAACAGCCTATGCCCGATGCGCAGATGCTGAACGCGATCGTCACCTCACGCTCCCGCTTGACCTCGGTGGACCAGTTCAAGAAAGTAGTGATCAAGTCACAACCCGACGGATCCAAAATACTGCTGCAAGACGTGGCAAGGCTCGAACTGGGGGCGGAGAATTATTCGAGCATCAGCCGCATCAACGCTCATCCCGGCGCAGGCATCGCCGTCCAACTCGCACCGGGTGCCGACGCACTCAAAACATCGGAGCTGGTGCGCAAATATGTCACGCAGCGCGCCGCCGCCTTCCCCCCCGGCTACAGATACGCTTTCCCAGTCGACACGACCGCATTCATCAGGCTGTCGGTCAAGGAGGTGGTACAGACGCTGATCGAGGCGATCGTGCTGGTCGTGGTCGTAATGTTCGTCTTCCTGCAGAGCTGGCGCGCAACCCTGATCCCGGCGGTCGCGGTACCCGTGGTGCTGCTCGGCACGTTCGGCGTCCTCGCGGCCTTCGGTTTCTCGATCAATACGCTCACTCTGTTCGGCATGGTGCTGGCGATCGGCCTGCTGGTCGACGACGCGATCGTGGTGGTCGAGAATGTCGAACGCGTCATGGAAGAGGAGCCCGATCTCTCCCCGCGCGAGGCAACGATCAAGTCGATGGCGGAGATCAACATCGCGCTGATCGCGATCGCGCTGGTACTGTCGGCGGTGTTCCTGCCGATGGCCTTCTTCGGCGGATCGACCGGCGTGATCTACCGCCAATTCTCGATCACGATCGTCTCGTCGATGGCCTTGTCGGTGATGGTCGCGCTCGTCCTCTCGCCCGCGCTGGCGGCAACCGTGCTAAAGCGGCCAGACGAGGAAGCGCGGGCCGGCGGCAACGTCGTGATCCGCAAGGCGCACGAATATGGCGAGAAGTTCAACGACTGGTTTCGTCGCCAATCCGAAAAGTACCGGAACGCCGTCGCCTGGATGATCGCGCACATGGGCCGGGCGATGCTGGTCTATGGCCTCGTCTTCGCGCTGCTGGTCGTGCTGTTCGTCCGCCTGCCCACAAGTTTCCTTCCGGTCGAGGATCAGGGCGGCCTCCAGCTACAGATCACCCTGCCGCAGGGCGCCACTCAGGGGCGCACGCTTGCGGCGGCGAAGACGATCTCGCGTTACTTCCTGGGCAAGGAAAAGGACGATACCGCCGCCGTGCTGCTTGCGGTCGGCGGCAATCAGCAGGGCAGCGGCCAGAATGTCGGCCGCGGTTTTCTCGCGCTTAAGCTGTGGGATGAACGGCCGGGCTCCGAGCATGCCGCGCAGGCGATCGCGCAGCGTGCGACCCGGGATCTCGGCCGTCAGATGCGCGATGTCGAATTCTACGCGCTCAACCCGCCGCCGGTGCGCGGCCTCGGCCAATCGAGCGGTTTCACACTGGAGTTGATGAACACGGGCGGCATCGACCGCGACGAGTTCGAGCAGCGCGTGAACCAGCTGGTAGCCGACGCGCGCGCCAACCCCCGCCTCACCGCCGTCCGCCTCAACAACTTGCCCAGCACGCCAACCTTGTCGGTCGATATCGATGCGGAGAAAGCGGGCGCCCTCGGCTTGAGCCAAAGCGATATCGACACCACCCTTTCCTCTGCATGGGGCGGCAGTTACGTCAACGACTGGGTCGATCGCGGACGCGTCAAGCGCGTCTACATTCAGGGCGACGCGCCATTTCGTGCGCGGCCCGAGGATATTGGCGACTGGTATGTCCGCAACAGCAGCGGAACGATGACGCCCTTTTCGTCCTTTTCGTCGCAACATTGGTCGGTCGCGCCCAACACACTTAGCCGCTTCAACGGCAATCCCTCGTACGAGATTCAGGGCCAGGCCGCTCCTGGCCACAGCTCGGGCGACGCGATGCGGATCATCGCGCAAATGGCCGCGAAGATTCCGGGTGCCTCGGTCGGATGGTCGGGCATCTCCTATCAGGAGCAGGTTTCGGGGGGGCAGGCTCCAATCCTCTATGCTTTGTCACTTCTGGTCGTGTTCCTGTGCCTGGCCGCGCTCTACGAAAGCTGGTCGATCCCATTCGCGGTGATGCTGGTCATGCCATTGGGCCTGGTCGGCGCGGCGATCGCGGTGGGCTTACGCGGCCTCACCAACGACGTATATTTCCAGGTCGGCCTGCTCACCACAATGGGCCTGTCGGCCAAGAATGCGATCCTGATCGTCGAATTCGCCGAACAGGCCGAGCATCACGGGAAGACACCGCTCGAGGCCGCGCTGGAGGCCGCGCGCATCCGCTTGCGCCCGATCATCATGACCAGCCTGGCCTTCATGTTCGGCGTGTTTCCGCTCGTCATCGCCAGCGGCGCGGGTGCGCGGAGCCGGATCGAGATCGGCACGGCGGTGATCGGCGGCATGCTGACGGCCACCGCGCTCGCCATCTTCTACATCCCTTTATTCTTCGTGTTCGTGCGCAAGTTATTCCGCAAGCAATCGCTGACGCCCGAGGAGCGCGCCGCCGCCGACGAAACGCGCCACAGGGAGATCGAGGCAAAACGGGCCGAGCGGGGGGAGCAGTCGGTATGAGGCGTATCGGTGCGCTCCTCGCCTTGTCCGCGCTTTCGGGCTGTACGCTCGAACCGCATTATACGCGTCCGACGCCTGCCGCCCCTCAGCACTTTCCACAGGGCGACGCCTACCTTCACCAGAGCGAGGCGGCCCTGCCCGGCGTGAGTTATCGCGACATTTTTCGCGATCCGCGGCTGCAGGCGATCATCGTCCAGGCGATCGCCAATAACCAGGACTTGCGCCAGGCGCTCGCCAACATCCAGTCGGCGCGCGCGCTATACCGCGTCCAGCGCGCCGATATCTTTCCCGCGATCGATGCCAGCGGGGGCGCAACGCTGCGCCACAATCCCGACAACGCGCCGTCCACCGGCGGCAGCGGCGCGGGCGTCAACAATGGCGGGCACACCACCAGCTACGATATTCAGGCGGGGACCACTGCGTGGGAGATCGACCTGTTCGGCCGGCTGCGCAGTCTGTCCGATTCGGCCTTCGACCAATATCTGGCGAGCGAAGCGGCGGCGCGCGCGACGCGGCTGACGCTCGTCGCCGACATCGCCGACGCCTGGCTCAAGCTTGGTGCCGACCGCAGCCTGCTGCTGATCGCGCAGGACACGGAGAGAAGCGCCCAGACCTCGGTCGAGCTGACCCAGGCGCGGCTCAACGGCGGAGTCGCGCCGCGCACCGATTTGCGTCAGGCGCAGACGGTGCTCGCCACCGCACAGGCCGATCGCGCGCGCCAGCAGACTTTGGTCGCGCAGGACATCAACGCGCTGCAATTGCTGGTCGGCGCCCCCATTCCTGACGCGCAACTTCCCGCAACGATCGAGGATGCCGACGCCAATATCGCCGAGTTGCCGGCGGGCCTGGATTCGTCGATCCTGCTGCGCCGGCCCGATGTGGTCGAGGCCGAATATCAGTTGCGCGCCGCCAATGCCCGGATCGGCGCGGCGCGCGCCGCTTTCTTCCCGCGCATCGCGCTGACCGCTGTTGCGGGGCTCGCCAGCGGCGGACTGTCGAGCCTGTTCTCGGGCGGCGCCTTCACCTGGACGGTCGCGCCGTCGGCGACGGTGCCGATCTTCGACTGGGGCGCCAATGCCGGCAATCTGGCTTATGCCCGCGCCCAGCGCGAAAGCCTGCTCGCCGCCTATCAGAAATCGATCCAGACCGCCTTCCGTGAGGTTTCGGACGCGCTCGCAAGGCGCGGCACGATCGACGCCGAGGTCGCCGCCGACCAGCTCAACCTTACCGCCGCGCAGGACACGCTAACGCTCGACACCGCACGGTACAAACAGGGCATCGATCCCTATCTCAACACGCTCGTCTCGCAGCGCACCTTCTATGCGGCGCGGCAGTCGATGGTGAATATCCGCCTGGCCAAGGCGCAGAATTTGGTCTCGCTCTATCAGACGCTCGGCGGCGACCAATCGGTTGAAGCGCTGCCCATTCCCGCGGCCGGGGATCGGCATTGACGGGAAGCCGGGTGGGCGGCACGCTTGCGTTTGGAAGGCCCCCGCGCCATCGCGTCCTCCTGGGGACTCAGTCGGGAGGACGTGCATGAAAACCCGCGCCGCGGTTGCCTTCGAGGCGAAGAAGCCGCTCGAAATCGTCGAGCTCGATCTGGAAGGGCCCAAGGCGGGCGAGGTGCTGGTCGAGATCATGGCGACCGGCATCTGCCACACCGATGCCTACACGCTCGACGGGCTCGACAGCGAGGGCATCTTCCCGAGCGTCCTGGGCCATGAAGGCGCGGGCGTCGTGCGCGAGGTCGGCGCGGGCGTGACCAGCGTTAAGCCCGGCGATCACGTCATCCCGCTCTACACGCCTGAATGCCGCCAATGTAAGTCGTGCCTCTCGGGCAAGACCAACCTCTGCACCGCGATCCGCGCGACGCAGGGCAAGGGCTTGATGCCCGACGGCACCACCCGCTTCAGCTATAAGGGCCAGCCGATCTTCCATTATATGGGCTGCTCGACCTTCTCAAACTTCACAGTCCTGCCCGAGATCGCGGTCGCGAAGATCCGCGAGGACGCGCCGTTCAAGACCAGTTGCTATATCGGCTGCGGCGTCACCACCGGCGTGGGTGCGGTGGTCAACACCGCCAAGGTCCAGGTCGGCGACAATGTGGTCGTGTTCGGCCTCGGCGGCATCGGCCTCAACGTGATCCAGGGCGCGAAGCTTGCGGGCGCGGGCCGCATCATCGGCGTCGACATCAACCCCTCCCGCGAGGAATGGGGCAAACGCTTCGGCATGACCCATTTCATCGACGGCCGCGGCAAGGATCGCGCCACGACTATCGCCGAAATCCTTGAACTCACCGACGGCGGCGCCGACTATACGTTCGACTGCACCGGCAACACTGAGGTCATGCGCACCGCGCTCGAGGCCTGTCATCGGGGCTGGGGCACCAGCATCATCATCGGCGTGGCGGAAGCCGGCAAGGAGATCGCCACCCGCCCGTTCCAGCTCGTCACCGGTCGCAACTGGCGCGGCACCGCGTTCGGCGGCGCCAAGGGTCGCACCGACGTTCCCAAGATCGTCGACTGGTACATGAACGGCAAGATCGAGATCGACCCGATGATCACCCACGTGCTCAGCCTTGAGGAGATCAACAAGGGCTTCGACCTGATGCATGCGGGCGAGAGCATCCGCAGCGTCGTGGTCTATTAAGGAGAGACAGGCATGTTCACCCACATCATGGTCGGCGCCAACGACGTCGAGAAATCGCGTAAATTCTATACCGCCACGCTGGGTGCGATCGGATACGAGGCGCAGGCCTATGGCGACCACACTTTCTTCAGCGACGGGACCACGGGCTTCGGCGTAGGCCGCCCCGCAAATGGCGAAGCCGCGTGCCATGCCAATGGCGGCACCATCGGTTTCAAGGCGAAGACCACCACGGAGGTCGATGCCTTCCACACGGCCGGTCTGGCCAACGGCGGCACGTGCGAAGGGTTGCCGGGCGTTCGCGAGAATGCACCGGGCAAGTCGTATGGCGCCTATCTGCGCGATCCCGACGGCAACAAGATCTGCGCTTATGCGCCGAACCCGAACGCGGACCAGTGAGCCTGGAAACCGTATCGATCAACTGTGCGCATGGCGGCGCGCAAGGCGTTTATCGCCATGCATCCGCCGCCACTGCTACCGATATGACCTTCTCCGTGTTCGTGCCCGAACATGGCGAAGATGAGAAACTGCCGGTGGTTTGGTGGCTATCCGGACTCACCTGCACTCACGCCAACGTCACCGAGAAGGGCGAATATCGTGCTGCCTGTGCGAAGCACCGTCTGATCTTCGTCGCGCCCGACACATCGCCGCGCGGCGAGAACGTGCCCGACGATCCGAAGGGTGCCTATGATTTCGGGCTTGGCGCCGGCTTCTATGTCGATGCCACGCAGGATCCCTGGGCGGCGCATTACCGGATGTGGAGCTACGTAACGGAGGAACTGCCCAAACTCCTCTTCGCCAATTTCCCGGCCGATCCGAAGCGCCAGTCGATAATGGGCCATTCGATGGGCGGCCATGGTGCGCTCACCATCGGCCTCAATTATCCGGAACGCTTCCGCGCGGTTTCCGCTTTCGCCCCGATCGTCGCGCCGTCACAGGTTCCGTGGGGACAGAAGGCGCTGCGAAACTATCTCGGCTCCGACCAAACGGCATGGCGCAAACATGATGCGGTCGCGCTGATCGAGGACGGCGCGCGGCTGCCCGAACTGCTCGTCGATCAGGGTGCGGCCGACCAGTTTCTCGACACGGAACTACGCCCCGATCTGCTGCGCACGGCCTGCGTCGGCGCGGGGATCGATCTCACGCTCCACCTGCGGCCGGGCTACGATCATAGCTATTATTTCGTCTCCACCTTCATGGCCGGCCATCTCGCCTGGCATGCGGCACGCCTGATATGAGCCATTACGACATCCTAATCATCGGGGCGGGCCATGCCGGTGCGCAGGCGGCGATCGCTCTCCGCCAGAACAAGTTTGAAGGCTCGATCGCCATCATCGGCGACGAACCCGAAATCCCTTATGAGCGCCCGCCTTTGTCCAAGGATTATCTCTCGGGCGAGAAGCCGTTCGAGCGCATCCTCATCCGCCCGGCAAGCTTCTGGCCCGAGCGCGATATCGCGATGCGCACGGGCAGGCGCGTGGTTTCGGTCGATCCCGAAGCGCATTCTGTCACCACCGACGGCGATGACACGATTGGTTACGGCGCCCTGATCTGGGCGGCCGGCGGCAGTCCGCGTTCGCTCATCTGCTCAGGCCACGATCTTGCCGGCGTCCATGCCGTCCGCACCCGCGCGGACGTCGATCGGTTGATGGGCGAGCTTGCCGCCACGACCCGTGTGGTCGTGATCGGCGGAGGCTATATCGGCCTCGAAGCGGCGGCGGTGCTGACCAAGCTCGGCAAGCAGGTAACCGTGCTGGAGGCGCTCGATCGCGTCCTCGCACGCGTTGCGGGTGAGCCCCTGTCCCGCTTTTACGAGGCCGAACATCGCGCGCACGGCGTCGATGTCCGGCTCGGCGCGATGGTCGACTGCATCGCCGAAAAGGACGGTCGCGCGGTCGGCGTCCGGCTTGCCGATGGCGCGGTGCTGCCGTGCGAGATGGTGATCGTCGGCATCGGCATCATTCCTTCGGTCCAGCCCTTGCTCGCGGCGGGTGCGACCGGCGGCAATGGCGTGAAGGTTGATGCTTCCTGCCGCACCTCGCTCCCCGGCATCTTCGCGATCGGCGATTGCGCGCTCCATGCCAACGCCTTCGCCGATGGCGCGGAGATCAGGCTTGAGTCGGTCCAGAACGCCAACGACATGGCCAATGCGGTCGCCAGGACGCTGACGGCCGCTCCGACCGATTATCATGCGGTGCCTTGGTTCTGGTCGAACCAATATGATCTGCGCCTGCAGACTGTCGGCCTCTCGACCGGCCACGACGCGACCGTCACGCGCGGCGATCCGGCGACGCGCAGCTTCTCGCTCATTTATCTCAAGCAGGGCCGCGTGATCGCGCTCGACTGCGTCAATTCCGTGCGTGACTATGTGCAGGGTCGTGCACTCGTGGTGGAGGGCAAGAGCCCCGATCCGGCGCAGTTGGCCGACACCAACGTGGTGCTGAAGGAGCTTTAGCTATCCACGTCATCCCCGCGAAGGCGGGGATCCATAAGCAGCGTCATTGCGGTAGAAACGACGTCAGCGAATATGGATTCCCGCCTCCGCGGGAATGACGAACGGATACTAATTAGGGGAAGCGGCGATGACCGGATGGCACAGGCGCAAGCTGATCGAGACGGCACGGACCGGGCCGCGCCTGACGCCGACCCTCTCCTGGCCACATTTGATGGCGATGGGCATCGGTTCGATCGTCGGCACCGGCATCCTCACCCTGATCGGCGTAGGCGCGGACCGGGCGGGGCCTGCTGTCTTGCTGTCGTTCGCGATTGCGGGTGCGATCTGCGCCTGCGCTGCGCTCGCTTATGCCGAGATGGCGACGATGATGCCCGCTGCCGGCAGCGCCTACACCTATAGCTATGCGGTGCTGGGCGAGACGATCGCCTGGATCGTCGGCTGGAGCCTGATCCTCGAATATAGTCTGGTCGTGTCGACCGTGGCGGTCGGCTGGTCGGGCTATGCCGCGCCCTTGTTGACCGCGGTCGGTTTTCCCAAGGCACTGACGATGGGGCCGGCTTTGGGGGGGATCGCCAACGTCCCCGCAATCTTCATCATCGCGGTGGTCGCTGGACTGCTCTGCGTCGGCACCAGGGAAAGCGCGCGGCTCAACACCCTGCTCGTCGCGATCAAGATCGTGACCTTGGCGCTGTTCGTCGCGGTCGCATTGCCCGCCTTCAACGCGCAGAATCTCCACCCTTTCATGCCGCATGGTTTCGCCAAGGTGGTGGAGCCTGACGGCACGCCCCGCGGCGTGATGGCGGCGGCAGCGATCATCTTCTTCGCTTTCTACGGCTTCGACGCCATCTCGACCGCAGCCGAGGAGGCCAAGCGGCCCGAGCGCGATTTGTCGATCGGCATCGTCGGGTCGATGCTCGCCTGCACGCTGATCTACGTGCTGGTCGCGGCCGCCGCGGTCGGCGCACTGCCCTATACGCGCTTTGCCAACAGCCCCGAGCCGCTGGCTTTGATCCTGCGCGAAATGGGCAGGGGGCAGGTCGCACACATCATCGCGATCGCCGCGGTGATCGCCTTGCCGACCGTGATCCTGGGCTTCCTTTACGGACAGAGTCGTATCTTCCTGGTGATGGCGCGCGATGGCTTCCTGCCGACCAGGCTCGCCGCCATCTCCTCGCGCGGCACGCCGGTGCGGATCACGATCCTCACCGCGGTGCTGGTCTCGATCTTGGCGGGCATATTGCCGATCGACCAGATTGCCGCGCTCGCCAATGCCGGCACATTGATCGCCTTTATCGCGGTCGCGATCTGCATGCTGGTGATGCGCCGCCGCGACCCCGCGATCAAACGCCCCTTCCGCGCGCCATTGGCCTGGCTCGTTGGGCCGGGGGCCGTGCTCGGCTGCCTCTATCTGTTCGCCAGCCTTCCCGCCAAGACAATCGAGTGGTGCCTGCTGTGGAATGCGATCGGGCTGGTCATCTACCTGCTCTACGGCCGTCATCGCAGCCTGCTCGGCCAGGAGGCGCCGAAGCTTTGAGCGCAATCCTCATTCTATCCAGCGCCGCAACCCGCGATGAGGCCGCGCGGATCGCCCAAGCGCTGGTCGCCGAGCAGCTCGCCGCCTGCGTCCAGCTCTCGCCGATCGAAAGCTGGTATCGGTGGCAAGGCAAGATCGAACATGCCCTCGAGACGAGGCTGCACATCAAGACGACGGCGCATCTGGCCGACGCGGCAATGCAACGCCTGACCGCGCTGCATTCCTATGATGTCCCGGAAGCCATTGTAATCGCGATCGAAAGTGGATCGGCCGATTATCTCGCCTGGATCGAAGCGTCGGTCAGAGCCGAACGCGAATAAAATCGTTGCGCCGCAACATAGCGGCTTGGCTTCTCTGAAACGATCGGTATAGAACCCCGCTTGCAAACGAGAGGGACCCCCATGCGCTCGTTCACCTCCGCCGCTTTGGCCGCGGCGCTACTTCTGTCCGCGTGCGGCAAGAAGGCGCCCCCGCCGCCGCCGCCTCCGCAGGTGGGCGTGATCACGGTGCAAGTGCAGCCGGTCACGCTGACGACCGAGCTTCCGGGACGGACCTCGCCCTTCGAAAGCTCCGAAGTGCGCCCGCAGGTGGATGGCATCATCACGCGGCGCCTGTTCCAGGAAGGCGAGACGGTTCGCGCCGGGCAGGTTCTCTACCAGATCGATCCCGCGCCCTATGCCGCCGCCGCCGCCAATGCGCGCGCCGCGCTGTCGCGTGCGCAGGCGAACATCGCATCCACCAGCGCGCTTGCGCAGCGTTATGGTGAGCTGGTCAAGATCAACGCGATCGCAAAGCAGGATTATGAGAATGCCGTCGCCGCGGCGAACCAGGCCAAGGCCGACGTAGCCGCGCAGCGGGCGGCATTGCAGTCGGCCGAGATCAACCTGCGTCGTACCGCGATCAAGGCGCCGATCGCCGGCCGAATCGGGGCTTCGACCTTCACCGTCGGTGCGCTCGTCACCGCCGCCCAGGCGCAGCCCTTGACCACGATCCAGCGGCTCGACCCGATCTATGTCGATATCAACCAGTCGAGCGTCGAGGTGCTGCGGCTGCGCAGGCAATTGCTCGCGGGTCAGGTCGCGCGCAGCGGCGCGGCGGCTCATGTCGGCCTCACGCTCGAGGATGGCAGCGATTATGGCCGCGAGGGCAAGTTCCAATTCTCCGACGTGACCGTCGCGCAGGATACCGGCACGGTGACCTTGCGCGCGATCTTCCCCAACCCGCAAGGCCTGCTGCTGCCGGGAATGTATGTCCGCGCGCATCTGGTCGAGGGCACGCAGGCGCAGGGCGTCCTCGCCCCGCAACAAGCGGTGTCGCGCGACGAGAAAGGTAATCCCCAGGTCTATGTCGTCGGCGCAGGAGACAAGCTCGAGGTCCGTCCGCTGACCACATCGCGCGCGATCGGCAGTGCATGGCTGGTCACGAGCGGCCTTAAGCCGGGCGACCGGCTGGTCATGGATGGCACGATGATGCTGCAGCCTGGCATGCCGGTAAAGCCGGTCGCCTGGACTCCCGCACCTCCGCCTTCAAAGGTGGCCCAGGCCGCCGGGAAATAGGACCGCATCATGGCACGCTATTTCATCGACCGGCCCATTTTCGCGTGGGTGATCGCGCTGGTCCTGATGCTTGCTGGCGCGCTGGCGATCCGTTCGCTGCCGATCGCGCAATTCCCGCCGATCGCGGCGCCATCGGTCCAGATCGTCGCCACCTATCCGGGCGCGGACGCGCAGACGCTCGAAAATACGACCACGCAGATCATCGAGCAGCAGCTCAAGGGCATCGACAATCTGCGTTACCTGGCCTCGACCAGTTCGTCCGCCGGTACCGTGACGATCACGGTTACGTTCGAGCAGGGCACCAACCCCGACATCGCGCAGGTCCAGGTCCAGAACAAGCTGCAGGCCGCTTTGCCCTTGCTGCCGCAGGAAGTGCAGCAGCAAGGCGTGCGCGTCAGCAAGACCAGCGCCAACTTCCTGGTCGTGGTGAGCCTCTATTCGCCCAACGGTCGCTATTCGACCAGCGATCTGGCCGACATGGTCGTCTCGCGGCTGCAAGACCCGCTGAGCCGTCTTCAGGGCGTGGGCGACAGCCAGATTTTCGGCTCGCAATATGCGATGCGCATCTGGGTCGATCCGCTCAAGCTCAACAATTTCAAGCTCACGATCGCGGATGTCCAGGCCGCGGTGCGCGCACAGAATGCGCAGGTTTCCGCCGGTCAGATAGGCGGCCTGCCCGCGCCGCGCGAACAGATGCTCAACGCGTCGGTTTCGGTCGCCTCGCGCCTGACCACGCCCGAGCAGTTCCGGCAGATCAGGCTGAAATCCAACCCCGACGGCTCGGTCGTCCGGCTGGGCGATGTCGCACGCGTCGCGATCGGTCCCGAAACCTACGGCTTCACTGTCCTGTTCAATGGCGTTCCCGCCGCCGGCATCGCAATCAAGCTCGCACCTGGGGCCAACGCGCTCGACACGGTCGAACGGATCAAGGCGCGCGTCGATCAGCTTTCACCGACCATCCCGTCCGACGTGAAGATCTTCTACCCTTATGATTCGACACCGTTCGTGCGGCTTTCGATCAAGCAGGTCGTGCACACGCTGGTCGAGGCAGTGGTGCTGGTCTTCATTGTCATGTTCATCTTCCTGCAGAACTGGCGCGCCACGATCATTCCGACGATCGCGGTGCCGGTCGTGCTGCTCGGTACTTTCGCCGTCCTCTACATCGCCGGTTACTCGATCAACACATTGACCTTGTTCGGCATGGTGCTGGCGATCGGCCTGCTCGTCGACGACGCAATCGTGGTGGTCGAGAATGTCGAGCGCCTGATCGAGACCGAGGGTCTTTCGCCCAAGGAGGCCGCGCGCAAATCGATGGATGAGATCACTGGCGCGCTGGTCGGCATCGCCACGGTGCTGGCGGCCGTGTTCGTGCCGATGGCCTTCTTCGGCGGTTCGACCGGCGTGATCTACCGCCAATTCTCGATCACGATCGTCTCCGCCATGGCATTGTCGGTGATGGTCGCCTTGATCCTCACGCCGGCACTTTGCGCCACCATCCTCAAACCGCGCGAGGAGAAAGAGCGCGACGCGAAATCGGGACTGATGGGCCGGTTCTTCGGCCGCTTTTTCGATTGGTTCAACCGCACCTTCAAGCGCAACGCCGATCGTTACCAGAATGGCGTGCGCTATGTGGAGCACCACCGCGCCCGCGCATTCGTGGCGTTCGCAATCATCTGCGTCGGCCTCGGCTTTCTCTTCTACAAATTGCCGACCGGCTTCCTGCCCGACGAGGATCAGGGTTATGCGTTCGCATTGGTCAATCTGCCGCCGGGCGCGACCGCGTCGCGCACCGATGCCGCGCTCGCCAAGGTCCGCGACCATTTCCTGCAGGACGAAGGCAAGAATGTCGCTGGCGTGTTCACCGTGTCGGGCTTCAGCTTCACCGGCCAGGGCCAGAATGCGGGCCTCGCCTTCGTGCGGCTCAAGCCCTGGGAAGACCGCAAGGGATCGGACAACCGGTCGGCGGCGATCGCCGCCCGCGCAATGGAGGCTTTTTCCAGCTTCCGCGATGGCCTGATCTTCGCGATCATCCCGCCGTCGGTGCAGGAGCTGGGTAACGCCACCGGTTTCGATTTCCAGCTTACCGACGTCGCCGGCATCGGTCACGAACGGCTGGTTGCCGCACAGGGGCAGTTGCTCGGCATGGCGATGAAGGACCCGCGCATCGCCGGCCTGCGTCCCAACAGCCTGCCCGACCAGCCGCAGCTCAAGGTCGATGTCGATCAGGACAAGACGCAGGCGCTTGGCGTCAACATCGCCGACGTGGACAGCACGATCTCGGCGGGATGGGGCAGCGCCTATATCAACGACTTCGTCGACCGCGGCCGCGTCAAGCGCGTCTTTGTCCAGGCCGACACGCCCTTCCGCCTCTCGCCCGATGACCTCGCGTCCTTCTACGTGCGCGGCACCAGCGGCCAGATGGTTCCGGTCAGCACGCTCGCCTCGACCCGGTGGCAGTCCGCCCCGGTCCAGCTGACCCGCTATAACGGCGTTCCGTCGATGGAATTGCTGGGCGTTCCGGGGCCGGGCCAGAGTTCGGGCGCCGCCTTGAAGGCGATGGAGGAACTGCAGGCCAAATTGCCGCCTGGCACCGGCTTCGAATGGACCGGCCTGTCCTACGAGGAACGCCTTGCCGGCAGTCAGGCCAAGTCGCTTTACGGCCTGTCGCTGCTGATCGTCTTCCTGTGCCTCGCCGCGCTCTATGAAAGCTGGTCGGTGCCGGTGTCGGTGATGCTGGTGGTGCCGCTGGGCGTGTTCGGCGCGGTGCTCGCGGCGACGCTGACGGGCGTCAACAACAACATCTATTTCCAGGTCGGCCTGATCACCACGATCGGCGTATCGGCGAAGAATGCGATCCTGATCGTGGAATTCGCGGAAGAACGGATGCGCGAGGGCATGAACGCCTTCGACGCAGCAGTCGCCGCCGCCCGCCTGCGTCTGCGCCCGATCCTGATGACCAGCTTCGCTTTCGTCTTCGGCGTGTTCCCGCTCGCAATCGCCTCGGGCGCGGGCTCGGGCGCGCAGAATGCGATCGGCCGCTCGGTCGTCGGCGGCATGCTCGCGGCGACGGTGTTCGGCATCTTCTTCGTGCCGATGTTCTTCGTCGCGGTCCGCCGCCTGTTCGAACGGCGGAAAGAGAAAAAGGCCGCCGCAGGCGACATTGCGGAGGCGCAGGCATGAAGCACCTTCTCCCCCTCACCGCGCTTTTGCTTGTCGGCTGCGATCTGGCGCCCACCTATCACCGCCCTGGCTTGCCGGCGCCCGCCAGCCTGCCGACAGGCGGCGCCTATCCCCCCGCCAATGCGTCGACGGCGGCGTCCGACATCGCCTGGCAGGATTTCTTCGTGGATCCTGCGCTGCGCCAGGTGATCGGTCAGGGCCTCACCAACAATCGCGACCTGCGCGTGGCGCTCGCCAATGTCGAACAGGCGCGCGCGCAATATCGCATCCAGCGGGCGGACTTGCTGCCGACGATCGGCGCCAATGCCGGCGCGAGCTTTGCCAAGGCTGCCTCGGCCGAGACACTGCCGGGCGCGGATCGCACCAGCCATATCTATCAGGCCAATGTCGGCTTTTCGGCGTTCGAGATCGACCTGTTCGGCCGCGTCCGCAATCTGACCAAAGCCGCGCTCGACCAATATCTCGCAACCGAGGAAGGCGCGCGCGCCACGCGGATCACGTTGATCGCGGAGATCGCCTCCGCTTATCTGACGATGGCGGCCGATCAGGATCAGCTCCGGATCTCGCAGGGCACGCTGGAAAGCTTCAAGCAATCGTTCGACCTCACGACCGCGCAGTTCCAGCATGGCGTGATCTCGGAGCTCGAGGTCCGCCAGGCCCAGACCAATTACGAACAGGCGCGCTACGATATCGCAGCGCTCCAGACGCAGATCGCGCGCGACCAGAATGCGTTGAACCTGCTGGTCGGCACCACCGTGTCCCAGGATTTGCTGCCGACCGGCTTGAGCGACCGCGCCTTCACGCTTGCGGAGCTACCAGCGGGCGTCAGTTCCGACGTGCTGCTCCAGCGGCCCGACGTGCTGCAGGCCGAGGATCAGCTCAAGGCGCAATATGCCAATATCGGCGCCGCCCGCGCCGCCTTCTTCCCCCAAATCTCGCTGACCGCGCTCGCGGGCACGCTCAGCAGCGGACTGTCGGGCCTGTTCGATCACGGCAGCTACACCTATCAGGTCGCACCCGCCGCAAGCCAGACGATCTTCGATTTCGGCCGAAACGCCGCCAATCTGCGCTACGCCAAGGCCAGCCGCGACGCCGCGCTCGCCGGCTATGAGAAAGCAATCCAGACCGCGTTCCGCGAAGTCGCCGACGCGCTCGCGGAGCGCGGCACGATCGACGAACAATTGCGCGCCCGCGCCACCCGCGCCGAGGCGGCGGGCACCGCCTACAAGCTCTCCGACGCGCGCTACCGTTCGGGCGTCGACCCCTTCCTCACCACGCTGGACGCGCAGCGCACTTTCTACGCGGCGCAACAGAATCTGGTGCAGACGCGGCTCGATGCGGCATCCAACCTGGTCGAGCTGTACCGCGCGCTGGGTGGCGGTTTGCGGTCGAGATAAAACCCACCGTCATCCCCGCGAAGGCGGGGATCCACTCTGTGGCTGGGCGTCGGCCTCCCGGTGGATTCCCGCCTTCGCGGGAATGACGGAAAAAAGCAGTGGTTACTCCCGCACCACGATCCCATTCTTCATCACCAGCCGCACCGCCTTCACCGCCGCGACATCCCTGGTCGGGTCCCCGTCGACCGCCACGATATCCGCCAACAACCCCGGCTTGAGCGATCCCGCCTCCGGCAAATGCAGGATGCGCGCATTGCCCGAAGTCGCCGCGATCAGCACCTGGATCGCGGGCATCCCGGCCTGCTGCATCAGCACCATCTCGCGCCAGTTCTCGCCATGGGCGAACACGCCGACATCGCCGCCCATGCAGATCGGCACCCCCGCCGCGAGCGCCATCCTGAAACTCTTCCGATTCTCCTCGACCGCGGGAGGCGCGGGCTCCTTCCCGTTCCAGCCGCGATAGCGCGAGACCGCATCCGAGGCGGCCAGCGTCGGGCAGAGCGCGATTCCCTTGTCGTGCATCGCCCTAAAGATTTCGGGCGTGCCGCCATAGCCATGCTCGATCGTATCCACGCCCGCGGCGATCGCGCGGCGCATCCCCTCGGCGGTGGCGGCATGAACCGCCGCGATCCGGCCGGCATCATGCGCGGTCGATGCGCCCGCCGCCAGTTCCGCCACGGTCAGCGTCGCCCGGCTCGGCTCCTTGGGCATGTAGTGATAGTCGGCATACATCTTCACCACGTCGGCACCGGCCGCGATCTGGTCGCGCGCGGCGCGGACCATATCGTCGACCCCGCTCACCTCCTGCGCGCCCTGCGGTACCTTCACACCCGGTTCAAACCCCTTCGGACCGTACGCACCCTCGGCCACGATCGCCTTGGTCGCGACCATCATTCGCGGCCCCGGCACTATCCCCTGATCGATTGCCTGCTTGAGCCCGACATCGGCATAACCCGCACCTTCGGTCCCCAGGTCCCGTTCGCTCGTGAAGCCCGCCATGAGCGTGTCGCGCGCATGCACGATTGCGCGCGCGGTGCGGACCGCGAGCGGTTCGTGCAGCACCTGATCGTCCCAGCTCGTCTCGTTATAGGGATGGAGGAACAAGTGGCCATGACCCTCGATCATCCCCGGCAAGATCGTGTCGCCCGCCAGCTCGATCACGCGCGTCCCTGCTGGCGTGGCCAGATGCGGACCCACCGCCGCAATGCGGTCGCCCGCGACCAGTACTTCCCAGCCGGCGTGCACCGCCGCGCCGTCGAACAATTGCGCGCCGCGCAACAGGATTGCAGGGCCAGCTGCGTTCGCCGACGTGCCGATCGCCAGCACCAGCGCGATCCAGGCCTTGCGCATATTCGCCTCCCTTGCCGCCCGCTCATCCGCGCGCGATACAAGTCCCATGGATAAAGCGACGCTGGGGCTCCGCAAGCTCCTCCCGCTCCTCGGGGCACTTCTCGCTACATCGGCTGTGGCCCAGCCCGCCGATCTCGCCCGGCAGCAGGCCGAGGCGCAGCGCGTCACCATCACACGCGACGATTGGGGCATCGCGCATGTCGTGGGCCGGAGCGATGCCGACGCGGTGTTCGGCGCGATCTATGCGCAGGCCGAGGACGATTTCGGGCGGATCGAGGCCAATTATCTGACCGCGCTCGGCCGCACCGCCGAGGCCGAGGGCGAAAGCGCGATCTGGGCCGACATCCGCCAGCGTCTTTATGTCGATCCGGCCGATCTGCAGGACCGTTATCGTACCAGCCCCGCCTGGCTGCGCGCGCTGATGGATGCCTGGGCGGACGGGCTGAACTATTATCTCGCGAAGCACCCCGACGTACGCCCGAAAATTCTCACCCATTTCGAACCGTGGATGGCTTTGAGCTTCACCGAAGGTAGCATCGGCGGCGATATTGAAAGCATCTCGCTTACCGAACTCAAGAGCTTCTACGGCGGCATGCTTGAGCCGCGAACCGCGCTCGAATCCGGCCGCGAGGCACGCGAGCCGCGCGGCTCGAACGGTATCGCTATCGCGCCCCAAAAGACCGCCGACGGCCATGCGCTGCTGCTGATCAACCCCCACACCAGTTTCTATTTCCGGTCCGAGCTGCAGATGATGAGCAGCCAGGGGCTCAACGCTTATGGCGCGTCAACCTGGGGCCAGTTCTTCATCTATCAGGGGTTCAACCCCGACATCGGCTGGATGCACACCTCGTCCGGCGTCGACAATATCGACGAATTTGCCGAGGTGGTCGAACGCGACGGGGGCAAGCTGTCCTATCGCTACGGTCGCCAGCTCCGCCCGGTGATGATGGCCCCGATCACAGTCAAGTATCGCAAGCCTGACGGGAAGCTCGCCGATTTCAGCCTGGTCACCTTCCGCACGCATCACGGGCCGATCGTCGCCGCTCGCGACGGCAGGATGATCGCCACCGCGCTCATGTGGAAGCCTGTCCCTGCGCTCGAGCAGAGCTGGCTGCGCACCAAGACGCGCGATTTGCAATCCTATCTCGACGTCGCCGCGCTCCAGGCGAATTCGTCGAACGACACGATCCTCGCCGATCGCAAGGGCGAGATTGCCTATCTCCATCCCCAATTCGTGCCGATCCGCGACGACAGGTTCGATTATACCAGGCCGGTCGACGGATCGGATCCCGCCACCGACTGGAAGGATCTGCACACGCTCGACAGCCTGCCCAACGTCGTCGGTCCCGATGTCGGCTGGGTGAAGAACACCAACAACTGGCCCTGGACGGCGGCCGGCCGCGACAGCCCGCGCGCGAAGGATTTCCCCCGCTACATGGATCAGGTCGGCGAGAACTGGCGCGGCGTGCATGCCGACGCATTGCTGGCCGGCACCAGACGCTTCACGCCCGAAAGCCTGACCGCCGCCGCCTTCGACAGCTGGCTGCCCGCCTTCGCCACGCTCGTACCCCAGCTCACCCAAGCCTGGGACGCGCTTCCGTCCACTGATCCGCGCAAGGCCGACCTGGCCGAGCCGATCGCGCTGCTGCGCGGCTGGGACGACCGCTGGGGCTACGACTCCGAAGCGACCACGCTCGCCATAATCTGGGGCGATACATTGTGGCCCGAGGTCGGCAGCTTCGCCAAGGCCGAGCGGATGAACGTACCGTCCTATATCGCGCAGCATGTGGGCGCCGACGCCAAGCTTGCGGCGCTCGCCAAGGCACGCGACCGGCTGGTGCGCGACTTCGGCGGCTGGCGGGTCAAATGGGGCGAGGTCAATCGTTTCCAAAGGCTCGACGACAGCATCACGCCCCATTTCGACGACGCGAAGCCGAGCCGGGCCGTGCCCTTCACCTCGGCACAATGGGGCGCGCTCGCCTCTTTCGGCGCAAGGCCCTACCCCAACACCAGACGCTATTACGGAACGAGCGGGAACAGCTTCGTCGCCCTGGTCGAATTCGCGCCGCACCTACGCGCCTGGGCGGTCACCGCAGGCGGCGAGAGCGGCGATCCGAAGTCGCCGCACTTCAACGATCAGGCCCAACGCTACATCGATGGCAAGCTACGCCCGGTCTATTTCTACCCCGCCGACCTGGCCGGTCACACCGAACGCTCCTATCATCCGGGCGGTTGAGATGTGGTTCGTCCTCAAGGCGGCCTTGTCGGGCCTGATCGTCGCCACCGTCTCGACGGTGGCCAAACGCTATCCCGGCCTCGGCGCGCTGATCGCCTCGCTGCCGCTCGTCTCGGTGCTGGGCATGATCTGGCTGTGGCACGACAAGCCCGATGCGCAGAATATGGCGGCGCACGCCCAGGCGACCTTCTGGTTCGTGCTGCCATCGCTGCCGATGTTCCTGCTCATCCCCGCGATGCTGCGCGCGGGCATCTCCTTCTGGCTCAGCCTGCTCGCCGGCTGCGCGCTGACGATCGCGCTCTATCTGGTCATGACGTGGGTCGGCCCGCGCTTCGGACTGAGGCTCTAGCCTGACAGGCCCGATCCTGTCGGGAATGGTGGCAAATCTTCTTTCGCCGGGCACCGTTCGGCGATTAACATCCTCACCATCATCGGGGGGATGAATGTTGCCGACTTTGCTTGCCTTTTTCGGGCTGGGGCTGATCTCGACCACGGCGGGCGCGGCGGCTGACCCCGGCGACGCGACGAAGCTTGCGCAGATTTTCGGCGCGCGCCCGTGGGTCGAAGATGTCAGCCTGTCGCCGGATGGCCGGCACGTGGCCTATGTCACGCCGGGCGCCGGTCAGATGAACGTCGCCAACGTGCTCGATCTCGCAACGGGCGACACGAAGACCGTCACCTACGCCGACGGCAAGCCGCTCCGCATCACGCAGTGCAACTGGTCAGCCAATGATCGGCTGGTATGCCGCTTGTACGGCGTCTCCAGGCTCAAGGATCGAAATTACGGCTGGAGCCGCATCGTCGGCGTTAATGTCGACGGCACCGGAGCCCTCGATCTCGGCCGGCCCAACGGCAATAACTGGTCTATCAAGGGCTGGGACGGCGACGTGATCGACTGGCTTTCGGGTACCAACGGAATCGTCCTGATGGCACGCCTCGGCGCGGCGGATACGATCATCGAACAAGTCGACACGCGCACCGGTACCGGCACACCCCTGAAATCCCTGCCCAGCGCGGACTCTTATCTTAGTGACGGCCGCGGCACGATCCGGATGGTTGCCAATCACCAGACCAATGCGTCGGGCTACACTGGCATCACCAAATATCGCTATCGCCTGGCCGGCGGTACCGGCTGGCTTCCTTTCGGCACCGCGGACAAGGTTACCGGCCTCAAGCCGGCCGCAATCGATGCCGATCAGAATGCCGTTTATGCGCTTCAGAAGCTCGATGGCCGTGAAGCGCTCTATCGCGTGGCGCTGGACGGAACGCTCAGGACCGATCTGGTCTATGCGGATCCCGAGGTCGATGTCGCCGGCGTGGAGACGATCGGCCGGCAGGAACGGATCATCGGCTATCGATACATCACGGATCGGCTGCAGATCGTCTATACGGACCCCGCCTACAGGGCGTTGGCGGCGAGCCTTGGGAAAGTGCTGCCCAAATTGCCCATATTGGTCTTCAGTGGCGCCAGCGCGGACGAACGCAAGCTGATCCTCTTCGCGGCGAGCGACGTCGATCCCGGTCATTATTTCCTGTACGATCGCGATACGCACCGCCTGACGGAGCTGTTGCTGGAACGGCCGCCATTGGCGGAGCGGAAGCTTGCGGATCAGCGGATGATACGCATTCCGGCCGCCGATGGAACGATGATCCCCGCCTACCTGGCGCTGCCGCCGGGCTCATCTGGCCGCAATCTCCCGGCGATCGTAATGCCGCATGGCGGCCCGGCCGCGCGGGACGTCTGGGGGTTCGACTGGCTGGTCCAGTTTTTCGCCGCGCGAGGCTACGCCGTGATCCAGCCCGAATATCGCGGGTCGACCGGCTTCGGGCGAACCTATCTCAACGGTAGCGGATTCAAATCATGGCGCACCGCGATGAGCGACGTGGCCGATGCCGGACGCTGGCTCGTCAAACAAGGCATAGCCGATCCGGATAAGCTGGCCATCTTCGGGTGGTCATATGGCGGATATGCGGCGCTTCAAGTCAACTACACCGATCCCCTGCTGTTTAAAGCGGTCATCGCGGTCGCGCCCGTTACCAGCGTGGACGACTTACGCCTCGAGATTGCGGGGCGGCAAACCAAGGCCCTAGTCGACGACTTCACCGGCAGTCACGCCAACGCCGTAGAGGCATCGCCGGTCCGGCATCCCGATGCCTTCAGGGCACCCGTCCTGCTCTTCCACGGCGACCGGGATCTGAACGTCGGCATCGACGCGTCACGAGAAATGGACAAGGCGCTGCGCGCCGCGGGGAAACAGAGCCGATTGGTGACCTATCCTGACCTGGACCACCAATTGCTCGACAGCGGGGTCCGGGCCGATCTGCTGAGCCAGTCGGATGCCTTTCTCACCAAAGCTCTCGGTTTGCCGGAGGTGCGATAGAGGTTTGCGTTTGGTGAAATGGGGTTCGGTATCGGTCGCCGATCATTGGGCGGAATATCGCCCGCCGCGCTCGACATGAATGCCCGGATCCGCGCCCATCTCCTTCGCGAACGGACCGGCGTGGCGGAACTGCTCCAGACGCGATCGGCCGCCTGAACCGGCTTGCTTGCGGCGGCGCGCGAGGGCAGCACGTCGCTCCCTTGCTCAGGAGTCGCTATACATGCGCACCGCCACCTTCGCTCTCGCTCTTCTTCTTGCGGCCGTGCCCGCATCCGCGCAGATGCCGAAGGAGCCGCCTGGCAAGCCCGATATATCGAGGGTGACCGCGGGCACCTACAGTGTCGAACCGCGCCATACCCAGATCCGCTTCAGCGTGATGCATCACGGCTTCACGCCCTTTTCAGGCTTCTTCAGTGGGGCCTCCGGTACTTTGACGCTCGATCCTGCCAAGCCAGGCGCCGCCAGCCTCTCGATCGAGGTGCCGACCAACACCGCCCTGGTGACGGTCCCCAAGCTGACCGACGAGCTGCGCTCGCCGATGTTCTTCGACCCCGAAAAATATCCGACGGCGAAGTTCGTTTCGGACAAGGTGGTCGTCCATGGAACCCATGCTACGATCAGCGGCCAGCTCTCCCTGCACGGCGAGACGCATCCGCTGACGCTGGAGGCGAGCTTCGTCGGGGCCGGCCCGGAGATGGGCAAGAGACTGGTCGGCTTTACCGCGACCGGCACGCTCAAGCGCAGCGAATATGGAATAATGGCGGTGCTTCCGATGGTTGCGGACGAGGTAAAGATCGACATCGCCGCCGCCTTCCAGAGACCCGAATAGACGCAAACGGCCCTACTTCGGTTCGTGCTGAGCGAAGTCGAAGCACGTTGGGATAGCGCCCTTCGACCTTGCTCAGGGCGAACGGAGGTGGGGCGAGGCTTGACAAATGAGAACAAACAGTGTACGCACGATGCGTTCGCTGGCTTGGGATAACTCAAGCTTCGCGGACATGACCGGCGCGAAGCTCCTCGGCATGCATGAGACGGTAACTTCGCCCAAGAGTACAGATCTCGGCGTGCGGCTTTGGCCGTGCGGTGATGCCGGCGTCGTGGAGCGGAGCTACGCGGGCGACGTGGGGGCCTTTGCGGGTCCTGGGGGTAACCTCCGGCGAAGACCGCAGCTTCGTGTCGGCATCGTGTGGGGTGGCCCCGGGCGATGCTGGAGGGAAACCTCCAGGGGCTCACAAGGCCACCCGATAGAAAGTCCGCGGCCACCATCGACTGGATGCCTGCGCATAGGACGGTTGCAGGCAGGCATCCCGGGCCGACAAGCCCAAGGTCGACATGCAACGTCCCCGCGGCCGAGAAGGTGTGCGGAACCGCGCCGGTCACACTCGCTTGCCTCAAGCCAAGGGAGAGGTGCGCCTTTCTTCCCTCACCCCAAATCCGTCATCCCAGCGAAAGCTGGGATCTCAGGAGAGGAAAGACCATCTCACATCCTACACCGTCATCCCGAACTAATCCCGGGGACACGCCCGTTCAGCCGAAGCGCGACTTCAACTCGAGCATCGCGATCGCGGCCTTGGCAGCCTCACCGCCCTTATCCTTCTCGTCCGGTCTGGCGCGCGTCAGCGCCTGCGCCTCATTCTCGACCGTGAGGATGCCGTTGCCGATCGGCAGCCCATCCAGCGTCAGTGCCATCAGGCCGCGCGCGCTTTCATTCGAGACCACTTCGAAATGATAAGTCTCACCCCGGATCACCACGCCCAGAGCGACGAAACCATCATAGCGGCCCGTTTCCGCCGCCATCGCTACCGCCGCCGGGATTTCGAGCGCGCCCGGCACGGTGATCGTCTCGTGGCCGTGGCCGGCTTCCTCCAGCGCGGCGCGCGTGCCCTGCAGCAACAGGTCGTTCAAATGCGCATAGAAACGCGCCTCGACGATCAGAAAGCGCGCCATCAAATATCTCCGCAGCCGGGGATCGGCCGTTCGCCGACGATCGACAAGCCATAACCGTCGAGCGCAACCAAAGTGTGGTGCGAGTTTGTGAGCAGGATCATGTCCTGCACGCCCAGCTCGGTCAGGATTTGCGCACCCACGCCGTAATCGCGCAATTCCTCAGGGTCCATTCCGCCCTCGCGTTTGCCGGCCTGCGCCTCGATCACACGCGAAAGCTGGCCGCCGGTCATCGGCTTGTTGAGCACGACGATCACGCCCGCCCCCTCCTCGCCGATGATCTTCATCGCACCTTCAAGCAGCCCGCCGCGCTTGGAGACCTCGCCGAACATGTCCGCGAACAAGGCCTGCGCGTGCATCCGCACCAAGGTCGGCTGGTCCGGATCGACCTTGCCCTTGACCAAAGCGATCTGCTCGTCGCCGGTCGCCTTGTTGTAATAGGAGATTGCGGTCCAATCGCCGCCCCAGCGGCTGGAAAAATGTGTTTCGGCGCGCTTCTCGACGAGATGGTCGTGACGGCGGCGATAGGCGATCAGATCGCGGATCGTCCCGATCTTGAGATTGTGGCGCTGCGCGAACGCGACCAGATCGTCGAGCCGCGACATCGTGCCGTCGTCGTTCATGATCTCGCAGATCACGCCTGACGGGTTAAGCCCGGCGAGCCGCGCGACATCGACCGCCGCCTCAGTATGGCCCGCACGCACCAGCACCCCGCCCTCGCGCGCGACCAACGGAAAGACATGTCCCGGCGTGACGATCGCCTCGGGCCCGTTCGACGCGTCGATCGCGACCGCGATCGTGCGCGCGCGGTCGGCGGCAGAGATGCCGGTCGTGACCCCGGTCTTGGCCTCGATCGAGATGGTGAAGGCGGTCTCGTGGCGGGTGCCGTTATGACGGCTCATCAGCGGCAGCCCGAGCTGGTCGACCCGCGTCTTGTTCATCGCCAGGCAGATCAGCCCGCGGCCATGCGTCGCCATGAAGTTGATCGCATCCGGCGTCGCCATCTGCGCGGGAATGATGAGGTCTCCCTCATTCTCGCGATCCTCGTCGTCGACCAGGATGAACATGCGCCCGTTGCGCGCCTCCTCGATCACCTCCTCGGGGGTCGAGAGGAAAGCATGGCGCAACCGCGAAATCTGCGGATTAGACGACACGACGTAATTGCTCCATCCGGCCGAGATAGCGCGCGAGCACGTCGATCTCGATATTGACCTCACGGCCCGGGGCCACCTCGCCCCACGTGGTCATTTGCTGCGTGTGGGGGATGACGTTGAGCCCGAAGCGCACCGCGCCATCGGGCAAATCGGATACCTCGTTCACCGTCAGCGAGATGCCATCGAGCGCGACCGAGCCCTTGGCCGCGATATAAGGCGCCAAACTTGCCGGCGCCTCGATCACGATCCGCGTGCTGTCGCCCTCCGGCGTGACCTCGGTCACGGTGCCGACGCCATCGACATGGCCGGTGACGATATGACCGCCCAGCTCGTCGCCGACGCGCAACGCGCGCTCGAGGTTGAGCAAAGTGCCGTCGCTCCACGTCCCCGCGGTCCGCGAGAGCGTCTCGGCCGAAACCTCGACCACGAACCAGTCGGGGCCCTTGTCTACCACCGTCAGGCACACGCCCGAGCAGGCGATGGACGCCCCCATGTCGATGCTCGCCGTGTCGAAAGCGGTGCCGATACGCAGACGCAGGTCGCCGCGCTGCTCGACGCCCATGATCCGGCCAACGTCGGTGATGATGCCTGTAAACATTATGCGCGCTCGTAGACTTCGAGCCGATCGATGCCAAGCGCCCGGCTGTCGATCGGCCGCCACCTTTTATGCGCGTCAGCCAGCGATGCGAGCCCGATGTCGCCCAGCGCCGGCTTGCCCGCCCCGATCAGGATCGGCGCACGATAGAGCAATATCCGGTCGACAAGCCCTTCGGCCAGGAAAGCCGAGGCCGTCCGCGCGCCGCCCTCCACGAACAGATGATCCACGCCCTTCAGCGCCGAAACCTGGCGAGGGTCGGCGATCACTTCGACCTCGCCTGGTCCCGGAGAGAGCTGGGGAGACGAACTCAGGACGATACGACGGGGCGACCGTTCCTCCAGTCCCGCCAGCCGCACATCCAGCCGCGGCTGGTCCTTCTCCCACGTGCCGCGCCCGACCAGGATCGCCTCATGTCGGCTGCGTTCGAGGTGGACATGCGCACGCGCCGCCGCGCCCGTGATCCACTGGCTTTCGCCGTCCGCGCGCGCGATCATGCCGTCGAGAGACAAAGCCAGCTTGAGCGTGACCTGCGGTCGGCCCAAGGCCTGCCGGGTCAGAAAGCCGGCCATGCTGCGCTGCGCCTCCGCCGCAAGCACGCCTTCCGTAACCTCGATCCCCGCTGCCCGCAGCCGCGCAAAGCCCTCGCCCGCGGTGCGCTTGTCCGGATCGGTCAGCGCCGCGACCAGGCGCGCGGGCCCGGCCGCAACCAGCAGGTCCGCGCATGCCGGTCCGCGCGGGCTCGCATGCGCACAGGGTTCGAGCGTCACATAAACGGTCGCGCCCCGGGCCGCGTCGCCGGCCTCTGCCAGCGCCATCGCCTCGGCATGAGGACGCCCGCCCGGCTGGGTCCAGCCGCGTCCGACCACGCGCTTATCCTTGACGATCAGGCAGCCGACATTGGGATTGGGCGCGGTCCGCCCCCGCCCGCGTTCAGCGAGCGCGAGCGCGACGGCCATGAAGCGTGGGTCGTCCGCGCTCAGAAGCCGTGACTCGAAAGCGCGTCGTCGATCTTCTTCCACTCCCGCCGCCGCTCTTCCGCGGCGGCGCGGCGGGTACGCGCGTCAGCCCTCTGATCTTCCTTGATCTGCGCGTCGGTGCGGTTGGCCGGAAAGTCCTCCGCATAAATGAGCTGCGGCCCTTCCGGCAGCACGCCCCAGCGCGATTCGACCACGAAGCCGGTGATGATGAGCGAGTTTATCGCCACCGCGAGCACGCCGAAAACGAGCTTGTAGCGGCTGGTGCTGCTGTTCCAGACGCGCTTGATGTCGGCGATCAACGCCTTGGGACGGGCAGGACGGGGAAATATCGCCATGGCGCGAAGATAAGCCTTCTCGTGCCCGCTTGCCAGCCCAGAGGCGCTTAGCCCTGCACCGCCGCGCGGAGCCGCGCGATCGCGCGGTCGCGGCCGATCAGCGGCAGCAACGCCTTCATGTCCGGCCCATGCTCCTGGCCTGTCAGCGCGACGCGGAGCGGCAGAAACAGGGGGCGCCCCTTGCGTCCCGTCGCCGCCTTGAGCGCGCCGGTCAGCGCATGCCAGGGATCCTCATCCCAGGCGATCTCCGCCGCGGTCTCGGCCGCCGCGACCAGATAGTCGCGGTCCGCCGGGTCGATCGCCGGCGGGTCGAGATCATGCTCGGTCACCTGCAACCAGGCGGCGGCCTCGTCGACCGTCTCGATATTGGGCCGCACCGCCAGCCACAAAGCCTCGCTCATCGCGTCGGGCAGGCGCGCGCGCACCGCCTCGAACTCCATCAGATGGATCGTGCGCGCATTCACGCCGCGCAACTCGTCCATGTCGAAGCGGGCGGGCGCGCGGCCGAAGCGCGTGAAATCGATCCCCGCGATCAGCGGCGCCATGTCCGCCACCGCCTCGACCGGGTCGCTCGTCCCGATCCGCGCGAGCAAGGCATTGAGCGCGATCGGCTCAATCCCGTCCTCGCGGAACGCATCCGCGCCGAGCGAGCCCAGCCGCTTCGACAATTTCCCCTCGCTGCCGACCAGCAACGCCTCGTGCGCGAAGGCCGGCGGGGGCGCGCCCAAAGCCGCGAACATCTGGAGCTGCAGCCCGGCATTGGTGACATGATCCTCGCCGCGCACGATGTGCGTCACGCCCATGTCGATATCGTCGATCACGCTCGGCAGCATGTAGAGCCAGCTGCCGTCGGCGCGGCGGATCACGGGATCGGACTGTAATTTCGGATCGAGATGCTGCGGACCGCGGATCAGGTCGCCCCATTCGATCATCGCATCATGATCGAGCTTGAAGCGCCAATGCGGCTTGATCCCGTCGGCCTCGAGCGCCGCCCGCTCTTCGTCGCTCAGTTTGAGCGCAGCCCGGTCGTAGATTGGTGGCAGGCCACGCCCGGCGAGCACCTTGCGCTTGAGATCGAGTTCCTCTGCGCTTTCATACGCCGGATAGACCCGGCCCGCGGCGCGCAATTGCTCGAACCGCGCTTCGTAGAGCGCGAAGCGGTCGGACTGCCGCACCGAATGATCGGGCGAGAGGCCAAGCCAGTCGAGATCCAGATGGATCGCGTCCGCATATTCCGCGGTCGATCGCGCCAGATCGGTATCGTCGAGCCGCAGCAGGAAGCGCCCATCATGCTTGCGCGCCCACAGCCAATTGTGGAGCGCGGTGCGGATATTGCCGACGTGCAACCTGCCGGTCGGCGACGGCGCGAAACGGGTAATTACGGAAGCCATCGCACGGCCCTAGAGCGTCCCGCCTCCCGGTGGAAGCGTCAGCGCGTCCTGATCGCGATCAGGCTCTAGCCGAACAGGAAGTGACCGATCAGCCGCGTCGGTATCAGGGTGAAATAGCCCGCGACGACCAGGCTGGCATAGACGATCGTCATCGTCCGCCGGTGGCGCGCGATCCTGCCATGACGCGCATCCCAGATCGCACGTGGGATTCCGATCAGCGTGATGACCGACAGGATATGAATCGGGCCCAGGTGGCCCATGAGGCCATGAATGCCGAAGCTCGCCGCGGCGGCGATCAGCATGAGCGTCGCCCAGATGCGGCCGAGCAGGCGATGGGTCTGGTCGCCCTTGCGCCGCCACAGCATGACCGCTCCCAGCGGGAGCGCGGGCAGCACTGCGGAGAGATGCAGGATCATCCACGGCGACAGGGCAACCGCCGGCTGGCTCATGTGCCGTGCGAATGCGAAGGTCTGTAGCACCATCAGCAGCGCCGCCGCCGCCAGCAACGGATCGCGCACCTTGCGCGAATAGGTCCAGTCGTTCGCCGTTATCGTCGCCATCATCGTCCCCCGTGCACTCACTCTGCCAGAGGCCGGCCGTCCCGCAAAGCCGGATGTGATTACGCGGGCGAAACGTGGTAAAAGCCCACGATCATCAATGGAGGGGATGATGGAAAACCTCGCACATCTGAACTGGGCGGCCGTGGTCGTCGCGGCGTTGGTCGGTTATTTCCCGGGAGCGCTCTGGTATTCCCCGATCGGCTTTCTCAAGCCTTGGGCGCGTGAACTGAACGTCGATCTCTCGGTCAAGCCGAAAGGGGTGGGCCTCAAGGTCGCGATCGGCATCATCCCCGCGCTGGTCGCCGCGATTGTCTTCGCGATGATCGTGGGGCCGCACCCGTCGCTCCATCATGGGTTGGTGATGGGCGCCGAGGTAGCGGTCGGCTTCGTCGCCACCAGCCTCGCGATCCAATATCTGTACGAACAACGCAGTCCGGCTTTCTGGTTGATCAATTCGGGCTACCACCTGCTCCAGTTCCTGTTGATGGGTGTGGTTCTCGCGCTCTGGCCCTAAATAGCATTTGTCTGCCCCCTTCCCCGCTTGCGGTCGCACCGCTAGGGGGGCGCGGAACAGGGAAAAGAGCCAGCCCATGAAGTTGATGACCGGCAACGCCAACCGCGTGCTCGCCAAGGCGATCGCCGACTATCTCGAGATCGGCCTTACCGATGCCTCGGTCCGCCGGTTCGCGGATGAGGAAGTGTTTGTCGAGATTCACGAAAATGTCCGGGGCGAGGACGTGTTCGTGCTCCAGTCGACCGGCTATCCGACCAACGACAATCTGATGGAGTTGCTGATCTGCATCGACGCGCTGCGCCGCGCGTCGGCCAAGCGCATCACCGCCGTCATTCCCTATTTCGGCTATGCGCGACAGGATCGGAAACCCGGCCCCCGCACCCCGATCTCGGCCAAATTGGTCGCCAACCTGATCACCGTCGCCGGCGCCGACCGGGTGCTCTCCGTCGACCTTCATGCCGGCCAGATCCAGGGTTTCTTCGACATACCGACCGACAATCTCTACGCCGCACCGGTCATCTCCGCCGACATTCAGGCGCGCTTCGGCAAGAAGAACCTCATGGTCGTCTCGCCCGACGTGGGCGGCGTGGTGCGCGCGCGCAGCCTGTCCAAGCGCCTCAACAATTGCCCGCTCGCGATCGTCGACAAGCGCCGCGAAAAGCCCGGCGAATCGGAGGTGATGAACATCATCGGCGACGTCGAGGGCCGCTTCTGCGTGCTGGTCGACGATATCGTCGATTCGGCCGGCACGCTTTGCAACGCTGCCGCTGCGTTGCGCGAGGCAGGTGCGGAAGATGTGGTCGCCTACGTCAGCCACGGCGTGCTGTCGGGCGGCGCGGTCGCACGCGTCGAGGGATCGCAATTGTCCGAACTGGTTATCACCGATTCGATCCAGCCGCTGGAACCCGTGCTCGACGCGAACAAGATCCGCCTGCTCCCGATCGCACCCCTGCTCGCCGAGGCGATCAAGCGCATCTCCGACGAAAGCTCGGTCTCGAGCCTGTTCGACTGATCATTGCGCAATCTGCCGCGCCGGGCCACTCCGCTAGTCCATTCGCCGCATAGCTCGTTACGGCGGAGCATTTTCGCTCCACAAACAAGCGTGCCCCGCTAAGGAGGCGCAATGCCCGTCGCCTTGCCCCCCGAACCGCCCGCCGAAATCGTCATCACCGGGGAAGGCCTTGGCCGTGTCGCCGGCGATGCCGCTTATGACGTCGTCACGATCGACCGTGCGCGGCTGACGTCGACCGCGAGCGACCGGCTTGAGGACGTGCTGCGCGATGTCGCAGGCTTCGGGCAGTTCCGGCGCTCGGATTCGCGCTCGGCGCACCCCACCAGCCAAGGCGCGACACTGCGCGGGCTGGGCGGCAATGCCTCGTCGCGCGCGATGATCGTGCTGGACGGCGTGCCGCAGATCGATCCGTTCGGCGGCTGGGTAACCTTTACCGCCTTCGATCCCGACCGTATCGGCCAAATCCGCGTCACGCGCGGCGGCGGCAGCGGCATCTATGGCCCGGGCGCGCTCGCGGGCACGATCGAGATCGACAGCGCCGGGCCGGAGCAATTGCGGCCAGCGACGGTGGCGGTGTCCTATGGCAGCCGCGATTCGGTCGACGCGGGCGCACTGCTGTCGAGCAACGCCGGCGCGGGCTTCGTCAGCCTTTCGACCTCCTATCAGCGCGGCGACGGTTTCATTCCGATTGTTGCAAGCCAGCGCGGCCCGATCGACCAGCCCGCGCGCTATGCCCAGGGCAGCGCCGATGCGCGCGCGGTCTTCCCGGTCGGCTCCGATGCCGAGCTGCAGGCAAACATGCTGCTGCTGCGCGACGAGCGGAACCGTGGCCTGCCCGGCACCGACAACACGAACACCGGCGCGGACGCCAGCCTGCGCCTGGTCGGGCATGGCCGGTGGGGGTTCGAGGCGCTGACCTATGTCCAGATGCGCCAGTTCAAGTCGGGCTTTGCCAGCGCCAATGCGGCGCGGACGGCAGCGAACCAGACGCTCGACCAGTTCAACGTGCCGGCAACCGGAATCGGCGGCCGGATCGAAGTGCGCCCGCCGATGGACGGCAGTCTTGAGCTCCGGCTCGGCGGCGACGCGCGTTATACCGAGGGCGAGACCGACGAATATTTCACCTATGTCGCGGGCCAACCCACGCGCCAGCGCGAGGCGGGCGGGCGCACCACCAATATCGGCGCCTTCGCCGATCTGAGCTGGCCGCTCGACGACAAATGGATCGTCACCGGCGGCGGACGGATCGATCGCTGGTCGATCAGCCATGGTCGCTTGCGCGAGCGCACGCTGGCCACCGGCACGCTTATCACCAACACCGATTATCCGAATCGCGACGGCACCGAGGCCACCGCGCGTGGTGGCCTTTCCTGGCGGCCGGCGCGCCACTGGCATGTCCGCGCGGCTGCCTATCTCGGCTGGCGCCTGCCCACGCTCAACGAGCTGTACCGTCCCTTCCGCGCGGGCGCGGATGCTACTGCCGCCAATCCCGCGCTCGAGCCCGAACGTTTGAAGGGCATCGACGGTGGCGTGGATTGGAGCCCGCTGCCCAATATCAAGTTCAGCGGAACTTTGTTCCACAACATCCTGGATCACGCGATCGGCAACATCACGATCGCGCAGGGCCCGGGCACCTTTCCCGGTGTTGGTTTCGTCGGGGCAGGCGGCGTTTATCGCCAGCGCGGCAATCTCGACACGATCCGTTCCAACGGCGTCGAACTGGAAGGCCATATAACCGACGGCCAATGGCGGCTTTCGGCGTCCTACGCTTATACCGACGCGCATGTGCGGGGATCGGGCCTTTCGGCGCCGCTCGACGGGCTGCGTCCCGCGCAGACCCCGCGCAACCAGGCATCGGTCACGCTCGGCCGGGAATCGCTGTGGGGCCTCTCCACATCGGCGACTTTGCGCTACGTCTCCGGCCAGTATGAGGACGATCAGAATAGCCGCGTCGACAAGCGCGCCACCACGCTCGATCTGACCGCGGGTATCCCGATCAAGGGTGATCTCACGCTCGAGCTGCGGGCCGAGAATGTGACCAACGCCTTGGTCGAGGCGACATTGGCGTCCGATGGCACGATCGAACGCGCAGCCCCGCGTACCTTGTGGATCGGGCTGCGTTTCGGCGGTTAGGATTACGCCAGAATAGTGGAAATCGCGGCGTGCGTTTGCGCGGCGAGTTGCTTGCGATCCACGTTCGCCCCATCGAGCGGCGGCAGGAAGTGCAAAGTGAGCAGCACCGGCGCCGGACGATTGAGCATGCGCTTCATCTCGCTGACGAATCTCGCGCCGTCGGGCCAGGCGATCTCCTCCTGCCGCGCGCCGTAATCGAGCGCGACCGGCTGGACGATCACGCCCGCCTCGTTAGCCGCCGCGAGCAGTGACGGACGAAAGGGCGTGAGCGCGATGCCATCCCCGGTGCCGGCTTCCGGAAACAGGACGACCGGCACGCCTTCGGTCAGTGCGACCGAGACGGCGTTGGCCTGAGCGCGCGTCTCGCTGCGCTTCTGGCGACGCACGAACACGCTGCCGCCAAGCTTGGCGAGCCAGCCGATCAGCGACCAGCCGGCAATTTCGGACTTGGCGATGAAGCGCGCATAGACCGTGCCGCCGATCGCGGGGATGTCGAGCCAGGAGATATGATTGGCCACGTAAAGCGCATTACCGGTGACCGGCATGCCCTTCACGGTGATGCGCAGACCGAGCAGCCAGGCGACCCATCCCAAATAAGAGCGAACCATGGCTTTCCCGCCGCCGAACAGCCGTAACAGGCCGAAGATGGGCAGATAGCCGATGAGCAGCACCGCCATGACGAGCACGCGCCCCACCATTCTCGCGGTCATGGAAAGCGCTCAGTCCTGCCGGTCGAGCGAGACGCCGTACAATTCCATGCGATGATCGACCAGGCGGAAGCCCAGTTTCTCGGCGATCTTCTTCTGCAGCGCTTCCAGCTCGGCATCGACGAATTCGATCACCCTGCCGGATTCGACGTCGATCAAATGGTCGTGATGGGTTTCAGCCGCGGCCTCGTAGCGCGCGCGCCCGTCGCCGAAATCGTGACGCTCGAGAATACCTGCATCCTCGAACAGCCGCACCGTGCGATAGACGGTCGCGATCGAAATACCGGGATCGATCGCGGCCGCGCGGGCATGCAGCGCCTCGACGTCCGGATGATCCTCCGATTCCGACAGGACACGCGCGATCACCCTGCGCTGCTCGGTGATGCGCAGGCCTTTATCTGCGCAGAGCGCCTCAACGTCGATCGAGCGGGTCATATCGCAATGCTACCGGCTTTGTACGTGGGTTGGAAGACTGTCAGGCAAAACGGTCGCCGATCGGCCGCGCGAGCGTAAGCGCGTCGCGCGACGTGCCGTCCAGCCCGCGATAATAATCGCGCCGTCGCCCGATCTCGCCGAAGCCGGCATCCGTGTAGAGATCGAACGCATGGTTGCCGTCGCGTACTTCGAGCAGCAGGCGATGCGCGCCTTTCTCCGCGGCGATCACGACGGTCCGCTCGATCAGCGCGCGGCCGACGCCATGGCCCCGCGCATGGGGCTCGACCGCCAGCAGCAGGAGCTCGGCTTCGTCGATCAGCAGCCGGCTGAGCGCGAAGCCGACGGTGCGTTCCCCGTCTTCGGCGAAGCTCAGCCACACGTCGGGCAAGGAGAGGATACCGAGACATTGGCCGGCATTCCACGCCTCTCCGAACAGCGGATCGAACGCGTTTTCCATGACCTGCATCAACAGGTCGATGTCGCGCTCGTCACTCTCGCGCAGCGTGACGTTCATTGCGGAATCTTCGCGTCGGGTGCGCGTCCATACAGGGGTGTCGGCGGGAGGCCGGTCAGCTCTGCCGGCAGGAAACGCACGTCGGCGGCATTGGGAAAGCCCGCTTCCGCCCGCCCCGTGCCACGTGCGGCAACAAGTGCCTCCGCGCCCGACCCCAGCACCAGATCGTTCGGAACCACGTGAGCAGCCGCCTCCGGTCGTAAGGAGCGGAGTGCATCGAGCGCGGCGAAGGGCGCATGCGTGAAGCGCTGGACGAACAATTCGCCATGCCCTCCCGTAATTGCCACGCCGACATCCTCCCTCGCGGTCACCGCGATCAGCGCCAGCGCGCTGAAGCCGGCAACGGGAACGCCCCAGGCGAGCGCCAGGCCCCGTGCCGCGGCGATACCCACCCGAATACCCGTGAAGCTGCCCGGCCCGCAATCAACCTGAATCAGCTCGGCGCGATTTTGGCCAGCTTCCGCCAGAATCTCGCCGATCATCGGTACCAGCCGCTCCGCATGGCCGCGCCCGACAAGCTCATGGCGCGCCGTGACAACGCGGTCGCCATCGAGCAGCGCCACCGAGCAGGCGGCTGTCGCCGTCTCGATCACCAGTGTCGTCGTCATGCGGTCAGACTATCTGGTTCGCCTCGTCGAAGTCGAGACGGGGCAGGCGATCGAAGATGCTTGCCGGATCGCCGTAGCCGAGTGTCGAGATGAAGTTCGTCCTGTAGTTCGTGCCGGCGAAGAAGGCCTCATTGACCTTGTTCGTGTCGAAGCCGGACATCGGACCGGTATCGAGACCCAGCATCCGCGCGGCGATGATGAAGTAAGCACCTTGCAAGCTGGAATTACGGAAGGCCGATTCCTGGATCAGCCCGTCATTGCCGAGGAACCAGGCACGCGCGTCGGTGTGCGGAAAGAGCTTGGGCAGCTTTTCGTAGAATTCCATGTCCATCGCCAGGATGGCCGTGACGGGCGCCTTGCGCACCTTGGGCGCATTTTGCGCGGAGCAAACCTGCGCAAGCTTTTCCTTGGCGTCCTGGCTCATGCACCAGACCATGCGGAGCGGTTCCTGATTGGCCGAGGTCGGGCCCCACTTTAGCAGGTCCCAGATAGCGCGAAGCCGGCCTTCGCTCACCGGCTCGTCGGTATAGCCATTGTAGGTGCGCGCGGTACGGAAGACGCGGTCGAGCGCGTCGTCATTGAGCGGCGTGGACAAAATCTTTCCCCTTGTTCGGGCGGGTTCAGGCCGCGCGGACCTCGGTCACTTCGGGCACATAATGTTTGAGCAATTGCTCGATGCCCTGCTTCAACGTGGCGGTCGACGACGGGCAGCCCGAGCAGGCGCCGTGCATCGCCAGATAGACCACGCCCTTGTCGAATCCGCGATAGACGATGTCGCCGCCGTCATTGGCGACCGCGGGGCGGACGCGCGTATCGATCAGCTCCTTGATCTGCGCGACAATATCCGCATCCTCGGGATTTTCGGCCCACTCGCCGGCGTCGGCGTCGATGTGGATGTCGGCAGCGCTGCCCGCCCTGAACAACGGCGCCTGCGATGAGAAGTGATCGAGCAGGATCGACAGCACCTGCGGCTTGAGATCCCGCCAGTCGGCACCCTCACCCGCCGTCACCGCAATGAAATCACGCCCGTAGAAGACGCCCGCCACATCGCCCAACCCGAACAGGGCCTCTGCCAGCGGCGAAGCCCCGGCTTCATCGGCATCGGCGAAATCGCGGGGCGGCCCGGATTCGATCACGGCCCGGCCGGGAAGGAATTTGAGCGTCGCGGGATTCGGCGTGGTTTCGGTCTCGATCAGCATGGTTGCCATGTGGGCCGAAGGGGCGATCAGATCAAGGCGCCGTACCTTGACCGGGCCCTATCCAAACTATCAGGTCCCCAAGAGCCTGATCGTTTTTAGTGGAAGCGCTTCACGCTTCCGCTGAAAGCGTGAATCAGGCTCTTTCAGATAGTCGAGACCTTGATCGGTTCAGGCTGATTCAGCCTGAACCGATCAAGGTCTAGCTGCGCGTCGCCATCCAGATGACGTGATGCGCACCCTTTCGTCCCCCGGTGGCACGAACCTTCAGTTCATCGACCTGGAAACCCGCCCGCCGCACGCGATCGGAAAAGACCTTGTCGGGGTAGGCCGACCAGATCGCCAGGACGCCCCCCGGCTTGAGCGCGGCGTGCGCCATGCGGAGGCCATCCTTGCCGTAGAGCCGGTCATTCGCCGCGTGGATCAGGCCATCGGGGCCATTGTCCACATCGAGCAGGATCGCGTCATAGGCCGCGCGCAATCCCGAAATCAGCTCGTAGACATCGCGCACCTCGATTCCGACGCGCGGATCGTCGAGACTGTCGTCGAACAGATGCGCGAGCGGTCCGCGTGCCCATTCGACGATCTTGGGCACTAGCTCACCCACGGTCACGCGGGCATCGGCCGGGAGTACCCCAAGCGCCGCGCGCAGGGTGAACCCCATGCCGAGCCCACCGATCAGCATATGGATATGTGGCCGTCCCCGCAGGCGCTCACAGGATAAAGTCGCGAGCGCCTCTTCCGAACCGCGCAGGCGGCTGCTCATCAGCTCGTTTCGGCCGAACAGGATCATGAAATCCTGGCCGCGCCGCATCAGGCGCAAATTGCCGCCATCGGGCAGGTCGGCAGTGTCGATCAGCTCGAGCGGGATCAACCTTTAGCGGCCCGCACGGCTCTTGCGTGCCGCATAACGGGCGTCGCGCGCGGCCTTTTTCTCGGCTTCGGTCAGAACTGGCTTCGCACTCGCGGCGGCAGCCTCGGCGGCGCGAGCCCGCTGTTCGGCCTTCGCCTGCTCGCGGGCTGCCTTCTTCTCTTCGCTGGCCTTGGCGATTGCGGCATCGCGCAGCGCCTGCGCGGCCCTGCGCTCCTCCAGCACCGCGGGATCGATCGGCGGCTTGGCCCGGAGCTTTTCGAGCGCGCGTTGCCTGGCCTGGGCGGCGCTGGCGGCGCGATCCTGAAAGCTGGGGTCTTTGAACGGAGGCATAAGAAACGGACTCTTTCGACTATGTGATCATGAGACAATGCGGCCGGGACATTTTGGTGCCGCTCGGCTTGCCGCGAAAACCTGAGGAAGCGAAAGGACGATCGTCGCTCGCCTGCCGTTCCACCGACGCGTGCCCCTAAAGCGAAGACGGCTGAATTGCAAAATGCGCGACCGGCCTGGCAGCCGCGAAAACGATCAGGGCTTGGACGATTTCTGTCGGGCCAGTCGCGTCATCAGGATCGCGGCGCGCTTGGCCTGGCGCGGGAAGCTGGTGAGATCGGCCGTCTCGCCGATCGCGTGCGCGCCGTTGCCCGCGGCACCCGTCCCCACCAGCCCGTCGGTATAAGGCGCGACGAAGGCGATATCGCCCGCCCCGCGCCGCATCGGATCGAGCTCGCCCATCTGCGGCAGGCCGAGATCATGATTGATGCCGTTGAGCTGCCCGAGCAGCGCGCGGCTGCCCTGGGTCGGTGCCATTGCCGGATAGCCCTCGCTGAAGCCGATTTCGGCACTGGTATTGGGCAGATGATCGGCGACGATCGCGCGCATCTTCCGCTCGATCCGCATCGCCTGATCGTTGGACAGGGCGCGAATATCACCGGTCGCATATCCTTGGCCGGCAATGATGTTGGCCTTGCCCTGCGCGCTGCCGCCGACCGCTTCCTCGGTCGTGGCCGAGGGTGTGGCGGTGACGCCACCGAGCATGATCCCGACACTGTATGTGAGATTGGGCTCGCGTAGCTCACGGCGGAACGTATCGACGATCCGCGCCAGTTCGTAATTGGCGCCGAATCCGTCTTCCTTGCCGAAAATACCCGCCGAATGGCCGGTATGGCCGGTCGTGGTGAGCGTCCAGGTGATCGAGCCGCGGCGCGAGATCGAACCCACATCCTGGCCATGTTCCTGCGCCAGACCTTCGAATTCGAGCGCAGCATCGGCCCATTTGCCCGCAGCGATCATGTCGCCGCGCGCCTGCTCGATCGGGTGACCCGCGCTTTCTTCGTCGCCGGACAGGACGATCTTGATGTCGGCGCTCTTGAGCGTGCCCGCCGCCTGCATCGCGCGAAGCGCGGAGATCATGATGACCAAACCGCCTTTCATGTCGCTGACGCCCGGCCCTTCCACCGTGTCGCCACGGCGGACCATCTTCTGGAACGTGCTGTCCTTCTCGAACACCGTGTCCATATGCCCGATCAGCAGGATATGCTTGCCGCGTCCTTTATGCTCAGCCAGCAGGTGGCCCGCGCGCGCGGTTTCAGGCATCGGCACCCAGCGTACGGTGAAGCCCAACGGCTCCAGTTCGGCCTGCAGCATCGCGGCGACCGCGCGCACGCCTTCGAAATTGCGCGTGCCGCTATTCTGATCGACCAGTTTCTGCAGCAAGGCGACGTCGCGATCCCGCGAGGCGTCGACGGTCACGACCATCTTCCTTTCGGCCGGTGAGAGCGCGGCCTCAGCGGAGGCGGCTGCAAGAAGGGCGACAAGGGCGGCGGCGGCGCGGATCATCGCAGTATCTTAGCGTGCACGCACGCGGGGTCGAGAGACGTTCGGATCCCGGAAAATCCCCTCGGCAACACTGGAAAATTGCTGCGGCGCAGAAACTTCCGCGTCCGTCAGGGAGCATGCGCTTGCTTTCGCACCCGCAATAGACCATATGGCCGCCAGCACCGACGCATTCGTGCGTCCGGTCGGGCAGCGTGAACTTCCGCATCAAGCGGGTCGTGCCCCACCCTAAAGGTGCTGTAGCCAAGGGCTCCCCTTTCACGCGGGTCGTCTCATGAACCCGCTTGCCGCGGTTCGTGACGCACCGCGTCCCGGACGGCTGTTTGCGCACACGAAAGTGCATCAATTGACCAAATTTTCCGACCTCGGCCTCGCCGCGCCTCTGCAACAGGCGCTCGCCGCCAAGGGCTATGAAATCCCCACCCCGATCCAGGCGCAGGCCATTCCGGTGGTGATGGAAGGCCGCGATCTGTGCGGCATCGCACAGACCGGCACCGGCAAAACCGCGGCGTTCGCGTTGCCGTCGCTCCACCGCCTCGCCGCCGACGCCAAGCCGCGCCCGATCAAGGGCTGCCGCATGCTGGTGCTGGCGCCGACGCGCGAGCTCGCAAGCCAGATCGCCGATAGCTTCACCGCTTATGGCAAGAATCTCCGCCTTTCGGTGATGACCGTGTTCGGCGGCGTGCCGATCAACCGCCAGATCCGCCAGCTTGCCGGCGGCGTCGACATCCTCGTCGCCACGCCGGGCCGCCTGCTCGACCTGATCGATCAGCGCGCGATGACGCTGCGCGACGTCGAGATCCTCGTTCTCGACGAGGCCGACCAGATGCTCGATCTGGGCTTCATCCACGCGCTGAAGCGCATCCACCAGCTCGTGCCGAAGAAGCGCCAGACCCTGTTCTTCTCGGCGACCATGCCGAAGACGATCGCCGACCTGGGCGACAGCTTCCTGACCAACCCGGCCAAGGTTTCGGTCGCGCCGCCGTCGACCACCGCCGAGCGCGTCGAGCAATATGTGACCTACGTCAACCAGGCCGAAAAGCAGGCTTTGCTGACACTGACGCTCAAGCGCGAGACGATCGACCGCGCGTTGGTCTTCACCCGCACCAAGCATGGCGCCGACCGCGTCGTGAAGCATCTCACCGCCGCGGGCATCGCCGCCAATGCGATCCACGGCAACAAGAGCCAGCCCCAGCGCGAGCGTGCGCTGGCCGAGTTCAAGGCGGGCCGTGCGCCGATCCTGGTCGCGACCGACATCGCCGCGCGCGGCATCGACGTGTCGGGCGTGAGCCATGTGTTCAACTTCGAGCTGCCCAACGTCGCCGAGCAATATGTCCACCGCATCGGCCGCACCGCGCGCGCCGGCGCGACGGGCATGGCGATCTCGTTCGTGGCGGATGACGAGCGTGCCTACCTGCGCGGAATCGAGAAATTGACCCGCGTGCGCCCGACGATCGTGCCGCTGCCGGAGAATTTCCTGGCAGAGCAGGCCAAGCTGCCCAAGCCGGCACGGTCCGAAGAGCGTCCCGATCGGCCGCACGGCCAGCGCCATGGTCAGGGCCAGCGCCGCGACGGCGGCCGTGCTGATGGCGGACGCGGTGGCGAGCGCCCGGCCGGCGGAGCACCCAAGCGCCGCTTCGGTCCGCGCAAGGGAGCGCCCGGCCAGCATCGCAACGCAGTTCGGCACACCGGCGGCGGCCGTCCGGCTTAAGGAAGTCGAGAGCCTGATTGTTCGAGGCGGAAGCGCCAGGGGCTTCCGCCAAGGGCGCGATCAGGCGCTATCGATATCCTCGACGATGATCCCTGCCTCAGGCTGAAGAGGGCCCGAAGCGATCGCGGTCTAGGCAAGGTCGGGCGGTCACGCTACCGCCCGACCATGCCTATCGATCCCGTCGCCCTCACCCAGCAACTGATCGCCTGCCCCAGCGTCACGCCGGAGGATGCCGGCGCGCAGGATGTGCTGACCTATGTGCTCGAAGCGCAGGGGTTCGAAGTCCATCGCTTCACCGACGGCGGCCCACCCGACGGACCGGTCGAGAATTTGTTCGCGATCCGGGGCCAGGGCGCGCCCTTCTTCGCTTTTGCCGGGCATAGCGACGTCGTGCCGCCGGGTGGCGGCTGGACCGAGGACGCGTTCACCCCGCACATCCATGGCGACTTGCTCTACGGACGTGGCGCGGTTGACATGAAGGGCGCGCTCGCTGCCTTCGCCGCGGCGGCCAAGCGCGTGCCGGATCACAAGGGCACGCTGGCCTTCATCATCACCGGCGACGAGGAAGGTCCCGCCACGCACGGTACCGTCGCGATCATCGAATGGATGAAGGCGCAAGGCCACAAGCCCGATCTGATCCTGGTCGGCGAACCGACCTCGTCGGCGCGACTGGGCGACACGATCAAGATCGGGCGGCGCGGATCGGTCAATATATGGATCGAGGTACCGGGCCATCAGGGCCACGTCGCTTATCCGCACCTCGCCGATAACCCGATTCCGGCTCTGGCGCGGATCGTTTCGCACCTGTCCGCGCTTGAATTCGACCAGGGCAATGACTGGTTTCAGCCCTCGAATCTTGAGGTGACCGACGTAGAAACAGGCAATTCCGCCACCAATATAATCCCCGGAACGGCGCGTGCGCGGCTCAATATCCGCTTCAACGACATGCAAAACGGGCCCGATCTGGTCGCGACGGTCGAGAAGATCGTTGCCGAGGAAGCCCCCGAGGCACGCGTCACCGCACGGATTTCCGGCGAGGCCTTCCTTACGCCGCCGGGCGATTTGTCCGCTCTGGTGAGCGACGCGATCCAGGAAGTGACGGGCGTGACGCCCGAATATTCGACCACCGGGGGCACATCCGACGCACGTTTCCTGTCGAAACTCGCGCCGACGGTCGAATTCGGGCTGATCAACGCGACGATGCACAAATTGGACGAGGCGGTCGCGATTCCGGATCTCCACGCGCTCACCGATATTTACGAAGGCGTCATTCGCCGCGTTTTCGCCTGAGGATCACGTAGAGCGCACCGGTGCCGCCATGGCGCGGATGCGCGTTGCGGACCGCGGCGATGCGGTCGCGATAGCCTGAACTTCCAAGCCAGGCGCCGATATTGGCGCGGATCAGCCCGCGACCGCGCGCGTCCGGCTTGGGCGGCTTGCCCGTCACCACCAGCAATATACGGACATCGTCCGCGATGGCGCGCGCCAAAGCATGTTCGAGCGCGTTGGCGGCGGTCGCGAGCGTGTGACCGTGAAGGTCGATCGTGCGGTCGGGATAGACCGCACCCTTGCGCAACCGCCTGTCCCAGCCGCCGTCGAGCGTGTCGGGCGCCGCGGGTTCGTTGAGCCGGGTCGGCTTGGGCTGCGGCAGGCCGCGCGCGATCGGCTTGCGTTTCACGGGAGGCGCGGGGCCTTCCAGGGGCATGTCCACGGCATCCGCCGACTTGCCCTCAATGGGCTTTACGGTGGCCGCGACGCGCGCCCACAGCGCGCGCTCTTCAGCGCTGAGCCGGGACCCCGCCGGCATTCGTCTGCTGCTGGATCAGCCGGGGCTGCAATTTGGCGAGCGTGCCGCGCGGGACCAGGATCAGCATCTGGCCACGAGCCGACATGCCGCCCGCGGTAATCGCCGCAATCACGCCCGCGCCCCAATAGGTATCGACCCGATTGGCCCCCTTGATCGCCCCGCCCGTATCCTGCGCCACCCACAGGCCGGTTACCTCGGGGCGATCGGCCGACAGCCAGAGCGGGGCCCCTAATGGGGTGAAAGCCGGATCGGCGGCGACGCTGACATGGCCCACCACCGGCGCACCCATCGCACCCAAGGGCGCGCCACCCGGCAATTCGTGGAAGAAGACGACGCTCTTATTCTCCTCCATCAGCGCCTGGCGCTCGTCGGGATGGTCGGCGAGATAGGCCTTTATGCCCTGCATCGAGGTCGCATAGGTCGTGTTCGGGCCGATCAACCCGCGATCGCGCATCACTTTGCCGATGCCCGTATAATTATAACCGTTCTGCGTATCGTAGCCGATCCACAGATAGGTGCCGTCGGGCAAATGGAGCCGTCCCGACCCCTGAATCTCCAGGAAGAATAATTCGACCGGATCCTGCACCCAGGCAAGTTCAAGCCCCTGGTTGGCAAGCGCGCCCGCATCGATCGCGGCGCGGTCGTAATAAGGCGCAAACTTGCCGTCCTGCATCCGGCCGCGGACTTTCTTGCCGGTGGGCGGGCCCCCAGCGGCCACGCCACTGTCCATTTCCACCAGATCGGGCGGGCGGCGATAAACGGGTACGTCGTAACCGGCGTCGTGCGTACGGGAGCCTTCGATCTCCGGCGCATAATAACCGGTCGCAAACAAGGCGCCGTTACCCACCAGCAGCGTCTCGAACTGGCTTTGGAAGAAAGCGACCGGATCGCTGTCCGGCACGGCCGCGGCGGCGCAGGCGGGCGCCCAGTCGCTC
>Ga0207640_10000117_pt1 | contig 60081 bp, 50 predicted proteins | sample KBSCornC42_FD_184300 | JGI IMG/M metagenome (GOLD analysis project Ga0207640, IMG submission 184300) | Corn rhizosphere microbial communities from Kellogg Biological Station, Michigan, USA - KBS Corn C4-2 (SPAdes) (version 2) | ecosystem: Host-associated > Plants > Roots > Rhizosphere > Soil ... | reverse complement strand
GTCCCTGAAGTTCACAACATCATTCAAGCTGTCATCCTGAGCGGAGTTTGGCGGTTTTTACGCCAAACGGAGTCGAAGGACCTGCGGTTTGCGATTCCAATTGATGCTAAGAACTTTCGAGACACCGCCCTAGAACGTCGTGCCGACCGTCAGGCGGAAGGTCTTGCGCGGCTCCCTCAGCACATAGTCCGCACCGTAGAACTGGAGCGCCTGCTGATAGCTGAAGCGTCCGGCGTCCGAGTTCGGGAAGAAGTTCTGGAAGCACTTGGGACCCGTGGCCGGAGTGCAGATATTCGGCACCGCGAGCTTTTGCGGAACGTCCTCGAAGAGCCGCAGCGGATTGTAAGCGTAGAAGATGCGGAACGGCGCATTCACAATAGGCAGAATCACCTGAAGCTCGACGCCGTTCGACATACGTGGCACGTAGTTGGTGCCCGGCACAACCTGCAAATGAAGCGGGAACGCCACCGACTGGCTGCCACGGCAGGCGCCAAAGGCGTCGAAATTCGTGCAGCCGTAGGACGCACCGCTTATCAGTGAGTTGCCCGCAACGCTCTGGCGCAACTGGCTCGGCAGCGCATCAAAGGTCATATTGAAGTCCGTAAAGAACGCGAACGAGACCTGCTCGATGATCGGGATACGGTACTGGAGATTGGCCGTCACGCTGGTGTCGCCGCCAATCGACACCATGCGGTAGATGGGCAGTGGAATCTGCTCATTGCCCAACGCCGGGTTCGTCGGGTCGCGCGGCACGGTGTTGCCGTCCGGGTTCGTCAAATTGAACATCGTCCGCACCGGGATAAAGGCATACGGCCCGGCCGAGCGGATGTCGAAGCCGCGAACGTCCGACTCGCCGCCGCTGTAGATGCGGTTGGTGGGCGGCGCTACCTCGCCGCCGAAGCCTTCCACATGCGCAATCTGCACACGGTAGCCCAGCACGTTGTGGCCTTCGCGGTTAATCCTGAGGCCCTTCATCGGGAAGAACTGCCGGTAGCTCATCGCCGGCGTGAAGTACTTCACATTGCCGCCAATGCCCGCCACCTGAAACTCGACGTTGAAGTCTTTGCCCGAGTGCGGGCCGACAGCGCGGTCCAGGCTCGAGAACGTAAAGCTCGGCGTCAGCACGGACGTCATAATGCCCGACAACTGGTTCTGCCCCTGTACGCCCGAACGGAACGCCAGCGACTGAAACACATTGCGCGTGTTGTCGTTGAACGTCGTCACCGTGGCGCGCGAGAGTGAGTACGCCAGACCCACGCGCGTCACGCCGGTGCGCGCGAACAAGCGCCTGAGCGGCTCGCTGACCGTGACCGTGAACCCTTCGGTGGACTGGTTGTAGTTGGTCAACAGCGACTGCTCGGCCGTCGTCAGGTTCGCCGCCTGGTTGTTCGAGATCGCGTAACTCTTCGCCGGGTTGTAGTCGAACTTCCTGGTGAAGACCTGCACGCCCAGCGAGATCGGCTTGTTGCGCAGATACGGCTCCGTGAACCCGAAGCTCAGGTTGCGCGACAGGTCGCCCGCGTTGGCCTGCACCGAGAGCGTCTCGCCCAGGCCCAGGAAGTTGTTCGTCTCGTAGTTCAGCCCGATAAACGTGCCCGAACTGCCGCTGATGCCGCCGTTCAGGCCAATCGAGTTCTTGCCCTTCTCCTTGAGCTTCAGCAGCAGGTCCACCGTGCCGTCGTCCTGGTTCAGCCGGCTCTCCGAGTCCTGATCGGCCTTGAGCGTATCGAAGTAGTTCAACTGGTTCAGCCGAAGGATCGAGAGGTCCCACAGGTGGCTGTTGTAAAGCTGACCTTCCTCCAACAGCAGCTCGCGGCGGATGACCTTGTCCCGCGTAATGGTGTTGCCCGTGAACTCGATGCGCGAGACGTAGAAGGGCTTGCCCTCGTCGATGTCGATCTCCCAGGAGATCGTCTTCTTCGCTTCATCGAACTTCGGAATCGGCGTGCCGACAAAGTTGATGTAGCCCAGCTCGCCGTAGGCCTTGCGCAACTGCTCCAGCCCCTTGCCGAACATGGACGTGTTGAACCACTCGCCATCCTTCTGGGCAAACTGCGCGCGCAGCACCCTCTCGTTGGTGACGGCCTTGTTGCCCTTGAACGTGATGCCGGCCAGCCGGTAGCGGTCGCCCTCTTCCACCGGCATCAGGATGTCGATGCGCTTACCGGTTGAAGGACGCAGTGTGAACGGATTCAGTCCGCCCGCATTGCGCACGTGGGTAATCGGCTCGCTGGTCAGCGCCTTGAAGTAGCCGCGGTCGCGGTAGGCCTGGCGCACACGCTCAGTGTCTTCGTCCAGCTTGCTGGCATCGAAGGTACGCGCGAACAGATTTTCCAGAATGATGGAGTGCGGAATCCCGATGGGCTTCAGGTTCTTCATCGCGCGGCGCAGCGTGCGGCTGCTTACGTGTTCGTTGCCCTGAAACGCGATCTTGCCCACCTTAACGGTCGGGCCTTCCTTCACATTGAAGGTGATGTTGACGTAGGCCGGCGGAATCGTCTTGACTTCAGTCCTGATGGTGGCGAACTGGTGGCCATGCTCGGCCAGCAGGTCGCGCAGCACCACCTCGGCGCGCTTCACCTTCGTGGGGTCGTACTGGCTCTCGACCGAAAGCTCGACCTTTGCCTTCTTGAACCGCTCGAGCACATCGGACTGCGTGACCGAACTGAGACCCTTGTAATCAATCTCGCGGATGGTCGGCTTCTCGCGCACGTAGATGACAAGCTGCACGCACTGCGGTGTGTCCACCTTCTCGATGCGCAGATCGTCGAAGTAGCCCGTGTTCCACAGCGAGTTGAAGTCGCGCTCGACCACGGCCGGGTCGTAGGTGTCGCCCGCGTGGCTGAACAGCCGCGCCAGCACCGACTCCTTGGGAATGCGCCGGTTGCCGATGACCTCCGGCTGGCACAGCGTCTGCGGCGTCAGCGCCGAGGGCGCCGGGGTCGAGATGCCCGGCAGCGTCTGCGCCGGCAGCATGGCCGCCGCAATGGCAGCAAACGCGCAAAGCGCAACGGCCCGGACGATGCGGGAGCGGCCAGAGCGCGGGCACACAGGCTTGGTCTTGCATGTCAGGGAGCTTCCGCTCTCTCGATTCACGGTAAAGATACGCACACCCTCACTGCTCTAAAAATGAGACTCCGCCAGCACACTGAGCGAAGATTCGATTATATGGGAGCAGGGCCGCCGATAGCGAGTTCAACGGAAGATTCCGCCGCGCCCAAACCCCTCTGCTTCAATTAATTGCCAGCCTTAATATTCTCTCGGACCGAGCACCGGACGCAGTCCCCACCTCTCTGTTGTCATTCCCGAAGGGAATCTGCGCTTCCATCCGCAGCCACTTTTGGCATTTCCATTCCGTACCCTGAGCGAAGCCGAAGGGGGAGGAATCTGCTTCTATCCACGCCCTCCGCAGTCGTTTTGATCGGTGTCATCGGTGCCAATCGGTGTTAAGCCTCTGCCGCCTTCCGCACCTCAACCAGCGTCGAATAAAACGTCGGTCCACCGCCCGCATCCGTCAGCCGATCCGAGGTCAGCCGGTTCACATTCCCCCCGCCGGCCGAGAGCTTGTTCCAGTCCAGCCGCGCCGACACTACCCCCGCCTGCACCTGCGCATTCACGACGGCATTCAGCGCAATCCTGCCCCGCGCATTGAACACCTCAACCCGGTCGCCCGTCTGAATACCGCGCGCCTCCGCGTCCGTCGCGTGCATCTCCAGCACGCCCGCCGTCCGCGCCTGCATCTGCTGGTGCGCCGGGATATTGGCGAAGGTCGAGTTCATATAGTTGTCCGACTTGCGCGGCAGAAACTCCAGCGGATACGCGCCCCCGGCATGAGCACGCGACTCGACCGGCGCGGTAAACACCGGCACAGGCGTCAGCTCGCCGCGCCCGCTGGGTGTCTTGAACCACTCCGGCGAACTGAACGGCAGCACCTCGCCCGCGTCATTCTCCGGCAGCGACACGCGGACGCGATGTTCGCGCTCCAGCCGCTCGCGCGTCATCCCGGCCAGCCACGGATGCTCCGTCGCCAGCACCTGGTCGATCAGCGCGTCCTCGTCGTCCTCAAAGCACGCCTCGGTAAATCCCATGCGCCGCGCCAGCCTGCCAAAGAGCCACACGTTGTTGCGCGCCTCGCCCAGCGGCTCCATCGCCCGCTCGCTCACCTGCGCGTACAGATGCCCATACGCCCCCTGCACGTCCTTCGTCTCCAGAAACGTCGCTGCGGGCAGCACGATGTCGGCGTAGTCGGTCGTGTCGGTCAAGAACTGTTCATGCACCACGGTGAACAGGTCCGCGCGCGCAAAGCCCCGCAGCACGTCGTTCTGGTTCGGCGCAATCGCCGCCGGGTTCGAGTTGTAGACAAACAGCGCCTTCACCGGCGGCCCGTCCTCGGCCCGCTCGCCCAGCGTCGTCAGCGCCCGCCCCAGTTGCGCCATGTTGACCACCCGCGCCTCGCGCCCCAGCGGACTCGCCATCATCAGCTCCGGCATCCGCAGCGCCTTGTCGTTGAACGGAAACGCGCCCGAGGTCGAAAGCTGCATTCCGCCGCCCCGATACCGCCACGCGCCCGTCACCAGCGGCAGCATCGCCACCGCCCGCACCGAAGTCCACCCGTACTCGCTACGCTGAATCCCATAGTTCAGCCGGATCGCCGCAGGCTTGCGCCCACCGCGCCCTGCCTGTGCATACTCACGCGCCAGCCGCGCAATCGTCGCAGCATCAATCCCCGTCGCCCGCGCCACCGCCTCCGGTGCATACTCCGGCCGCATCGCGTGGGCCTTCAACTCCACGCCGCCCACCGTGCAACGCGCCATATACTCCGCGTCTTCCAGACCCTCCGAGAAGATGACGTGCATCATTCCCAGCGCCAGCGCGGCATCCGTCCCGGGGTTGATCGCCAGATGCTCATCCGCCAGTGCCGCCGTGCGCGTGCGGTACGGATCGATCACCACCAGCCGCGCCCCCGCCCGCCGCGCCTCTTCGATGAACGGCCACAGATGCACATTGTTGCCATGCACATTGCCGCCCCACACGATGATCAAACCTGCGCGTACAAAGTCCTCAGGCGGAGGCCCCAGCTTGACGCCGTACACACTCACCAACGCATCGCCGCCCGCCGTCGAGCAGATCGTCCGGTCAAGCTGCGACGCGCCCAGCCGATGAAAAAACCGCCGGTCCATCGAGCCGTACCCAAGCTGCCCAATCGTGCCCGCGTAGCTGTAAGGCAGAATGCTCTCCGGCCCAAACTCCGCCGCAATCTTCCCGAGCCGCGCCGCGATCTCGTCCAGCGCCTCATCCCACGAGATGCGCTCGAACGCATCGGCCTCGCGCCCGCGCACCGCGCCGTATCCCGCCGGGCCTTTCGCCGCGCCAGCCCTGCGCCGCATCGGATAAAGCAGCCGCTCAGGCGAATACACGCGGTCCAGATACTTCGCCACCTTGCCGCACAAAAATCCGCGCGTCACCGGATGCGTCGGGTCGCCTTCAATCTTCACCACGCGCCCACTCGCCGTATCCACCGTAGCCAGCACGCCGCACGAATCCGGACAGTCATGCGAACAGACAGCATGAACCACCTTCATCGCCTCTCCCACTCGGGCCATACCTCGATTCTACTGCGGCGAAAGGCTTAACACCGATTTACACCGATGCCACCGATAAGACGACCACGGATTTGCGCGGATTGGTTTTGACTTCAGTTATCATCCTTCCGCGAATGGGGCGTGCCGTGCGAAGTAAAGAACGCAGATTCCCTGCGGGAATGACAACTAAAGGGGACGACTGACGCTTACTTGTTTGTCATTCCCGCAGGGAATCTGCGTTTAGCATCCCGCCCTTTTGTTTGTCATTCCCGCAGGGAATCTGCGTCTCGCACGGGCCCGCACCACGCTACACCTACACGGAAAATGCCGGGCCCTGCCTTACCCCGCCAACGCCCCCAGAATCGCGTCAAAGTCCTCGATGTTCGCGTACTCGATAATCACCTTGCCCTTGCCGCGCTTGTCCTCGATCCGCACCTTCAACCCAAGCCTGCGCTGCAACTGCTCCTGCGCCTCGCGCACGTTCGGGTCTTCCGGCTGCGCGGGCTTCTCGTCCTTCTTCAGCGGCTTCGCCTCCGGGTTGATGAGCCCCTGAATATAGCTCTCCGTCTGCCGCACCGACAGAGATAAGGCCATCACCTTCTGCGCGGCCTGCGTCATCGCCTCATGCGTATCCAGCGCCAGAATCGCCCGCGCGTGGCCAAACGAAAGCTCGCCCGTCCCCACCTTCTTCTGCAACGCCTCCGGCAGCCGCAGCAGCCGGACGAAGTTGCCCACCGAGGCCCGGTCCTTGCCCGTGCGGACCGCAATTTGCTCCTGGGTAAGCTGGAACTCCTGGCTAAGTCGCTGAAAAGCATGGGCTTGTTCAATCGGATTCAGGTCCGCCCGCTGCAGGTTCTCGACAATCGTCATCTCCAGCGTCTGCTCGTCCGAGACCTGCCGGATCACCGCCGGAATCGTCGGCTTGCCCGCCTTCTGGCTGGCCAGCCAGCGCCGCTCCCCCGTAATCAACTGGTAACGTCCAGACGTAACCCGTTTTACTACAATAGGTTGCACCACACCGCTGGCAGAGATCGACTGCGCCAGCTCATTCAGTTGAGCCTCGTCGAAGTGCGAGCGGGTCTGAAACGGGTTCCGGTCAATCTGGTCGAGCGGAATCTCGATGGGCTTGCCCGCCGACTCCACCTGGGCCTGAATCTGCCCCACCACCGCAGGCCGTGCAGGCAACAGAGACTCCAGCCCCTTGCCCAGAGCGCGCCGCTTCGGATCGTGCTTAGCTTCTTGTGCAGCCGTTGCCATCGTTACTCTCCCAATCTCATTCCGCATCTCTCATCGCATTTCCATTCCGCTGCTTTTGCATTTCCATTCCGCAGCGCAGCGGAGGAATCTGCTTTTCCTAATCCCTAGGCCCTAATCCCTAAGCCCTATCCTTCTTCCAGAACCGCTTCTTCTCCGGCTGCTGGAACGACTTCAGCGAACTGGCCGCAGCCGCCGCAGCCGCCTTGCGACGCTTCACCTCGGGGCTCTCCATGTTGTTGCGGGCCAGAATCTCCAGCGCCAATTCCCGGTAAGCCTCGGCCCCGCGCGACTTGGCATCGTAGAGCGCGACCGGCTTGCCATGACTCGGCGCCTCCGCCAGCCGGATGTTGCGCGGAATCGAGGTCTTGAGCAGCTTGTCGTCGAAGAACGCCTTCAGGTTCTCCGTCACCTGCACGGCCAGGTTGGTGCGCTCGTCATACATGGTCAGGAGCACGCCTTCGAGCGCCAGGTCCGGGTTGAACGTCTGGGTCACGCGGTCGAGCGTGCTCATCAGCTCGGATATGCCTTCGAGCGCAAAGTACTCGGCCTGCATCGGCACCAGCAGACCATCGGCGGCGACCAGAGCGTTCAGCGTCAGCAGGTCCAGCGCAGGCGGGCAATCCAGAATAATAAATGGATAGCGCGCACGCACCGGAGCGATGGCCTCCCTGAGCCTGTACTCGCGCCGCTCGGCGGTAATCAGCTCAATCGTCGCGCCAATCAGGTTCTTGCTCGAAGGAACGAGCTTCAGGTTCTCGATCTCGGCGGTCAGCAGGGCCTCGTCCAGCGAAGCGTGGTTCAGCAGGACGTTATAGATGCTGTGCCGGTCGTCGTCGCGCGCAAACCCCAGGCCGCCGGTCGAGTTGGCCTGCGGGTCGCAGTCGATGAGCAGCGTTGGAAGCCCTTCGAGCGCCAGCGACGCGGCCAGATTGATGGCCGTCGTGGTCTTGCCCACGCCGCCCTTCTGGTTGACGACAGCGATGACCTTGGAACGAGCGTCGGGCGCGGCCTCCGTGGGGGGTTCGGGGACAGGTTTGTCGGCTGGGTGAATGGTGATCATCTGCGTAGGAGAAGGTTATCGGGCAGCCGCGCCGGAGGCAATGTTGAAGAAGTGGCCCAGCCTGTGGAGAACGTGTGGAACCCCGGATTTGCGGGGAAAATGAAGGGTTTGGGAGCCGTTTGGTGTGGAAAACTTTTGTCGCCGGGAGAGGCTTAACACCGATTTGCACCGAGGACACCGATGAAAGGCGACCACAGATTAGCGCGGATGCACACGGACTTGCTCCACCCCATTGCCCTTCAGCACCCACACATTTCCATCCCGTAACCCTTTCCCATTTCGATTCTGTACTCCCCACGCATTTCCATTCCGTAGCGAAGCGGAGGAATCTGCTTTTTTGCACCCAAAATTGTTCCACGTGGAACAATTCAAGCCATCCGTGAAGATCCGCGTCAATCTGTGGTCGCCTTTCATCGGTGCCAATCGGCGTTAGGCCTTCCCAAATTGTTCCACGTGGAACAATTTTCATCCCCGGATGGCCCGGAACAAGGAGCTGGCCTGCCCCCCGGGGATGGGAATCGGCTGCTGGAAGGCGAACCCCGGGGGAAGTTCAGGTGGAATGCTGCCCAGGACGAACATCTCCCGCACGGCGCGTGGCGCTGCGGCAGCCAGGGCCGCCGCCATGTTGTCTACGGCCCGGAGCGTGACCGTATCGAACTGACGCTCCGCAGGCAGGGCCTCCGCCCGCTCCGCCCAGACCTCGACATTGCCAAGCTGAAGGGTGCGAACCACCTCACGCAGAAACGTGGCCTTCTTGTTCTGGGACTCGGCAAGCGTGACGGCGATCTCAGGGCGAAGCAGCGCGATGGGCAGGCCGGGAAAGCCTGCGCCGGAGCCTAAATCGAGCAGCGTCGCGGTTTGAGAGCCGACATGAAGCCCGCAGAAGAGGCTTTCCCCGAAGTGCCGCCGGACGATCTCCTCCGGTTCGCGGATAGCGGTCAGGTTCGTGCGTGCATTCCATTTGAGCAGCAGGTCGAGATAGACGGAGAGACGCGCGGCGATTCCATCCGGCACCTCGGGCAAATACGGGGTGAGGAGCGCGCTGATTTGAGACTCGGAAAGTGCGGATTGTTCCACGTGGAACATTTTACGAGAGGCCAGAGGCCTGACACCGTTCCAAATTGTTCCACGTGGAACAATTCAGGGCATAGATCTCAAGACTTGGCGACCGAGGTATGGATGGGGCGCGGCGTCCAGTGGGCGGCTTCGGAGACGAAGCGACGGAAGATCGACTGCGAGGCGGGGCTGATGTCGTAACTGCGCTCCGGATGCCACTGCACACCGAGCACCCAGTGGGGGTGAGCAGTATCGTCAGGATTGTTGGCCAGGCCGCCTTCGACGGCTTCGATGACCCCGTCCTGCGGGCAGCGGGCAGTCACCCGGAGCCCATCGCCGGGGATGCCGATAGCCTGGTGGTGGCTGGAGTTGATCGGCAGGCGGAGGAAGCCATCCTGTTCTGGAGCTTCAGCGGGCGTGTCTTCTTTAAGGATGCCGCCGAGCACCGAGTCGGGGGCGACAGCCGCAGTGTGGGCCACGGCGACGGCGCGGCCAGCGGGGTGGTTGACCGGCATGGGCGTGAGGTGCTGGACGAGCGTGCCTCCGCGCCAGACGTTCAGCGACTGCGTGCCGAAGCAGATGGCGAGGACCGGCTTGTAGAGGTTGTGGGCGTCCTGAATGAGCAGCTCATCGACATTTTCGCGTGCCGGGTCGGCGGGCGAGCACTCGGGCACCGGCTCCTGACCGAACTTGTGCGGGTTCACATCGGCGGGAGAGCCGGGTAGCAGGACAGCCTGGCAGGTATTAATCAGATTGGCAATATCGGACGGGGTTCCGCTGAGGGGGATCTGGACCGGCTCGCCTCCAGCGCGTTCGACCGCGTCGGCGTAGGTGGGCCACGAGCGCTGGTTGTACTCGGGGTTATGGCTGGTGGGGACCGGGATGGCAATGCGCGGCCGCATGATTACACGTTATCAGCAGTGCGATGTCCGTTGCCAGTTGTCCAACTGGCAACGGACGTCGCAGGACCGCGCATCCGGCCCGGATGCTGACCGTCTCCGGCTTATTTGACCGGCGCGATGGTGATCGGCTTCTCGGCGGCCTTGAGGTCCTCGTGTTTTTGCGCGAGCGCGGCGTTTTTGGCGTTGAGGGCGTTCTTCTCGGCGTTGAAGGCGCGGTTCTGGGCTTCGAGCTTCCGGTTCTTCTCGGCGAGTTTCTTGTTCTTCTCGTCGAGCTTCCTGGCCTGCTTCATCATCTCTTTATTTTTCTTGAGCAGGTTCTGCTGCGCGTCGATCTGATTCTTGATGACCCTGTCCTGCTGGTCGATGTCGGAACGCAGAGCAGCAGCATCAGGGGTAGGGGCAGCGGCCGGGGCATGGGACGAGCCGGCGGTCGATACCAGGTTGGATTGGGCATTGTGTTGGATGGTGCTGCTCTGGCCGAGCAAAGGAACAGTTGCAGACGCAGCGAAGAGGACGATGCAAGTGGGGAGGAATCGCATTGTTCACCTCATTCATAGAGGCCGGAAGATTTGGGGCCGACGGCCTGCCTCCGGTTGCTCTCATGCTACGTTGCAACTGAAGTAACCAGACCGGAAACTTCTGTTCGCCGGATAACACTTTTGGGGGAGAAGGGGCGAAGATTTTTCTGCTGTTCTTCGATAATTTTTTGCGACCTGCAATAGATGTATATGCATCTATTTCGACATGAGCACATTGGTTCCACCGTTGCCGTGTCTGTGCGCGAGCTTCCGGCGGGCAGCCCGCACCTTGACGCAGCTGTATGAAGAGGCGCTGCGCCCGCTTGGCCTCAGGGCGACGCAGATGACCATCCTGCAGGCGCTGGCGCACATTGGCGAGGCGTCGCAGGGACAGCTTGGAAAGATCCTCGCCATCGACAGCACGACGCTGACGCGGACGCTGGCCATCATGGTCCGCGAGGGCTGGGTGCGGGAGCGGCGCGGTAAAGACCGTCGCGAGCGATTGCTGGGCCTGAGCAAGGCAGGGCAGCGCAAGCTCGAACGCGCGACGCCCGTGTGGGAAGAGATGCAGGCGCGGCTGCGGGCGCGGCTTGAACAGGGGATGGGAGACGGAGCCTGGGACGCCATGATGCGTTCCGCCAATCAAATTGCCGGTTTGGCCACAACAGAAATTGCAGAAGGAGAGTCGAGATGAGCGGTTATGCGAAGGGAATCGTTGCATTGCTGTGCGCGTGGTTCGCGGTTGCGGTGACGGCCTCGGCACTGGGGGTATTTCAAGGGAACGTGAACGGATTCGGCGCTGCTGTAGGAGCGGCGGCGCTTGTGCCGATTCTGGTTTTCTTTGTCTGGTTCGCGGCGTCGCCGAGACTGCGGACGTTTCTGTTGTCATTGAACCCGCGCACGCTGACGGCGGTACAGGCGTGGAGGATTCTCGGCTTCGTGTTTGTGCTGCTGGAGGCGCATCAGTTACTGCCTGCGAGGTTCGCGCTGCCTGCCGGGTATGGCGACATGACGATTGGCATGACGGCGACGTTCGTTGCGTGGAAGCTCGCGGTTCCCGAGCGGCGCGGCGCGTTCATCTTCTGGCAGATGCTGGGAATTGCCGACCTGATGATTGCTGTCGGCACCGGCATCACGGCCCCCATGATGAACCCGCAGGGCGTTTCGATGACGCCAATGACCGCGCTGCCGCTGAGCCTGATCCCGACGTTCTTCGTGCCGCTGCTGCTGATGCTGCACGTCATCTCGATTGCACAGGCGCGGAGATGGCAGAGGGTCGAAGGCGCGTCTCGTGGGCCGGCGGCGCTGGCAAGCGTTGCGTAGATGAAAGGACGGGGTACCCGGCACTCACGCTCAGGATTGAGGCGCGATCATGCCGATGGTCTGGAGCCAGGTTTCGACCAGCGCGGGCCAGTGCGTGATGGGGAATTTGGTGGGGCGCATACCGAAGGCGTGTCCGCCGTGCGCGTAGAGGTGCATCTCGACGGGGACGCCTGCGTTTTTGAGCGCGATGTAGTAGACCAGCGAGTCGTTGACGTTGTCCACGTGGTCGTCTTCGGCTTGGAGCAGAAATGTCGGCGGCGTCTGGGCGGTGATGTGCGCGCGGATGTCCGGGTTCAGGCTGAGCGGTGTGTCGCCCAGTGCCAGATGGCCGGGATAGAGGGCCACGGCGAAGTCGGGGCGGCAGCTTTCTTTGTCGGCTGCATCGACGGGCTTGTAGAGACGCTCGGCGAAGTGGTTGCTGATCTCTGCCACCAGAGACCCGCCCGCCGAAAAGCCGAGCACGCCGATCTTGTGCGGGTCGATGTGCCACCGGGCGGCGTGCAGGCGGATGAGGCCCAGCGTTCGCTGCGCGTCCTCAAGCGCGATTGGCGATTGCGGATACGCGCCAAAGTATGGAGACGAGCGCGGCGCGGGAACGCGGTACTTCAGCAGCACGCAGGTGATGCCCTTCGAGGTGAGCCAGTCGCAGACCTCGGAGCCTTCCAGGTCGATGGCCAGAATCTGATAGCCGCCGCCGGGGAAGACGACGACCGCCGCACCGGTGTTCGTGCCGCTCGGCGAATAGACAGTCATCGTAGGGCGCGAGACATTTTCGATCTCGATCCACGGTTTCCCAGCGACTAGCTCGTTTGTGACGGCCTCCGACTTCTCCGGCCCCTTCGCCGGGCGCGCGTCGGGTATCGCTCCGGGCCAGATTGGAATTTGCGCGTGGCCGGGCGAGGGCTGCCAGACAGGCTGCTGCGCGTTGAGAGTGGAGAATGCGAAAAGGATCGAGAGGGCGAAGACGAGAGGCTTCATCACGGTCTTGCCAGCTTAATGGAGCGGGAGTCCGTAGCGGGCGCGGACTTTATTGATGGAATGGGTTCATCTTGGACTGGGCTGTGAATTTCTTGGCTCTGCCCGCTGGTTGTCAGGCTGAAAGTCTGGCGCGCGTGATCGCTACTCTGCTCGCCTGCTTTCGCGCTTTAGGAGCAATGAGTTTGACTTGGACGCCGAGATTCAGCCGTACCGCAAAGGCAATCAGCTTCGCTGTGCTGAATTTGGAGAGCTTTCCGCGCAGCAGGTTGCTGACGTCGGGCTGATGAATCCTGAGCGCGTGGGCGAGGCTGGCCTGGTCCATGCCGCGCCGCTCGATGTGGGCCAAAAGGTCGGCCCAGAGGCCGGCCTTGATCCTGGCTTCGAGCGCCTCCTCGGGCGAGAGTCCGAGATCGTCGAAGATGTCGCCCCGGGTAATATGGCCGGGTTTATTGGCTGACTTTGCGCTTGGCATTTCTTCGCTCCTTCGTAAGCCTCTGGTTGACCGCAGAAAGCCGAGTCTTCGCTCGGTTGAGGTCTTTCTTTTCCATCTTCGCTGTGTCCTTTTCAAAGCAGTCGAGCACGTGGATCACATCGCCAATCCGGGTGAGGTACATCATGCGGTACCAGGTCTTGTCGTCGGAGTCTTTCAGTTCGAAGACGCCTTTGCCGACCGACTCCATGCGCCGCGTGTCCAGCCTTGGCGAACGACCGTGCTGCATCTCTTGCAGGGAGTTGCCGAAGTCGATCCGGATCGGCTTTGGCCAGGATTTGAGGACATCGAGTGAATCGCCCTCCCATGCTATGTCTGCAACTCTGGACTTCTCAGCGGAGTTCACCTGCTGAGAATATAGAAATTTTTCTATAACCGCAACCACTGTATTGTTCGTGTCAGTGAAACTGGCCGGTGTGGAGTTCCTTCTGTCCAAGGCTCCAATCCCACCACTTCGAGTGAGCGGTGATTTTGCACGAGTCGAAGAGGAGCAGTTTCATACTGCATTATGTCCGTGTACTATGTGATTCGTTTGAAAAGGGAAGAAATGCAGCGGAGGAAGATGCACATTCGCGTAGCTTTGCGACACAGCCTGATCGCTCTTATCCTGGCCCTGGTCGAAGTGCCTTCGCTATGGGCGCACCCAGCCAAGGGAGCTCCCGCTCCCCCTTTGTATTCACTGCAATTATTGCAAGCGCCTTCAGGAGCGAGGGCCGACCGGGCAAGCCTCAAGGGCAAGGTCGTGGTACTGGAGTTTTGGGCCACCTGGTGCTCTCCCTGCATTGCAAGCATCCCCCATCTCAACCAGCTTGTGGCGTCGCTCGATCCGGCGAAGTTCCAGTTCATCTCCATCGACGATGAAGACTCGAAGGTCGTCCAGACATTTCTGACCAGGAAGAAGATGTCTGGATGGGTCGGCATCGATTCATCCGGCAAGGTGTTTGCTGCCTACGGAGTCAATTCGAGACCGACGACTGTCATCATCGACGGAAACGGGAAGATTGTTGCGGTCACGGAGATTGCTTCAGTGACCGCCGCCGATCTCACGGCGGTAGGGGACAGGAGAAAAGTGGCGTTCAAAGAAGCGGAGAACATCGTAACGAGAAGTCCATCCCCCCGGGACATCGCTACCGGCCCTTTGTTCGCGGTCTCCCTGAGTAAAGCCGCATCCGATGCAAAGCTCTCTTTCGTGCATCATCCACCCACCGGCGACGATTCCTTCGGAGTCGATGCCGACACTCTTTTCACGGACGTTTACAACGTATTTGAGAATCGATACGTCGTCACAAGCCCGCTACCGCACGGGCTCTACAACCTCCGCGTAAACTTCGTGGATGTGCCTCAAGCCGTGAGGACGTTGGCCATACAGCAGGCCGTTCTCTCGGGACTGCACCTGCAGATTCAGCCGAAGACCATTACGAAGCGCGCCTATATTCTCCGAGCTACGGATGCGAGCAAAAAGCTGTTGAGCCCCTCGGCTTCGACCCATGCGGTGAAGCGAGGCTACTGGCATGGAATCTTCATTCTGATGAACGGCTCGATGGACGATCTTGCTTACGTGCTGGCAACCGGGCTGGAGACCCCTGTCATCAACGAGACCGGCATCAACGGCACCTATGATGCACGCTTCAAGCTCGCCGATGTAGACGCTGTAAATGTTGACAGCCTGAACGCCGTCCTCAGACCAATTCTGGGGTTGGAACTTGTCCCGGGCAATCAGGAGATGCCAATCACAGTGCTCGAAGTAAACAAGCAGGAGGAGAGCAATCTGTCCGCATCAACGAAGACCGCGCAAGTCAAACCCTGAAGGCGCACGTGTAGCCGTCAACCTGGACCCTAGTCCCTAGTCCCTGGTCCCTGCATGTAAGTCGTCGTGATGGCATCGAAGAGTTGCTGGGTGAGGGTGTCGGCGTCGCGGGTGGTGAGGCCCGTGGTGGGGATGGGGTCGCCGATGATGATGGCCAGCGGGCGCGGGTTGAGCGCGTAGGTGTGGATGGGCAGCAGCTCGTAGGTGCCGATGAGCGTGATGGGAACGAGCGGGACCTGGGCTTTGATGGCCATGTATGCCGCGCCCGAGACGAAAGGGCGGGTGCGGCCGTCGGCGGCGCGTCCGCCTTCGGGAAAGATGACCAGCGGCAGGCCGTGTTTCAGCGTGGCGACTCCGCGGTTCAGGCTGGCGACGGCGTTCCGCGCGCTCGACTGATCGACCGGCACTTGCCCCGAGCGGTTCAGGTACCAGCCGATGAAGGGCACCTTCCACAGGCCCTGTTTAGCGAGGATGCGGAACTGGAAGGGCAGGCGCGAGAAGAGGACGGGCGTGTCCATATAGCTGAGGTGGTTGGCGGCGTAGACGGCGGTCTCGTGCAGGTGGAGCTTCTCGCGCCCGATGACCTTGACCCGGGAGAAGCTGAGCAGGAGCAGCGTCCGCGCCCAGAGATGCGCGATGAAGTGCTGCTGGCGGCCTGATCTATCCCACAACCCGCAGACCAGCGAGATCATGCCGAAGAAGGTCGTGGCTACGGCGATCAGCGGCAGCAGCACAAGATATGTCAGCCAGCGCATGAAGAACGATGGGCCACGATGCGCGGGCGGGGCTTCGCGGATGGGTTCGGAGATGGCGGGTTGAGTCATCAGGCGATAGAAGAATCGTACCTCAGCGCGGAGCGACGGGGTTCACTCCCAACGCGAGCGAGCGTATGTCGCCGATGAGGTAGACGGAGCCGGTGGCGATGATGAGGCCGTTCGGCGGAGTCAGATCGCGGGCCTGGTCGAGCGCGGCTGCAATGTCGGGTGCGGCGTGGGCGGGGACGTCGAGTGCGCGGGCGGCTTCGGTGAGGGCTTCGAGCGTGGCGGCGCGCGGGTTGTTGACCGGGCAAAGGATGATGTTGTCGTAGGGCCGGTAGTTGCTGCGGTCGAAGAGCGGGAAGAGGATCTGCGCCATCTCGGTGAGCGACTTGTCGCGCAGGCAGGAGAAGATGAGCGTGCGCGGGCGGTCTTCGGGAAGGTGCGCGATGGCGGCGCGCAGCGTCCACGCGCCTGCGGGGTTGTGCGCTACGTCAAGCAGAATGCGCGGCGTGGTCGCCAGCAGTTCGAGCCGGCCGGGCCACTGCGTGCGGCGAATGCCTTCTTCGATGGCCCGATTGGGGATGGTGTAGCCCTTCTCACGCAGCTCGACGGCAGCGGCGATGGCGAGCGCGAGGTTACGCTGCTGATGATGTCCGGTAAGCGGCGAGTCGACTTCAAGCGGCTCGTTGTCGAGGGTCAGAGTGTAGCGGTTGGGGGTGAAGAGAGACAACCGCAGGTCCTTCGACTTCGCGGCTTCGCCGCTTCGCTCAGGATGACAATTTTCTTCCAGGTCCACATGAGTGACGGAGGGGATGAAGCGGGCGGCGTTGATGGCGCGGAGGTCGAGCGTGGCGGCGGCCTCGCCGATGGCCTGGTTGGCCTCGGGATGCTGGGGCAGCGTGATGAGCGTGCCGCCCGCGCGCAGGATGCCGGCTTTTTCGCGGGCGATCTCGGCGATGGTGTGGCCCAGGTACTCCTGATGGTCGAGCGAGATGTCGGTGATGATCGAGAGGATCGGCTCGACGATGTTGGTGGCGTCGAGCCGCCCGCCCATGCCGACTTCGAGTACCGCAATGTCAATCTTCTGCTCCGCGAAGTACAAGAAGCCGAGCGCGGTGAGGACCTCGAAGAAGCTGGGATGGTGCGGGAGCGCGTCTTCGCGGACCAGGCGTTGGGCAGTGTCGTCGATCCGGAAGTAGAGACGGGCGAAGTCGTCGTCGGAGATGGGGTGGCCGTCGATCTGGATGCGCTCGTTGACGCGCATCAGATGCGGCGAGGTGTAGAGCGCCGTGCGCAGGGCCGCTGCGGTCAGGATGCTCGCAAGCGTGGCGGCAGTGGAACCTTTGCCGTTCGTCCCGGCAATGAGGATTGACGGGAACGCCCGCTGCGGCTCGGCAAGCGCCTGAGCCAGGACGCGCATGTGCGCCAGGTCAAACTTACGGCGCGGCGCGGAGGGCTCGGCTGGGTGCAGTTCGTGGCCCAGGGCGTAGAGGTGATCGACCGCGGCGGCGTAGGACATGCCTCTATTTTAAGCGAGCCAGGGACTCAGGAGTCAGCAGGTTAGCACTGGAAGCGACCCTTTGACCTGCCGGCGGGTAACACGCCGATGGGGGAGTCCTGGAGCGGAAAAAGATAACACGAACGTTGGAGAACTAGCACGAAGGTGGGATGTCGAGCTGGATACGCCCGGAGGATAGTGGGGACAGCGACAAAGTTGCAAAACTTTGCACTTGTCGAGCAGCATTGAAACCTGCACTTGGTTGCACTGCCGGTTCACCCCCGGACAATTGGCTGAGGTTTCCGGGACAGACAAAGGAGATGTTTCTTATGCGAATTGCGTTAGCAGTGGCTTTCGGATTGGTCGCCGTTGCCCCGTTCATCGGACGTTGGCGGGCGAACCTGTGGTTGAAGAAGCACATGCCCGCCGGCCGGATGGCGAAAGGGAAAGGGATTCCCGAGGCGGCATAAGGTTGAGGTTGTAGTCGCAGTAACCAGTAGGTCGATTTTCCTAGCTCCGGGACCGCGCCAGCCATGGCACGGTCCTCTTTTTGTGTGCAACGATTTACACCAAGCCTCTAACCTTGTGTTTGCGAAAGCACGGGGTCGAGCGCGTCGAGCAAAGCGCGGGTTTCGCTCAGAACGTCTTCAGCCTTTGCGGAGGTCAGGGGCCAGCGCAGCGTGCCGTTGGGGCTGAACTGCGCGCCGCGCTTGGCGTTGCGGCTGACGAGCTTCATCAGCGTGCCCGGATCAACGGTCCTGTTCGACTTGTCGGCGAAGTAGGAGGGGTCGGCGTTCACGTCGGTGAATTTGATGTGCAGCATCTCGACGAAGGCCTTGGTCCTCTTCGCGCCGGTTCCATGTTCTACCTGCGTGCGCTTGCGGTCGATCTGGGCGATGCCGATCTGCTCGCATTGGAGGCGGAGTTCGCCCGCTGCCAGCAGATTGACGACGGATTCAGGCGGCGCGCCATAGCGGTCTTTTAACTCAGCCCGAACCTCTTCGAGTTCCGGCTGCGACTGGGCGGAGGCGATGCGCTTGTACATGCGCAGCCGCTGGTTCTCTTCGGGGATGTAGCCCGAGTCGATGCGCACGCTGATGCCCAGGTTGAGCGCGGTGTTCGGATGCGCGGGCTTGTCCTGCTCGCCCTTGATCCTGCGCACGGCCTCTTCGAGCATCGACGTGTACATCTCGAAGCCGATGGCCTCGATGTGGCCGCTCTGTTCGCCGCCGAGCATGTTGCCCGCGCCGCGCAGTTCGAGGTCGAGCGCGGCGATCTTGAACCCGGCGCCGAGGTCGGAGAATTCCTTCAGCGCGGCGAGACGACGGCGGGCTATCTCGGTCAGCTCCGTCTCGGGCGGAATTAATAGATACGAGTAGGCGCGGCGGTTCGAGCGGCCTACGCGGCCTCTTAACTGATATAGCTCGCTCAAGCCGTGGCGGTCGGCGCGGTTGATGATGATCGTGTTGGCCAACGGAATGTCGAGACCGTTTTCGATGATCGAGGTCGCGACCAGCACGTCGTACTCGTGATTCATGAAGCTGAGCATGACGCGCTCGAGTTCCGCTTCGGGAAGCTGCCCGTGGCCGATGACGATGCGCGCCTGCGGGACCAGCTCGCGAATTTTGCTGGCGAGATCGTAGATGCTCTCGACGCGGTTGTGGACGAAGTAGACCTGGCCGCCGCGCTCCAGCTCCATCTCGACCGCCGTGCGCACCAGCTTCTCGTCGAACTTGGCGACGATGGTCTGGATGGCCATGCGGTCCTTGGGCGGCGTCTCGATCACGCTCATATCGCGCAGGCCGATCAGCGACATGTGCAGCGTGCGCGGAATGGGCGTGGCCGACATCGAGAGCACGTCGATCGACGCGCGCATCTGCTTCAGCCGCTCCTTGTGACGCACGCCGAAGCGTTGCTCCTCATCGACGACGAGCAGGCCGAGGTCCTGAAACTTCAGGTCTTTCGACAACACGCGGTGCGTGCCGATGAGGATGTCCACCTTGCCCGCCTCGACCTTTTCGAGAATCGCCTTCTGCTCCTTCGGCGTGCGGAAGCGCGAGATCATCTCGATGGTGACGGGGAAGTTGGCGAAGCGGCGCTTGAAGGTCTCGAAGTGCTGGAAGCTGAGCACGGTGGTCGGCGTCAGCACGGCGACCTGCTTCGAGTCCTGCACGGCCTTGAACGCCGCGCGCATGGCGACCTCGGTCTTGCCGTAGCCCACGTCGCCGCACAGCAGGCGGTCCATGGGCTGGGTCGATTCCATGTCGGTCTTGATGTCGGCGATGGCGGCGAGCTGGTCGTCGGTCTCGTTGAAGTCGAAGGCGTCCTCGAACTCGCGCTGCATGTTGGTGTCGGGCGAAAAGGGCGTGCCCTGCGCGGCCTGCCGCTGCGCGTAGAGCTTCACCAGCTCGTCCGTCATGTCGGCCATCGCCTTCTTGACGCGCGCCTTGGTCTTCTGCCAGCCCTGCGTGCCCAGCCGGTTCAACTCGGGTGGAGGACCGGTCTCGCTCGAACGATATTTCTGAATCAGATCGAGCCGAGTCAGCGGAATGTAGAGCTTCGCCTCGTCGGCAAACTCGAGGATCATCAGCTCCAGCGGCGGCTGGTCGTTCTCCTCAATGACGCGCAGGCCGCAGTAGCGGGCGATGCCGTGCTCGACGTGGACGACGTAGTCGCCGACTGCGAGGTCGCGGAAGTCGGAGATGAAGGCCGAGGTCTTCGATTTGCCGCGACGGACGGGACGTGCCGCCACGTCGGCATCGTCAATCAAATCCTGCGCGCCGAAGATGACCATCTGCCGCGCGGTGGCGCGGTCGAGATCGAGCACCTGCACGCCCGCAGCCATCGCTGTCTTCACGATGACGGGCGTGCGCAGGTCGCCGGTGAGGTGGCTGGATTCGCTGTAGATGTTCTCGCCGCCGTGCTGCTCGATGCGCGAGCCGAGCCGGTAGGGCACGTGGTACTCGTGCAGCAGCCCGGCAAGCCGCTCGACCTCGCCCTGATTCGGCGCGGTCAGCAGAATGCGCGCCTCCTGCTGCATGAGGCCGCGAATGGCGTCGATCATCGCGGGAATCGAGCCATGGAATCGCTGCGTGGGCCGCGTGGCAAAGTCTACTTCGGAGAGGCCGCTGCGGTCGGATTCCAGCACATCCACCGCGCCAAGCTGATCGAGATCAAGTCCCGGCGTGCGGCGCAGGCGGTCTTCGAGGTCCCACGGCGAGACGTAGATGTCTTCGGCGCGAACCAGATTGCCGATGCCCGAGCGCTCGTGCCGCTGCTCGACCTTGTTCCACCAGCGTTCGCCCTGATTCTTGACCATAGCCGGTTCTTCAACGAAGACGCGCGCCGAGGAGCCCAGCAGATCAAGCAGCGTCTGGTTCGCGCCTGCCACGGGCGCAAAGAACTCCCAGCCGGGAAAGACGGTCGCTTCGCCGGTGCGCGTGGCCACGTGCGTCTGAAGCTCAGCGGGTTCTTCGCCGCCTTCGAGCGCCGCACCCGCCGTGCCCGCGCGGGTCAGCCGTGCGTTGATGGCGGTGAGAATCTTCTCCGTAACCGGCGTCTCAGCCAGAGGCAACAGCAGCGCATGTTCAAGGTGCGAGTTGCTCCGTTGCGTCTCGGGGTCGAACTTGCGGATGGACTCGATCTCGTCGCCGAAGAAGTCGATGCGCACGGGCAGGTCCATCTCGGGCGAGTAGACATCGAGGATGCCGCCGCGCACCGTCACCTGGCCGGGCATCTCGACCACATCCACGCGCGTGTAGCCGACCGAGAGCAGGTGCTCGATGAGCAGGTCGGGGATATGCTCTTCGCCCACGCGCAGGTGCAGCGCCAGCGCGCGATAGTAGTCGCGCGAGAAGAGCTTCATGCAGGCTGCTTCGACGGGCGCGATGATCAGGCGCGGTTCTACAGCATGATTGGCAGCGCGGTGGCAGAGCTTCCACAGCGTGGCGGCACGGGTCTCCTGAATCTCGGGGTGCGGCGAGAGGCTTTCAAACGGCAGCACATCGTGCGCGGGCAGGCGCAGCACGGCGTTGGCGGCCAACGCGCCGGTCAACTCGCACGCGCTGACGACGGCGGCGTGGAGCGCCTCGGCGGCCTTATTGTCGGCAACAAGAATCACGCATGGCGCATTCGCGGCGCGGACAAAGTAAGGCAGGTACAACGCACGGGCAGTAAAGGTGAGTCCGGACACACGTCGGCGAGCCGTGCCCGCGCCAAGGTGGGTGCGTACACGCTCAAATGCCTGAGAGTGCTCAAGGTCCGCGATGAGTTCGCGGACGAAGGGTAAAACCATGCTGGGTCGATTTTAGTTGAAGTTGCAGAGGAAGGCTTATTTCCCCACGCTACAATCGCACCAGCCCCATGGACGCGCCGCTCCTCGAAGTCAACGACCTGACCATCCGCTTCGGCCAGCATCCTGCCGTCCAGAACATCTCCTTCCACATCCATCGCGGCGAGACCCTCGGCCTGGTCGGCGAATCGGGCAGCGGGAAGTCCGCCACCTCGCTGGCCCTGCTCCGCCTGCTGCCGCCCATCGCAGAAGTCACGGGAAGCATCGTCTTTGACGGCCAGCCGCTGCTCACGCTGCCTGAAGAGACCATGCGCCGCCATCGCGGCCAGAGCATCAGCATGATCTTCCAGGAGCCGATGACCGCGCTCAACCCCGTCATGCCCATCGGCCGCCAGATCGCCGAAGCCGTCGAAGCTCATAACGACGGGGCGCATCACCCGAAGCTCTCCCACGCCGATATTCGCCGGAAGGTCATCGACGCCATGCGCGAGGTCGCGCTGCCTGATCCCGAGCGCCGCCTCGGCGACTATCCGCACCAGTTCTCCGGCGGCCAGCGCCAGCGCATTCTCATCGCCCAGGCGCTCATCAACCGCCCGCGCCTGCTCATCGCCGACGAGCCCACCACCGCGCTCGACGTCACCGTGCAGGCCCAGATCCTGCACCTGCTCAATCAGCTTCGCCGCACCCACAATCTGGCCATGCTCTTCATCTCGCACGACCTCGCCGTCGTCTCGCAGGTGGCCGACCGCGTCGCCGTCATGCAGCGCGGCCGCATCGTCGAAGAGGCACCCGCCGCCGACATCTTCCGGCACCCCCAACATCCGTACACCCGCCGTCTGCTCGCCGCCGCTCCCACCATGCGCACCGACCGCTCCCGACCCCTCTCCGCTACCCACTAGAGCCCCTTTGTATTTCCATTCCGCGGCGCAGCGAAGGAATCTGCGTTTTCCAACCTTTCACGACAGTTCGGGTGCCCCATCCTTGGCGGCTTCATCGCCAAGGGTGGGAGTGAATACGCCTCACAGCGCCGGAATCCGATAGACTGAGCAGGCCTGTCCCATGCGCGCCCTCATCCTCTCCGACATCCACGGCAACCTCGAAGCCCTGACCACCGTCCTCGAGGCGGCCCAGCCCTTCGACACGCTCTGGAACCTCGGCGACATGGTCGGCTACGGCGCCAGCCCCAACGAGGTCATCGGCTTAGTGCGCCCGCTGGCCGAGATCACCGTCCGGGGCAACCACGACCGCGTCTGCTGCGGCCTCTCCTCGGCGCTCGGCTTCAACCCGGTCGCCCGCGCCGCCGCGCTCTGGACCCAACGCACGCTCTCGCCGGAAAACCTCGCCTGGCTCCGGTCAGTTCCTCAGGGGCCTCTCCAGCCCAAGCACCCCGGCGTCACCTGCGCCCACGGCTCGCCGCTCAACGAAGACCAGTACATCCTCAACATGCGCGACGCCTGGGCCCCGCTCCAACAGATGCCCACGCCGATCACCTTCTTCGGCCACACCCATCTGCAAGGCGGCTTCGCGCAAAAAGAACACGACTGGCAGGAGCTGAAGCCACGCTACTCCACCCACGACCAGCCCGAATCCATCGTCCTCGACATCGCGCCGGGCACCCGCCACCTTATCAACCCTGGCTCCGTCGGCCAGCCACGCGACTGCGACTGGCGCGCCGCCTTCGCCATCTACGACAGCGATGCGGACACCATCCACTATCACCGCGTCCCCTACGACGTCACTACCGCGCAAGGCCGCATCCTCATGGCCGGCCTGCCCGAACGCCTCGCCGCCCGCCTCCGCGAAGGGCGATGAGGAAGTTACCAGTTCTCAGTTGCCCGTTCTCAGATCTCGGATTGGACCGCGTATTTTTGCATTTCCATTCCGCAGCGCAGCGGAGGAATCCGCTTTCCTGATCCCTAATCCCTGTCTTTCGCCGCTGCCCGCGCCGCCGCACGCGCATCCCTCACCAGGTCCGGCACACCCACGCCGCGATACCCATTCCCCAACAGCCACAGTCCGCCCAGCGCCCGGGCCCGAGCGTCCAGTTCGGCCATCCGCTCCAGATGCCCCACCGCATACAGCGGCAGACTCCGCGGCCACCTCCGCACCACGCTGACCTGTGGCTCCGGCACCGGCCCCAGAATGCGCGCCAGCTCGAAGCGCGCAATCGCAGCAATTTCGTCGTTGCCGCAGCGTATCAGCCGCTCGGCAGTCGCGCCGCCGAAGAACGCCCGCACCTGCCGCCCGCCCTCCGGCACACGCGCCGGAAACTTCTGGTCCACAAACGTGCAGGCAAGCAACAGGCTGCCCTGCCCGGGCGGGGCCAGAAACCCAAACCCCGGCGGCACGGGAAACTTCTTCGCATCAGGAAACCCGAACGCCGCGACCACGGCCGAGCTGGCGTCCATCTGCATCAGCTCCGCCATCTGCCCATCGACGGGCTCGATCAGCGAGCGGGCCACATCGACCGGCGCAGCCATCAGTACCGCGTCAAATCGCTCAACTTCATGCATCGTGCCCACCAGCCAGCCTTCGTCATCGTGGGAGAGATACCGCACGGCATCGTTCCGGCGAATCCATTCGCGCGGAATCGCAGCGACCATGCGATCGATGAGCGTGCCCATCCCGCTAGTAAGCGAAGTAAATACAGCATGATACGAAGAATTAGAACGCAATTTCAGAGCCGTAATCAGGCTGCCGTGCTCCCGCTCCATCGCTACAAACGGGGCCATCACCGCACGCACGCTCAGCTTCTCCGCGTCTCCGCCAAAGACGCCACTCAGCAGAGGGGCGCCAATCTTTTCAACCACTTCCTCGCCAAAATGCCGCCGGATAAACGCCGCCACGCTCTCATCGCCGTTCGAGCTGCTGGCCTTCAACTCCTCGGCGCGGGCAACCTCGTTATGGTATGCCTGTTTTGCCGACTCACTGAAAAGTTCCGATGAATCAATGTTTTCTAAACTTTCCGGCACCATCATCCGCATTCTGTCCGGCACCGCGACCAGACGCCCGCCGGAGAGCACGTAGGTCTTGCGCCGCGCATCGTCGGAGGGCACCAGCTCGCCTTCAAGTCCAAGCTCTTCAGCAAGTTCGCGCGCCCAGGGCTTCTCTGTCACCCACCCGTCCGGGCCGCATTCGATGACGAACTCGCCCTCCCGCACCGTCTCGACGATCCCGCCCAGTCGCGCAGATAATTCAAACAAAACAACTTGTACAGGATGATTCTGATTGATCCGGGCCAGTTCATACGCGGCAGCCACTCCCGCCACCCCGCCGCCGACAATCGCAATCCGCCTCATGCTCGCCCCCTACACCCCGGCGGCTATCGAGGCCACCTCGGCCCCGGTCGTATACGGCCTCAGGGCAAGCTCGGCCAGCGCCCGCGTCAACAGCGGCGAGTCGTTCAGGCTCTCTGCCCGCCACAGCTTCAGCCCGATCTCCTCTGCTATCTGCTTGAAAGCAATGTCAATATCGTACAAAATCTCGACATGATCGCACAGAAACCCAACCGGCTGGATGACGACTCCCTGATGCCCTTCTTCACGCAGCGCCCGAAGCGTCTCCTCCACCGTCGGGCCGATCCACGGCCCGCCGCTGACTCCCTGGCTCTGGAAGGCGAAACGCCAGTCCTGCTCGCTGAGTCCTGCCGCCTTCATGGATTCGGCCACCAGCGCGGCAGTACGTTTGGTTTCAACAGGGTACGGATCGGGAGCATCGCCCGTGACCGTCCGGGTGGGCACGCTGTGGGCTGTGAAGAGTACAGGCACCCGCGCCCCTGTCTCGCCACAGGCCTGCTTCCATGATGCGCGCAGTTTCTCTGCAAATGCTTCAATCAAAAGCGGATGTTCCGCCCATCCTGCGACGAACTCGACCTCCATCCCCTCCGCTGCGGCCAACGTCGCCTTGCGATACAGCCCCACGCTGGTGCGCGAGTTCTGCGGCGCGAGACAGATCGCCCGGAAGCGCGTCACGCCGTCCTGCCGCATCCGCGCGACCACGTCGGCGATGTAGGGATGCCAGTTCCGCATAGCCACATATACTTTTGTTTTCAATCTATTATCTGAAAAAATCCGCTCTAGCAGACGCCCCTGCGCCAGCGTCCACTTCGTCAGAGGCGGCGGTTCGGTCCCCGGCGTGTCCCGAAGCCCGATCAGCGCATAGCGATGCTGCAACTCTGCCACAACCTCAGCAGGGATCGCCCGTCCGCCCGTCACTTTGTCGAGATACTCCGCCATCTCGCCTAGCGTGTCGGGCGTTCCATGCGCCAACAGCAGCACGGCGTCACTCATGGCGACCGAACTCCTTCACCCACTCGACCACTCGAATCACGTTTTCGACCGGCGTGCCCGGCACGATGCCATGCCCCAGATTGAAGATGTGCCCTGGCCTGCCTGCCGCCTCCGCAAGCACTTCGCGCACGCGCGTCCTCAACACGTCCTCGGGAGCAAACAGCGTAATCGGGTCAAGATTCCCCTGCACCGCTCGTGCGGAGCCGACCGCCTTCCAACCTTCGGCAAGCGGCACCCGCCAGTCGAGCCCGATCACGTCCGCGCCCGTCTCGGCCATCGACGGCAGCAGCGAAGCCGTATCGACGCCGAAGTAGATGACCGGCACACCCAACCTCTGCACCCGCTGCACCAGCTCCTGCGTGGCGGGCAGAACATACTGGCGATAGTCAGCGACGCCGAGCGCACCCGCCCAGCTATCAAATATCTGGATCACGTCCGCGCCCGCCTCCACCTGCTGCGCAGCAAAGCCCGCCAGCACTGAGACCAGTTTTTCCATCAGCAGCGGCCACGCTACCGCGTCCGAGTACATCATCTTCTTGGTCTCGACGTAGTTGCGCGACGAGCCGCCCTCGATCATGTAGCTGGCCAGCGTAAACGGCGCTCCGCAAAAGCCGATGATGCCGAGCGCATCGCCGTCGGCGCGGGGGGCTCGGAAGTGCGCGGCGACCTTTTCGATGGCGCGCGCGACGTACTGAAGCTCCTCGACACGGTCGGTCCTGAGCGCGGCGACCTGCTCGGCCGTGCGCACCGGACGATGCACCACCGGGCCTTCACTGGCGAGAAACTCGAACTCCAGCCCCATCGGCGTAAAGGGCAGCAGCAGGTCGGCGAAGATGATGGCTGCATCGACGCCCAGCCGCTCGGCGGCGGTAATTGTGACCTCGGCGGCAATCTCCGGCGTGCGACACATCTCAAGCAGCGTGTGATGTTTGCGCACGGCCATGTACTCAGGCATATAGCGTCCGGCCTGGCGCAGAAACCACACCGGCGTCCGGTCCACGGGGCGGCCGAGGCAGGCCCGCACAAAGCGGCTCGCGCCCGAAGCGGCGTCGGCGTGTTGCTGTGTTGTGACGCGGTCCAGTGAAGCGTTGCTCAAAAAATCTCTCCCTTTTGAGCCTAGCATTCCGTGAGTGTGCCTGGCAGCGGCTGGCCGAAAAGCAACATCTGGCTGTTTTGGCTGCATTCTCTCCCACCCATCGCAAAAAGCGCGATGGATGGGGCACCCAAACGTCTGTGGCGGTTGGAAGAAAGCCAACTCCTCCGCTGTACCGCGGAATGGCAATAAGGTTTAATCAGAGTCTCCCTGAAGCTAAAGCAGATTTCTCGATGGTATGCAGCGAGAATTATGTGTCGGGCTTTCAGCCCTTTCATGTTCTGCCATCATGAACCTGGGCCTCCGGCCCAGGCTGGTATGTTGTCGGGCTTTTGGCCCTTGGAAGGCTACTGCACAGCGATACGCAATTTGCTCTAGCGGCGCCGAAAGGTCTTGCGGATGGCGTGGGCGCGGTCGGCAGAGGAGGGCTGCGGTGCAGGTTCTTCGCCCTCGGGGTAGAGCACGACGAAGCGGCGTGGGCCGTCGTTCTGCGAGGCTGTGGGAAGCCCCGAGTCCTTGACAAAGAGATGAATCAGCCTGCGTTCGCGTGACGACATCGGCGGAAAAGCGTAGGGGCGGCTGCCGGCACGGACACGCTCGATGGCGGCCTCAGCCATCATCTCGAGCTCGCGGCGGCGGAGGAGCTTGAAGTTTTCGGCGTCGAAGGAGATGCGGTCGTGCTCTTCGTGCTCGAAGCGGAGGATTTTAGCTGCGATGTGTTCGATGGCGTGAAGCAGTTCGCCGTTGCGGGCCACGAGCAGGGGAGTGTCGGGGCCGGAGAGTTCGACCGAGATCTCAGGAGCGGTCAGGGAGGCCTTCGCAGAGACAGAGGTGGCATTGCCGGCGTCGTCGCCGGAGGCGGGTTGCACTTGGCCGTTGCGGGCAAGGATTTTTGACTTAATCCTCAAGCCGCCCTGGGCGGTAAGGACATGAAGAAAGTCTGCAATCTTTTTTTCAGCCGGGCCTGGGGAGTTCATCGTGCCTTCGTGCTCTCTTGCCGGGAAGGATTCTCTGATGTCAGCGCCTCCCCTGGATAGTTGTGCCGGCGCCAAGCCCGGCTTTGCGGCGTGAACGTTTGGCGGCAACCGCGCGCATCTCTTTGCCCAGACCGGTCTGGTTCATCACAAGCTGCTGGATGATGCTGATGAAGTTGCCTACGGCCCAGTATAAGGCGAGGCCGGAGCCATAGTACCACGTAAACCATCCGGTGATGGCCGGCATGAAGAACGCCATCATCTTCTGCTGCTGCGCATCGACGCCGGGCGAAGGCGTGTAGAACTGCACCAGAAACTGACTGATGACCATGACGATGGGCAGGATGTGCAGAGGGTCCGGCGCCTGGAGGTCGGTGAGCCAGTACCAGTGGGCGTGACGCAGCTCGACCACGCGCGGCAGCATCTCGTAGAAGGCGTAGATGAGCGGCAGCGTGATGAGGGTTGGAATGCAGCCGCCGAACATATTCACTCCGTTGTCCTTCTGGAGCTTCATGATCTCGGCGTTCATCTCGTTGCGCTTGGGGTCGGTGGCCTTGTACTTCTTGTACTTCGCCTTGATGTCGTTCATCTGCGGCTGGATGCGCTGCATCTTCAGGCCGTTCTTCATCGTCTGGATGCGGAACGGCAGAATGAGGATGTTGATGAACAGCGTGAGCAGAATGATCGCCCAGCCCCAGTTCGAGGCCATGTGCGTGTGGATGTACTGAAGCACGATGAAGAGCGGCTTGGCGATGACGCTGAAGAAGCCGAAGTCGAGCAGCGATTCGATGTTGGGGCCGCCGTTCGAGGCGTGAATCTTCTTGAGGATGCTGATGGCCTTGGGGCCGACGAAGATGCGCGTGAGCGTGTGGCCGCCGGTGTCGGCGATGCCCGCGCCGAGCATGGCCTCGTTGACCGCGCCCTTGGACATGCTGAAGCTCGAACGCTTGATGGTCTTGCCCACGTCCAGCTCGTTCTTGATCGTGCTCAGCACGGCGGAGTCGGGCGAGTCGGGCAGGAAGACAGCCGCAAAGAAGCCGTCGCTCGACGCGCCCCAGGCAATCGGCCCGCCAATGACGCCGTCGTTGGTGGTCTTCTTGGCGGAGTAGTGATCGGTCTTGCCGTCGATGTTGGTGTCGATCTGCGCGCTGGCGTAGCTGTAGGTGTCGTACTGGTCGCCAAAGCCGCCGGGCCACATGAGGTAGGCGCGCACGGGCGAGCCGTCGCGCTTGACCTCGACATCGGCGTGCAGCATGTAGGTTTCGTCGAAGCTGAAGGTCTTCGTCACCTCGACGTTGCCGCTGGAGTACTTGAAGGTCAGCTTCGCGGGCACGGCAAGCGCGCCGGTGGCTGAGGGCACATAGAGCGCGTCCGTCAGCGTCGTCGTCAGCGCCGCGTCCGAGGTGCGCAGCGAGAGCGGATAGCCGAACTTCGACGCCGCCTGCTGGTGGACGAGGTCGAGCGGCTTGCCGTCGTTGTCCTTGTAGTTCTTCAGGATCCAGCTTGTTACCTGGCCGCCCTTGTTCGAGAAGGTAATGCGGTAGAGTTCGTTCTCGACAACGGTGGTGGATGCAGCCGTTGCCTGTACCGTCGGAACCGTCACCTTTGCAGGCGCGGCTGGAGGAGCCGGCGCCGCGCTGGTGGCTGCGGCGGCGGGCGCTTCTGTCTGTGTCGCAGGCTGGGAACTGGATTGGGAACCAGCCTGGGTCGCGGACTGCGGCTCAGTCGTGGCAGCGGGAGAAGATGCGGGCGGGGGCGTCTTCTTCGGCGCGAAGAACTGCATGCCGAGAAGAACGGCGAGGACGGCGAGCATCATCACCATGAACGATTTGTTATCGCCACCGCCGCCTTGCTGATTGGGGTTTCTGAACTCTGCCAAAAGGGACTTCCTGTTCTTGATGAAACGTAGGGGGGCCGGACGTGAACCGGCACTCTTCTTATGGTAAATCAGGGTGTAGGGAATAGGGTGTAGGGAATAGAAAGCGATGTGGTCTCTACACCCTATTCCCTACACCCTGCCTTTCCGGGACGGGGTCGAGGCCGCCCTTGCTGAAGGGATGGCAGCGCGCCAGCCGGCGCAACGCCAGCCACGAGCCGCGCACGGGGCCAAAGCGCACCAGCGCCACGTAGGCGTATTCCGAGCAGGTGGGCAGGTACAGGCACTGCGACGGACTGACGACGTGCAGCACCGGAGACAGGACTCGCTTGTAGATGCCGTACAGGATGCGGATGGCGAGCGTGGGTTCGGGGTCGGGCACGGCGTTATCCGTTGTCCGTTGTCCGTTGCCGGGCTTCGGCTGTCTTCTGGATGCTTTCAAAGACCCGGGCCACCTCGCGGTCGAGCGTGCTGAACTCCAGATCGATGACCGAACGGCGCGGGTGCAGGATGACATCGACCGGCAGCGTGAGAACCACGAGGTTTCTACGGATGGCCTCTCTCATGCGCCGCTTGATGCGGTTGCGATCCACGGCCTTGCCCATCACCTTGCCGACGGTAAGCCCGACACGCGGCACACCTTCGCCGGGGCGAAGCGTGAAGAAGTACGCCATCTGCTTGGAGAACTGCTTGCGGCTGGCCTGGTACACGCGCTGGTAGTCGGCGTGTTTGCGCAGGCGAAAGGAGGAAGCCGCTGAGGGGGTCATAGAAAGAATTGAGCGAGTCAGCCAGTGAGCAGGTCAGCATAGGTGCATCGCTGACTTGATCTGGATGACTCGCTGAGCTGTTGCTGACGTGCTGAGTTTAGTCGCGGTATCCGGCGCTGACCGCGATCTTGTGACGGCCCTTGGCGCGGCGGCGGCTCAGCACGGCTGCGCCGGCCTTGGTCTTCATGCGGCTCAGAAAACCGTGGGTCTTCGAGCGGTGGCGGCGGTTGGGTTGAAAGGTACGCTTCGGCATGGGAAAAAACTCCTGCGCAGGAGATCGCTCCTGCTGAATCTTTTGGTCTGTTGCAGCAATCTCTGAGTATACCTGATGAGACGCGATTTTCACAGCCGCGCCCGCCTGAAGGCTTAACACCGATGGGCACCGATAAAGACGACCGCGGATTGCACGGATGACACGGATTCAAAACCAATCCGTGTGAATCCGCGTTCATCCGTGGTCGCTTTCTGTTGTTGCATTTAAAATTCGGTGTCATCGGCGCCCATCGGAGTTAGGCCGTTCGCGCAGGCAAAATTTTTCCGATTTGCGGGCATCCAATTCCGTTCTTCACCGTGAATGGTGCAACTGCGAATTTTTTAGAAAAGGGGCTTGAAAAACGCGCGGATTTCCGTGCTACTATCGACTCCGTTTAGTAAGAAGATTTTCCGTAGCCAACTGTTCTGCACTCTGACTGAAGGCTTCACTAACCCTTCTTCACGGTCTGTATCTTTAAAGAAGGCCGGCGAAGAGAACTCCGGCAACAAGAGTTTGTCCCCACTGGCCCGATCGGCGAGGACGGACTTCTGTTCGCTCCTGACTTTAGATTTGCGCACACAGGTTGCGGCGCACAACATAGCGGTCCGGCTCCAGGGGACTTCGCCCCGGATGCACACAAGCTTGAAGCAAGGAAACTGAGAAATGTCATTTGTACCGACCGCAACGGCCGTACTGAATTATTGGGTTCGCATCCTGGCGGCTCTGGAGAAGAAGATCAACCGCCAATCCTATGAGACCTGGCTTAAGCCGACGCGCTTCTCCCATCTCGAAGGCAAGAAGCTCTTCGTCCGCATCCCATCGAGCGACTTCGAGCACGTCGGCGAGCGGTACGCCGACCTGATTCAGGAGGCGATCGAGAACCTCGGGCTGGATCTTGAATCGGTGACATTTACGACGCCGGAGCACGACCCGCGCGCGCCTAAGGTTCGCGAAGACGGCGGCTTTGCCCCGGTGCCGAGCCACAGCCAGAACGCGCCCCGTCAGCTCAGGCAGGGCAGCCTGTCGCCCGCGGCACAAGGCGCGCCGGGGCCCGAGCAGGCCCGGTTCGACTGGAACGCTGCCTCGCAGTTGAACCCGCGCTACCAGTTCGACGCCTTCGTCATCGGCAGCGGCAACCAGTTCGCCATGGCCGCCGCGCAGGCCGTCGCCGAGCGTCCCTCGAAGGCCTACAACCCTCTGTTCCTCTACGGCGGCGTGGGCATGGGCAAGACGCACCTGATGCACGCCATCGGCCACGACGTGAAGCGCCGCCAGCCGCACGCCTCCATCAGCTACGTCTCCGGCGAAAAGTTCACCAACGAGATGATCAACTCGGTCCGCTACGACAAGATGACCGGGTTCCGCGACAAGTTCCGCAATGTGGACGTGCTGCTGATCGACGACATCCAGTTTCTCGCCGGCAAGGAGCGCACGCAGGAGGAGTTCTTCCACACCTTCAACACGCTGCACGAGAGCATGAAGCAGATCGTCATCGCCAGCGACCGCGCGCCCAAGGAGCTGCCCGACTTCGAGGACCGGCTGCGCTCGCGCTTCGAGTGGGGACTGATCGCCGACATCCAGCCGCCCGACCTCGAAACCAAGGTCGCCATCCTGCAGAAAAAGGCCGAGAGCGAGCAGACGCAGTTGCCCACCGACGTGGCGCTGTTCATCGCCTCGAACGTCCGCACCAACGTGCGTGAACTCGAGGGCGCGCTCGTGCGTCTGATCGCCTGGTGCTCGATGCACGGCGTCGAGATTACGATGGCCGTCGCCCAGCAGTGCCTGAAGCAGTTCATCGACACACAGGTGCGCAAGATCACCATCGAGGCCATCCAACGCAGCGTAGCCGAGCAGTTCGGGATGCGCGTCGCCGAGCTGAAGCAGAAGAACAACGCCCGCCAGATCGTCGTGCCCCGGCAGATCGCCATGTATCTCGCCAAGCAGTTGACCGAGGCCTCGCTGCCCGAGATCGGACGCCAGTTCGGCGGCAAGCACCATACCACCGTCATGCACTCGATCAACAAGATCGACGAGCAGCGCCGCGCCGACAAGGACCTGAACCGCACCATCAACAAGCTGATGGAGACGTTGAGCTAAAGGCAGGGAATAGGGTGTAGGGATCAGGGTGTAGGGGATAGCGAGCTTTGCATGAGCAGAGCGCGGCCTCTCCGTTTGGTGGTCTTTTCGTCTTTCATTCCTCAGCGCGCCCTCCCATCTACCGACGGTGTGCTTTCTATTTCCTATCCCCTACACCCTGTTCCCTGCTTTTTCGGCTAGAATTGTCCGCCGGGCCACAACGCCTGAATCGACCATCGTTGAAGGAGAAGCTTATGAGCGCAACCGCGCCTGCCATGTCTGCCGCCAAGCCTGTCACGCCCGAGAGGATCATGCAATTTGCCTGGGGATACGTCCCCACCCTGATGCTGGAGGCAGCGGTCAGGCACCGGGTCTTCGACGTGCTCGACAGCGGGCCGAAGACGTTGAAGGAAACGGCAGCGGTCACAGGGGCGTCCGAGCGCGGGCTGCGCGCCGTGATGAACGTGATGGTCGGGCTGGATTTTCTGGCGAAGGAGGGCGACCGCTACGCGCTCACGCCCGAAAGCTCCGCGTTCCTGGTGAGCACCAAGCCCTCGTTTCAGGGAGGCATTCTGCGCCACACCAGCGAGCAACTGATCCCGAACTGGCTCAAGCTGAACGAAATCGTTGCTACCGGCAAGCCCGCCGCCGCAGTGAATCAGGAGGGAGCAGGGAGCGAGTTCTTTGCGGAGTTCGTCGCCGACATCTTCCCCATGAGCTATCCGGCGGCGCAGGCGCTGGGCGCGCACCTGGCGCTGGGCGACGCGGGCTCGTCGGTGCGTGTGCTCGACCTGGCCGCAGGCTCGGGCGTGTGGGGCATCGGCGTCGCGCAAAGCTCGCCGCGTGTCACTGTGACGGCCGTGGACTGGCCCGAGGTGCTGCCCATTACCAAGAAAATGGTCGGCCGCTTCGGCCTCTCGGACCGCTTCTCCTTCGTCGCCGGAGACCTCGACTCTGCCGACTTCGGCAAGGGCCACAACATAGCCACGCTGGGTCACATCCTGCACAGCGAGGGCGAGGCCCGCTCGCGCAGCCTGCTGAAGAAAACCTTCGACGCACTCGCGCCCGGCGGCACCATCGCCATTCAGGAGTTCCTCGTCAACTCGGACCGCACCGGGCCGGTGGTCTCGCTGCTCTTTGCCGGCAACATGCTGGTCAACACCGACGACGGCGACACCTACTCGTTCGAGGAGATCTCCGCCTGGCTGAAAGAGGCAGGATTCACCGACCCCAGACTGGTCGATGCGCCCGGACCTTCGCCCCTGATTCTGGCCACCAGGCCCTGAGGCCCCCTGAAACTTAACACCGATTGACACCGATTTCACCGATCTTAAAACAAACGACCGCGGATGGAACGGATAACACGGATAAGAACAAATCTGTGAAATTCCGCGCCCATCCGTGGTCGTCTTTCATCGGTGTTCATCGGTGCAATCGGTGTTAAGCCTTTCGGCCCGGATTATCCTCGGCCTCCGCGCGCGGCTGTGAAAAACCGGGGGGAGGCAAGTGCTTCGTAGGACACTGTTTGGTCGCGCTTCCCACGTTAGGCGGCTTGTCTTCTCGGCGTGTGGGACAGGAAGCTGTGAAGAAGTGGGAGAACCGGGTACGGGTCACGATGTTTTGCGACCGTCTTCCCCGATGTCCATTTCCCCACAACCCGTTTTTCTAAATCGCGCACCACCCTCAACCCGGTCACATCAAAGCGGATAGCACACTTATCCACTTTTCAAACGGCAACGACTACGGCTACTGGTATTTATCTCTTTTAAATGTTCTTTTCTTAGAAGCAGTCACGCGGAGAGCCGTGCCTTCGGGAGCAGAATCCATTTAGCCCAATCCGCGCCCATCGGTGGTCGTATCGGTGTCATCGGCGCAAATCGGTGTTAAGCCTCGCCAGGCGCTGCGCCCACACAACGTACAAGGTTTCCACAATCATTCCTGTCGCGCGCGAGGCCGCTCTGCACCTAGAATCGACGAGACGGCTCGGCGAACGCCAGATGCATCCCCAGAGCGATTCGGTGTACAGTTTTCGCAGCAGCCAATCCAACCCTACGGAGACCGAACGTGACGACAGCGACCCAGGAGTCCCAGATGACCGAGACCACAGCGCCCTCAGGCAACCTTGAGATCACTGTCTCGCGCGCCGAGTTGCTCAAGGAACTGACGGCCGCGCAGAGCGTCGTCGAGCGCAAGACGACGATTCCCATCCTTTCAAACTTCCTCTTCGAGGCCAGTGACGACACGTTGACCGTGACCGCCACAGACCTGGACCAGAGCATGAGGACCAGTTGCGCGGCCAAGGTGAAGAAGCCCGGCGCCTGCACCGTGCCCGCGCGCAAGCTCTACGACTACATCAAGCTGCTGCCCGACGGCGACATCTCCATCAAGCTGATGGACAACCACTGGGTGCAGATTCGCGCCGGCCGCTCGAACACGAAGATGGTCGGCATGGCGCGGGCAAACTATCCGCAGGTGCCGGAGTTCCCCACGACCGGCGCGGTGAAGATTTCGGTGGCATCGCTGCGCAACATGATCTCGAAGACGATCTTCTCCATCTCGAACGAGGAGTCGCGCTACACGTTGAACGGCGCGCTGCTGGTGCTCAAGACCGAGTCGATGGCGATGGTGGCCACCGACGGCCACCGCCTGGCGCACATCGAAAAGCTGGGCGAAACGATGGAAGGCATCTCGGGCGAGAAGAAGACGCTGATCCCGCGCAAGGCGCTGGCCGAGCTGGTCTCGCTGCTGGGCGCGACCGACGCCGAGACGCTCGACTTTGCCGACGATGACCAGACGCTCTACTTCCGCGTAGGCGGCCGCGTGCTCACCAGCCGCAAGCTCACCGGCCAGTTCCCCAACTACGAGGCCGTGCTGCCGCGCGACAACAACAAGTTCGCCATCGTGCGCTCGGAGGACCTGATGAGTTCCATTCAGCGCGTGGCGCAGTTTGCCGACGAGCGTTCCGGCGCCATCAAGATTCGCCTGGAGCAGAACGAGCTGAAGCTCTCCTCCTCCTCCTCCGACTCGGGCGAGTCGGAAGACTCGATTGAGACGCCCTACAACTACGACCCGCTCGTGGTGGGATTCAACAGCCAATACCTGCTTGACTTCTTGAAGGCCATCGGCAACACCGGCGAGGTGAGGCTCGAATTCAAGGACGCCCAAAGCGCAGGCCAGATGCGCCCCGAAGACGGCAACGAGGACGTCAAGTACCGCTATATCCTGATGCCCATGCGCATCTGACGTTTCGCTGCTCAGCAGACGAACCCGATCATATCCACTTCATCCACCGCCTCTCGAATTCTGTGGAATTAATCGCCCGCATGATGTAGAGATACAGCATGTTTTCCTTGCGTAAGTGGATGGTGCTGAGTGCCTTGGGAGTCATCTGGGCCCCGTTGTCAGGCTGGCCGCAGAGCGTTGGAACGAAAGCGGCTGCTGTGGCCGCAGCTTCCTCTGACAAAGAGCGGTACGCGGCCGAGGCCCTGGTCGTCGAGCATCTCGACACCGAGTACCACTACGCCGCGGATGGAACAGGCACCAAGCAGGTGACGATGACGGTCCTCCTCCAGAGTGATGCGTCCGTCAAGCAGTTCAGCGTGGTGACGATAGGCTTCGCCGGCAACTCGGAACATGCCGTCTTCGACTATGTGCGGGTGCGCAAGCCTGACGGCAGCGTGGTCGAGACGCCGCTGACGGACGCGCAGGAGATGCCGCAGCCGGTGACGCAGCAGGCACCCTTTTACAGCGATCTGAAAGAGGTGCAGATTCCTGTCCGGAACCTTGCCGTGGGCGACCAACTGGAGTATCGGTCGCGCGAGATCATGACGAAAGCCGAGGCCCCGAACCAGTTCTGGGACCAGCATCGCCTGATGGAAGGCGTCGTGGTGCTGTCGGAGACCGTCGAGCTGCGCTTCCCGAAGTCGAAGGCTGTCACCGTCTGGAGTCCGAGCATCAAGCCAACAATCACCGAAGATGGCGACGACCGCGTGTACCAGTGGACGCACACGGCCATCGATCCGACCGTCGGTAAAGAAGCGGAGGCGAAGAAGGAGGCCGATAAAAAGCGCGTTCTGACCGAGGCCGAACAACTGGACCGCACCGAAGGCAAGTTTCCCCAGATTGCCTGGACTACCTTCAAAAGCTGGGCCGAGGTGGGCGAGTGGTACCGCTCGCTTGCGGCCCCGCGTGCCGTGCCTGATGACGACGTGAAGGCGAAGGTGGCGCAACTGATCGCTGGAAAGACCACTGAGGAAGACAAGATTCGCGCGCTCTACGCGTATGTTTCGACACAGATTCGCTACATCGGCGTCGCGTTCGGCATCGGGCGCTACCAGCCGCACATGGCGGGCGACGTGCTCAGCAACCAGTACGGCGACTGCAAGGACAAGCACACGCTGCTGGCGGCGATGTTGAGCGCGGCCGGTATCCCATCCGACGCCGTACTGATCGGCGCCAACATACGCTTCAACAAGGACGTGCCTTCGCCTGGCGCCTTCAACCACCTGATTACCGCGGTCTCGCTGAACGGCAAGCTCATCTGGCTGGACTCCACCGAGGAGGTGGCCCCCTACCGTGTGCTCTGGTCGCCCCTGCGCGACAAGGACACGCTGGTCATTCCGCCGACAGGCGCTCCGGAGATTGAGAAGACGCCTGCCGATCTTCCGTTCCAGATGGCCGAAAGCTTCGATGCCAAAGGGTCAATCGACGCCAATGGCCATGTGACCTCGCACATGGTGATGACCCTTCGCGGCGACGGAGAGCTGGTCATGCGCGCGGCACTGCGGCTCATCTCGCCCGGCCAGTACGGAGATTTCGTACAGCGGTTCTCGCAGGGACTGGGATACGGCGGAACAACCAGCAACGTGGAGATCTCAAAACCTGATGCCACTGCCGATCCGCTGCGCATCACCTACGACTACACACGTGACAAGCCCGACGACTGGGCCAACTACAAAATTACGCCCGAGTTCCTGCCCGTCTATCTGCCGGTCATCGACGACAAGGACCCCCCGCAGACGCCGATCGAATTAGGCACAAAGCGAGTGGAGATGGTTACGGCGGCAATGAAGCTGCCTGACGGCTGGAGCGCGACCCTGCCCGATGCCGTCCACGTTCACACCCCGTTTGCGACGTTCGACAAGACCTACAGGTTCGATCACGGCACGCTCTATGCGGACCGCAAAATCGAAGTCCTTGAACAGAAGGTTCCAGTCGCCGATTGGAAGCGGTACAAAAAATTCACGGATGATGTCGGGCTCAGCAAGGGTGAGACCTACGTGCAGTTGACCAGCGCCGTGAAGAAGGCCGGCGAGGCGGGGCCGCCGGCGCCTTCGGTCAGCAACAAGGATGCGGCGCAACTGATCCAGCAGGCTGCTCAGACTTCGCAGACCTGGGACCTTGCGGGAACAACCAAACTGCTCGATCAGGCGAAAAAGCTGAACGACAAGCAGCCGTATCTGTGGAGCATGTACGGATACGTGGCCGTACTACGCGGCACGAATCTGGAAGCAGCGTCGGACTTCAAAAAGGAGCTTGCGCTGCATCCGGACGAGCAGCAGGTCTACGCGATGTTGGCCAAAGCGCAGATAGCCACCGGTAGCCGAAGCGACGCGGTGCAGACGCTCAGGTCCGGCCTGAAGCTGGGGCCGAACATCGAGATGGCTCTGATGGTCGCCCCTCTTCTTTACGAAGACGGAGCATACGCCGAGGAGACGAAGATACTCCTGCCCGTTGCGGCCAAGCAGCCGGACAATGAGCGCCTGCAGTTGGCTCTGGGTAACGCCGAGATGAAGTCCGGAAACACGGAGGACGGCAGCAAAACGCTCGCCGCGCTGCTGAAGAGCACCGAGGATTCAGCGATACTCAACGACGCCGCTTATACGCTGGCCGACGGCAACATGGAGCTTGCGCTGGCAGAGACCAGCACGCTGAAGGCGCTCGACCAGATGACAAAGGAAAGCGCCACGCTGACGCTCGACGCCAACTCGGCCATGGCCAGGGCAAAGGCGCAGTGGCTGGCCGCCACCTGGGACACCATGGGCTGGGTCTACTTCCGCGAGCATAAACTCGATGACGCAGAAGACTATCTTCACGCCGCGTGGCTGAGCGATGCCAAACCATCCGTTGGATTGCACCTTGGACAGCTTGAGGAAGCGCAAGGCAAATTGAATGAGGCACTCAAGACTTACGACTTGGCGCTGGCGGCGAGTGGGTCCGGGTCGGTAGCCTATTCATTCGCCATATCAAAATACCGTCAACTGGTGCTGCCGGCGAGCACGCTCGGGTCAACAGCCGGGGGTACCGTCACGCAGGAGCTTCACCGCCGAGCGGATGCGCTGAAGCGCAAAGGGGCAAGGGACAGGTTTTCCGGCACCGCATCTACCGCATTGCAGAATCTGCGCAGGCTGCGCATTGGCCCGGCGGAAGGGCGCTCCGGCACCGCGGACTACAAAGTTCTGATGACCAGCGGCCATGTCGAGGCGGTGAAGGGGCCTGACGACAATGCCGTGCGCAATGCGGACGCGATGGTGCATCAACTAATCGCCGCGGGTTGGTGGCCCAAAGGATCGCTGGCAAAGATGGTGCGTGAAGGCATTCTGAACTGTCACTCGGGCGTCTGCGAGTTCGTGATGGTGCCCTTGCAATAGCGCCACCCGCCTGCGGGTTCGCGCTTGATAAAATCAAGCTGACCATGTCCACTGCCACCGCGCTCTCGCCGGAGATTCTTGCCAAGTACCAGCCTGTTATCGGGCTGGAGGTTCACGTTCAGCTCCTCACGGCCACCAAAGCCTTCTGCGGCTGTATCAACCAGTACGGCGGCGAACCGAACACGCATGTCTGTCCGGTCTGCCTGGGCCTTCCCGGTGCGCTACCCGTGCTGAACCGCAAGGCCGTCGAGTTCGCCGTGCTCGCAGCAAAGGCCATCCACTGCGAGATACGCGAGACCAGCATCTTTGCGCGCAAGAACTACTTTTACCCCGACCTGCCGAAGGGCTACCAGATCTCGCAGTTCGACAAGCCCATCGCCGAGCATGGTTGGATTGACGTTCCTGACGCCGACGGCAACACAAAGCGTATCGGCGTGACGCGCCTGCACATGGAAGAGGACGCGGGCAAGAGCGTGCACGATGGCTTCGCCGATTCCCTCTCGAAGACCTACATCGACCTGAACCGTTGCGGCACGCCGCTGGTCGAGATCGTCTCCGAGCCTGACCTGCGCACGCCCGACGAGGCCTTCGAGTACCTCACGCGCCTGAAAGAAATCCTGCTCTACACCGGCGTCAGCGACTGCAACATGGAAGAAGGCTCGCTGCGCTGCGACGCCAACGTGAGCGTGATGCTGAAGGGCGCGGAGAAGTTCGGCACCAAAGCCGAGGTGAAGAACGTCAACAGCTTCCGCTACATTCGCGCCGCGCTCGAGTACGAGATCGAGCGGCAGATCGGCGTGCTCGAAGAGGGCGGCCGCGTGGTGCAGGAGTCGCGCCTGTGGAACAACGCCGAGGGCCGCACCTACTCGATGCGCTCAAAGGAGCAGGCGCACGACTACCGCTACTTCCCCGAGCCGGACCTGCCGCCCCTGGTCGTTGGCGCGGCGTGGCAGGCGGAGATTCTGAAGGACCTGCCGGAGCTTCCCGAGGCCCGGCGCGCGCGCATGATCGCCGCCTACGACATCTCCACTCAGGACGCGGCTACGCTCACAGCCACGCGCGAGTTTGCCGACCGCTTCGAGACGGCCGCGAAGAAGGCGAAGAGCCCGAAGCGTGTTGCTGCTCTCTTGACCAGCGAGCTGACCATGCGCCTGCGCGCGGCTGAGCTTGAGCCCGAGCAGTCGCCGGTCTCGATGGACGGCGTTGTGATGGCCGCCGATCTGGCCGAGTCGGGTGAGCTTTCGAGCAAGATGCTCAAGCAACTGCTCGACGCCTGCTTCGCCGAAGGCAAGGACTTCCCCGAGATCTACGAGCGCGACAAGCCGCAGCAGATCTCGGACGCCTCAGCCATCGAGAAGATGATTGATGAGGTCATCGCCGCGAACCCGAAGCAGGTCGAGCAGTATCGCGGCGGCAAGAAGACGGTCGCCGCGTTCTTTGTTGGTCAGGTGATGCGACTGTCGAAGGGCCAGGCCAACCCGGCGATGCTGAATGAGCTTGTCACGAAGAAGCTCGATAGCTGAACAAGCTGCCCTTTTGCATTTCCATTCCGCAGCGAAGCGGAGGAATCTGCTTTTTACTCCTCCCCAGTGGCAAGTTGCGGTTTAATGGGCTGATGCTGAAGCGTGGCTCGTTGTCCAGACTGCTGTGCCGCGGGGTGAGTGTGGGCGTTCTGCTGGGACTGATTGGCTGCCGGGGCGACGCGCCCTACGTGGTGCCCGAGGCGCCGATGCCTCCGAACACCGTGCTGCTGGCCGGGATGATGCGCGAGCTGTCGGCAACGCCGGGCTTCACCGAGACGCTGCTCGACCACTTGAACAACGGCGGCAAGCGCGGCCCAACGCTGATGACGCCCGCGCTGATGAAGCGGTTGCGCGAACTGATTCTCGGCAAGGACTGGCAGGGGCTCGACCGCTTCCCCGGCTGGACGATGCGCGAGATTAACCCCACGGTTCGCGTCGTGTCGCGTGTCGCGGGCAGGAACGCAGAGCTGGAAAGCCTTGCGGCGCGTCATCCTGGCGCTCCCGCGAGCGCGCTGACGCCGGAGCAGATGAAGACCTACCTCGACCTCGGCGGCGGCTACTCGCCCGAGCGCGCCGAGACCATCAGCCTCGACCATCCTTCGACGCTACCGGGATTCACAACCGATGGCATCGTCACCAACCTGGGCGCGGGCGTTGTGCGCGGCGACGGGCCGAACCCCGAGCTTGCACCCGAGCACGCCGAGAGCCAACGCATGGCCGACCTGCTCAATCGCCTGAGCTTGAACAGCGCGGATGGTCACGCGACGGCAACGGCGACAATCTCCGGCCACAGCGCAACGACACCCGAAGCACTGATCGAGGCGTTGACCACGACAGGCCACTCGGTCGAGGTCTACGACGCGCGCTACTTCGCCAACTTCGGCCACTTCCACTACAAGGGGCAAGAGGTGATGATGCCCTTCTTTGTGGACTCGCAGATCGTCATCCCCGGCACGAAGCGAGCTTTAGGACAGCCGCGGGCGCTGCTGGTGCCGGTGAGCCACGCCGAATATGAGTGGCGCATTCGCGGGCCGAAGATCAATGCGGACGTGAGCTGGTACTTCGGCATCGACGGCAAGGCTGAGTTCCGCACGATGGACACGCTCGACCAGGCGTGGGTGCTGGGCCGCCACGCCCACACCTACACCGGCGCGGACGCGCTCGAAGTGACGCGGCTCGCGGGCCGCATGACGGTCGCGTATCTGCACCTGCACGCCGCGAACCCAGAGCTTCCCTTCGGCGGCTACTACGCGCTCGGCGTCTGCCAGGACAGCATCGCAGCGATTGAAAAGAAGATGACCGGCCACGCAACACTGTTCCCGAACACAGCGGACGATGCACTCTTCAACGATCCGCGCGATGCCGAAGTGAATGAACTGATCGCGGCAATTCCGAAGGACCGCAGCGGCGACAAGCCTGAGCCTGAGCGCATCTTCGGTTCGCTGCCGACGACGGATTTACACGCCATCACGATTCCGGGCCTGTCCGCCGATTTGATTGCGGTGCACGATGCGTGGCAGAACGGCTCGCTCGCGCGAACGCCTTCGTGGATCGAGAAGATCACCAAGCGCACGCTTGGTGTAGCCGCCGTCGTGTTGCTGGTAGGGCTTGTTGTTGTCAGGCGCAGGCGATCACGATGACTGGCGTGCAACTCGTACATATCGACTTCGCCTCTTAAAGGACAGGGAGGATACTCCATGGCGACGAAGAAGGTAGCGAAGAAGGCAGTGAAGAAATCGGCGAGCAAAAAGAGTTCGGCTAAAAAGTCTGCATCGCAGAAGAAATCGACGCGAAAGTACGGTCCGGCCGCGGGCAAGAGCGTCGAGCGCGAGATGAAGGCGATGAAGCAAGGCAAGCTCAAGAGCGGCCGCAGTGGCAGGAAAGTGACCAGCCGGGAGCAGGCGATTGCCATCGGATTGTCCGAGGCACGCAAGGCTGGAGCAAAGGTGCCGAAGAAAAAGGAGTAGCGTGGCAGAAAACATTGTGGACTATTGCGCGATGCTCGACGTCGCGCTCCGGGAGGCACGAACAGGGCGCGCCGAGGGCGGAGTTCCGATTGGAGCGGCGCTCTTCGACGGCGATGGAAGGCTGCTGGCCTCGGGCCGGAACCGGCGCGTGCAGCAGGACGACCCTTCCATCCACGGCGAGACGGACGCATTTCGCCGCGCGGGCCGGCAGCGATCGTATCGAGACAAGGTGATGGTGACGACGCTGGCGCCCTGCTGGTACTGCAGCGGACTGATTCGGCAGTTCGGAATCCGCACCGTCGTCGTGGGCGAGAGCCGGAACTTCGGCGGAGGCGTGGATTGGTTGAAGTCGATTGGTGTCACGGTGATCGATCTGGATTCACAGGAATGCGTGGACCTGTTGACCGGCTTTATCGCGGAGCATCCTGAGATCTGGAACGAGGACATCGGCCAGGAGTAGGTAGTGTCTGACGAATCGGAATCCCCGATTTTGGGGATTATGCATGCGAGAAAAAAAGGCATACGCCAGGGGCTGAAGCCCCATTTTTCACGGTTCGTGAAGAGAGCCAAGCCTAAAGGCTTGGCCTACCCAGAAGCAAAAACGATTCTCGTCGATTCATCAGACACTACCTAGGGCCATCGTCCCCGGCTACTTTTTATCGGCGGCTGGCGTGCTGGAAGCCGCGGCAGTCGCAGGCGTTGAGGCGGCCGTGCTGCTCGCGCTGTTTGATGAGGACGCAGGCGTGCCGGCAGAGCCGGAGCTTTTGCCGGCGCCATCACCCGAAGACTTCGGCTTCGCATTGCCGTAGCCGTCGGCATACCAGCCGCCGCCCTTGAAGCTGACGGCAGGCGCGGAAAGCACGCGCTCCAGCGGGCCGCCGCAATGCGGACAGACGGTGATCTCCGGGTCGGAGAACTTCTGGATCTTTTCCGTGCGGCGATGGCAGGCGGTGCATTCGTATTCGTAAAGCGGCATGATCTCTTACTCTCTACCTCTCGTTTTACTTATTCGGTTATCGCTCGCTGTCCACCGGATCGAGCAACGTTTCTTCAAAGGAATGCAGCGAGGGCAGCATGTTTCGGTGAAATACACGATAGACGCGAATCCCATCATCGAATTGCCGGTAGAAGATAACGTGGCGTCCTTGCTCCATTCGACGTAAACCTGGTCGGGCAGCAATCCAGGGTCTTCCGATCCCGGGGTCTTGAGCGAGTCGTTGACAGCAATCTTCAATCTGCTCCAGATAGCTCGCCGCCTGAATCTCGCCCCACGTCTTTAAAGTGTATCGGCCTATGTTTGTCAGATCTGTCTGGGCCAGATTTGTGTACCGAATACGCTTCATGAGCGAGCGGCGCGCTTTGGAAGGCCAAGCGTCTTTCTGACCCGTGCAAACACATCGCCTTCTGCGATACCGCTGGCCTCGCCTTCGTCGATTGCCCGAAGCAGAGCGGCCATCTTCAGCTCGTACTCTTTCTCTTCTCGCTCCAGACCCCGAAGCGCGGCGCGCACGACTTCACTGGCATTCTCATACCGGCCATTTTTTATTCTGGCGGCGATGAAGCGGTCCAGCTCCGGGGTGAGATTGACGTTTCGAGTAGGCATGGAGAGATCCTTCTTGCAAAAAGAATACTCTGGTTGGCAAACTTTGCCAACCAGAGTATCGGTATTACCTGGTCCTTATCTATTACAGCTTGCCCAGCTCAATCAGCCGGACGCTGGCGATGGCTTCGACCTTGCGCAGGGCTTCGATCGCAGCATTGGCTGCGGCTGCCGAGGGCACGTCGATCTGGACGACGGCCAGCGCCTGTCCCTGCGGCACTCGCTGCGAGCGGGTCGATCCGGCCACCGCGCGGCCCAGGGCGAAGTTGGCGATGTTGACCTGGTGCTCGCCGAGGATGGTGCCGATGCGGCCGACGACGCCGGGCACGTCGTGGTTGCGGATGGCGACCAGCGTTCCGTTGAGCGGCGCTTCGATGTCGATGCCGTCGTAGGTCAGCAGGCGCGGCGAGGTGCTGTGCAGCACCGTGGCCGACGCGCTCGTCTCGCCTTCCGACGAGTGCAGGACGATCTTCAGCACCGAGCCTGCGCCGCCGGTGGTGAACTCCTTCTTCTCTTCCTGCACGCGGACGCCGCGCTCGGCCGCGATGGCTGCGGCGTTGATGCGGTTGGCGTGCGTGCCGCCGTTTTCGCCGTTGCCTTCGGAGCCGGAGAAGATGCCTGCGATGGCAGCGTTGCGGATGAGGTCCGTCTTGCCCTGCGCGATGCGGCCGCTGTAGGTCATCTGGATACTTTCGAGATTGCCCGGGGCGGAGTGCGCGAGGAAGTGTCCGAGGCGCTCGGCCATCTCGATGTAGGGCGCGACCTCGACGTACTCCTCGTGCGTGAGGCTGGGCAGGTTGACGGCGTTCTGCACGACGCCGAGCTTCAGGTAGTCGCTGACCTGGCGGGCAAGCTGGATGCCGATGGCCTCCTGGGCCTCGTCGGTAGACCCGGCGATGTGCGGGGAGAGGATGACGTTGTCCAGCTCGAAGAACGGCGAGTCCTTGAGCGGCTCTTTGCGGAAGACATCGAGCGCGGCTCCGGCGACGTGGCCGGACTTGATGGCCTCGGCCAGCGCCTCTTCGACGATCAGCTCGCCGCGCGCGCAGTTGATGATGCGGATGCCTTTCTTCATGATCTTGAGCGAGGCTGCGTTGATCATGCCTTCGGTCTGGGGCGTCAGGCCGACGTGCAGCGTGAGGTAGTCGGAGTCCTTGAAGATCTGATCGATGGGCACGAGGGTGACGTTGTTCTCTCGCGCGATGACGGGCGCGACGAACGGGTCGTAGCCGATGAGATTCATGCCGAAGCTGGCGGCGCGGCGGGCGACTTCGAGGCCGATGCGGCCCAGGCCGACGATGCCGAGCGTCTTGCCGCGCAGCTCGGAGCCTTGCAGCGACTTCTTCTCCCACTTGCCGGCGTGCATGGTCGAGTTGGCGCGGGAGACGCTGCGGGCCATCGAGACCATCAGGCCCAGCGTCAGCTCGGCCACGGCGACGGCGTTGGCTCCGGGCGTGTTCATCACGACGATGCCACGGTGCGTGGCGGCGGGGGTGTCGATGTTGTCGACGCCGACTCCGGCGCGGCCAATGATGCGGAGCTTCGGCGCGGACTCGAGCAACTGTGCGTCGGCCTGCACGGCGGAGCGGACGACGAGCGCGTCGGCGTCGGCCAGCTCGGCGGCGAGGCCGTTCTTGATCTGGTCGTGCGTGACGACCTGCCAGCCGGGCTCCTGCTGGAAGACGGCGAGGGTGGCGGGGGAGACTTTTTCGGCGAGAACGATCTTCATGGAGACTTCGTTTTCCTGTTCCTGCTGCGTGTCAGCAAAGTGGCCGCACCATTGCGGCGTTGGCGTCGGAAGAACTGGAGATGTGCGAGTCTTTAGTTTACTTGGTATCGCTGGCAAGAGTTTTCGGGCTGCGTGCCGGGCGATGGAAGCGTGGGTACCCCTCCCCTTGCTTTTTGTGCAAAGTATTCCGAACATTGGACTTAGGTCCGTACCTGGTCTGCAACCCACCTGTAAAGTATTGATTTCAGGAGGGTGGTGTTGCTAAAGTCTTTGATCGAAAGGGGTTATGAGCATTTTTTCTAAGACTGTAGCTCGGTGCGGCCCGAGGCGAAACGCAGATTCCCTTCGGGAATGACAACAAATCCAATGACAACAGATCCAATGACAACAGATCCAATGACAACAAATCCCGCTGCGGAGGGCGAGGTCGGGAGGGCTATATTTTCAGGGAAAATGCTCAAGGTATTCCAGGTGCTCTGAAACGCAAAGGAAAAAGCCCCACACCCGGGCGAGGCTTTTGTGTCTCTATTTCTATTTTACCGGACGGAGCAAAACTGATCCGCCAACGCTATTGGCTTTGATTTGAGTGGGTTGGGTGGTTTGGGAGCTTGACATACCATTTGTGGAAAGCGCAGGAGAGGTTGTTCAAAGCGTATATGGGATTTTGACCCTACGAGTGCCTGCGGGGAAGTCCTTTACGTTCCGGGTCAACAACTCTCGTCCCGCGACTTCGGCGGTTGCCAGGATGATGGCGTCGGGTAGCTTGATGCGCTTTTTTCTTCGCAGCAGGGCGGCATGATCGGCCACCTCGCGTGTGATCTCAAGGAGCCTGAAGTTTGCGAGGAAGGCCCGCAGGACGGCTTCTTCATCAGCGGTCTCTGCTCCTGTCATCACTTCGATCCATGTGATGACGCTGATGGCTCGGTCGCGGCTTCGCCTGATCTCGCGCGTGGCGAGGTCGATTCCGTTGAGGTGGTCGATCAGGATGTTGGTATCGAACAGATGGGCCATCGCCGCGCTCAACGCTCCCACTCGCGGCGCAGTTTCTGCTGGTATTTGACGCCTTCGACGCCCTTGCCCTTCCAGATGCCGAACGAGTCCTTGAGGCTGGACTTGTTTTCGGCGAGGAATCCCGCCACGGCCTGCCGGATCAGTTCGGAGCGGGAGACGCTGCGAGAGCGGCTCAATGTCTTAAGCTGCTTCAGCTCGCCTTCCGGGATTTCGACGAGTATCCGCATTGGCTACCTCGTGATATACATCCATGATATATCACGCGAGAGAATAACGGTCCGGCGGCTGCATCAGGGAGCGTCGGCTATGACGCGCAGGGCCAGGGCTTCGACTTTGGACTCGGCCTCGCGCCTGGAGGCACCGTAGGCCATGACGCCCGGCAGCGATGGAATCTCGGCGATCCAGCGGCCGTCGTCTTCCTGCTCGAACTCGATCTCGTAGTTCAGGTGCTCCATAAGAGAACGAAATACGTCTTAGTTTATCCGATGGTAGGCGGGCGCGGGTGGGCGGTGTGGCGGGAAGGAACAGCAGATTCCTCCGCTTCGCTACGGAATGGAAATGCAAAAGCGAAGGAATGGAAATGCAAAAGGCCGGCTGTTGGAGTTTGTTCATTCCCACCCATGCGCGTGAAGCCGCGCATGGATGGGGCAACCGAGCGTTTGTGGTGGTTCGGGAGAAAAGTGAACTCTTGCGGCCCCCCACCTTAGCGACGATAAAGCTGTCGCGAAGATGGGGCACCCGAAGCGTTGCAGTTACTTCACCCGCTCGGCGTAGACCTTCTGCGCGGCGATGAGGCCTTTGCCGAACTCGAAGCCTGGGAGGGGGAGTTTGGCTGCGGCGACGACCTGCTCGAAGGCGCCGATGATGGCGATCGTGTCCATGTAGTCGAAGAAGCCGATGTGGGCGATGCGGAAGAGATGGCCCTTCATCTCGCCCTGGCCGTCGGTGACGATGGCGGCGAAGCGCGACTTGAGGCCCTTGACGATGATGCCGGAGTCGGTGCCCTCGGGCGGCAGGATCGCCGTGGCTGCGGCGGCTTCGTGGCCCTTCGGCGCGAAGAGCTTCAGGCCCATCGCCTGGACGGCGGCGCGGGTCATGGCGGCGCAGGTCTCGGCGTTATCGACGAGTTTTTTGCGGCCATCGCTAAGGTTGCCCTCTGCTTGCCCGGCGATGTAGTCGAGCGATGCGCCGAGTGCGGCGATCAGCGAGACCGGCGGCGTGTAAGCGGACTCGCCCTTGGCGGCGTTCTTGCGCTCCTTGCGGAGGTCGAAGTAGTAGCGCGGGTTGTAGGTGGACTCCATGCGGTCCCAGGCGCGCTGCGAGATGGCGAGGTAGCTGAGGCCGGGAGGCATCATCACGGCCTTCTGCGAGCCGCCGATGAGCACATCGATGCCCCAGGCGTCCATGTCGAGGTGCGTGGTGCCGAGGCCGGTGATGGCATCGACGACGAGTAGCGCCTCGGACTTTTCCGCCTTGAGCAGTTTGGCGATGCCCTCGACGTCGTGGCGCACGGCGGTGGAGGACTCGGTGGCCTGCACGAAGACGGCACGGGTTTCGAGTTTGAGCGCGGTTTTGACTTCGGCGAGGTCGAAGGTCTGGCCGTAGGGCTTCTCGATGACATCGACGTGGCAGCCGAAGGCCTTGGTGAGGGCGCTCCACCGCTCGCCGAACTTGCCGGCGGTGAGCACGAGGACGCGGTCGCCGGGCGAGGTGAGGTTCGAGACGGCGGCCTCCATAGCTCCGGTGCCGGAGCTGGAGAGGATGATGACGTCGTTCTTCGTGCCGACGAAGTCCTTGAGCTGCGAGAGGACGCGGGTGAACAGCGCACGGAACTCGGGCGTGCGGTGATGAATGTCGGCGGCAGCCATGGCGAACTGGGCGGCAGGGAGCAGTGGCGTCGGGCCAGGGGTAAAGAGACGAGTTTTCCGGATCATGTCTTTATTGTAGCGATTTTGGCGGGAGCACTTCATCACGAGGCGAGCTAGGCTGGCCCGTGATGAAGTGCAGCGAGATGTTCCTCTACCAGAGCGCCGCGAAACCGGGTTGTTTGCCCGCGCGCGAGCGGACGAGCTGCCACAGGTTCCAGACGAGTTTTGCCAGGGCGATGGCCGCCGCGATCTTTAAGCCGAGCGCGATGCCCGTGTTGATGACGACCAGGGACTGCACGGTTTCGGTCGAGTTGGCAGTGGGAACGAAGAACGGCTTCATCTGGAGCGCGATGACGGGGATGCCGATGCCGAGAGCCTGCCCTGCTCCTCTTCGCGGCCTTCGATCTGGGCCAGCAGGTTGGCGCGCAGTTCGGCGATGGTGTCCTGCCTGCTGCTTGCTGGAAGATGCTCGCCGACCGCCTGTAGATAACGCTCCAGAAGCTCCATGGCTAACTCTCCTCTCCGTCGGTCGTTCTCTCGTGCGAGGTCTCGGCACCCAAAATCCGCTCGACGGCGCGGTTGATGCCTCTCCATTCGTCCAGCAGTTGCCCCAGCACCACCTCGCCCACGGGGCTTAGCCGGTAGAACCGCTTGTTGCGCTTGTCCTCTTCGCGCCACTGGCTGGTGAGCAGGCCTTGCGTCTCCAACCGGCGCAGCAGCGGATAGAGCGTGCTCTCCTCGATCTCGAGGCCGGCCTCGACCAGCGACTTGCGCAGCGTGTAGCCGTAGTGCTCCTGGCGCAACTGCGCCAGCACGGCGACGACCAGGCATCCCCGGCGGAGTTCGAGGCGGAGGGAGTCGAAGAGTTGGGTTTGGGCGGTGGGGCTCATACTGTACTTAACACACTGTATAACATACAGTGTGTGGTGCCAAGTAATTTTTGGAAACAATGCAAGTATAGGCAAATAATAGACTTGGCAACGATTTACACTAAAGCAGATTTCTCGATGGTATGCAGCGAGAATGATGTGTCGGGCTTTCAGCCCTTTCATGTTCTGCCATCATGAACCTGGGCCTCCGGCCCAGGCTGGTATGTTGTCGGGCCTTTGGCCCTTGGAAGGCTACTGCACAGCGATACGCAATTTGCTCTAATGGGACCGATTAGAGATGGGTGAACGAATGCGGCCCATTGATCGAGTCAGTCGATCGAGTCAGTCGGATCAGACTGGAAGAGGTCAGCATTGTGTGGCGATGACCCGCGTAAAGATTTGGATTGACCCTCGAAGAGGCCACTGTTAGTCTTCGCTAACCTTCAGTCTGTGAGCTACTTATGCGATTGTCACGGTTGAACTCTCTGCTGCCGGCTCTGGTCTTCGCCCTTTTTGCTTCGACAGTTGCGGTATCTCAAGTGCCCTACGGCTACCGGTTTGTCTCGACCCGCGAAGCTGCTCTCAATGTTCTTTACGACGGGTTTCATCAACGTTTCTACGTTACGGTTCCCGGGGAAAATGCGGTCTATGTCGTCAGCGAAGCCGACGGCTCCGTAGCGCAAAAGATTACGATCCCGTCTGCATTCGCACTTGACCTGTCCGTGGACGGCACGCGCCTGTACGTCACCAGCAGCGTCACTATCCTTGGACACGGCGCCGCTCAAGGTTATTTCGTCGTCGATACTGCGACGCTGCATGTCGTTGATTTCGTACAACCCACTATCGATCTTCCCAGCCTCTCTTACATCCCCTCCGACGCAGATGAAATCATGCCACGATTTATCGCTGCCCTCTCCAACGGGAAGATCGCTTACGTGGCAGACCATACCGGCGTGACCGGGGCCGCAATTTTTGAGAACGACCCTGCCACGAACCTCGCGACCAATCTCTGGTATGCCGGCTTCTACAGCGGCGCAATCTCGAAGAGTCTTGATGGCTCGGGCTTTGTCGCGGTTTCGGCCGACACGGCTGGAGAGGCCATCGCCGTCTTCGATACCGCATCGGACAGCTATATTGCCACCCAATATCTATCCTCGACCAACAATAGCGACGTCATCATGAGTCCGGATGGGAGTGAGGTGCTGGCGGGCGGGCATCTTCTGCTCGACCGCCACCTCAGCCAGATCGCCGACCTGAGCACCTCGCAGGCGACTTCCTCCTTCGCCTGGTCGTCAAGCGGTTCTACGTTCAGCAACGATGGCTCTCGCATCTACGTTGTCTCGACGCTCACTGCGACGGTGACGAACTCGGGGGGCGGCTCGGCCTCCTACTCCAATCCTGTCATCAGCGTCTACAACGCATCGTCGCATCAATTGCTCGGATACGTTCCGCTCCCCGCCAATATCGGCGCCAACACCGTCCAGTCCATCGCGGTTGGCAACTCCGGCAAAGCCCTGCTTACCTCCTCGGCCGGCTTTCTTGAACTCAACGCTTCGAGCCCTCAGCTCAACCTTCCTGCTGCGGTGTCCCAATCGCTGCGCACTCCGAATACAACTGTCCCCGGAGCAGGCACGCCTGCGTCTCCAGCCGCAACGACAGTCAATGGCGGGGGCTTCCGGGCGGGCGCTACCGTGTTCTTCGGTTCGCAACAGGCAAACGCGACCCTGGCTTCACCCCAGGTCATCAACGTGCAGCCGCCTTCGGCAGCTCCCGGACTGGCCTCCGTCACGGTCGGTTTTCCTGACGGTTGGGCCATCCTCGCGCCCAACGCCTACAGCTACGGCCCCGTCATCACCACACAGGATGTCACCGCGGGCGACGTCAACGGAGGCGCCATCGTCACGCTGACCGGATACGGCTTCGATGTTTCCTCGGGATATCCTCAGATCACCGTCGGTGGGCGCAGCGCAACGGTTACGGCGTTCGGGAATACCCTGGGTCCACAAAGCGTAACCTTCACCGTTCCCTCAGGAGCGATTGGTTCCGCTGACATTGCACTGACATCGGAATATGGCACCGCGACCATCAAGAACGGCTTCCTGTACCTCGAGGAGCAGCGCATCGGCTCCATCCTGCCCATCCAGATGGTGGTTGATAACGCGAGGAACCAGCTCTACGTCGCCGACGGCGCAACCGGCAGCGTGCTCGATGTAGACGCGGCGACGCTTGCGGTCAGGACCCTGTTTTCCTCCACCAATCCTGCGACCGGGCTTGCCATTACACCGGATGGCTCCAAGCTGCTGGTATCCAGTTACAGCGGCTGCACGCTCGATGTCATCGACCTCACCACCGGAAACCACCTGAAAACCATTATTCCAACGCCAGCAAATATCCCTGGCTCGATGGCCCCCAACAATGTTGTGGCCACCTCTCGCGGCACGGCCATCCTGAGCCTCGAAGACACCTCGAAATATCTGCAAGGTGCAATCAACGAAGTCGATCTCACCACTGGCGCTACCTATCCCGTGAAACTTGGCAATGGACTCGCGATTGGCACTCCGAGTTCAACGCTGCTGGCGGCCTCTGCCGACGGCAATCGCGTTTATCTCGCGACGGATGGGGGACTCCTATTCGACGGCGGCGGTCTCGATCTCTGGCAAGCTGCAAATGACAGCTCGGTGAAAGAAATCGGATTTACCGGTGGGGTCTCCCAGTTAGCCACAACAGATACCGGCGACCGTGTGCTCGGCGATTCCTACACCTACGACACCTTGCTTCGCCAGCTCACCACGCCTGCTCCGGTCTCCGCTCTCATTTCCGGGCGATACCTCGTGCTCGGCGAAAAGCTGCACTCCAGCGGAAGCCTGGTCTATATGCCTACGAGCAAGGGAGTCGAAATCTACGACGTGCATACCGGGGCGACACTGCTCTCCATCGGCAGCCCTGCCGGTTCTCTGAACACCTACGATAACCTCGCCATCAACCACGCGGGCGACCGCCTCTATCTCGCTCAGCAAAACGGCGTCGCCGTCATCGACCTCCCCGGCGCGCCGCTCTCCATTGGCAGTCTTACCCCCGCGCAGGGAGACGCCGCGGGGGGAACCAGTGTCGTCCTGCGCGGCAGCGGATTTGTCTCGGGGACTACGGTCGCCATCGACGGCAAACCGGCCACCGTCCAATTCATCGACTCGACCAGACTCATCCTGACGACTCCTGCCGTTACTCCGGCAAAAGATATTGTCGCCGTGAAGAATCCAGATGGAACGGTCTACTCGCTCGACGCCGCATTTGACGCCTCGCCCGTCATTGTTCCAGGCCCTCCAACACTCACATCGTTGAGCCCGTCGTATATCAATGCCTACTCTTCACCGCTCGGAGAAACGATCAATGGAAGCGGCTTCACTCCCTCCGCTGTGGTGTCCGTCAATGGACTTCCTGTGGACACCACGTACATCAACGGCAACAGGCTGATGGCAAATATCTATACTCTGGGCGGCCCGGGAAATACCGCCATCACCGTCACCAACCAGCCCAACCCGACGCCTTCCAACATCGTTTACATCACTACCTACCTCGATGGCGCCTATATCTTTACCCCCAGCCCGTCAAGCGTTCCGGCCGGCAGCGGCGACTTTGCCATGACCCTCGTCGGCTCGTCGATCGCGCCGACGTCCATCGCCATGTGGAATGGCGTGGCACTGCCCACCACCTTCGTCAGCAGAACGACTCTCATCGCAAAGGTCCCGGCTTCCGACGTCGCCGCCGTTGGGACGGCGGCCATCACGGTCTATACCCCTCAGGCAACCCCCGTCAGCTCCAACACGCAGACGTTCACAATCACTCCCAGCATCGCTGCGGCGACGGCCGGCACTTCGTTCCTTAACTTCGCTCCGATCCTGCTTGGCGACAGCATTACCTCCAGCCTGACCATTAATTCATCTGGCCAGTTGCCCCTTACCATTACCGGCGTTACGCTCTCCGATACAACGGACTTTTCGCAGACGAGCAACTGCACCGCAGCGCCAATTCCCGCAGGCCAGTCCTGCACGATTCAAGTGACATTCAAACCCACACCGGCCGCCTCCCTCGGTCCCTTGCCTGGGGTTACTCTCTCACTGGTCTCCAATGCCGCCACCGGGATGACTCCAGTCCATCTCAACGCAGCGACCGGAGATCTGCGCTTGTCTCCCGCTCCTCTCTCCGCTACTGTTGTTGCGGGCCACAGTACAACCATCCCGGTCGTGTTCAATGTCTATGGAACGGACCCTCCCGGTACAATCCAGTTCGCCTGCTCCGGCGGAGTGCCTTCAGGCGCGACATGCTCCTTCAATCCAAACGTTTTGCCGCTTGCCGGTTCGGGCACTGCCAATCTCACCATTGCAACCTCCGGCGGCAGCGCGTCCGTGGTTCCTCTGCTTGCGCATCGCGGAATGGAGACCTTTGCCGCGACCCTCGTCTTTTGCCTGTGCGGCTTCCGCAGGCGGCGACTCATGCGCGCAATCCTGCTTGCGTTTATCTCGACAACGCTGCTGATCGGCCTCAATGCCTGCTCGGCAGGCGGTGTGGGGGGCGGCTCCGGCGGTTCCGGGTCTGGCACCCCTGTTGGGAACTACACGGTCACGCTCAGCGCGATCAGCGGAGGTGTTACCAAGACCACAACGGTGGCCCTAACCGTGTCTCACTGATCAAACACGCTGTGCGGTTTTGTTATGCTCAGCTCCGCACAAGAAGCCTCTCTACGGGTTGCCGGTGACTGGGGTCTAGTGCTGGTGGCTGAGGATGGCGTCTACGTCGGATTTGTCCACCAGCGCGACGCCTGTGTCGATGAAGGTGGGGAACGGCGAGTAGGGGTTGAGCGCGTAGCTTTGCGCCAGCGGTTTGACCGGGTAGTGGTACACGTCGTCGAGCGCCTTGAGGCCCAGAAACGCCATCGTGTAGGGCTTCTGCGAGATGGTCGAGTCGATGACGCCATCTTTGACGAGTTGCAGGGTGTCGGCGTCCACGTCCATCGCAATCAGGGTGCGGTCGGTGGCGTTCATGCGCTTGAAGCCTTCGGCCACTTCGGCGCCGGAGCGCGAGTCGAGGCAGACGAAGCCGTCCACCTTGTCCTTGCCCTTGCGGGCCAAGTACGCCATGGATTGGTCGAGCGCCGTGCCGGGGTCCGACTTGATGTTGAAGATGTCCACGATGTGGATGTCCGGATAGCTGGCGAAGACGTCCTTGTATCCCTTGAGGCGCTCGTCCAGATTGGGCTGGCCGGGGTTGGTGAAGACGACGACGTTGCCTTTGCCGTTGAGCCTGGCGGCCATGCGGTTCCCGCCCAACCGGCCTGCCTCCAGATTGTTGGTGCCGATGAAATAGAGCCGCTCGCTGGTTGGCGCGTCCGAGTCGATGGTGATGACCGGGATGCCGGCGTTAATGGCGGCGTCGATCTGGGGCTGCATGATGTCGGCGTTGGCCACCGAGACGAGGATGCCGGCCGGTTTGAGCGCCACCACGGACTTGAACTCGTTCACCTCGGCCTGGGGATCGAGCCCGGCAGGCCCGCGCGTATCGACGGTGACGCCGTATTTGGCACCGGCCGCGGCGAATCCAGCCGCCGCCGCCTTCCAGTAAGGCACAGTGGTGTTGGTGGCAATCAGGTAGTATCGCTCTTTCTTGCTATGCCGCGTGCATCCGGCGAGCAGGGGCAGGAGTGTGGCGGCGAGCGCAAGCGCAACGGACTTCCTCACTACGTTCCTCTTCATCGGAACCTCCAGTAGAGAATCCTTCACGGTATGATGCTTCGCACTTCCTCTATCGGCAGCCTCGCGCATTAACTTTTTCGCGGGCCAGATGGTACTCCAAAGGGGCCTGCTCCGGCTGAGGTTGCAGGCGCAGATTTTTGCACGTTCCTTCCGTAGGGAGCGAATGACCATGCGGCGGAGGGTGGGACTTTGGCGTGGAGGTATCGTCTAATCTGGGGACGGATATGAGAGCGCGGATTTTTGGAGCGATGATTGGCGTGGCTTTGGCTGGTGGGTCGGTGTGGGCGCAGATGCACAAGGTCGCCAAGCCCCAGCAGGTGGTGCGCGCGGTGGGCGTGTACGAGTGGACCGGCGACATGGCCAAGCCGACGGCCAGCAGGCTGGTCCCGGTGTCGCTGTTTATCGAGGGAGATTTTCAGGACGCGGGCGTGTATATGCCGCAGCCGGTGCCCTTTGCTCTGGAGACGGGCAACGTCTATGAGCTGAAGGACGCGGGCGCGGACAAGGGGACGGTGGAGCTGGAGTACGCGCGGCACCTGAAGACGGCCACCGGCGACTACGACGACGGATGGTTTGGCTATGGGACGTACAAGCCGCTGGCTCCTCCCAAGCCGCTGGTGGCGAAGAAGCTGCCACCGGCGCGGACCTCGGGCATTACGTCGAGCGTGAAGGACACGGCGGAGGCGGAGCGTCCGACGTTTGCGCGGCAACCGGACGGGGAGCGCACGGCTGGAGCGCCGGACGCGACCGGCAAGGCGGGCGCTTCGCAAACGACGACGGCCCAGCAGCAGGATGGTTCGACGCAGACGGCTTCGGCGGGGAGCGCGGGCGGGGCTTCGGCGTCCGATGGCACGGTGTCTACGCCGGCGGATGACCCGGATCGTCCGGTGCTGAAGCGGCGGACGCCGGCGGAGAAGAGGCAGGCTCAGGTGGAGGCGCGGTCGGATACGGTGGGAATGGATGCCTCGTTGAATGAGGACCCGAACCGTCCGAAGCTGCACCTGGGCAGGCCCGCGGGAGAGACGACGGGAGCCAATGTGCCGAAGCTGGTGGGGCTGCCTGCGAACCTGCACCAGATGGTGGCGGTGTCGGATGCGGTGGACCGCGAACCGCACGATTTCACGCGGCCGTGGGAGGACGCGGCCGAACGGGCGGCGATTCTGAAGAAGATGGAAGCGATGGCCGAGGCGAAGCTGACGGCGTATGCGGCAGAAAATGCGTCTGTCGCCGCGCCTGCGGCTGCAAAGAAGACGGCGGCTTCGCGGAGGTCGCGGCACAAGGCGGCTCCTGCGCCCCCGGCGCTGATGGATGAAGTACTGAAGGGCTATACGCTGAGCTACGGCGGCGATCCGACGTATGTGTACATGGCGCACACGGCAGGTGTGGGAGCGGCGCTGCACTACGTGACGGTGGTGGCCCAGACCGATGAGATCGGTCAGGTGAACCAGGTGCTGGCCAGCGCGACGGACGCGGCGCATCTGAACCGCACGCCCGAGATGAAGTTCGTGGACGTGGTGGACGCTGATGCGAGCAACCGGGCGAGTCTGTTGTTTGAACTGCGCGAACAGAGCACGCGGCAGTTTGCGCTGTATCGGGTGATTGCGGGGCGGTCGCAGCAGATTTTTACTTCGGGGACGACGCAATAGAGGCTTAACGCCGATTGGCACCGATTACACCGATTTCAAAGCAGATTTCTCGATGGTATGCAGCGAGAATGATGTGTCGGGCTTTCAGCCCTTTCATGTTCTGCCATCATGAACCTGGGCCTCCGGCCCAGGCTGGTATGTTGTCGGGCCTTTGGCCCTTGGAAGGCTACTGCACAGCGATACGCAATTTGCTCTAAAAGCGACTGCGGATTTACGCGGATGAAGAGCGGATTCCTTCGCTTCGCTGCGGATTTACAACTGTAAAGACTGGCTGGTGGAGTTTGTGCATTCCCACCCATACGCGATGAAACCGCGCATGGATGGGGCACCCGGGCGTTGGTGGCGGTAAAAAAGCAGATTCCTCCCCCTTCGCCTTCGCTCAGGGTACGGAATGGAAATGTCAAAAGTGTTGCGGAATGACGACGAAACAGGGAGGGTGATCCGTGCGAATCCGTGTTCATCCGTGGTCGTTCTTAAATCGGTGTTCATCGGTGGCAATCGGTGTCGGGTCTTTAACGTCTGTGCGGAAGATGCTGATTTTCCGATTGGTCTGGAATGACAAGATGCCGCCGCCGAATGACAATGGGTAGGATTTGCTGATGGAGGCGTGCGACGGGATGAGGGCCAGGATTTGGCGGGTGATGAGCGCAGTCGTGCCGATGGTTGTGGTTGTGTTGCTGACGGCTTCGGCTGCGTTTGCGGAGAGCGGCGGCGCGGCGGCCTGTGCTGGGCTGACGCGGCTGAGTTTGGCGGAGGCGACGATTGAGTCGGCGAAGGTAGTTCCGGCGGGCACCTTCACGCTGCCGAAGCCCCAACCGGTGCTCGAAGACATGCCGGAGTTCTGCCGCGTGGTGGGCATGACGAAACCTGCGATCCGGTTTGAGGTGTGGCTGCCGCTGACGGTCTGGAACGGGAAGTTCGAGGGTGTCGGAAATGGCGGCACGGCAGGGTTCATCAGCTACCGCCCGATGGCGCTGGCACTCAGGCGCGGCTATGCGACGGCGAGCACGGACACGGGCCATGTGAACCATCCGTATGGGAATGGGTTCGACGCAAGCTGGGCGCGGGGGCGTCCGGACCTGGTGCGCGACTTCGGCTGGCGCGCGCTGCATGTGACGACGGTGAATGCGAAGGCGATTGTTGCCGCGTTTTATGGCGCGGCGGCGCGGAGGGCGTACTACGTGGGCTGCTCGCAGGGCGGCGGGCAGGGGTTGATGGAGGCGCAGCGGTTTCCTGCTGACTACGATGGCCTGCTGGTGGGCGATCCGGCGAACAACTGGACGCGGCACTATATCGGCGAGCACCTGTGGTACTCGGTTGCCACGTTGAAGGACCCGCAAAGTTACATTCCGGCGAGCAAGGTCTCGATTCTGGCCAGGGCGGTGAACAAGGCCTGCGACGCGAAGGACGGCGTGCGCGACGGTGTGGTGAGCAACCCTCTGGCATGTACGTTCGACCCGGATGTGCTCGCGTGCAAGGCGGGCGAGGACGCGACGAAGTGCCTGACGGCGAAGCAGGTGGCGGCGGTGAAGAAAATCTGGGGCGGAGCGCGCGACTCGTCGGGCAAGCTGATTAATCCGGGACTGGTTCCGGGCGGTGAAGGCGGCCCGGGCGGTTGGGCGCGGTGGGTGACGGGCGCGAAGCCCTTCGGCGGTACGCACTGGAAGGCCGCCGACGCCGTGCTGAGGGACATGGTCTTCGACGACCCCAACGACAACTCGCTCAACTTCAACTTCGACACGGACACGAAGCTGTTTGAGCAGAAGATTGGCCACGCGATGGACGCCGTGGACCCCGATCTGAGGCCGATGGAGCGGCATGGCGCGAAGATGATTCTGTACCACGGGTGGAGCGACCCGGACATCTCTCCGCTCAACACGATTGACTACTACAACGCGGTCGAGAAGACCGTGGGCAAGACGACGCCGGAGTTTGTGCGCCTGTTTCTGGTGCCGGGAATGCAGCACTGCGGCGGCGGCCCGGGTGCGACCACGTTCGATGGGCTAACGGCGCTTGAACGCTGGGTGGAAGAGGACGTTGCTCCCGAGAGGATACTGGCGGCAAAGATTGTCGATGGCGCGGTCGAGGAGACGAGGCCGCTGTGCGCGTATCCGAAGCAGGCCGTGTACACGGGCAAGGGGAATACGAGCGACGCGGAGAACTTTCGGTGTGAGCAGTTGCCCACGCATGAGGGAAGCTCTGATGCGGGTCGTGGTTTTGTTAAGGGCAGGACTTCATTTGTTAAGGGCAGGACTTCAGAGGCTGCCGAAAAAATGCTCCCTCCGGTGAAAGGAGCACGGCCCGGGGCTAGGTAGTGAGTCAGAAGTTCGTGGCATCCTTTGCGAAAAGCAACCGCAGGTCCTTCGACTCCGCAAACCGCAAAAAACGCGGCTTGCTACGCTCAGGATGACAATTTTATTTATGTTGCGAACTTCAGACTTAGGACACTAGGTAGTGTCTGACGAATCGGAATCTTCGATTTTGGGGATCATGCAGGCGAGAAAAAAAGGCATACGCCAGGGGCTGAAGCCCCATTTTTCACGGTTCGTGAAGAGAGCCAAGCCTAAAGGCTTGGCCTACCCAGAAGCAAAAACGATTCTCGTCGATTCATCAGACACTACCT
>Ga0207640_10000115_pt1 | contig 60633 bp, 46 predicted proteins | sample KBSCornC42_FD_184300 | JGI IMG/M metagenome (GOLD analysis project Ga0207640, IMG submission 184300) | Corn rhizosphere microbial communities from Kellogg Biological Station, Michigan, USA - KBS Corn C4-2 (SPAdes) (version 2) | ecosystem: Host-associated > Plants > Roots > Rhizosphere > Soil ... | reverse complement strand
GATGGACGAGTTCACCTCGATCGGCAAGGTCGACATCATCTCCTCCGCCGTGTCGTACATGGCCGGCTACAACATCCGCCTGCTGCCGATCATCCAGAGCGTGGCCCAGCTCGACGCCACCTACGGCCGCGAAGTGGCGCGCACGCTGATCACCAACCACGCGCTGCAGATCGTCTACGCGCCGCGCGAACAGCAGGACGCCAACGACTACTCGGAAATGCTCGGCTACACCACCGTGCGCAAGGAGAACATCACCCGCGGCAAGGGCGGCGACCGCTCGCGCAGCGAGTCCGAGGAGCGCCGCGCGCTGATGCTGCCGCAGGAGCTCAAGGCGATGGGCAACGAGAAGGAAGTGTTCCTGTACGAAGGCATCCCGCATCCGGTGATGTGCGAGAAGATCCGCTACTACAAGGACAGCTACTTCACCGCGCGCCTGCTGCCCAAGGTGGAAGTGGCCGTCCTGAAGATCTGAGGCCGTGCCGGCTTCGGGGCGGCGTCGGCGCTAGACTTGGCGCATGACGCTGCCCACCGCCCTGCTCGAAGCCCTGCACGCCAGCTTCGCCGGCGATGCCCTGTCGCTGGGCGAAGCCGAACGCCTGGCCTACGCCTACGACAACTCCCGCCGCAACGCCCTGCCCGACGCGGTGGTGTTTCCCACCACGCACGAGCAGACCGAAGCGCTGGTGCGCGCCTGCCGCGAACATCGCGTGCCCCTGGTGGCGCGCGGCCGCGGCACCAATACCACCGGCGCCACGGTGCCGGTGGACGGCGGCGTGGTGGCGAGCTTCGAGCGGATGAACCGCATCCTGCGCATCGATCCGGATAACCGCCTGGCGGTGGTGGAACCGGGCGTGCTCAACGGCGACCTGCAGCAGGCGCTCAAAGCCCACGGCTTCTTCTGGCCGCCGGATCCCACCTCCTCGCCCTGGTGCAGCATCGGCGGCAACCTGGCCTGCAATTCGGCCGGCCCGCGCACGGTGAAGTACGGCAGCCCGCGCGAGAACACCCTTGGGCTGCGCGCGGTGGCCGGCACCGGCGAAGGTTTCCGCTGCGGCACTTACACCAGCAAGGGTTCCACCGGCTACGACCTGACCCGCCTGCTGATCGGTTCGGAAGGCACGCTGGCGCTGATCACCGAAGCCACGCTCAAGCTCACTCCGAAACCCAGCGGCCTGCGCACGCTGCGCGCCACCTATCGCGACGTCAGCGCCGCCGCCCACGCGGTGGCGCGCATCATGGCCCAGCCGGTGACGCCGTGCGCGCTGGAATTTATCGACGACGTCGCGCTGAAGCTCGCGCGCGACCACGGCGGCGACAGCGTGCCGCTGGCAGGCGCGATGCTGATGATCGAAGTCGATGGCGAACCGGACACCCTGGCCGGCGCCGTCGAAGCCGTCTCGCGCGCCGCGCGTGGCGACGGCCTGGAAAGCCTGCAGGTGGCGCAGACCGCCGAGGAAACCCAGGCGCTGTGGTCCGCGCGCAAAGCCTTGTCGCCGGCGCAGCGCACCATCTCGCCGAACAAGATCAACGAGGACGTGGTGGTACCGGTCAGCCGCCTGCCCGAGCTCGTCGACGGCATCAAAGCGCTGGCGGCGGAGCACGACGTGCTGATCGTCAGCTTCGGCCACGCCGGCAACGGCAACCTGCACGTGAACCTGCTGCCGCGCGACGAAGCCGAGCGCGAACGTGCCCATGCCTGCCTCGCGGAAGTCTTTGCGCTGGTGATCCGCCTCGACGGCACGCTGTCGGGCGAACACGGCATCGGCCTGGTCAAGCGCGAGTTCATGCCGCTGGCGCTGCAGCCGTCCACGCTGGGATTGATGCGCGGGGTGAAGGCGGCGTTCGATCCGGACGGCATTCTCAATCCCGGCAAGTTATTGCCATAGCGCGCACTGTCGACGCGGCGGACCGTGCTGCTAGGCTCCACGCATTACAGGGGGAACACCATGAAAGTCGTCCGGCTTCTGCTGCTGATCTGCGCCAGTCTTGTGTTGCTCGCCTGCAGCCAGCAGGAGCTGATCGACAAGCTGACGCCGAAGGCGGAATCCGCCTATGCGCAGAAACTGTTCGCCGACCTGCGCGCCGGACACTACGACACGGTGAAGGAAGCGCTTGCGCCCGCGCTGCGCACGCCGGATATCGACAAGAAACTGGCCGAGCTGGCCACGCCCTTTCCCGCCGGCCAGCCCAAGTCGGTGCGCGTGGTGGGCGCCAATACGTCGGCCGTGAGCAAGAACGGCGGGCCCGCCACCACCCGCTACAACCTCACCTACGAGTACGAATATGCCGGCTCGTGGGTCCTGGCCAATATCGTGCTGAAGCGGGACGAGACCGGATTGCAGGTGGTGGGCCTGCATACCGAAGCGCGCTCGCGCTCGCTCGAAGCCACCAGCGGCTTCAGCCTTGCGGGCAAGGATGCGCGGCACTGGGCCTTCCTGGCGCTGGTGATCGTGATTCCGCTGTTCTGCGTGTATGCCTTCGTGATGTGCATACGCACGCCGAACCTCAAGCACCGCTGGCTGTGGGCCATCTTCACCCTGGTCGGCTTCGTCTCGGTCAGCCTGAACTGGAGTACCGGTGAACTCGGCTTTCGGCCGCTGTACTTCCAGCTGCTCGGCGCCGGAGTCCTGCAGAACGGCTACGGCTCCTGGCTGATGAGCATCACGTTTCCGCTGGGCGCGGTGTGGTTCCTGTGGAAGCGCTACACGCTGTTGAAAGCTGCTGCGTAGCGGCGATCAGGCGTTCTCCATCCGGGAAAGCTGCTGCCCTGAAGTCCGCGCCGGCGGCGCGCACGCCATGTCGGCGGCCTTATGGCGTCGAACCCTAGCCTTTTGTCTTAAACCCATGTGCGAGTGCTTGCACTCGCAAACGCGGCGGCGCGATATGGATAAGCGCATCGGTTCACAGCGTGCACATCATCCACCATCAGGGATTTGAGCTCATGAAAACGCCGCCATGGTTTGTGTGCTTTCCCGCAGCGATGTTCGTCAGCGCAACATGCTGGGCGAAGATCACCGCGGTCACCGATCTGACGCCCGCCACGGTGCCCGACGGGCAGCTGCCGAGCGGATACAGCAGCATCATCTTCAATATCGCCAAAGGCGACGAGCCGCGGTTCTTCCGCCTACCGGAGCGGCCGGACGATGGCGACTGGGTACTTTTTGCCAGCAGTTCGGACATGGGCCGCTACGTGCTCAGCAACAAGCTGAACCTGCCGCTGAAGCAGGTGAAGATTCAGGCGTGCGGCTACTGCAATTTCAGATACAGCAAGAGCAAAGGCCAGTGGAGCGTCAGCGGTTCCAAGCTCAAGTTCTATTCGTCGGCGCAACACGCCATCCCGGCCGGATCGTGGGATATCGCGATCTACGACATCAAGCCAGGGGATGCGTTTCCGCGCATCGGCCTGCCGGCGTCCGCCGACGACAAGGACCTCATCATCATCCGTTCCGCATCGTCGCTGGAATCGCGCATCGATCCGGATGGCCTGCTCTACGCGTCCACGGCCGTGATCAAGGCCGGCGACGTCTATGCGCTTCGCTATGTCGCGGATTTCAAGAAATGGGCGGTCGAAAAAGCGCCTGAGCGGCCGATCGATCTGCGCTCAGTCAACGCAAGCCCGAGCTCGCCCCGCTCGATCATGCGGCTGACCGACGATCTGTGGATTCCCACGATCAAGCTGCCGCCAGGCGCAGGTGATCGCGATCGCATCACCATCCGCTCGGCGACCTCCCGCAACGCATGGATCGACCCTGCCGGCATCGAGAAAAAAGGGGCGTTCGGTCTAAGCCAGGGGCAGGAGTACACCTTCATGTACCTGGGCGACAAGCAACGCTGGGTCGTGATGGATGCGCCCGATACGGTCTATACGGCGGCAGACCTGAAAGGCGGCGTCATGCCGTCGGCGGCGACGCCGCGCGCCATCTATGTTTCAGACAGAAAGACCTTCATCCCGAGCATTTCCCTGCCGAAACCGCAGCAGAAAGGTGCCCGCATTGCTTTCAAGGGTGAAGCCGCACGCCCCTTCACCGTGCTCGCGCCTTCCAGCAGCGGCGAAGTAGAGACGCTTTCCGTCGAGGTCGGTGAAACGCCGGCCCTGGTCAGCGGAGGCGGTCGATGGCTGTTGGAAAACCACACCATCGACCTTCTGGGAATCTATAGCGACCAGGCCGCTGCCGATTATGGCGATGGCTTGATGCGTGCCCAATTGTTCGAAGAGGTTATGAATACAAACCACGCGCTGGAGAATTCAGGCGCCGAGGTCAGGGTGCGATTGGTCGGCATGAAGCAAATCGCGGCGCAGCGCAGCTGGACCGACATTGATGCGGCGCGCGTCGCGCTCAACAACAACGCTGAAGCTCTCCGGTGGCGGGATGAGTTCAAGGCCGACCTGATTCATTACGAAGGCGTCGAACGCAGGAGCGGCAGCAATAACAGCGTTTGCGGAACCGCCTCGGGCTTCCTTGGCGCGAGCTATCCGGTATCGACGGGTTCGGCCACCTGCGGCACGAAAACGTTGCGGCATGAACTGGGCCATCAACTGAACCTGTCGCATGCGAATCAGGAATCTCTCTTCGGCGGCCGCGGCTACGCCCCAGCAGCGACCATCATGTCGCCGGACGGCGGATCCAGGCCGTTCTATTCGACTCCGAATCGCTACACCCAGGACTACGGGATACCTATGGGCGTCAGAAGAAAATACGACGCCGTGGATACCTTGAACGCTACTGTCCCCGTCGTTGCCGACTATCGGTGAGCCCCTATGAAAAACATCATCAGATCGATGCTGGCAGGACTGGCCGCGGGCTTTTGCATCACCACCTGCGCATATGCGCAGACCGCCACCGATGCGGATTTTCAGTTCGGCGTGTACAGGCGCGCCATCGAAAACAGCGGCGCGGACTCTGCATGGCTATTCCGGCGCCCCATCGCCACCTCGCGTACCCCTTCGTATGTCATCTACCGGAACGACAAGATAGCCGGGCTCGTACCGGGAGATACCTTTCAGGCCAGGCTGGACATCGCCGGAGAGCTGAATGAGGCCGCGGTGTTCGTCGTCCGCTGGGAAGAAACGGCACAGGCATCCTTCCGCAGCCTGCACGGCTATATCCAGTCCATCGAGCCCGGAGGCGCGAGGTTGGGCACTTTTCGCTTGACGATGCGGCTTGGCGGCTCGGAACTGACTGGCTGCGTGCAGATCCAGGACAAGGATTACTGCTTCATCGGCAAGAACGGCGTCGGCTGGGTATCGTGATCGCCGCGCCGCGGCTCCCGTTGAACCGGGCCGCGGCCGGCTAGCACGCGGCCCTGCTCAGGAGCTGCGGCTACCGGTCGCCCCGTGTGCGATCAGGTGCAAGCCGAACAGCACGAACACCGCCCCCGCGAAGCCATCGATCCAGCGCGTCAGCCGCAGGTAGCCGCGGCGCATTGCCGGCAGGGCGAAGAACGCCGCCACCAGCGAGAACCACAGGAAGGTCTCGGCGATGATCATGCCCCACAGGCCCCAGCGCGCCGCCGCGCCGACGCCGTCGCCGACGAAGGCCGAGAACACCGAGCCGAAATAGACCAGCGCCTTCGGGTTGGCCAGGTTGGTGAGCAGGCCGGCGCGCAAGGTGGCGAAGTCGCTGCGCTGCACGGTCACCGCATGGGTGGCACCTTCGGCCGGCGCCTTCCATGCGCCGCGCAGCGCCTTCACGCCCATCCAGGCCAGATAGAGGCCGCCGGCCACGGCGATCAGGCGCGACAGCCAGGCCAACTGGTGCAGCACGATCTGCAGGCCGAGCAGGGCCAGCGCCGACCACACCAGCGCGCCCAGGGTGATGCCGATGACACCGAACATGGCCTGGCGGCGCGAGCGGCTGACCGCGGTCTGCGAGACGAAGAAGAAATCCGGGCCGGGGCTGGCCAGGGCGATCAGCTGGATCAGGGCGATGGTAAGGAACAGACTCATGGGTCGCTCTCGACTGGGAAAGGACACGCTGGATAAGACACGGATGTTTTGCGGCTGCGCAACTTGTTCCCGCCGGGCCGATTCCCTACGCTGACGGACGTTTGGCCGGGTCTAAGACCAGTCCCAGGCCGCCCGCGGGGGATCGCCGAGTTCGCCGGAAGGGCAGCACCAGCACCGCTGGCTGCCCCGCCGCTCGCGTGCCCGACGGACCGCCCCGCGATATTAACGAATCACCAGGACCGATAGAGCCCGATGAGCATCAAACTCCGCCTCGTCATCATGTACTTCCTGCAGTTCTTCGTATGGGGTTCGTGGCTGCTGACCATCGGCGCGTACTGGTTCCAGAACAAGCATTGGCCCGGCACGCAGTTCGGCGCGATCTTCTCCACCATGGGCATCGCCTCGCTGTTCATGCCCTCGATCGCCGGCGTGATCGCCGACAAGTGGATCAATGCCGAGAAGCTGTTCGGCCTGATGCATATCGGCGGCGCGATCATGTTGTTCGTGGTGCCGACGATCAATTCGCCCGGGCTGATGTTCTGGGTGATGCTGCTGAACATGATGTTCTACATGCCGACCATCTCGCTCTCGATCGCGGTGGCGTACAACGCGCTGAAGAGCGGCGGCGAGGACATCGTCACGGTGTTTCCGCCGATCCGCGTATGGGGCACGGTGGGCTTTATCGCCGCGCTGTGGACGGTGAGCCTGCTGCATCTGGAAACCACCGAGGGCCAGTTCCACGTCGCCGGCGCCGCCGCGCTGCTGCTGGGCCTGTACGCCTTCACCCTGCCCAAGTGCCCGCCGCGCTTCGAGCGCAAGGAACACCAGTCGCTGCTGGATACGCTGGGCCTGACTTCATTCGCGCTGTTCCGCAACGCGCAGATGGCGGTCTTCTTCGTGTTCGCCATGCTGCTGGGCGCGGCGCTGCAGCTGACCAATGCCTACGGCGATACCTTCCTGCACGACTTCGCCAAGATGGACGAGTACAAGGACCTGGTGGCGGTGCGCTATCCGGCCATCATCATGTCGATCTCGCAGATCTCCGAAACGCTGTTTATCCTGGCGATTCCGTTCTTCCTCAAGCGCTTCGGCATCAAGACCGTGATGCTGATCAGCATGCTGGCGTGGACGCTGCGCTTCGGGCTGTTCGCCTATGGCGATCCGGGTGCGGGGCTGTGGATGATCGTGCTGTCGTGCATCGTCTACGGCATGGCCTTCGACTTCTTCAATATCTCCGGCTCGCTGTTCGTGGAAGGCCAGGCCGACCCGTCGATCCGCGCCAGCGCGCAGGGCCTGTTCATGCTGATGACCAATGGCATCGGCGCGGTGCTGGGCAGCTCGATCAGCGGCTGGATGATCGATGCCTTCTTCACCCATGCGGACGGCGGCAAGAACTGGCACGGCATCTGGACCGCGTTCGCGGCCTATTCGCTGGTGGTGGCGGTGTTGTTCGTGTTCCTGTTCAAGCACAAGCACGATCCGGCGGCGGCGGTGGCGGCTCGCGCTGCGCACTAAACCGGCCCCCGTCATTCCAGCGAAAGCTGGAATCCAGAGCCTTGAAGGCGCTGGACCCCAGCTTTCGCTGGGGTGACGGAGGTTTCGCTGGGGTGGAGGTTTCGCCAAGGTGACGGAGGGCGGCTTCGACGGCCGCACGGGCAACCATCGCGCGGCCTTTTTCGTTGCCGGCCCGGGGCGCAGGAATTTGTGGTGAGAATTATTCTCATTTAAGATGCCGGTTTTTCACGGCTGCCTAACATCATGCCCCGCCTTCCCCGCGCTATCGCCCTGGCCCTGCTGGCCAGCGCCGCCTCCGCCCACGCCGCCGACGACACCCCCGACCAGAAGCAGGCCAAGGATCTGGCCGCCGTCCGCGTCACCGGCGACTGGCTGGGCGACGCCACCGCGCGGGACGTGCAGAACCACCCCGGCGCGCGCACCACCATCCGCCGCGAGCAGATCGTCGAGGCCGCGCCGACCCAGGTGCGCGACATCCTGCGCCGTATCCCGGGCGTGCAGATCCAGGAAAGCAACGGCACCGGCGGCAGCGATGTCTCGCTCAACGTGGGCGTGCGCGGCCTGACCGCGCGCCTGTCGCCGCGCTCGACCATCCTGCTCGACGGCATCCCCGTCGCGGTGGCGCCCTACGGCCAGCCGCAGGTGTCGATGATGCCGATGGCGGTGGCCAATCTCGAAGCGGTGGACGTGGTGCGCGGCGGCGGCTCGGTGCGCTACGGGCCGCAGAACGTGGGCGGCATCATCAACTTCGTCACGCGCGAGATCCCCGAGAACTTCGGCGGCAGCGCCGGCGTCATGCTGCAAGGCGGCGAGCACGGCGGCATCCAGACGCAGAGCAATGCCTTTGTCGGCGGCACCACCGCGCAGGGGCTGGGCGTGGCCCTGCTCTACTCCGGCACCAAGGGCCCCAGCTACCGCGAGCACGAGAACAACACGAATATCGACGACATCATGCTGAAGTCGCGCTACCGCTTCAGCGACACCGACACGCTCAGCGGCAGCCTGCACTACTACCGCGGCCAGGCCGGCATGCCCGGCGGCCTCAGCCAGGCGGACTACGAGGCCAACCCGTTCCAGTCGCGCCGCCCGTTCGACGATTTCCGCGGCCTGCGCAAGGACGCCGTGCTGAAGTACAGCCACATCGACGACCGCCGCAGCTTCGAGGTGCAGACCTATTACACCGACAGCTTCCGCGGCAGCCATATCGAAACCATCACGCAGAACGCGAAGACCGGCATCTACACGCACCAGCTCAACGCCTATCCGCGCAACTACCACACCTTCGCGATCGAGCCGCGCTATTCGCAGCTGTTCGATCTCGGCGGCTGGACCCACGAGATCGGCGTCGGCTATCGCTATCTCAACGAGGCGATGCACGAGCGCACCCTGCGCAATAACAAGTACGACTCGCCGCTCTATTACACGCCGTTCGACAGCAACCCCTACAACGGCTCCTACGTGCGCAGCGGCAACAACGTCGGCGGCACCGAGGCGCACGCGCTGTACATCGACGACACCATCAACGCCGGCAACTGGACCATCACCCCCGGCCTGCGCTACGAGCGCATCAATACCTGGTGGCAGGCGCTGCCCGACGCCACGGTGATCGTCAAAGGCCCCACCTACCGGCGCGAGAAGTATTCCAAGCCGCTGCCGTCGCTCAACCTGATCTATCACCTGTCCGAGCGCTGGAAGCTCTACGCCAACGCCGAAACCTCGTTCGGCAGCCTGCAGTATTTCCAGATCGGCCAGAAGAACGCCGACAACCAGTTCGCCAGCGGCCTGGCGCCGGAAACCGCGCGCACCTACGAAGCCGGCACGCGCTACGACGACGGCGCCTGGGGCGCGGAAGCCACCGTGTTCCGCATCAATTTCGACCACGAGCTGCAGCTGGTCGGCAAGATCCCCGGCGTGGCCGATTCGCACGACGGCTGGACCAATCTCGGCGCCACCACCCACAAGGGCCTGGAAACCGCCGCGCATCTGGACGCCGGCGCGTTCGACCCGGCGCTGCGCGGCCTCACCCTGTGGGGCACCTTCACCTACACCAAGGCCACCTATAACTACGGCTCCTTCGCCGGCCGCGACCTGCCGTTCTACTCGCGCCGCACCGCCAACCTCGGCGTGCGCTACGAGCGCGGCCCATGGACCTTGAACCTGGATGCCTTCACCCAGTCGCGCCAGCATTCGCCCGGCTCGCCGAGCTTCGATCCGACCAAGCCTTCGCAGTACATCACCGTCGGCACGCCGGCCGGCGATTACGGCGATATCCCCGGCTGGACCAGCTGGAACCTGCGCGGCGAGTACCGCTTCGGCCCTGAGCTGTCGTATCTGAAGCTCGGCGCCGGCGTGAAGAACCTGTTCGACCGCCGCTATTTCACCCGCTCCACCGACAACAACAACGGCCTCTACGTAGGCCAGCCGCGCACCTTCTTCGTGCAGGCTTCGGTGGATTTCTGACCGCGGGGGCCGCTCCGGGCTAAAATCGACGGATGCAGATCGGCCCCTACCGCATCGACCCGCCCGTGGTGCTCGCGCCCATGGCGGGGGTCACCGACAAGCCGTTCCGCCTGCTGTGCAAACGGCTGGGCGCGGGTCTGGCCGTGTCCGAGATGACCATCGCCGACCCGCGCCTGTGGCAGACGCGCAAATCGCTGCACCGCATGGATCACGCCGGCGAACCCGAACCGGTCAGCGTGCAGATCGCCGGCTACGACCCCGCGATGCTGGCCGAGGCGGCGCGCTACAACGCCGATCACGGCGCGCAGATCGTCGATATCAATATGGGCTGCCCGGCCAAGAAGGTGTGCAATGTGTGGTCCGGCTCCGCCCTGCTGCAGGACGAGCCGCTGGTCGCGCGCATCGTCAAGGCGGTGGTCGACGCGGTGGACGTGCCGGTGACGCTGAAGATCCGCACCGGCTGGGATCGCCAGCACAAGAACGCGCTCAACATTGCGCGCATCGCCGAAAACGCCGGCATCGCCGCGCTGGCGGTGCATGGGCGCACCCGCGCCGACAAATACGAAGGCGAGGCGGAATACGAGACCATCGCGGCGGTCAAGGCCGCCGTGCGCATTCCGGTCTTCGCCAACGGCGACGTCACCACGCCCGAGCAGGCGAAGCAGGTGTTCGACGCCACCGGCGCCGACGCGGTGATGGTCGGCCGCGGCGCGCAGGGCCGGCCGTGGATCTTCCGCGAGATCGCCCATTACCTGGCTACCGGCGAACACCTGCCCGAACCGGGACCGGCCGAAGTGGCCGCGATCCTGCTCGCGCATCTGGAACATCTGTACGCGTTCTACGGCGAGCAGTCCGGCGTGCGCATCGCGCGCAAGCATCTGGGCTGGTACGCCAAGGACCGCCCGGAGAACGCCGCCTTCCGCACCGTGGTCAACCGCGCCGAAAGCGCGCAGGACCAGCTGCGGCTGACGCGCGAGTATTTCCAGGCGCTGGAAAGCGGGCTGGAACTGGCCGCCTGACGCCGCAACGCCGATATCGGTCCTGATCTGGCCGACGGCGGATTGAACCCGTCACAGTCCAAGCCTAAGCTGCCCTTCCCGCCCCACGCGCAGGCCACCCATGGCCACCGAACCCACCGGCGATTTCCCCTATATCCACGGCTTTTCGACCGAGGAGCAGGCCCGCCTGGTCCGCCAGGCGCGCATGTTCGAGCCCAGCCTGTTCAGCCATGTGGATTACAGCGACGCGACCCGCCTGCTCGAAGTCGGCTGCGGCGTCGGCGCGCAGACCGAGATCCTGCTGCGCCGCTTTCCGCAGCTGCACGTGACCGGCGTGGACCGCTCCGCCGCGCAGCTCGCCGCGGCCGAACGCAACCTCGCCGCCACCGCATGGTGCGCTGAGCGCTATACGCTCAAGCAGGCCGACGCCACCGATCTGCCGTTCGGCGAACGCAGCTTCGATGCGGCTTATCTGTGCTGGGTGCTGGAACACATGCCCAGCCCGGCGCGCGTGCTGAGCGAAGTGCGGCGCGTGCTCAGCCCCGGCGCCACGATCTATGTGACCGAAGTGCTGAATTCGTCGTTCTTCTTCGATCCCTACTCGCCGCACCTGCTGCGCTACTGGATGGCCTTCAACGACCATCAGTACGACTCCGGCGGCGACCCGTTCATCGGCGCCAAGCTCGGCAATCTGCTGCTGGCCGGCGGCTATCACGACGTGCATACCGAGGTGAAAACCATCCACCTCGACAACCGCCAGCCCGGCCGGCGCAAGCACATGATCGAGTTCTGGGAAGAGCTGCTGCTGTCGGCCGCCGAGCCGCTGCTGGCCGGCGGCAAGGTAGACGAGGCCACCGTCGCCGGCATGCGCCACGAGCTGCAGGCGGTGCGCAACGATCCGAACGCGGTGTTCTTCTTCGCCTTCGTGCAGGCGCGGGCCAGCGTGTATTGACCTGCGCCGGATCAGGGCGCTGCGGCGGCCGGCTCCTTCACCTTGAAGCCATAGGAAGCCAACACCGGCCGCAGCGCCTGAATCCACAAGGCATAGCCCGCAGGCTTCATATGCAGCCCGTCGTCGCGGAACAGCTCGGCGCGCGGCTTGCCTTCGGCATCCAGCATCGGCGGCGCGATATCGACGAAGCGCACCCCGCGCTGCGTCGCCGCCCAATCTCGGATCAACCCGTTCGCCTCGCGCATCGCCGGCCACAGCGACCAGCGCGCCACGCTGGGCTTGATCGAGATGTACACCACCGGCACCGCCGGCGAGTCCTTGCGCACGCGCGCCACGAAGGCCTTGAAGTCGTCCGCCACCTGCTGCGCGGAATGCCCTTCGGAGATGTCGTTGTCGCCGGCGTACATCACGATCAGGCTCGGACGGTACGGCGCCACGATGCGGTCGGCGTAATAGGTGCTGTCCTCGATCGCCGAACTGCCGAAGCCGCGGTTGATCACCGGCACGCCGGGAAAATCCTCGGCCAGCGAATGCCAGTAATTGATCGAGGAGCTGCCGATGAACAGCACGGCGTGCTGCTGCGGCGGCTGGGCGCGGTCCTGCGCGGCGAAGGCGTCCATGGCCGGGCGCCATGCCTCGGGGCCCTGGGCCGCCTGGGCCGCGCCGGCCACCGCCAGCAGCAGCCAGGCCAGGGCCAGCAGCCAGTGGCGGGTCGGGTGGACGTGGGTCGGGGTCATGCTCGCCTCCATGGGGTCGATCGCACCTGGCCGCCGGGGCCGGCCAACCCGTCAGAATGTAGCGGATCCGGCCTTGCGCCAGCCCGCATCGCAGCAACGATTGGGATGGCTCTGAGCTATCCTCGGCCGCTTGCACGGGCGTCCCCGGGGGTGCCGAAAAGCCGCGATATTCGGCCTGCTGGCCGTCCAAACGGCTGAATCGGCATGAAATCGTCACCTGCCGGCCGCATGCTGTAGCTGCAAAACCGGGGACCGGCATGTATCATGCCGCACCCTCTTTCATCTCTCTATCCGTAAGGAAGGATATAACCCGCGATGAGCAACTTCCTCTTCACCTCCGAATCGGTTTCCGAAGGCCATCCGGATAAGGTCGCCGACCAGATCTCCGATGCCGTCCTCGACGCCATCCTGGCCCAGGATCCGCGTGCACGCGTGGCCTGCGAGACCCTGGTGAAGACCGGCGTGGCCATCGTGGCCGGCGAGATCACCACCAGCGCCTGGATCGACCTCGAGGCGCTCACCCGCAAGGTGATCGTGGATATCGGCTACGACTCCTCCGACGTCGGCTTCGACGGCGAGACCTGCGGCGTGCTGAACCTGATCGGCAAGCAGTCCCCGGACATCAACCAGGGCGTGGACCGCAAGAAGCCCGAGGAACAGGGCGCCGGCGACCAGGGCCTGATGTTCGGCTACGCCACCAACGAGACCAAGGACTTCATGCCGGCGGCGATCCACTACTCGCACCGCCTGGTCGAGCAGCAGGCCAAGGTCCGCAAGAAGAAGAATTCCCCGCTGCCGTGGCTGCGCCCGGACGCCAAGAGCCAGGTCACCCTGCGCTATGAAGACGGCGTGGCGACCGCGATCGACGCGGTGGTGCTGTCGACCCAGCACGATCCGGACGTGAAGCAGAAGGATCTGGTCGAGGCCGTGCGCGAGCACATCCTCAAGCCCGTGCTGCCGGCCAAGCTGCTGCACAAGGGCACCAAGTTCCACATCAATCCGACCGGCAAGTTCGTGATCGGCGGCCCGGTGGGCGACTGCGGCCTGACCGGCCGCAAGATCATCGTCGACACCTACGGCGGCTGGGCCCGCCACGGCGGCGGCGCGTTCTCGGGCAAGGATCCGTCCAAGGTCGACCGTTCGGCCGCCTATGCGGCGCGCTACGTGGCCAAGAACATCGTGGCCGCCGGCATCGCCGACCGCTGCGAAGTGCAGGTCTCCTACGCCATCGGCGTGGCCGAGCCGACCTCGATCTCGGTGACCACCTTCGGCACCGGCAAGATCGCGGACGACAAGATCGAGAAGCTGATCCGCAAGCACTTCGACCTGCGCCCGTACGGCATCATCAAGATGCTGGACCTGATCCATCCGATGTACCAGCAGACCGCCAGCTACGGCCATTTCGGCCGTTCGCCCTACGAGGTGAAGGCCGCCGACGGCAGCACCTACACCGCTTTCTCGTGGGAGAAGACGGACAAGGCCGAAGCGCTGCGCGCGGATGCCAAGCTGAAGTAAGCGCAATCGCATCTGCTTTAAGGAAACGGGCCGCGCGAGCGGCCCGTTTTCGTTGATGCCGACGCCTGGGCAGCCTGCGCAACAGCTACAATGTTCGGATGTCCCTGATCCAACTCCAGCGTGTCGACTTCAGCGTCGGCGGCCCCCTCCTGCTCGAACACGTCGATCTGTCGATCGAGGCGAACGAGCGCGTGTGCATCGTCGGCCGCAACGGCGAAGGCAAATCCACCCTGCTCAAGCTGATCGCCGGCGACCTGAAGCCGGACGACGGCGAACTGCGCCTGCAAGCCGGCACCGTCGTCGCGCGCATGGCGCAGGAGGTGCCGCAGGACACCGCCGGCAGCGTGTTCGACGTGGTCGCGGCGGGCCTGGGCGACCTCGGCGCGCTGCTGGCGCGCTATCACCACCTGCTGGCCGAGCACGACTTCGATGCGCTGGGCGACGTGCAGGCGCAGATCGAAGCGCGCCACGGCTGGGATCTCGATCGCCGCGTCAACGAGGTGCTGGAGCGCCTGGAGCTGCCCGCCGAAACCGACTTCGCCGCGCTGTCCGGCGGCATGAAGCGCCGCGTGCTGCTGGCGCAGGCGCTGGTGCGCAAGCCCGACGTGCTATTGCTCGACGAGCCGACCAATCATCTGGATATCGAGGCGATCGGCTGGCTGGAGGGTTTCCTCAAGTCCTTCGCCGGCAGCCTGATCTTCATCACCCACGACCGCTCCTTCGTGCGCTCGCTGGCCACGCGCATCGTGGAGATCGACCGCGGCCAGCTCACCAGCTGGCCCGGCGACTACGACAATTATCTGCGCCGCCGCGAGGAACGCCTGCATGCCGAAGCGCAGGCCAACGCGCTGTTCGACAAGAAGCTGGCGCAGGAAGAAGTGTGGATCCGCCAGGGCATCAAGGCGCGCCGCACCCGCAACGAAGGCCGCGTGCGCGCGCTGAAGGCGCTGCGCAACGAGCGCGCCGCGCGGCGCGAGCTGGGCGGCAACGCCAAGATCACGCTGGCCAATGCGCAGGCCTCCGGCAAGAAGGTGATCGAGACCCGCCAGGTGCACCAGGCCTACGGCGGCCGCGTGCTGATCGACGCGCTGGACACCGTGATCATGCGCGGCGACCGCGTCGGCATCGTCGGCCCCAACGGCGCCGGCAAGAGCACCCTGCTGAAGATCCTGCTCGGCGAACTGCAGCCGCAGCGCGGCGAGGTGGTGCTTGGCACCGGCCTGCAGATCGCCTACTTCGACCAGCACCGCACCCAGCTCAACGACACGCTCAATGCGCTGGACAACGTCGCCGAAGGGCGCGAATACATCGAGCTCAACGGCCAGCGCAAGCACATCATCGGCTACCTGCAGGACTTCCTGTTCTCGCCCGAACGCGCGCGCGCGCCGATCACCCGCCTGTCCGGCGGCGAACGCAACCGCCTGTTGCTGGCCAAGCTGTTCGCGCAGCCGTCCAACCTGCTGGTGATGGACGAACCGACCAACGATCTGGACGTGGAAACGCTGGAGCTGCTGGAAGAACTGCTGACCGAATACCAGGGCACCTTGCTGCTGGTCTCGCATGATCGCGAGTTCCTCGACAACGTGGTGAGCAGCACCCTGGTGCTCGAAGGCGAGGGCAAGGTCGGCGATTACGTCGGCGGTTATACCGACTGGCTGCGGCAGCGGCCGGTGGCGCGCTCGATCGAACTCGTGCCGACCAAGCCTGCCGAGACGCCGCGCGCCGCTGAACCGGAGAAGCCCAAGCGCAAGCTCAGCTTCAAGGATCAGCGCGAACTGGAGCTGTTGCCCGCGCGCATCGAGCAGCTCGAAACCGCAGTCGCCGAGCGTTCGGCGGCGATGAACGATCCGGCGTTCTATCAGCAGGACAACGCGGCGATCCAGCGGCATAACGATGCGCTGGCGAAGCTGCAGGCCGAGCTGGAAGTGGCTTACGCGCGCTGGACTGAGCTGGAAGGCTGAGCCGCATCAACATCTTCAAGATGGAGATCCTTCTCCCCCGGGAGAAGGTGGCGGCAGCCGGATGAGGGTACGGGCGGAGTCGAGCGCACCACTTCGCCCGTACCCTCACCCCAGCCCCTCTCCCGAAGGGGGAGGGGCTTCGCTCAGCCAAGCGCTCAGTGCTCTTCGCGCTTCGCGCTCTGCATCAGCCGATCCGTCCACGCGATACCGATCGCCGAGATGATAAACACCAGGTGGATGATGGTCTGCCACATCACGCCCACCGGCGTGAACGTGGCGCACTTCAGCGCGGTGCCGGGCCCGTTCTCGGCAATGCTCGCCAGCACCTCCGCCGAGCAGAACGGCAGCCCGGTCAGCGCACCGGCGGCGATAAAGGTCTTCAGCAGGTGGATCGAGGAGATGCCGATGATCGCCATCGCCAGCTTCACCTTCAGCACCGAGGCATTCACGTGCGACAGCCATTCGGGCTGGTCCGGATGGTTCTCCAGGCGCAGGCGCGACACGAAGGTCTCGTAGCCGCCGACGATCACCATCACCAGCAGGTTGGAGATCATCACCACGTCGATCAGGCCGAGCACGATCAGCATGATCTCCTGCTCGCCCAGCGAAGGCGCCTCGTAGATCAGATGCCACAGCTCCTTGGCGAACAGGAATACATAGACGCACTGCGCCACGATCAGGCCCAGATACAGCGGCAGCTGCAGCCAGCGGGAACCGAAGATCAGCCAGGGCAAGGGGCCGAGACGAGGAGTAGGACCATGCATAAGGAAAAACTCGTGGCGGAAAAGCAGCCAGCCTAGCGAGACCGCAAGATTCTGCGCAAGCTCCCGCCAGGCCTTTCACCCAGTGTTCTGCAGACCCTGCGACACCCCGTTGACGCAGGCCACCAGCGCGCGCAACAGGGCATCGTCCTCGCTGCCGCCGGCGCGCCAGCGCCGCAGCAGGTCCACCTGCAACAGGCTCATCGGGTCGATATACGGATTGCGCAGGCGGATCGACACCTTCAGCTTCGGCGCATCGCGCAGCAGCTCGTCGGCGCCTTTCAGCCGCAGCACCCAGCGCGTGGTGCGCTCGAATTCTTCGCGGATCAGCGCGAAGAACGGCTCATGCAGTTCGCCGGCGAGCTGCGAGAAGGCCTCGGCGATATCCAGATCGCTCTTGGCCAGCACCATCTCCACGTCGTCCAGCATGTTGGCGAAGAACGGCCAGTCGCGCGCCATCTCCACCAGCGCTTCCTCGCCGAGTGCCTGCGCGCCCTGCTCCAATGCGGTGCCCAGCCCGTACCACCCGGTAATGATCGAGCGGCACTGCGTCCACGCGAACACCCACGGAATCGCCCGCAGATCCTGCACGCCGCGCATGCTGCGGCGGCGCGAAGGCCGCGAGCCCAGCGTCATGCGCTCGATCACGTCGATCGGCGTGGCGCTGCGGAAGTAATCGATAAAGCCCTCGCGATCGACGAAGGCGCGATAGGTCTTGCGGCTCGCCGCCGCGAGCTGCGCCATATGTTCGCGCCACACCGCCTCGCGCCCGTCCTGCTCGCGCGGACGCAGGCTGGCGCGCAGCACCGCGCCCACGGTCTGTTCCAGATTGCGTAGCGCCAGCGCGCGGATGCCGTACTTGCGATGGATCACCTCGCCCTGCTCGGTCACGCGCAGCACGCCGGCCACCGAACCGCGCGGCGAGGACATCAGCGCCGGCGCGATGCGCGCGCCGCCGCGGCTGGCCGAACCGCCGCGGCCATGGAAGAACGACAGCTGCACACCGGCCGCACTCGCCACTTCCAGCAGTTCCACCTGCGCACGCTGCAGGCCCCAGCGCGACGCCAGCGTGCCGCCGTCCTTGCCGCTGTCCGAATAGCCCAGCATCACCCACTGCCGGCCGCCGCGCTGTTCGAGATGCGCGCGGTAGATCGGATCGTCGAACAGCGCGCGCAGCGTCGCCGGCGCATTGGCCAGGTCGTCCACGGTTTCGAACAGCGGCGCGACGTCCAGCGGCACGCGATCGGCGTCGGCGACCAGGCCGCCATGCCGCGCCAGCGCCAGCACGGCGAGCACGTCGGCGGCGGAGCGCGCCATGCTGATGATGTACAGCCCCACCGCATCGCTGCCGTAGCGCCTGCGCGCATCGCGCATCGTGGCGAACACCGCCTTCAGGGATTGCGCGCCGGCATCGTCGCTGTCGCCGAACGCGCGCTCGCCGCTGGCATACGGCTGCAACGCCGCTGCGCGGGAAACCTCATCGCGCTCCGGCCATTCCGCCTCGCCGAACAAGGCGGCGAGCGCATCGTCATGCACGCGCGAATCCTGCCGCACGTCCAGCCGCGCCAGGTGGAAACCGAAGCTGCGCACGCGCCAGATCAGCCGTTGCACCGCATAGGCGCCGGCATGCAGGCCGCGATGATCGATCAGGCTGTCGGCGATCAGCTGCAGATCGGCCAGCAGATCCTGCGGCGAGGCATAGGCTTCCGGATGATCGTCGTCATGCGTGGCCTGCAGGCGCGCCTGCACCACGGCGAGAAAAGCGCGGTACGGCATGTCCGCATGGCGCGGCCGCACCTGCGCCGCGGCTTCCGGAAAACGCTCGCGGTAGTCGGCAAGACGCCGCGCCAGGCTGTCGTCGACGCTGATCCGCCCCTCGGTCTGGCTCAGCAGGCGCGCGAGGCCGGCGATATCGTCGATGTAATGCTCCAGGACATGCGCGCGCTGGGTGGACAGGCTGGCCGCGATGGTGTCCGCGCCGACATTGGGATTGCCGTCCATGTCGCCGCCCACCCAGGTGGCGAACGACAACAGGCGCGGCAAGGCCACCGCCACGCCGTAGACCTGCTGCAGCGCATCGGCCAGCGATTCGTACAGCGCCGGCACGATGCGGTAGATCGGATTGGCCAGGTAGAAGCCGACGTGGTGATGCTCGTCCTGCACGCTGGGGCGCACCGGCGAGGCTTCCGCGGTCTGCCAGGCGGAAGACAGCGCCATGAAGATGCGGTCGTCGTCTTCCTTGCGTTCCTGCGGCGTGCGGCTGGGATCGAAGTTGTCGATCAGCGCGCGCACGATCGCCTGCTCCTTCTCCAGCAGCGAGCGGCGCATGGCTTCGGTGGGATGCGCGGTGAATACGGGTTCCACCCGCAGCCGCGCCAGCCATTCCAGCAGCTCGCCGGCGCCGACGCCCTGCTCCTTCAGGCGGCCCAGCGCATCCCGCAGCGATTCGGGCTGCGGCGCGCGGTCTTCGCGCTGGTAGTCGCGGCGGCGGCGGATGCGGTGCACGCGCTCGGCGATATTCACCGCCTGGAAATACGTGGCGAAGGCGCGCGCCAGCGCTTCGGCATGCGCGGTCTCGACCCCGGTCAGCGGCTGGGCCAGCAGCGCCAGCGGTGCGCCTTCGTGGCGGCGCGCGATGGCGGCGGTGCGCACGCGCTCGACTTCGTCCAGGAACGCCGGCGCCACCTGTTCGGCCAGCATATTGCCGACCAGGGTGCCCAGGCGGCGTACGTCTTCGCGCAGGGGCGCATCGTGCGGGGCGAACTCAGGACTGCGCTGCTGGGCCATCGGAACCACGTCGGCGGATGTCTGGACTTCCAAGACTACCCCGAACGAACGGCTTTTTGTGCAGCGCCGCATGAGCTCGTAACGGTTGCTTCTGCAACCAAGTGAAGCGAAGACCTCTCATCCCCGTCATTCCGGCGCAGGCCGGAATCCAGTGGCGACAGCGTCCGCTTGTCGCGGAGACGTACAAGAGCAGTGCTCTGGGGCGACACGCTCCGGAGCAGCACCTCGTTACTGGATTCCGGCCTGCGCCGGAATGACGAAGGTGAAAGGTCGATGCGTCAGTGTGCCGCCGGCTGCTTCAGATAACGCTCCAGCCAATCGTTCGACTCCGCCAGCATCTGCAGGATCGATTCGCGCGCGCGGTACGCATGCGCCTCGTTCGGCAGCAGCACCAGCCGCGCGGTGCCGCCCAGGCCCTTCACCGCCGCATACAGGCGCTCGCTCTGGATCGGGAAGGTGCCGGAGTTGTTGTCCTGCTCGCCATGGATCAGCAGCAGCGCGTCCTTGATGTGGTCGGCGTAGTTGAACGGCGACATGGTGTTGTACACGTCCTGCGCCTGCCAGTAATTGCGCTCCTCCGACTGGAAACCGAACGGCGTCAGCGTGCGGTTGTACGCGCCGCTGCGCGCGATGCCGGCCTGGAACAGCCGCGTATGCGCCAGCAGGTTGGCGGTCATGAACGCACCATACGAATGGCCGCCCACCGCGATGCGCCCGCGTTCGGCCACGCCACGCCGCACCACTTCGTCCACCGCCGCCTCGGCGCTGGCCACCAGCTGCGGCACGTAGGTGTCGTTCGGTTCCTTGCTGCCTTCGCCGACGATCGGCACGGAGAAGTCGTCCAGCACCGTATAGCCCATCGCCAGGAAGGCCTGCGGGCTCCAGTAGCTGATACGGTTGAATCGATACGGCGAATCGGTGACCTGCCCCGCCGCGTCCGCCGATTTGAACTCGGTGGGATAGGCCCACATCAGCATCGGACGCGGGCCGTCCTTCTTCGGGTCGTAGTGCGGCGGCAGGAACAGCGTCGCGGTGAGTTCCACGCCGTCCTTGCGCTTGTAGCGGATCTGCTCCTTCTTCACGTCCTTGAGCTGCGGCGTGGGATGCGGGAAATGCGTCAGCGCGCGCGGCGCGGCGGCGGAGGCCAGTTCGCGCACATAGAAGTTCGGCGTTTCGGCCGGCGCCTCGCGCGAGGTCAGCGCGCGCTTGCCGCCGGCGTCGAGCAGCAGCTGCGGCTCTTCGTAGTACGGCGCCTGCGAATGGAACAGGCGCTCGCTCTTGCCATTGTCCAGATCGACCTTGTCGACGAACGGACGATCGCCTTCCGGCGACGCGCCCTTGCCGAGCCGGAAGATGCCATGCCCGTCGGCGGTGACCAGCAGGCGCTGTTCGCCGCGCTCGTCGATCGTCGTGGCCGGCGTGCCCAGATCCTTGTAGCGATCCTCCGAGGAACCTTCGCGCACCAGCTTCGGCGCCTGCTCCGGATGATCCGGCGCAATGCGCCACTCCTTCACCTGGCGCGTCTTCCACCAGAACTCCTCGATCAGCGCCAGCTCGCCGCTGCCCCAATAGGCGCCGGCATAGCGGCTGGCCAGCTTGGCCAGCACGGTGGGCTCCTGCGTAAACGGCGCCGCCTGCGTCTTCACCAGATCGCGCACCTCGGCCTGGCGCGCGGGATCGCCGCCGTCCTGCGCCTCGGCCCACACCAGGGTGGCCGGCGCATCGGCGCGCCAGTCGATCTCGCGCACGCCGGTGCGCACGGCGTCATTGCCGGTGGGCAGGCCGTCGACCAGCGGCTGATGGGCAATCTCCTTGACCAGCTTGCCGTCGAGATCCAGCACCTCGATGCGGCGCGGAAAGTTTTCCACCGGCACCAGGTAGGAGAACGGCCGCTCGACGCGCTCGCGCAGCAGATAGCGGCCATCCGGCGAAGGCGCCAGCGACAGGGTGAGCGCGGGTTCGCCGAGCTTCGTCACCTTGCCGTCGAGGTCGACCAGCGCGGCCTGCGCACGCAGGTAGTGCTCCAGCAGGCGCGCATCGTTCTCGTTGTGCAGCAGGTCCTGGTAGGTGGGGGTCGCCTTCACGCCGCCGCCGGCCTTCGTTTCCTGCGCGTTCGGGCCGGTCGGAATGCCGCCGCTTGCCGGCGCCTCGCCCTGATCCTCGGGCCGCAGTTCCACCAGCAGGCGCCGGCTGTCCGACAGCCAGCGATAACCGCGGCCGGCCACGCTGTTGAGCGGCAGCTCGGTGAGGCGGCGCGCGCTGTGCGCGGCGACGTCGACCACCCACAGCTCGTTGCGGCCGGATCTCGCTTCCACCTGGTTGAAGGCCAGATAGCGCTGGTCCGGCGACCAGCTGGTGCCGGCGATCGACAGCGGCGACGGCAGGCCCTGCAGGCGCTGTTCCTTGCCGCTGGCGATATCCAGCAGCCACAGGTCGCTGCCGAAGGAGAAGCGGCTCTGCGCATAGGTGCGCGGATTGATGCGCAGGCCGGCCAGCTTCAGCTCCGGCTGCGCCACCACGTCGATGCCCGGCAGGGACGGGGTCTGGATCAGCGCCAGCAGGTCGCGGTGCGGGCTGATCGACAGCTGCGGCGGACGCGGCGCGTCGACCAGCGCCTGCAGCGGCGCGGGCGGCAGCCGATAGCCGCCGGCGGCCGCGGCCGGCGCCGGTGCGGCCTGCGGAGTGCGGGCGGACGTGGCCAGCGGCAAGGCGGCCAGCAGGAAACCAACGAGGGCGAGGCGCCGGAGCGGACGGTTCATGGGCAGACGATCCCTGTTCGAATAATTTTGCGACCTTAGCCGTCCGGCGCCGGCCGGGCCTAGGCCATCCGTCACGGTTCAGGCCGCTGCGGCGATGCCTGGCCTGACGAATCCCCAACGCCTCAGCCGCTATACTTGCAAGCTCCCGTCGAGGGGCGCTGCGACCGTGGCTGTGCCGATCCCACCCAAGGTGAGGTCCGCGCAAGTCCGGCCAGGCTCGGCGGTTTTCATTGTCAAACGGCGCCCGGTCAACCGATGCGGCATCCATGCCGCACAAACTTCCGGAGCCACACCATGAACGCAGTAAGCAAAGAAGCCGCCGGCCAGGACTTCAAGGTCCGCGATATCTCGCTCGCCGACCTGGGCCGCCGCCGTATCCGCATGGCGGAAGAGGAAATGCCGGGCCTGATGCAGATCCGCGCCCGCTACGCCAAGGAGCAGCCGCTCAAGGGCGTGCGCCTGTCCGGTTCGCTGCACATGACCAAGGAAACCGCGGTCCTGATCGAAACCCTGGGCGCGCTGGGCGCCTCGGTGCGCTGGGCCTCCTGCAACATCTTCTCCACCCAGGACGACTGCGCCGCGGCCATCGCCGCCGCCGGCACCCCGGTGTTCGCCTGGAAGGGCGAGACGCTGGAGGAATACTGGGATTGCACGCTGGACATGCTCACCCACCCGGGCATGCAAGGCCCGGAGCTGATCGTCGACGACGGCGGCGACGCCACCCTGCTGATCCACAAGGGCGTGGACATGGAAAACGGTGACGACTGGGTCAACACGCCCAGCGGCAACCATGAGGAGCAGGTGATCAAGGATCTGCTCAAGCGCACCGCCAAGGAGCGTCCCGGCTTCTGGAAGAAGGTCGCGGCCGACTGGAAGGGCGTCTCCGAGGAGACCACCACCGGCGTGCACCGCCTGTACCAGATGATGGAAGCGGGCAAGCTGCTGGTGCCGGCGATCAACGTCAACGACTCGGTCACCAAGAGCAAGTTCGACAACCTGTACGGCTGCCGCGAGTCGCTGGCCGACGGCATCAAGCGCGCCACCGACCTGATGGTGGCCGGCAAGGTCGCCGTGGTGTGCGGCTACGGCGACGTGGGCAAGGGCTGCGCGCATTCGCTGAAGGGCTTCGGCGCGCGCGTGATCGTCACCGAGATCGACCCGATCAACGCCCTGCAGGCGGCGATGGAAGGCTTCCAGGTCGCCACCGTGGAAGACACCCTGGGCACCGCCGACATCTATGTCACCACCACCGGCAACAAGGACATCATCACGCTGGAGCACATGGCGGCGATGAAGAACAACGCCCTGGTGTGCAACATCGGCCACTTCGACAACGAGATCCAGATCGACCGCCTCAACGGCGCCAAGGACGTGTCGCGCGAGACCATCAAGCCGCAGGTCGACCGCTACACCTTCAGCAAGTCCAAGCACAGCATCTACATGCTGGCCGAAGGCCGCCTGGTGAACCTCGGCTGCGCGCATGGCCATCCGAGCTTCGTGATGTCCAACAGCTTCTCCAACCAGACGCTGGCGCAGATCGACCTGTGGCAGAACAAGGACGTCTACGAGAAGACCGTGTATCGCCTGCCCAAGCAGCTGGACGAAGAAGTCGCCCGCCTGCACCTGGAGCAGATCGGCGTGAAGCTGACCAAGCTGACCGCCGACCAGGCCGCCTACATCGGCGTGCCGGTGGAAGGCCCGTACAAGCCGGACCACTACCGCTACTGAGCGGCGGTCCAGCCGGAACGAAAGGCGCGCGGTGCGAACCGCGCGCTTTTTTTTGTGGCGGCCAGCAACACTCCGCCGCATCTGGGTTTCGTCATTCCGGCGAAAACCGGAATCCAGTGCCTTTAAGTCACTGGACCCCAGCCTCCGCTGGGGTGACGAAGTGTTTTACCAAGAAGATGAGGGTTCCAGCTGGAAGATTGATTTATATATATCGCTTCATCGCGACCAAGAGATATATACTCGCCCGCATTCCTCACCGAGAGTCCGACGATGCCGGCCATCAGCTTCGAATTCTTCCCGCCCAAGACCGACGAACAGCGCGAACAGCTGGACCGCACCGCCCGCCTGCTCAAGGGACGCGGGCCGGACTATGTCTCGGTCACCTTCGGCGCCGGCGGCTCCACCCTCAGCTACACCGGCGAGACGGTCGCCCGCCTGCATCGCGAGCACGCGCTGGACGTGGCGCCGCATCTGTCCTGCATGGGCGGCACCCGCGCCGAGATCGCCGAGCTGCTGGACGGCTACCGTGCCGCCGGCTACCGCCGCATCGTCGCGCTGCGCGGCGACCTGCCCTCGGGCATGGCCTCGCCCGGCGACTTCCGCTACGCGGCGGAACTGGTCGGCTTTATCCGCCAGCACAGCGGCGATCATTTCCATATCGAAGTGGCGGCCTATCCGGAAACCCATCCGCAGGCCGACGACGCGCTGGCCGACCTGCGCCATTTCAAGGCCAAGGTGGACGCCGGCGCCGACGGCGCCATCACCCAGTATTTCTACAACCCGGATGCGTACTTCCGTTTCCTGGACGACGTGCGCCGGCTGGGCGTGGACGTGCCGGTGGTGCCGGGCATCATGCCGATCGGCAACTACAGCCAGCTCAAGCGTTTCTCCGACGCCTGCGGCGCGGAAATCCCGCGCTGGATCGCCAAGCGCATGCTGGCCCATGGCGACGATGCCGAGGCGATCCGCGAACTGGCCGCCGACGTGGTCGCGCAGCTGTGCCAGCGCCTGCTCGACGGCGGTGCGCCGGGGCTGCACTTCTACACGCTCAACCGCGCCAAGGCGACGCAGGCCGTGCTGGAGCGGTTGTCGATTTAAGCGCGGGTTCGAACTTCCAGTCAGGCCGCGCGGGTTATCCTGCGCGGCATGCGTCTCTTCCTGTCTGCTTCCGCACTGCTGTTCTCCCTCTGGCTGCTGCCCGCTCCTGCCACCGCGCAGGAAGGCGTGCATCGCTGCATCGGCGCCGACGGCACGCCGCTGTTCACCGACCAGCCCTGCGCCGCGCTGAAAGCCACGCCGGTGCAGGCCGCGCCGAAAGCCAATACCGCCGCCGCGCCGAATGCGCCGGCGCCGTCAGCGCCGCCGCCGATCCTGTGCGCCGCCACCGTGGCCGAGCTGCGCCAGAGCGTCACCGACGCGTTCGCCACGCGCGATCCGAATCGCCTCGCCGGCCTGATGCTGTGGGAAGGCGCGGGGCGTAATGCGGTGGTGTCGGATATCCGTTCGCTGGGTGCGCTGATGAAGCGTCCGCTGCTGGATTTCGGCGAACAGAACGCGGCCGAACAGGCCTCCGGCAGCGATCCCGACGCGCCGCCCGCCGAGCGTCCCGCGCAGCCACCAGCGGAACATCAGCTGGTGGTGCATACCGCCTCCGACGACGCCAGCGGCGAGCCGAAGGAAACGCGTTTCGACATCGTGCGCCGCTCCGGCTGCCTGTGGCTGCGCAGCGCCGGCTGAGCCGGAATCGAACGAGCGCTTGAACGCCTGCAAGGCGGCTGAAAGATGAGCCCACCCGGCAGCGGGTATCATGTTGCTCATTTTTCGGAGAATCGACATGGCGCAGCAGTATCCCGAATGGATCTGGCAGAACGGCCAGATCAAGCCCTGGCGCGAAGCCACCACGCATGTGATGGCGCACGCGCTGCACTACGGCTCGTCGGTGTTCGAGGGCATCCGCAGCTACGCCACGCCTGACGGCGCCGCGATCTTCCGCCTCACCGACCATCTCAAGCGCCTGTACCAGTCGGCCAAGATCTACGACATGGTGCTGCCCTATTCGCAGGACGAGATCGCCGCCGCCTGCCGCGAAGTGATCAAGCAGAACGGCCTGGGCGCCGCGTATCTGCGTCCGGTCGCCTACCGCGGCCTCGGCGGCTTCGGCCTGTCGGCGGAAACGCCGATCGACGTAGCGGTGGCCGCGTGGCCGATGGGTCCGTATCTCGGGCCGGAGGCGCTGGAAAGCGGCATCGACGCCTGCGTGTCGAGCTGGCAGCGCTTCGCGCCGAACACCATTCCGGCCGGCGCGAAAGCGGGCGGCAATTATCTTTCCGGCCAGCTTATCGCGCGCGAAGCGCGCCGCCTCGGCTTCGGCGAAGGCATCGCCCTGGCCAACACCGGCCTGCTCAGCGAAGGCGCGGGCGAGAACCTGTTCCTGGTCTTCGACGGCGTGCTGCACACCACCCCGGCCAGCGCTTCCATCCTCACCGGCATCACCCGCCACACGCTGATGACGCTGGCGCGCGAAGACGGCATCGAAGTGATCGAGCGCGATATCCCGCGCGAATACCTGTACCTGGCCGACGAGCTGCTGATGTGCGGCACCGCCGCGGAAATCACCCCGATCCGCTCGGTCGACGGCAAGAAGATCGGCTCGGGCAAGGCCGGCCGCGTGACGCGCCGGATGCAGGAGCTGTTCTTCGGCCTGTTCAACGGCAAGACCAACGACCAGTGGGGTTGGCTGGAGCCGGTGTAATACCGACTCCTTGCCACAACCTCCCTACCCTCGTCATTCCGGCGCAGGCCGGAATCCAGTGCCGATATCGATCGGTTGTCGCGAAAGCCCGGACCTCAGCGCTTTCGCACATTCATGTGTCGTCCCTACTGGATTCCGGCCTGCGCCGGAATGACGTTGCAGGCAACGCGACGGCTAGGTATCAGTCGGCCGCCAAGGTTCCCGCCGGTTCGGCCTCGCGCCTGCGATGCGTCGCCTGCTCCCGCAACACCCCCATGAACGCCCGCTCCAGCGCATCCACCTGGGCCGCACTCATGCACTGTTCCTCGCCGACAAAGACGAAGCGCAGCCGGCCATGCAGCGCAAACGCCACCAGGCCAAGCGGACGCACGCCGAACGAGCGCACCGACAGCGTGAAATCCTCCAGCCGGAACGGCGCATCCGCTTCCAGCAGTTCGATCGGCCCCAGGTTGGAAAAGGAAAACTGATTCCAGTTGCCGTTGCGGCTCAGCGCATCGCCGATCCGCACGATGGAACGCAGCTTGCCCTCCGACGGCGGCTTGAGCATTTCGCAGAAGCGATATTTGCCGGGAATCGCCTGCAGTTCCTGCTCCATCTTTCCGGCCATTTCGCGATAGATATCGCGCGCCCGCTCCCACAGGTCCGCGCCGCGATCGGCGCCGACGGCGATCTTGAAGCTGCCGCCGCCGAAGAACAGCATGTCGTCCTTCAATTGCGGCAGGCGACCGCGCCGCGTGTCGATGGGATTGTCGATGCGCGTCGGCGCCCGCTTGCCCAGCGCCGACTGCAGGGCCAGATCGAGAATCGCCAGCAGAGCCGCATGCATCGACACCTGCTCGGCCCGGCAGCGATGCTTCAGCACCGCCGTCAGCCCCGCATCCACATGCCATTCCCGCCGCAAGGCGTCGTGCCGCAGCGGGCGGCGCGAGGGCGGGATGACCGCGATCAGGCCGTTGATCACCGCGGCCACCATGCGTTGCTTGCCTTCCTCGGGACCGCCCGGCGCGGCGGCGACATCGAGCGGGCTGAGCGGCGGATACGGCACCAGCGGCGCCTCACCGTGCAGGCCGGCGAGCAGTTCGCGCGCCAGCGTGAGGATGCTCATGCCATCGCAGATGCGGTGCGCGGTGGTGATCAACAGCACGCCGCCGCGGCCGGTGCGCAGCCAGGCGATGCGCAGCAGCGGCTCGTCGGGCGCGAACATCGTCGCTTCCTCGCGCGCGATCTCGCCGGCCAGCACCTGCTCCGTCGTGCAGATCGCCGCGCGCAGCGGCACCGGGCCGGCCGCATCGAGCGCGTAATACAGACCATCGCTTTCCTCGCGCAGCAGCATGCGCAAGGCCGGATGCTTGCGCTGCACGCGATCCAGCGCGCTGCGCAGCCGTTCGATCGACAGCGCGCCATCGATGCTGAGGCGATAGGTGATATTGCCGTCGATCAGCCGCTCGATCGTGGTGAGCTTGCGCATCATGGCGTCTGCTCCGTGGCGACCGCCGGATTGCCGGCAAGCGCGCCGCCGCGCGCCGGTTCCTTCTTGCAGAATGCTGCGATGCGCGGATGCAGGCTCTCGAACGTACCGAGCTTGCCGCGGCGCCCGTCGATATAGCCGCAGGCCACCGCCAGCACCTTGCGCAGTTTCTGCGGCTCGAACAGCAGCACGTTGAAGGCCTGATGGAAGGCCAGCAGTCCGCCCAGCCAGTGCAGCGCCCAGTGCGCGCGATACAGGCGCAGGGTGAACACGCCGTTGCGCGCGCCGTAGTAGCGCCGCCACGCCGCGTGGTTGGTGGTGAACAGGCGGCCGTGGCGCTCGATCTGGCCGGTGGTCTGGCGCATCGTCACCGCCGCGTTCATGCGCACCGGCACGCCCTGGCTGTTGGCGCGCAGGCCGTACTCGATATCGATGTACTCGATGAAATAGTCCTCGCGGAAAGCGCCGAGGCGGCGGTAGGCCTGCGCCGAGATCGCCGAGCCGGAGGAGATCACGAACAAGGTGTCGAACATGCCCTCGGTCGGCTCGCGCATCTTCTGCGGCTTGGGCCAGCGCCGTCCCGGCGGCATCACCACCATGAACTTTTCCAGGTTGATCTCGTAGATCTTCGGGCCGAGGATGAAAGCCTCGCCCTGCTCGCGCTCGCAGGCCTGCATCATCGCGGCGAAGAAGTCCTCGCCGATATCCGAATCCTGGTCCAGCAGGAAGATCACTTCGCAGCCGCGTTCGAGCAGCAGCTCCGCGCCGCGGTTGTAGGCGCCGGCCAGGCCGCCGCGATTGGCGTTGTGCAGCACCGTGCTGCCCTGCCGCTGCAACAGCTCGTACAGGGCGAGGTCGGGCTGCGGCGAGTTGTCGATCGCGACCACGTTTTGCCCGGACGCCGCCGCCTTGTCGAGATTGCGCAGGAACGCCTCGCTGGGGTGGTACAGCACGAAGATCACGCCGTAGCTTTTCATAGGCTTTCCACGGGCACGGTGGTGGGCAGGCCGGCCGCGGCCGGCGCCGGCAAGGCAGACGCCGCCTGCAGCAGTTCCATCGCCAGCTGGCGGATCTGCGTGGCCTGCGCGCTGGGCAGCGAGCTTTCGTCCGAGATGAAAGCCAGGTCCAGGCGTTCGGCGAAACCGACGATGGTGATCAGGCTGGCCGGCGTGGGTTCGAGCAAGGCGGATGGCGCGTGAATCGCTTCGAGGCGGAAGCCGCCTTCGTCGCGCGACGAGTCATCCAGGCGGCCGAGATAGGACAGCGATACGCCGCGGCCGCTGCGCTGCGCACGCGAATACGCCAGCAGGCGGTCGTACAGCGGATGCAGGTGCTCCAGGCCCAGCAGCTGTTCGTGCACGGTCGGCCCCAGGCGATCGACCTGCCGGCGCATGTCGTCGTACAGCGCGCGCGCCAGCGCCCAGAAATCGCCGGCCTGCGGCTGGCGGCGGCCGAACGACAGCCGCACCGTCGGCGCCATGGTGAACAGCGCGCCGCCCTGCAGCGCCGGCAGGTAGCGGCGCGCATCGACCGGCGCCACGAACTTGTCCACGCCGCGGATGCCGCGCACCGACCAGCAGGCCAGCATGAAGGCCGTGCACAGCGCGGCGAACACGCCGACCTCTTCGTCCTTGGCGCGACGCACCAGCGCCTGCACCGCTGCCGGCTCGATCGACCAGCGCTGCGTATAGGCCGCGCCGTAGCTCTGCGGCGGACCGATGCGCTGCAGGCGGATGAACGCCTTGAACAAGGCCACCTTCAGGCGCGCGCGCCGCTGCAGCCAGCGGTTGCGCTTCGCCTCGGGCGGTACGACGTCGGCACCGCCCTGCAATTCGAAGCGAGGACCGAGCCTGGCATCCGGACGGCCGTATACCGTCAGGATGTCGCGCAGCAGGCCGACCGCCGAAAGACCATCGCAGATGCAGTGATGGCAGCTCAGCAGCAGCTCGCTGCGTTCTTCGCCGCGCAGCCAGACCACGCGCACCAGCGGCTCGCGCGCGCCGTCGAACAGACGCTCGCATTCGAGCCGCGCCTCTTCCTGCCAGGCGTCATCGCCATCGCGTTCGACGATGCGCAGCGCGATCGGCGGCGGCGCGTCCTGCTGCACGAACCAGGGATGCCCGTCGGCGCCCTGCTCGACCAGGCTCTGCAGCACCGCATGGCGCGCCTGCACGCGCTCCAGCGCGAGACGCAGCCGCGCTTCGTCCAGCACGCCGGACAAGCTCGCCGGCAGCACCAGCGCCACCGCGCGCTGCCCGTCCAGATACATGCCGCGCTCGAACAAGGCAAAGGGACGGCGCGCGCTCATGCCACGCTCCGCTGCGGCTCATGGATCATTTGTGAGGTTTCGGCTTCGCCCAGCAGACCCCAGCGGCGCAGATGCCGCAGCGCTTCGCCCACGCCGTCCTCGGCGCGTATCGCGCGGCCCAGCGCCTCGGCTTCGCGCACCATCGCCGGCTGCGCCATCGCGGTCAGCGTCGCCGCCAATGCATCCGCATCGAGCTTCCGGCGATCCAGCGCCGGCGGCGCCACGCCGCGGCGCTGCAGGCAGCGCGCCCAGAACGGCTGGTCGCCATAGAACGGCACGATCGCCGACGGAATACCCGCACGCGCGGCCGCCGCGGTGGTGCCCGCGCCACCGTGATGCACGGCGCCGGCCATGCGCGGAAACAGCCAGTCGTGCGGCGCCTGGCGCAGACCGTAGATCTGTTCGTCGAGCGCACCTTCGGCGACCTCCAGCCCGCCCCAGCCGGCCGCCAGCACCGCGCGCCGGCCGCTCTTGCGCACGCCGTCCAGCACGATGCGGGTGAACTCGGCGGCGCGATGGCTGACCATGCTGCCGAAGCCGATATAGACCGGCTTGGGTCCGGCCGCGAGGAAGTCGGCGAGTTCCGCCGGCGGCGTCCATGCCGGCGGATCGAAGAACCAGTAGCCGGTGAGCTGGGAGCTGTCCGGCCAGTCCGCCGGCCGCGCCAGCAGGTGGCGGCTGAAACCGTTGAGCACTTTCTCGTCCAGCGCATGGCGTCCGAGATACGGGCCATGCCAGGGATAGCGCGGCAGGCCCAGCCGCGGCCGCACGATATCGTTGATCGCCGGCCGCATCACATGCCACACCAGCAGCCACAGCAGGCGATGCGCGGCGAGGCTGACCGCACCCGGCAACCGATCGCGCGAACCGCTCAGCACCATCGGCGGCAACAGGCGCGACGGCGTCAGTGGCTGCAGCCGCGCGATCGCGAACGGCAGGCCACGCTTTTCCGCCAGCGCCTTGGCCAGCAAGGTGCTGTTGCTGACGCCGATCAGCAGGCCGGCGCCTTCGCTCGCGGCCATGCCTTCTTCCGCCCAATGCTCGGCCCACAACGCGTAGCGCTGGCGGAAGATGCGCGCCATCGCGCGCAGGTTGAGGCCCTGCTCGGCGATGCTGCGATCGGCTTCCAGCATCGCCTGGAAATCCGCGGTGAGCGGAAAGAACTCCAGCCCCGCCTCGCGCACCAGCGGCGCGAAATTGCCGCTGGTGGCGATGCGCACCGGATAACCGGCGCGGCGCAGGCCCTGCCCCAGCGCCACGCAGGGCCGCACATCGCCTTGCGTGCCGATGGTGAAGATGACGATCGGTTGCTGCGCGCTCATGCCGCGGCCAGTCCCGGTTGCGGCGCCAGCGGCGGCATCGCGCTGACCTGCTCGTCCGGAATGTCGAACAGGCGATGGCGCAGCACCGTGCCGATCGTTTCAGCCGGCATGGCTTCGAGCACGGCTTCGTGATGGCAGGCCAGCTGCTGCACCTCGATGCGCCAGCCGATAAACGGCCGCCACGCCGAGGGGCGGTGATCGAGGATGCCGTCCAGATCGCCTTCGCGCTCGGTGGCGTGGAAGAACAGCAGGTCCAGATTGATCCGCCGCGGCGTGTACTGCCGTGCGAGTTCGAGGTTGTTGCGCATCACCGCGAACAGATGCTCGATAAATTGCGGATGGCTCTTGATGATCTCCTGCACCAGCGGAATCGAGCGCGCGTTGTAGCTGTGCAGCAGCAGCGAGGCCAGTTCCTTCAGCGTCTGCGGCGCGTGCTCGCCCGCGTGCTGGTGCAGGCCGAGGAAGTTCAGCGCGGCGCGCACTTCCTTCGCTTCCTCGCGCGGCCGCGAGCGTTCGCCGGCGGTGAACAGATAGCTGTCGATCATCGCCAGCAGCTCGACACGCTCGCCCATCGCCAGCAGCTGCTCGGCGATGGCATGGCCGATCAGTCCGCCCATCGAACGCCCGACCAGGCGATACGGCCCCTCCGGCTGGATGCGCCGGATCTGCGCCAGGTAATCGGCTGCGACTTCCTCGATGCTGCCGGGCAGGCGCAGGTCGCCGCGCAGGCCGCGCGACTGCAGGCCATAGACCGGCACCGCCGGATCCAGATGGCGCAGCAGCGCGGAGAAGCCCAGGCTCAGGCCCATCATCGGATGGATGCAGAACAGCGGACGCGGCGCATCCTTGCCGACTTCGCGCAGCTTGGGCGGCGCGCGCAGCACCAGCACTTCGCCCAGCGGATCGTCGCGCTCGCCGCCGAGGCGTTCGACGAAGGCCGCGAGGTTGGCCACCGTGGGCGCTTCGAACAGGCTGCCCAGCGGCAGCTCCACGCCGAATTCCGCGGGGAAACCCACCGCCATCTCCGCCGCGGTCAGCGAGTCGCCGCCAAGCTCGAAGAAATTGTCGTGCAGGCCGACGCGTTCGAGGCCCAGCAGGCGCTGCCACAGCTCGGCCAGCTTGCACTCGACCGGCGTGCTCGGTTCCACGAAGGCGGCACGCGCCACGCGATCCGGCGCCGGCAGCGCGCGGCGATCGAGCTTGCCGTTGGGCGTCAGCGGCAGCTCCTCCAGCAGGGTGAAGCTGGACGGCAGCGCGGGTTCCGGCAGCCGGCGGGCGAGGAAGACGCGCAACTGATCGGGATCGAGCGCGGCGATATCGCGCGGCACCACGTAGGCGGCCAGCGCCATGCTGCCGCCCGCGTCGCCGAACGCGATCACCGCCGCGGCGGCGATGCCGGCGTGCTGGGTCAGCAGGTTCTCGATCTCGCCCAGCTCGATGCGATGGCCGCGGATCTTCACCTGGCTGTCGGCGCGGCCGATAAATTCCAGCAGGCCGTCGTCGCGCCAGCGCACCAGGTCGCCGGTGGCGTACATGCGGCTGCCGTCAGCGGCGAAGGGATCGGCCGGGAAGCGTTCTTCGGTGAGCTGCGGGCGATGCAGATAACCCTTGGCCACGCCGGCACCGCCGATATACAGCTCGCCGGTCGCGCCGGTCACCACCGGCCGCCGCGCGGCATCGAGCACGTACAGGCGCGTGTTGAGAATCGGCCGGCCGATCGGCGGAATGCCGGCGCCGATTTCCTCCAGCTCGTACGCGGTGGACCACACCGTGGTTTCGGTGGGGCCGTAGAACTGCGTGACGCGCGCCGCCGCGGCCTTGAGCCGCGCGGCGAGTTCCGCGCCCAGCGCTTCGCCGCCGACCAGCGCATGCACCTGGTCCAGCCGCGTTTCCGCGCCGGCCAGCAGGATGCGCCACAGCGAGGGCGTCGCCTGCGCATGGGTGACGCCGCTGCGCCGGATCAGCCGCGCCAGTTCCACCGGCTGCTGAGCGGCGCCGCTTTCGGCCATCACCACGCAGGCGCCGGCGGTCAGCGGCAGATACAGCTCCAGCCCCGCGATATCGAAGATCACCGTGGTGACGGCGAGGAAGCGATGGCCCGGCGCGGGTTCGAGCAGTTGCGCCATGCCTTGCAGGAAGTTGGCGAGATTGGCGTGGGTGACCTCCACGCCCTTGGGGCGTCCGGTGGAGCCGGAGGTGTAGAGCACGTAAGCCACGCCATCCGGGCGGCTCAGGTCCGGTTCGTGCGTCGCAGCCAGCGCCGGCGCATCGAGCTGTTCCGGCAGCAGCTGCATGCCGCCGCCCATGGGCAGGCGGTCGTGGATGGCGCGGGTGGCGAGCAGGGCGATCGGCGCGGCGTCGTCCAGCAGCAGGGCGGTGCGTTCGGCGGGGCCGTCCGCGTCGATCGGCAGATAGGTCGCGCCGGTGCGCATGATCGCCAGCAACGCGATCAGCAACTGCTCGGTGCGCGGCAGCGCCACCGCAACGATATCGCCCTGCGCGACGCCATCGGCGATCAGCTGGCGCGCCTGCGCCACGCTGCGCTGGTGCAGTTGGCGATAGCTCAGCACAGTGTCGCCGGCGATCACCGCGGGCGCGTCCGGGGTCAGTGCAGCCTGGCGCGCGAGCTGCGCGGGCAGGCTCAGCGTTTCGACCGGCGCGGCCGTGTCGTTCCACGCCACCAGCAGGCGGTGGCGCTCTTCCTCGCCGAGCAGGTCGACGTCCTGCAGGCGCGCTTCCGGCTCGGCCAGCACGCCTTCGATCAGGCGGCACAGGCGGCGGCGGTGTTCGTCCAGCTCGTCCATGTCGTACAGCAGCGGATTGGCGTCCAGGTCGAAGCGCAGGCCGGTGTCGGTGCCGCGGTCGTAGACGAAGACCATCAGGTCTTCCGCCGAACTGTTCGACAGGTTGTGCAAGGAAGTGCCGGCGCCGGCGAAATCGAGCTGGTAGTCGAACGGTTCGATATTGATGCCCAGCCACGCGATGCTGCGGCCCTGCCCGACCACGCCCAGATCGCGGCGCAGGTCTTCGTAGCGGTATTGCTGATGGCGCAGCGTCTGCCGCACGGCGCGGGCCACCTGTTCGAACAAGCCGCCCGCGGTGAGCTCCGCCGCAAAGCGCAGGCGGATCGGCACCACGTTGGCGAACATGCCCGGCGACTGGCGCGCAGCCGCATTGAGCCGCGCCGAAACCGGCATGCCGAAGACCAGGTCCTCCGCGCCGGTGACGCGGTGGTAGTACGCGGCCACCAGGCCGATCAGCACCTGCGGCAGGCTGGCGCCGGTGGACTTGCCCAGCTCGGCGAGGCGGCGCGAGGTTTCCGCGGACAGATAACCGGTGCTGCGGCACAGGCGATCGGCCAGGCCGGGGCGGTGCTGGCGGCGCGACAGGGTGACCGCTTCGGGCAGGTCGGCCAGCTGTTCCTTCCAGTAGTCGCGATCGCGGCGAAAGCGGTCCGATTCGCGATACGTCGTTTCCTGCGTAATCGCCGTCGCCGCGGGCGTGAACTCGCACGGCGGGGCTTCGTGTCCGCGCACCAGCGCCGTATAGAGTTCCGCCAGCCGCCGCGCCAGCAGGCCGCCGCCGTAGCCGTCCACCACGATGTGATGGCCGCGCTGGTACCAGAGGTAGTGATCATCGGCGAGCTTGAACAGCACGCTGACCCACAGCGGATCGTGTTCGAGATCCGGATGGCGGGAGTACTCCTCCTGCATCCACGCCTCGGCCGCGGCACGCGGATCGGCTTCGCCGCTCATATCGAAATACGGGAACTGCCCGCCATAGACCTGCCGGATCACCAGCAGCGGCTTGCCGTCGCGCTCGATCACGTTGGCGCGCATCATCTCGGCCTCGTAGACGAGGCGATACAGCGCCTGGCGGAACAGCGGCGGTTCGACCGGACCGCGGATATCCACGGCCTCGGCGATATTCATGATCGCGCCGTCACCGCCGATCTTGTCGTTGATCCACAGGCCGCGCTGGGCAGTCGTCAACGCCAGCACGTCATCGCGCACGTCACTCATCGCATTCCCCCTGCAGCCGGCATGGCCGCACGCATCCGCAGCAGCACAAAAAACAGGCACTCATTAACCGGCGTTAGTCGCCCGGGTAATGCGTTTGAAATACCGGATAATCACGGCCGAATTAAGCCGCCACGGCCAGGACCGGCCATGTTTCAAAATGTCGCGTGGCATCGATTGTTATGACGCAGACGGCTACCGGCACCGGCATCTGATGAATGCCGGCATGAGCCATAACGAATCTGCTTGGGTGACGTCCGACAACGGAATGGGGATTCCGCATCACATATGGACAATACGCTAAGACTATTCCCCTACCCCGTTCTCGGGTCCGAGTGTCCATGGCTGAACGGGAGCTTGTCCATTGGGGAAAGCGTGCTCTACATCACAGCTTGTGCGGCGCAGCACGCCTTACCCGGAAAATGAGAAATTAATGGCGAAGGATTCGTCAACGGCACCGCGGATAAATACACGCGATTTTCAATAGAGTGAAAGCCGCGTCAATGCGTGGATTATCTTGCGCGCTAACAGACGAATCATGAAACGCCCGTCAATTCACTAATGTGAATTAGCGCGACGGCATGACTCGATAATGGCGCCCAGGCGCCACGTTATTGAAACACGATGCTGGCGATGGCGCCGTTGGTATCGGGACGCGGGCGCATCGAGACATCCCAGCCGTACAGCTCGCACAGGCGCCGCACGATGGCCAGGCCCAGTCCCGCGCCGCTGCCGCCCGCGCCTTCGCCGCGCACGCCGCGCTGGAACAGGCGCTCGGCATCCTCCGGCTTGATGCCGGGGCCGGTGTCGATCACTTCGATGCGGTCCTTGTCGACCTTGACCGTGACCTGGCCTTCCAGCGTGTACTTGATCGCGTTGCCGATCAGGTTGGTCAGCGCCACCGACAGCACCGAGGCCGGCGCATTGATGCTCAGCGGACCGTTCACCACCAGCTCGACGTTGAGCGGCTTGTCGCGCATCTGCGGGCGCTGGCTCTCGATCACGTCGGAGGCGACCTTGGCCACTTCCGTGGTTTCGCCGCGGGTCGGGCCGCGGCGCTCCGCGCGCGACAGCAGCAGCAGCGCTTCGATCAGCTCGGTGGCCTGGCGCGAGGAGCGCTCGATGCGCTTCAGGCGCTCGCGCAGCTTGTCGGTGAGGTCGGGCGAGCCCTGCAGCAGCTCCGTGGTGCTGGCGATCACCGCCAGCGGCGTGCGCAGCTCGTGGCTCACATCCGAATTGAATTCGCGGTCGCGCTCGACCATCGAGGTGAGGCGGGTGGCGTATTCGTCCAGCGCCAAGGCCAGCTCGCCCACTTCGTCGTCGGCGAAATGCGCGGCCAGCGGCTCGACCTTGCCGTTCTTGCGGAATTCGCGCAGGCGCTCGGCGAGCTGGGTGACCGGCTTGAGCACCTTGCGCGACAGCCACATGCCCAGCACCAGCGAGAGCAGGCCGAACACGAACACGCTGCCGATCACGCTGTACAGGAGTTGGCGCTTGCCCAGCTCGTCGCGCGAGACGTCGTACTGGATATAGCTGATCACGCCGTCCTTGCGGCGCACGGCCAGCTTGTAATGGTGCGACTTGCCGTCCGCGCCGGTCTCGTACATGTCGTGCACGCCGGTATCCAGGCCCTGCCACGACAGCGGCGCCTTGTAGATGGTCCGGTCGCTCCAGGAGGCCGCCCTGATGATCTCGAACGCAGGCGCCCGGTCCGGGTGGGCCAGGACTTGTTCGTTGAGGCGGTCCACTTCGTCCTGCAAGGCCGAAGTGATGAGCTGGTTCTCGACGCGCTCGCGGATATTGAGCGCTGCGAAGGCAAACAGGGCGCTGAGGCCGAACCCGAACAGCGCAAAGCTCAGGACCAGGCGAAAACGCAGCTTACGTCTGGACCGCATCCGGGTCGACCATGCGATATCCGATACCGTGCCGCGTGTGGATCAGCGGCCTGTCAAAAGGTTTGTCGATCGCCGCGCGCAGGCCGTGGATATGCACGCGCAGGCTGTCGCTGTCGGGCAATTCCTCGCCCCACACGCGCTGCTCGAGATCCTGGCGCGTCACCACCGAGGGGCTGGCTTCCATCAGCGCCTGCAGCAGCTTCAGGCCGATCGGATTGAGCTGGATCGACTTGCTGTCGCGGCTGACCGTGAGCGTGTCCAGGTTGTAGGTGAGATCGGCGACCTTCAGCACGCGGCTCTGCGGACCCTTGCCGCGGCGCGCGAGCACTTCCAGGCGCGCGGCCAGTTCCTGCAGCGCGAACGGCTTGGTCATGTAGTCGTCGGCGCCGGACTCGAAGCCGGTGAGCTTCTGCTCCAGCGCATCGCGCGCGGTCAGCATCAGCACCGGGGTCTGCTTATGCGCCTCGTGGCGCAGCTTGCGCGCCACGTCCAGGCCGTCCATGCCGGGCAGGGTCAGGTCCAGCACGATCACATCGAATTCGTTCACCACCGCCAGGTGCAGGCCGGTCACGCCGTCGCCGGCGAAGTCGACCACATGGCCGCGATCTTCCAGGTAATCGCCGATATTCGTTGCGATGTCGCTGTTGTCTTCGATCACCAGTACGCGCATACGCCACTCCGTGTCGCCGCCGGCTCGAGCCGGCCATGGCGGCAAGCTTAACAATTTGCGCCATGGAAGGTGGGCGCGAGGCCGGCAGCAGGCTGAATCTGTCCGGCCGCCCTGGCGGCGGCCCAAAAGAAAAGGCCCGGAGGCGCGGCGGGAAGCCGCTCCATCCGGGCCCAAGCTACTGCCCCGATACCGAAATCTGCTGTCACTAGACCATAGCGGTTGAAGTGCCGAGCAAATTGCAGTGGGACCTTTATAGGGGCGGCGTAGTTACGGTGGAGTTAACCCATACCTACGCCACCGTTAACCGTTCAGCGAGGCACGCGCGACGCATCATTTCGCGCCGCTGGTTTTCCGCGCGTGCTGTTCGAGATGCTTGATGATGTGGCCAGAAACATCGACGCCGGTGGCGGCCTCGATGCCTTCCAGTCCCGGCGACGCATTCACTTCGAGAATCAGCGGGCCGCGCTTGGAACGCAGCAGGTCCACGCCGGCGATGCCCAGGCCCAGCGCCTTGGCCGCGCGGATCGAGATCTGCCGTTCTTCCGCGCTGAGCGTGGCTGCCTGCGCGCTGCCGCCGCGATGCAGATTGGCGCGGAAGTCGCCGGGGCTGGCGTCGCGCTGCATCGCCGCCACCACCTTGCCGCCCACCACGAAGCAGCGCAGGTCGCTGCCGTTCGCCTCGCCGATGAACTCCTGCACCAGGAAGTTGGCGTACAGGCCGCGGAACGCCTCGATCACGCTCTGCGAGGCGCTGCGCTTTTCCGCCAGCACCACGCCGGTGCCCTGGCTGCCTTCGTTGAGCTTGATGACATGCGGCGGGTCGCCCAGCATGGCCAGCACGTCGGAAGTGTCGTCCGGGTTGTCGCCGAATACCGTCACCGGCATGTCCAGGCCCTGCGAGGCGAGGATCTGCAGCGCGCGCAGCTTGTCGCGCGCACGCAGCACGGCGTCGGAGGGATTGGGCGTGTACACGCCCATCATCTCCAGCTGGCGCAGCACGGCGGTGCCGTAGAAGGTGCTGGTGGTGCCGATGCGCGGGATCACCGCATCGATGTCCTTCAGCGGCTTGCCCTTGTAGCGGATCGCCACGTCGCCCGGCGCGATGCGCACGTAGCAGCGCAGCGGATCGAGCACGCGCACGACATGGCCGCGTTCGCGGGCCACCTCGACCAGGCGCTGGGTGGAATACAGACGTGCATTGCGGGAGAGGATGGCGATCTTCATGGGACATCCGTAGCCGCGAGGGGATGGCGCGGCAGGGTGTAGGAGAGGGCCGGGTCCACCGCGAAGCGCCCGTGCAGCGCCGTGCGTCCCAGCAACATGGGGAAAAGCATATGAGTGCGATCAGTCAGATTGACGTCGACGCTGAAACTGCGCCCGGCCAGCACCAGGCTGGTGCGGATAAACCAGCGCTCAGTACGCCGGCCGCCGGTATCGGTGACCACGCGCCGATCATGCGCCGGCGCCTCGCACTGCCGGCCCACGCGGTGATGGCCGCGGCCGGTGCGCACGACGAAGCGCAGCCAGGTGGCACCATCGCGTTCAAAAGTTTCCAGTTCCTCGACGTGCAGCGCACTGCTGCGCGCGCCGGTATCGAGTTTGGCTTTGAGCGACTGAATGCCGAGGTCCGGCAAGGCCAGTCGCTCCCGCCAGCCGAGTGTGATCACTTCCGCCATCTTCAGCGCGCTGATTCGGGAGAGGGGGCTCGGTGGGGCGAGGGCGGGAATGGAGCGGGTGAAGGGAATCGAACCCTCGTCAGTAGCTTGGGAAGCTACAGCTCTACCATTGAGCTACACCCGCATCGACGGCGGATGGTAACCGGGGACCCGTGCGCTTGGGAACAACCCGGCGGCGGCGGCCCGGGCGCCGCGTCCGAACGCGCGGTGAACCGCACATGGCGGCCGGCTGAATCGCTCCGCGGACTGAACGTTTTCCTTGCGCGCGGCGCCCAGGGTGGCATGCACATAATCGGGCCGTAGGCGTCCGGCCATCCTCGTGCGTTTCAGCGGACGTCTCAATACGCAACGCTCTGGAGAACGTCATGCGTCTTTCCTCTTCCAATACCGCACGCGCCTGGCCGCTGCTCGCCGCGGCGCTGTTGTGGTGCGCGGCAGGCCTCGCCCAGGCCCAGCAAGCGCAGCCACCCGACAGCGACGCCGGCGATCCGCCTTCGCGCGTGGCACGGCTTTCCTATCAGAACGGCGATATCGGACTGCTCCCATCCGGCACCCAGGACTGGAGCGATGCCAGCCTCAACCGCCCGCTCACCAGCGGCGACCGCCTGTCCACCGGCGCGGACGGCCGCGCCGAACTGGAACTCGGCGGCGGCAGCCTGCGCGTGGCGCAGAACAGCGACTTCGGCCTGCTCGATCTGAACGACCAGGTAGCCCAGGTGGAACTGACCCAGGGCACGCTCAACCTCACCGTGCGCAACCTCGGCGAGGGCGAGAGCTACGAGATCGATACGCCCACCGCCGCGCTGGTGATCAACCAGCCGGGCACCTTCCGCGTGGATATCGACCGCGACGGGCACACCACCGACGTCACCGTGTTCCGCGGCCAGGCCACCTTGTATGGCGAGAACAATGCGACGCGCATGGTCAACGCCGGCACGCGCTACGTCATCGGCGACGCGGCGCTGAGCCAGGTCACGCTGGAGGATCTCGGCAGCGGCCACGGCGACGCCTTCGACGATTGGTGCTACCAGCGCGACCAGCGCTACACGAATTCGCCGAGCCGGCGCTATGTGTCCGACGAGGTGGTCGGCTACCAGGATCTCGACAACAACGGCGACTGGCAGACCGATCCCGACAACGGCGCGGTCTGGTACCCGTCCAACGTGGCGGTGGACTGGGCGCCGTACCGCGACGGCCACTGGGCCTGGGTCGGACCCTGGGGCTGGACCTGGGTAGACGATGCGCCCTGGGGCTTCGCGCCGTTCCACTACGGCCGCTGGGCTTTCGTCGGCCGCCGCTGGGGCTGGATCCCGGGGCCGATCGCGGTGCGGCCGGTCTACGCGCCGGCGCTGGTCGCCTTCGTCGGCGGCGGCAACTGGAGCGTGTCGATCGGTGTCGGCGGCGGCGCGCCGGTGGGCTGGTTCCCGCTGGGGCCGCGCGAGGTCTACAACCCGTGGTATCGCGCCAGCCGGCGTTACTACAGCAACGTCAACATCACCAATATCAATGTGCGCAACGTCAACCGCACCACGGTGATCAACAACATCAACAACCAGTACAACTATTTCCGCAACGGGCGTCCGGCGCCGAACGTCGCCTACGCCAACCGCGGCGCGCCGCATGCCTTCAGCGCCGTGCCGGGGCGCAGCTTCGCCAGCGCGCAGAACGTGCGGCGCAACCTGGTGCAGGCCGATCCGGGCCGCTTCGCCGCCGCGCCGGTGCTGGCGCGTGGCGTGGCGATCCAGCCGACGCGCGCCAGCTTCGCGCCGCCGCGTCCCGCGAATGCGCGTCCGCTGCCGGCCGCGGGCTTCCAGCGTGAAGTGGTGGCGCGCCGTGCGCCGCCGGCCAATCCGGCCGCGCGTCCGGTCGCGGACGATGTACGGCCGAACCGCCTCGGCCAGCGTCCCGGCATGCCGGCCGCGCAGCCGTCGAATGTGCGCGTGCTCGGCAGCACTGGCCCCGCCGGCTCGAACCGCCCGATGCCGGGACGCGACACCGCCGCCACCGTGCCGGCGCGCCTGCCGCCGGTCGGCAACCGCGCCGACAACGCCGCACCGGCCGACAACGGGGCACGCCGCTTCGAAGCCAACGGCCGCCCGGACGACGCAGCAACGCCGCGCCCCGATATGCGCCCGAACGAACTCCCCTCGGCCCGCTTCGCCCACCCCGACGCAGCCGACCGCGCCGCCGGGCAGAACCGCCGCGACGGCGGCCAGCCCGCGCCCGGCAACAATCCGCGCCCCGGCGTGAGCTTCGTCACCAGCCCGGAGCAGGACCGCGCGCGCCAGGCGCAGGCCCAGCCGCAGCAACCCCAGGCCACGCCGCAGCCACGCAACCTGCCCGAGGCGCCGCGCTTCAATCGCCGCGACGAACCGGGCGCCGCGCCGGATACGCGCCAGCCCCGCGTCGAGCAACCCAATCGCCAGATCGAACGCCAGGTGGACCGCCCGCAGCCGACGCCCGAGAACGCCGCCCCGCGCGACTTCCGCCAGGCCCAGCCGCAGCCTTCATTCCGCCAGGAACGCAGCGAACCCGCCCAGCAGCCGCGCATCGAGCGCGCCCCGCCGCAGCGGGCCGAACCGATGCCGCAGCCCAGCCTGCGCGAAGCGCGTCCGGCCTACGAACGGCCCAACCCGCCGCCGCAGCCGCAGCGCGAGCAGCCCCGGCCACAGCCCGCCCAGGGCCAGAGCCATGGCGGCGGCGAGCACAAGCCGCACAAGGACGAGCACCAGAACTGAGTCCCTGCACGAGCCCGGCACACGCCGGGCTCTTTCTTTTGGGCATCGCCGCGGCAGCCGCTACAATGGCGCGATGCAGATCACGCTCAATGGCAGCCCACGCGACTGCGCCAACGCCATCACCGTCGCCCAGCTGCTGCAGGAAGCCGGCTACGGCGACCGCCGCGTGGCAGTGGAAGTGAATCGCGAAATCGTCCCCCGCAGCATGCACATCCGCTGGGCCCTCGCCGAGGGCGACCAGGTGGAGATCGTGCACGCCATCGGCGGCGGCTGATGCCCCGCCCCTCTCTCCGCGCAGTCGAGACCCCATGAACACCAAGACCCACGACGTCGCCGATCCGCTGGTCATCGCCGGCAAGAGCTACGCCTCGCGCCTGCTTACCGGCACCGGCAAGTACAAGAATTTCGACGAAACCCGCCGCGCCAGCCAGGCCGCCGGCGCCGACATCGTCACCGTGGCGATCCGCCGCGTGAACCTGGGCCAGGACGCCAGCCAGCCCAACCTGCTGGACGCGCTGCCGCCCGAGGAATTCACCCTGCTGCCCAATACCGCCGGCTGCTACAACGCGGTCGACGCGGTGCGCACCTGCCGCCTCGCGCGCGAGCTGCTGGACGGCCACAAGCTGGTGAAGCTGGAAGTGCTCGGCGACGAACGCACCCTGTTCCCCGACGTGGTGGAAACCCTCAAGGCCGCCGAGACCCTGGTCGCCGACGGCTTCGACGTGATGGTCTACACCAGCGACGACCCGATCCTGGCCAGGCGCCTGGAACAGATCGGCTGCGTGGCGGTGATGCCGCTGGCCGCGCCGATCGGCTCGGGTCTGGGCATCCAGAACCGCTACAACCTGCTGGAAATCATCGAGAACGCCAAGGTGCCGATCATCGTCGACGCCGGCGTGGGCACCGCTTCGGACGCCGCCATCGCGATGGAGCTGGGCTGCGATGGCGTGCTGATGAACACCGCCATCGCCGGCGCCAGGGATCCGGTGCTGATGGCGCATGCGATGAAGCTGGCGATCGAAGCCGGCCGCGCTGCCTTCCGCGCCGGCCGCATCCCGCGCAAGCGCTACGCCTCGGCCTCCAGCCCGATCGACGGCACCATCGGCTGAGCATGAGCGACTCCACCGAAGACGGCGCCCCGTACCTGCGCCGCATCCGCAGCTTCGTCCTGCGCGAAGGCCGCATGACGCCGGCGCAGCAGCGCGCCTTCGACGATCATTGGGCGCGCTTCGGCATCGACTACACCGGCACGCTGCAGGACTACGCCGCGCGTTTCGGCCGCAACGCGCCGCTGGTGATGGAGATCGGCTTCGGCAACGGCGAGGCGCTGGCCTGGGCCAGCGAGCACGATCAGGCGCGCGATTATCTCGGCATCGAAGTGCACGGCCCGGGCGTGGGCCGGCTGATGAACGGTCTGGCCGCGCGCGACGCGGCCAATGTGCGGCTGTACAAGCACGACGCGGTGGAAGTGCTGCAACACGAGATCGCCCCCGGCACGCTGGCCGAGGCGCGCATCTGGTTCCCCGATCCCTGGCACAAGAAGCGCCACAACAAGCGCCGCATCGTGCAGGCCGAATTCGCGGCCCTGCTGGCCTCGCGCATGGCGCCGGGCGGCCTGCTGCATCTGGCCACCGACTGGCAGCCCTACGCCGAGCACATGCTCGAAGTGATGGAAGCCGCGCCGGACTGGCGCAACGACATCGGCCCCGGCCAGTACGCCGAGAAGCCCGCATGGCGCATCGAGACCCATTTCGAGCGGCGCGGGCTGAAGCTGGGCCATGGCGTGTGGGATCTGCTGTATCGCCGCGTTTAGCGCGTGATGCATCCGATCGAGGCTGCGGGGACGGCTGCGATTCACCAGCCAAGCATCCCCGCCGCTTATACTCGCCGACCAGAACAGGGACGAGTCTTCGCAGCGTGACGCAAGCACTGCCCAACAGCGCCATCCACCATCGTCCTCTGGTCCGACAGGAAGCCAGCTAGTGGGACTCTCGCTCACCCCCGAAATGATCCTGGTGCTCGGGCTGGTGGGCTTCACCATGCTGATGCTGGTGCTGGAGTGGATCCGCGCCGACATGGTGGCGCTGCTGGTGGTGGTGGTGATCGGCCTGACCGGCCTGATTCCCTCCGACCGCGTATTCAACGGCTTCGCCGGCAACGCGGTGATCGCCATCATCGCGATCATGATCATGGGCGCGGGCCTGGACCGCGCCGGCGTGCTCGGCCTCACCGCCAACTTCGTGATGCGCATGGCGCGCGGCGTGGAATCGCGCCTGGGCGTGGTGATCAACCTGGTCACCAGCCTGTTCAGCGCGGTGATTCCCAGCCAGGCCCTGGCCGCGCTGATGATCCCGGTGACCAGCCGCCTGGCCGCGCGCACCGGCGTGCCGCTGTCGCGCCTGCTGCTGCCGATGGCGTTCTGCATCCTCACCGCCACCAACACCACCCTGATCGCCAACTCGCCGCTGATCGTGCTCAACGACCTGATCGCGAGCGCGAACGCCAACCTGCCGCCGGGCGCGCACACCATTCCGAAATTCGGCCTGTTCAGCGTGACCCCGGTGGGCCTGGTGCTGGCGCTGTGCGGCGTGCTGTTCTTCTATCTGTTCACGCCCAAGCTGCTGCCCGAGCGCGAGGACGAGCGCCTGAAGGTGACGCCGGGCCGCACCGAGAGCTACTTCGCCGAGACCTACGGCATCGGCGGCGAGACCGCCGAGCTCACCGTCACCGCGGAAAGCCCGCTGGTCGGCATGAGCATCGGCGAGGTCGAGCAGTTGTATGGCGCGCCGCTGATCCTGGCGATCAAGAGCGGCACCGAGGCGCGCATGGCGCCGCCGGTGGACCATGTGATCTGGGTGGGTTCGGTGCTGGGCGTGCTGGGGCCGCGCGAGCAGCTGACCCAGTTCGCCAACAACCAGCTGTGCAAGCTGTCGCCGCGCATGCGCCAGCTGGGTGAGCTGTTCAATTCCAGCCGCGCCGGTATTTCCGAGGCGGTGATCCCGCCCAGCTCGCGCTTCATCAAGCAAAGCGTGGCCGAGCTGCGCCTGCGCAAGCGCTACGGCATTTCGGTGCTGGCCGTGAACCGCGGCGACCAGGTGTTCCGCGACGACGTGCGCGCGGTCAGCCTGCGCGCCGGCGACACCCTGGTGCTGCACAGCAGCTGGCGCGACCTGGGGCTCGCCTCCGAGGACAAGGACCTGGTCGTAGTCACCGACATCCCGAAGGAGGAACAGCGCCCCGGCAAGATCTGGCAGGCGGTGGGCTTCTTCGTGCTGGCCAAGTGCCTGGCCCTGTTCACCCACCTCGATCTGTCGGTGGCGATGATGACCGGCGCCATCGGCATGCTGCTCACCGGCGTGCTGAACATGGACGAGGCCTACAAGGCGATCAACTGGAAGACCATCTTCGTCACCGCCTGCCTGATTCCCCTGGGCTGGTCGATGGACGCCACCGGCACCGCGGCGTGGGTGGCGCAGCAGGTGCTGCAGCATCTGGGCAATGCCTCGCCGTACGTGCTGCAGCTCTGCCTGGCCATCCTCACCCTGCTGTTCTCGCAAGTGATGTCCAACGTGGGCGCGACGGTGATGATGGTGCCGATCGCGATCAGCGTGGCGGTGGCGACCGGCGGCAACCCTTCGGCGTATGCGCTGATCGTGGCGGTGTCTTCGTCCAACACCTTCCTGCTCAGCTCCGGCCATCCCGCCCTGATGATGGTGGCCGGCCCCGGCGGCTACCGCGGCAAGGACTTCCTGCGCGTGGGCCTGCCGCTCACGGCGATGGTGCTGGTGATCACCCTGGTGGCGATCAATCTGATGTTCCGCTGATCCACTCCGCCTTGGATCAGCGCCGCCTTGGATCAGTCCAGCCGCACTTCGCCTTCCACCACCGCAACCGCCACCGCGTGCAGATGCTCGCCGCGGCAGGGGCCGCCGATGCACAGGCCGTCCGCGGTGTTGAAGCTGGCGCCGTGCGCGGCGCAGACCAGCACGCCGTCGCGGACCAGGAACTTGCCCGGCGCCCAGTCCAGCCGCCGGCCCGCATGCGGACAGATATTGAGGTAGGCGTGCGCGGCGCCGCCGTGGCGCACCACGATCAGGCTTTCCTCCCCTTCCGGCAGCGCGGCGTCGACGGCGATCGCCTCGCCGTCGGGGATATCGTCCAGGCGGCACAGCGGCGGGGCGGGGGTGGCTGTATCCATCGGCACTTGTCTCTCGGGGGTGAAAGCCCCATCGTTACGCGCGTAAGTCATTGATTTTACCACACGGATTTTTAACACATGCGCTTCACGCTGCCGTCTCCGCGTCGTTCCCGCCACCCGCTGGTGCGTGCCTTGTCGCTGCTGGTCGGCCTGGCATTAGTGGGCGTGCTGCTGGTGTTCGGATTGGTCGTGGCCGGCGTGCTGCTGGTCGGCGGCGGCCTGTGGCTGGCCCTGCGTCACTGGACCCGCAAGAGTAATGCCTCGGCCGGCGCCGCGCGCGCCGCCGATACGCGCCAGCCGGAAGTGCTCGAAGGCGAATTCGTGGTGCTGCACCAGTCGCATCATCACGCGGCCCGCTGAGTCCACGCGCGCTGAGTGCGTTCGCGCAAGAAGCGGATAGTCCCAGCCGCCCCGGATGGCTAGCCTGATGGCATGGACATCCGCACCGCCCCCATGAATCACCGCCACGGCACCGAGGCCGCGCTTGAGCGCGTCCGCGCGCTGATCGAGCGCGCCGAGCTAGCGCCCAGCCTCGAAGCCCTGGCCGAGGCCGCCGGCCTCAGCCCCACCTATCTGCAGCGCGCGTTCCGCCGCCGCTACGGCATGAGCCCGGCCGAATACCACCGCGCCCGCCGCTTCGGCCAGTTCAAGGCCTCGCTGCGCGAAGGGGCCGCGGTGACCGATGCGGTCTACGACGCCGGCTTCGGCTCCGGCAGCCGCGTTTACGAACACAGCAACCGCCTGCTCGGCATGACCCCCGCCAGCTACCGCGCCGGCGGCCTGGGCGCCAGCATCCGCTACACCACTACCGACACGCCGCTGGGCCGCCTGCTGGTGGCGACCACCGCGCGCGGGATCTGCTCGGTCACCCTGGGCGACGACGACACCGACCTGCAGCACCGCCTGCGCGCCGAATTTCCGCAGGCCGAACTGGAGCGCGTCGACGCCGGCCGCGAGGAATGGCTGGACGCGGTGATCGGGCGCATCGCCGCCGAACTGGGCTGGACCGACGCCGCCGCGCCCGAACTGCCGCCGCTGGATATCGCCGCCACCGCATTCCAGTGGCGCGTATGGGATGCGCTCACCCGCATCCCCGCCGGCAGCACGCGCAGCTACGGCGAGATCGCGGCCGAGATCGGCATGCCCAAGGCCGCACGCGCCGTGGGCCAGGCCTGCGGCAACAACCGCGTCGCCTTGATCGTGCCCTGCCACCGCGTGGTGCGCGAAGACGGCTCGACGGGCGGCTGGCGCTGGGGCGTGGAGCGCAAACGCGAGCTGCTGGCGCGCGAACGCAAGCGCGCTTCGGCCTGAGCCTGAAACCGGGTAAATCCGGGCACGGCTTGATCGCACCTCAAGGTAGCCTTGCAAACCGCTCGCTACTCGCCGCCCGGGCCACGCATTATCTTGCTGGATCGCTAGACTAGTCGCCGCGCCCCCTTCCCTCGCGCCATTCCCACTATGACCGACCAGTCCGTCTCCAACGCCGCCGACGCGGCGCATCGTTCTTTCGCCGACACGCGCGTGATGATTCCGCTCGCGCTGTTCGCGCTGTACATCATCTGGGGCTCCACCTATCTCGGCATCCGCTACGCGCTGGAAAGCTATCCGCCGTTCCTGCTCGCCGGCATCCGCTTCCTGTTCGCCGGCGTGCTGCTGTTCGGTTTCCTGCGCCTGCGCGGCGTGGCCTTGCCCACCGCGCGCCAGTGGCGCAATGCGGCGATCACCGGCGTGCTGCTGCTGGGCTTCGGCAATGGCCTGGTGTGCTTCGCCGAGCAGAGCGTGAGCTCGGGCATCGCCGCGGTGGCGGTGGCCAGCCTGCCGCTGTTCGCCGCGCTGTTCTCCGGCATGTACGGGCAATGGCCGAGCGGGCGCGAGACCGTGGGCCTGGTGATCGGCTTCGCCGGCGTGGTGGTGCTGAACCTGGGCAGCAGTCTTTCCGCTTCGCGCATCGGCGCGATCGCGCTGATCGTGGCGGCCGCGAGCTGGGCCTACGGCTCGATCTGGAGCAAGCGCCAGGACATGCCCGCCGGCCCGATGAACACCGCCGCGCAGATGCTGTGCGCCAGCGTGGCGCTGCTGCTGGTCGGCTTCGGCACCGGCGAGCATCTGCCCGCGCATCCGACGCTGCACGCCACGCTCGCGGTGGGCTATCTGGTGGTGTTCGGTTCGCTGATCGCCTTCAGCGCCTACCTCTACGTGCTCAAGCACGCGCGCCCGGCGGTGGCCACCAGCTACGCCTTCGTCAACCCGCCGGTGGCGGTGCTGTTCGGCGTGCTGCTGGCCGGCGAGCATGTCGGTCCGTATGAGATCACCGGCATGGCGGTGATCCTGCTCGGCGTGGCGATCATCACGCTGTTCAAGCAGCGCGCGAAGGCCTGAGGCCGGTCCCGACCAAGATCGTATTGCCGCCTCCCTCCGCATAAGCCACCCTCCCCGCATTTGGGGAGGGCGGACATGCCGAACGCGAACGAAGGTGCCCTGGCCCGCGCGGCCCTGCGCAGTTCGGCCTGGGCCGAACGCTGGTTTCCCGATGCATGGGTGTTCGCCGCGCTGGGCGTGATCCTGGTCGCCGCGGCCGCCCTGAGCTTCGGCGCGACGCCGACGGTCACAGTGAATGCCTTCGGCGACGGCTTCTGGAGCCTGATTCCTTTCACCATGCAGATGGCCTTCGTGGTGATCGGCGGCTACGTCGTCGCCACCGCGCCGGTGGTCGCGCGCTTTATCGAGCTGCTGGCCCGCGCGCCGCGCACCGGCCGCGGCGCGATCTGCTACGTGGGACTGGTCAGCATGCTGGCTTCGCTGCTGTCCTGGGGTTTCTCGCTGGTGTTCGGCGGCCTGCTGGTGCGTGCGCTGGCGCGCCGCACGGAGTTGCGCATGGACTATCGCGCCGCCGGCGCGGCGGCGTATCTGGGCCTGGGCGCGGTGTGGGCGATGGGGCTTTCCTCGTCCGCCGCGCAGTTGCAGGCCAATCCCAAGAGCATGCCGCCGGGGCTGCTCAATATCACCGGCGTGCTGCCTTTCAGCCAGACCATCTTTCTGTGGCAGTCGATCGTGCTTACCGCCGTGCTGATCGCGGTGTCGCTGCTGATCTGCTGGTTCACCGCGCCGTCGGAAACGAGCGCGCGCACCGCGGAAGATTTCGGCGTCACCGAAGCCACCGCCACGCCGCCGCTGCCGCCGCGCACACGGCCCGGCGAATGGCTGGAATACAGCCCGCTGCTGTCACTGCTGATCGGCCTGCTCGGCCTGGGCTGGCTCGGCTACGAGTTCGCCAGCAAGCCGGCGGTGACCGCGATCGCCAATCTCAATACCTACAACTTCCTGTTTCTCACCGTCGGCCTGCTGTTGCACTGGCGTCCGCGCAGTTTTCTCAATGCGGTGGCGCGCGCGGTGCCGAGCACGGCCGGCGTGCTAATCCAGTTTCCGCTGTACGGCGGCATCGCCGCGCTGCTGACGCATGCGCCGGGCGCCGGCGGCGACACGCTCGCGCATCGTTTGTCGGGCCTGTTCGTGCATGTCGCTTCCACCGACAGCTTTACCCTGGTGATGGGCGCGTACTCGGCGATCCTGGGTTTCTTCGTGCCTTCCGGCGGCGGCAAGTGGCTGGTGGAAGCGCCGTATGTGATGCAGGCGGCCAACGACCTGCACGTGCATCTGGGCTGGGCCGTGCAGGTCTACAACGCGGCCGAGGCGCTGCCCAATCTGATCAATCCGTTCTGGATGCTGCCGCTGCTCGGCGTGCTGGGACTGAAGGCCCGCGACGTGGTCGGCTTCACCTTTATCCAGCTGGTGGTGCACGTACCGCTGGTGCTGGGCCTGCTATGGCTGCTCGGCCTGACACTTACGTACGTGCCGCCGGTGCTGCCGTAGCGGCGACGCTGGCCTTCAGCGCCGCGGCGAGGATGCGCACCGCCTCGCGCGTGCGCGGATCGCTCTGATGCTGATGCAGCACGATCCGCGTCAGCGGCATGCGCGGCAGGCCCAGCTGCTCGCCCACGTCGACGATCGACGGCGGACACACGCGCCGCGGCAAAGGCGCTACTGCCAGCCCCGCGCACGCGGCCGCTACAACTGCAGGCAAGCCGCCGCCGACGAAGACCTCCGTCCATGCCACGCCGGCATCGTCCAGCGTCTTCAGCGCCATCGCGCGCACCGCGCATGGAGCGGCCAGCGCGGCCAGGCGCAGCGGTTCGCCGGCCGGCTGCTTCCAGTCCGGCAGCGCGTACCATGCATACGGCTCGGTAAACAGCAGCTCGCCGTCGGTACGGCCGTCGGCGCCGCAGACGATCGCCGCGTCCAGTTCGCCATTATCGAACGCGGCGATCAGCGTGGCCGAGGAACCGATGCGCACCTCTATACGCAGCGATCGATCGTAAGCGCCGACCTTCGCCAGCAGATGCGGCAACTCGGTCCCCGCCGATTGATCGCTGATGCCCACGCGCAGGCTGAGCCGCGCTTCCGCCCGCCCATGCAGCGCCCGCTCGTGCGCCTCCAGCAGCTCGCGCGCCGCATCGAGAAACGCCGCGCCTTCCTGCGACAGCCGCACGCGCCGCGGCGTGCGCTCCAGCAGGCGCCGGCCCAGCCGTTCCTCCAGCCGCTTCAGCTTGAGGCTGACCGCCGACTGCGTGGTGTCCAGCGCCTCGGCCGCGCGGGTGAAGCTGCTCAGATCGGCCACCAGCACGAAGGCCTGCACCGCATCGAGATCCAGCGGGCGGATCAGCGAGCCATTTTCGATCGTCATGATTGAAATATCCGTCGATCAGTTTTTCTTATCTTAGACCCGCACTAACATCCTCACCATCCCCAAAAACCCGTGTTCCCATCCAAGGAGCCCGACATGAATCCGAACGACGCGGGCGATCCGCGGCGTTGGCTGGCCTTACCCGTGCTGCTGACCGGCGCCTTCCTGCCGCCCCTGGATTTCTTCATCGTCAACGTGGCGCTGCCCTCGATCCGCGGCGCGCTGCACGCCAGCGCCGCGCAGACCCAGTTCGTGATTTCCGCCTATGCCGCGATCTACGCGGTCTGCCTGATCACCGGCGGCCGCCTGGGCGACCTGTTCGGCCGGCGCCGCCTGTTCCTGCTCGGCATCGCCGGCTTCGTGCTGGCTTCGCTGCTGTGCGGCCTGGCCTGGTCGGCGGATGCGCTGCTGGCCGGCCGCCTGCTGCAGGGACTCGCCGCGGCCGCGCTCGCGCCGCAGGTGCTGGCTTCGATCCGCGTGATGTTTCCCACCGCCGAACAGCCGCGCGCGCTGGCGCTGTATGCCGCGACCTTCGGCCTCGCCGCGACGCTGGGCCAGCTGCTCGGCGGCGTGCTGATCGCGGCCGGCTGGTGGGGCATGAGCTGGCAGTGGATCTTCCTGGTCAATCTGCCGGTCGGCATCGCCGCCTTCGCGGGTGGGCTGCTGTTGCTGCGCGAATCGCGCGAGGCGCATGCGCGGAAGCTCGATCTCGGCGGCATGGCGCTGCTGTCGGTCGCGCTCGCGGCGCTGGTCTATCCGCTGGTCGAAGGCCGCGAACAGGGCTGGCCGCTATGGACCTGGGCGATGCTCGCCGGTTCGCTGGCGCTGTTCGCGCTGTTCCTGCGCTTCGAGGCGAAGCTCGCCGGACGCGGCGGCGCGCCGCTGGTCGATGTGAGCCTGCTGCGCCATGGCGAATTCATGCTCGGCATCGTGGTGACGCTGGGCTTCTATCTGACCTCGGCTTTCATGTTCACCTACGCGGCTTATCTGCAAGGGCTGGGACACGACGCACTGCATACCGGCCTGGCCACCTTGCCGTTCACGCTCGGCTATCTGTTCGCTTCGGTGACCGCCGCACCGGTGATGCAACGCTTGGGCCGCGCGGCCTTGCCGCTGTCGCTGGCGGCGCAGGCGATCGGCTTCGCCTTGATCGTCGGCGGCATCAGGACGCCCTGGGCCATGGAAGCCGGACTGATCGTCTCCGGCATCGGTTTCGGCTTCGCCTTCCCGTCGCTGATGCGCGCGGTGCTCGGCAGCGTCGATGCGCGCCATGCCGGCCTCGCCTCCGGCATGGTGATCACCGCGCTGCAGATCAGCGCGGCGCTCGGCGTGGCGGTGATCGGCGGCGTGTTCTACAGCGTGCTCGGCACGGCGCGCGATCCCTCGGCGTATGCGCATGCGTTCGCCACCGGGCTCGGCTGCAATGTCGTCGCGCTGGCGGTCATCGCGCTGCTGTCCGGCCTGCTCGGCCGCCACGGCGTGGCGAATGCAAGCGTGCAGGTCGCGCCGGAAGCATAAAAAAAGGGCCGCGGATGCGGCCCTTTCTTCGATCGCCTCGCGCCGCTCAAAGCTCGCGCAAGGCCGTCGTCACCGGCAGCCGCGCCGCGCGCACCGCCGGGAACAGGCCGCCGACGAAGCCGATGGCGAGCGCCCATTTCACACCGGTCCACAGCAGCGCCGGCGATACGTGGAACTCGAAGGTGAGCTGCCCCACCGAGCCCTGCGCCAGGGTCGACGCCGTATAGCCGTTGAAGATCAGCCAGGCCAGCGCGCCGCCGATCAGGCCGCCGAGCAAGGCCAGCAGCATGGTCTCCAGCATGATCGCCACCACCACCGGCAGGCCGCGGAAACCGATGGCGCGCAGCGTGGCGATTTCGCGGGCGCGCGAGGCGACCGCGGCAAACATGGTGTTGAGCGCGCCGAAGATCGCGCCGATCGCCATGATCAGGCCCACCGTGATGCCGATCGCGCGGATCACCTTGCTGGTGCCCTCGGACTGCTTGCTGAAGTAGTCCAGCGTGGTGCTGGTATCGACCTTCAGGCGCGGATCGGCAGCCAAAGTGGATTCGAAGGCCTTGAAGCCGTTCGGATCGGCCAGCTTCACCATCACCGCGGCGCGGCTGCTGCCACGGCGATAGGTATCGGACACCACCGAGGCATCGCCCCACACTTCCGATTCCATCGCATCGTCGCTGGCGAACACGCCGACCACGGTCCACTGCTGGCTGCCCAGCTTGATCTCGCGGCCCGGCTCCAGGCCGGCGAACTGGCGCTGCGCACCCTTGCCCACCACCAGCTCGCGCATGCCGGGGTTGAACTTGCGGCCGGCGATGATCTTCAGGTTCGGACGCAGTTCCCAGGCCTGCTCGCCCACGCCGCGCAACTGCACGCTGCCTTCGTCGTCAGGGCCCTTGCCGCCCTTCACCGGCAGATTGGCCGCGACCACGATTTCCGCCGAAGCGATCGGCTCGCCCTTGGCATTGCGCGCGATGCCCGCGGTCTGCGGAATCACCACGATGCTGTCGCGGTCGAGCACCGACATCACTTCGCTGGCCGAACCGCCGCGCATCACGATGGCGGTATCGGCGCTGCCGGTCTTGCGCAGCGTCTCGGCATAACCCTCGCCCATCGCCAGCAGCGCGACCAGCACGCCGACCACGCCGGCAATACCGATCACCACCACCGCGGAGGAACCGAGCCGCTCCTTCAGCGTGCTGATGCCCACGCCGGTCACCGAAGCGGCCTGCTTGCCGCGGCGGGTAAAGGCCATCCACAGCGCGAACAGCAGCACCAGCACGCCGACGACGGGCAACGGCAGGTTGATCCACACCGCCAGGCAGACGATCACCAGCACGAACAGGCCGAAGCCGAACAGGAAATTCTTGGATTTGGACATGGCGTCTGCTCCTCAGCGTCCTGCCAGTGCATCGACAATATTCAGGCGCATCGCACGCACCGCCGGCAGCGCACCCACCAGCAATCCGATCAGCACCATGATCCCCAGGCCGAGCATCCAGCTGCCGGCGGTCACGCCGGGCAGGTTGAACATGCCGCCGCTGCCCTTGGCCACGATGGGAATCAGCAGCGAGGCGAGGCCCAGCCCGATCACGCCGCCGAGCAGCACCAGCAGCACCGATTCGGCCAGCACCATCATCAGCACCGAAGGGCTGGTGAAGCCGATGGTCTTGAGCACGGCCAGTTCGGACGTGCGTTCGCGCACCGCCTGCATCATGGTGTTGCCCGACAGCAGCAGCAGGGTGAAGAACACGGCGCCCATGATCGAGCCCACGATCAGGCCGATATCGGCCAGCTGCTTCATCCACGAAGCGGTCGCGGCCTGCTCGGTCTGGGTGCGCGTCTCGTGGTCGGAGTTGGCGGAGATCGCATCGATCGCCTTGGCCACGCGGTCGGCCTGGTTCACGTCGCTCACGCGCGTGACGTACCAGCCCACCATGCCGCGGTTGTACGAGGTGCCCTCGTCGAAATACTTCCAGTGCATCAGCACGATCTGGTCGTACCAGCCCGCGCTGGCTTCCTTGGCCTTGAGCGTGCCGACGATGTCGAAGCTCCAGTTCTTGCTGCCGTCATGCAGCGGGAAGATGGTCGACTGCAGCGGAATCTTGTCGCCGACCTTCCAGCCGAAGCGCTGCGCCAGCTTCTCGCCCACCAGGATGCCGGTGCGCGTGTTCTCGAACGCCTTGCGCGCCCCGGGGCTGGCTTCGACTTCCGGATACTGGTCCAGATAGTTGTCGCTCACCGCGAAGCTGAAGACCTGGTTGTGCGGGTCCTGGTAGGCGCCGCCGAACCAGTTGGCATACGCCACCGACTTCACCCCGGGCACCTGCGTGATCTGGCTGCTGAGGCCGGACGGCAGGGTCTGGATAAAGGACAGGCGCGAGCCGGTCTGCAGCCGCTGCGCGCCGTTCGCGCTCTGGCCGGCCTGGTCGAACGAGGTGCGCACCGCGTCGAGCATGCCGAACAGCAGGAACGCGGTGATGATCGAGACCAGGGTGAGGATGGTGCGGGTCTTGCGCCGGAACAGCGCCGCCCAGATCAGATGGAGATATTTCATCGTGGTATCCCTCAGGCCAGCGCCTGCTCGACCAGGGTGCCCTTGTCGAGGTGCAGCGTGTGGTTGGCGTAGTCAGCCGCCTTGGGATCGTGAGTCACCATCACGATGGTCTTGCCATGCTCGCGGTTGAGCGTGCGCAGCAGGCCCAGCACTTCCTCGGCCGACTGGCGGTCCAGGTCGCCGGTGGGCTCGTCGCAGACCAGCAGGGTCGGGTCGGACACGATCGCGCGCGCGATCGCCACGCGCTGCTGCTGGCCGCCGGACAGCTCGCTGGGCTTGTGCGAGGAACGCTCTTCCAGCCCCACCAGCTTCAGCGCGATGGCAGCGTTCTTGCGCCGCTGCGCGGCCGAGAGCTTGGTCAGCAGCAGCGGCAGTTCGACATTGCGCTGCGCGGTCAGCATCGGCATCAGGTTGTAGAACTGGAACACGAAGCCGACATTGGCCGCGCGCCACTTGGCCAGCGCGCCGGCGCCGAGCTGGTCGATGCGCTGGCCGCCGACGCCGATGCTGCCGCCGGTCGGCGAATCCAGGCCGCCGATCAGGTTGAGCAAGGTGGTCTTGCCCGAGCCCGAAGGACCCATCAGCGCGAGGAAGTCGCCCTCGGCGATATCGAGGTTGATGTGATGCAGCACTTCCACTTTCTGCTTGCCGCGCTCATAGACCTTGGAAAGATCGCGGACTTCGATCAGCGTGCCCATGCTCATGCCTGTTCTCCGGAAACTGCGTTGACTTTCGAGGTGGTCGTGGCGCGGCCAGGCCGCATTCAAGGATTCGCTGCGCTCTTCACGCGCATGCCGTCTTTCAGTTCCGCCGGCGGCGACAGCACTACCGTGTCGCCGGCCTGCACGCCCGCTGGCAGCAGGCGCATCTCGCCATAGGCCTGCGGCGCGGGCTGCACGGTGTGCTCGTGCGCGGTATCGCCGCTGACCACGAACACCGTGTCGTGGCCATCGCGCTGCGCGATCGCGCCGGCCGGCACCAGCACGCCCTTGGGCGGCTCGGCGGCCTGCTTCGGCGCGGCCTGATTCAATGCAGCACGTTCGAGGAAGGACACGCGTACGCCCATGTCCGGCACGATGCGCGGGTCCTTCTGGTCCAGCGCCACGCGCACCTTCACCGTGGCCTTGCCGCGGTCGGCGGCGGGCACGATGGCGATCACATGGGCGGGGATCTTCCAATCCGGATAGGCGTCGAGCACGGCTTCGGCCGGCATCGCCGACTGCACGCGGCCGATATAGGCCTCGTTGACGTCGACGTCGATCTCCAGCGAATCCATATCGACAATCGTGCCCACGCCGGTGCGGGTGAAGCCGCCGCCGGCGGACAGCGGCGAAATGATCTCGCCGACCTGGGCAGCCTTGACCGTGATCACGCCGGTGAACGGCGCGCGCACCACGGTGTAGTCGAAATTCACCTTCGCCTGCGTGGCCTGCGCTTCGGCCGCGACGGCCAGCTTGCGCTGCGAATTGAGCTGGGCCGCGGTGGTGTTGACCAGGGTGCGCGCCTGCTCGTCCTGCTGCTTGGGCACCAGGCCGGTGGCGGCCAGCGTGTGGGCGCGCACCGCATCGCGCTGGTTCTGCTCGAGCTGGGTCTGCAGCTGCAGCACCTGCGCCTCGGTGGCGCGCGCATTGGCCTGGGCGGCGTCGAGCGCGGCGCGGTAAGCGTTGTCGTCCAGGCGCGCCAGCACCTGATCCTTCTGCACGCGGTCGCCTTCTTCGATCAGCACCTCGGTCAGCGTGCCGGTGATCTGCGCCGACACCGTGGCCTGGCGGCGCGCGGTGATATAGCCGGTGGCCTGCAGCACCGCGCCGGGACCGGCCGCCGCGCTGGGCGCGACCGCCGCAGCGGTTTTCACTTCCAGCGTCGGACGGCCCCACAGCATCCAGCCGCCCGCGCCCGCCGCCAGCAGGACGATGACTACGCCGCCCACGATCCATGGCCAGCGCCCGGGACCCTGGCCGTGGTCCTCGCGATCATGGCGCTCGATGCGCAATTCCTTCAGCAATTCCGCGTTCTTCACACCTGCTCCCCAAAAGCCGGTTTCCCCGGCTACCGATGGCCGGCACGATGAGGCAAGGCCGCAAATCTTTGCAGAACCCCTCATCAGCCGATGGCAATGACAGCTGTCATCCGGGGCCAAAGAACCCGTGCGTCCGCTGTCTCCCTTACGTCGAACGGCGCGGCCCGAAATCGACAGGGGTATAGCGCCAGCCGCGCGCCGGCGATAGCTGACATGGCACGTATCCCTGCCGGGCCGGCCCGCCCAGCTGTTACGCTTCGGCCTATGGCCTACGTGATCCCCGCCCCGCTCCAGCCCAGCCTGCCGGTCTACGGCAGCGACCTGCGATTCCCCGTGCGCCGCGTGTTCTGCATCGGCCGCAACTACGCCGAGCACGCCCGCGAGATGGGCGCGACGGTGGAAAAGGACACTCCGCTGTTCTTCTGCAAGCCGGCCGACGCCATCGTCGCCGACGGCGCCGACGTGCCCTATCCGCAGGCCACCAGCGATCTGCACCACGAAGTGGAGATGGTGGTGGCGCTGGGCGCAGGCGGAAAAGAGCTTCCGCCCGAGCACGCCGCCGCCTTGATCTGGGGCTATGGCGTCGGCCTGGACCTGACCCGCCGCGATCTGCAGGCGCTGGCCAAGGCCAAGAGCCATCCCTGGGACGTGGCCAAGGGCTTCGATCATTCCGCGCCGGTGTCGGCGCTGCGTCCGGCGGCCGCGGCGCGGATTTCCGCGGCGACGCGCCTGAGCCTCGCGGTCAACGGCACGCAGCGACAGCACACCACGCTGGGCGACATGGTCCACGACGTGCCCGGCATCATCGCCATTCTTTCCCGCTTGTTCGAACTGAAGGCGGGCGACCTGATCTTCACCGGCACGCCGGCCGGCGTCGCTGCGCTACAGCGTGGCGACAGCTTCCACGCTGAGCTCGAAGGCGTCGCCACGCTGGACGGACGCATCGCGTAAACGGCTTCACCACGTCAGCGGCGGCAAGCTGCCAGCGCGCGGATCGCGCTGCGCTCGCCGCCATTCCGGGGGGCAACAACATCCACAGAGAGGGAGAGCAGCAATGGGCATGATGAAAGAGTTCAAGGATTTCGCCATGCGCGGCAACGTCGTCGACCTGGCGGTCGGCGTGGTGATCGGCGGCGCGTTCGGCAAGATCGTCACCTCGCTGGTCGACCAGATCATCATGCCGCCGATCGGCGTGCTCACCGGCGGCGTCGATTTCTCCGCCATGAAATGGGTGCTCAAGCCCGGCGACGACAGCGATCCGAAGCACAAGATCGCCGAGGTCGCGATCCAGTACGGCTCCTTCATCAACGTGCTGATCCAGTTCGTGATCATCGCGTTCGCCATCTTCCTGGTAGTCAAGGCGATCAACCGCCTGACCCGCCGCGAAGAGGCCGCGCCGGCGCCGCCGCCGCCGACCGAAACGCTGCTGACCGAGATCCGCGACCTGCTGAAGAAGCAGCAGTCGTAAATAGTTTCCCCAGGGAACCGCACGCGCGGTTCCCTTTTTTGGGGCCGCAATCAGGGCCTAAGCGGGCAGACCGCGCTATCCGCGGCGAAAACGCACGGATTGCGCACCGCACTCGTGACTTCTGGCCTAAGCGGCTGCACGGACCGGCGCGATAATCGGGGTTTACACCGAGGAGTCCCCGATGCGCCGCCTGCCTCTTACCCTGCTCGCCGCCAGTCTCGCTCTTGCGACCGGCGCCGCCAGCGCCGCCGACAAGGCCACCACCATCCCGCAGTCCGCCGTAAAGACGGCCGAACAGCTGCGCGACAAGGCCATGGGCGACGACACCGGCTACAAGATCGTCGAATCGCTGACCACCGAGATCGGCCCGCGCATCGCCGGCGGCCCGAACGACCAGCGCGGCCGCGAATGGGCCATCGCCAAGTTCAAGGAACTGGGCTACGACAAGGTCTACACCGAGACCGTCACCTATCCGCTGTGGGAACGCCGCAGCGAGCACGCCGCCATCGTCGGCCCGTTCCCGCAGCCGCTGACGGTGATCGCGCTGGGCTATTCCGCCGGCACGCCCAAGGGCGGCCTCACCGCCGAAGTGGTGAAGTTCGACAGCCTCGACGCGCTGAAGAAAGCCGACCCGGCCAGCGTCAAGGGCAAGATCGTCTTCGTCGACGCCAAGATGCAGCGCCACAAGGACGGCCACGACTACGGCATCGGCTCGGCCGTGCGCACCGGCGGCCCGGTGATCGCCTCGAAGATGGGCGCCGCCGCCTTCCTGCTGCGCTCGGCCGGCACCGATGAGCACAGCCGCACGCCGCACACCGGCGTCACCGGCTTCCGCGATCCGAAGGAAGCCATCCCCGCCGCCGCGCTGTCGCTGCCGGATGCCGACCAGCTCGACCGCGTGCTCGGCTACGGCAAGCCGGTCAGCATCAAGCTCGATCTGGATTGCGGCATCACCGGCACCTACACCGGCGCCAACGTGATCGGCGAGATCACCGGCAAGAAGTACCCCGACCAGATCGTGCCGATCGGCGGCCATCTGGATTCCTGGGATCCGGGCACCGGCGCGATCGACGACGGCGCCGGCGTGGCGATCGCCATGGCCGCGGGCAAGATGATCCTGAGCCTGCCGCAGCGTCCGGACCGCACCATCCGCGTGATCGCCTTCG
>Ga0207640_10000114_pt1 | contig 60718 bp, 59 predicted proteins | sample KBSCornC42_FD_184300 | JGI IMG/M metagenome (GOLD analysis project Ga0207640, IMG submission 184300) | Corn rhizosphere microbial communities from Kellogg Biological Station, Michigan, USA - KBS Corn C4-2 (SPAdes) (version 2) | ecosystem: Host-associated > Plants > Roots > Rhizosphere > Soil ... | reverse complement strand
CCATCACCAGTCCGCCGCGGGGTGGAGCAGCCAGGTAGCTCGTCGGGCTCATAACCCGAAGGTCGCGGGTTCGAATCCCGCCCCCGCTATAGGAAAAGGCCCCGGAAACGGGGCCTTTTTTGTGGCCGAGATCTGACTGCGATCCGGCGGCGGGTACTAAGTGGGTACTAAGTTCGACGCTCAAGGTGCATCGACTAGCTCGGGCCTGGTGGAAACTCGGTCTCCTGAACCGGAACTCGCCGGGGGGTTGGGGGGTGCGCAGCGACCACGATGCTTCTCTCGCGATTCGCCCCGGCAAGCTGACCAAGGCTGGCTCACTACTCAGGGGTGGCCGTTCGCCTGTCAGACTCACGCGCGGTGAGTGACAGGGAGGCGCCGAGGATCATCGATACGCGTTGGCTCCTAGGGCCGTCTGCCGGCGAGGGGGGAATGTCGGAGGTCTACCGCGCCACTGACATCGAGCACGAGTACGGGCCGCTGGCCCTGAAGCTCCTGCCGACCCCCCGTCGGGAAGATCGGTGGGCGGTCAAGGCCTTCGAGCTCGAGGTGCAAGCGCGCCTCGCCCCGCTCGATCACCCGCACATCGTCCCGTTGCTCGAGCACGGCCGCGACCCCGATACCGGCGAGCGTTACCTGGTCTTCCCCTGGGCCGGCGATCCGCTCACCGATCTGCTGCGCGAGCGCGGTGCGATCGGATGGGAGGACTGGTGGTCCACCCTCGGTCGTCCCATTCTCGACGCGCTGGCCCACGCACATCGGCAAGGGGTCGCCCATCGCGACCTGAAGCCGGAGAACGTCCTCGTCGAGGACGGCGTCCCGAAGCTCGCGGACTTCGGCATCGCGAAGTTGCTCGGCCAGCTCCGCGCCGGCCTCACCCAGGCCGGTCATGGGTCCAAGCCGTTCGCGCCCGATGAGCCGGACCGCGGCATTCATACCCCGAGCCGCGACGTGCACGCCTGGGCCGCAGTCAGCGTCTTCGCCCTCAGCGGGATCGATCATCGCCCCGCGGCCCTCCTCGATGACCCCTTCCCGTTGCTCGACCAGGCCAAATCCGGCGCGCGCCAGAAGGTGCCGGAGCCGGTCGCGGCACTCCTCGATCGATCTTTGGCGGAGCCGACCCGACGTCCGGTCGATGCCACGGTGCTTCTCTCCGAGCTCGACGACCTGCTAGCCACGCGTCCCAACCAGACCGCTCCGACCCTCGGAACCGTCCATGTATCGATCCGACCCGAGGTGGAGCAGAAGCTGGAGGGTCGATTGGATCTCTTCTCGGCCGAGTTCCGCGACCTCATCGTCCGCAACCTCGGCACCGATGTGATCGTTCTTCCCCACGGCGATGCGGATGACAGCTATCGGCTACTCGGTGAGGACCTCTCGATCCACGTCACGCTCGGCCGCGACGGCGAGGACCTCCAGATACGAGGCGCGGTCAGGCCTCCCGGCTTCGTGATGGAGCGTGATCGCGAGCGGGGTTGGCCGGCGCCGCTGCGCTTCACCCTCGACGCCATCGACGAGCGACAGCGGGCCGCAGATGGGGTCTCTGCTCTCGTCGAGGGCCTCGCCGGTCATCTCGATGAACGCAAGTCGCGCGAGCGCGAGTATCTGCGCCTACGCCCGCTCACCAAGTGGCGCGGGGTGCTCGGCGCTCTTCGCGATCTGCAGGACGACCTGGCAGACCCGGTCCCCTATGACGACGTCCGACGGGCCCGCAGCGGATCGCTTCTTTTCAGTCTCACTCGCAAGGTGCCGGCGTCGGAGCTTGTGGGCGAGCAGCGCATCGCGCGGTGCCTTCGCGGCCGGCCCGTCAGCGGCGAGGTCGTGCACGTCGAGGGCTTCGAGGCGGTGCTTCGCCCCGACCCCGGCTCGCCTCGGAACCCGCTGCCCTCCGGCGAGCTCTCGATCGACACCGGGGCCGCCCGCTCCGCCTTGCGGCGCCAGGACATCGCGCTCGACGACGTCCTCTACGGACGCGCCCAGCGCCGCGGTCTCGCCGAGCTCCTTGCCCAGCCACAGGGCGCCCGTGAGGCGAGGCCCGTCCGTGACCCGGTCCCGAGGAAAGACCTCGATGACGACAAGCGCGAGGCGCTCCGCCGGGCGATGGGCGAGCCGGACCTGCTCCTGGTCGAGGGACCTCCCGGTACCGGCAAGACCCGCCTTATCGCAGAGCTCGTCTACCAGCAACTCCACGCCGACCCCGACAGCCGGATCCTGCTCGCCTCGCAGACCCATTCCGCCATCGACAACGCCCTCCTGCGAATCCGCTCGATCGACTCGACCATCGAGATGCTGCGGGTCGCCCGCCCAGACGAGGAGCGCGTCGATGATCAGGTGAGCGAACTCCGGCTCGATGCCCAGCTTGAGAAGTGGAAAGGCGAGGTCGAACAGAGCGGCTGGGCCTGGCTCAGGAAATGGGCCCGGGCCGAGGGCCTTGACCCGGATGCGATCGTCACCGCGACCGATCTCGAGGCGCTCGCGGCGAGCCGCGAGCGGGCGCAACTGATCGAGAGCCAGATCGCACTTCTTCGGGCGCAGGCCGACAAGGTCGACTCGGGTGCCGAGGCGGACGCTCTCGCCGCGACGCTCGGCGACAGTCGAAAAGAGCTGCGCGGAATCGAAACCGAGGGCCGTGACCAGCTCGCCGGAATGGCCGGCGCCGGCCACCTGACAGAGAAAGTCCGCTTCAAAGACCTCGATCCCTCTGAGTTGCGCAGCAAGGCGACCACTCTCGCACCCGGCGGCGAGTCGGAGGAGCGATGCCGGTCGCTGATCGAACTGCTTCGTGGCTGGCACCAGCGTTTCGGAATCGCCCCCGAGTTCGATGCCGCCGCGCTCTCCCGCGCCCAACTGGTCGGGGCCACCTGCGTCGGCCTGGGCCGGGTGGCAAACCTCCGCGAGGTGCGCTTCGACCTTTGCATCATCGACGAGGCCTCGCGTGCCACCGCCCCCGAGCTCCTGATCCCGATGGCGCGAGCGCAACGCTTCGTCCTGGTCGGCGATCAGCGGCAGTTGCCGCCTCACCTCGACCGCGAGTTGCTGCGAGAAGAGATCCTCGGCCCGAGAGGAACGAGCGTCGAGGAGATCTCAGAGCCGTTCTTCTCCCACCTGGCCAAGCAACTGCCGGCGGCGAGCGTCGTCACCTTGCGCACGCAGCACCGGATGCACCCCGCGATCGGGCGGCTGATCAGCGACGTCTTCTACTGCGGCGAACTTGTCTCCTCTCGTCCTGACGACCCGCTTTCGCCGGAGCTGGCCGCGATTGCCCCGAAGCCGGTCACCTGGCTCAGCACCGCCCGGCTCGACAACCGCTTCGAGGAACGCCGGGGAGAGAGCATCGCCAATCCCTGCGAGATCTCGATCATCGAACCACTACTCGTGAAGCTCGCCGCGGCTGCCCGCGCCCGCGGGCATCCGGTCGAGGTCGCCATCCTCAGTGGCTACCGGGCCCAGTGTCGGTTGCTCGAATCCCGCCTCCTCGCCGCGGACGTGGGCGAAGGGCTGACCCTGACGGTGGCGACGGTCGACGCCTTCCAGGGTCGCGAGGCGGAAGTGGTCATCTACTCGGTCACCCGCTCCAACCCGAGCGGCAAGCTCGGCTTCATCCGTGAGCGCCCGCGGATCAACGTCGCTCTCTCTCGCGCCCGCGAGCTGCTAGTCATCGTCGGCGACCACATCGCGGCGCGCCGGCTTCCGGGCGAGAACGCGGTAGCACAGGTAATCGATCATCTGGAATCCAATCCCGATGACTGCGAACTCATCGAGGAGACCTCGTGAGCGCCACCGAGACCGCCGCCCGTTTCGCCGCCGAGCGCCCCGGATCGACCCTGATCGACTTCGCCGAGGTCGGCTTGCCCTGTTGGTACGTACTCGCCCGCTGCGACGTGCTGGCGAAGAAGCCGATCTCGACGATCGACGAGGCCGTGATGAGGGCGATCTCGTTGGGAATCGCCGCGCCGGCTGACCTACAACTCCTCCTCGGGCTCGATGAGACGGTCTTCGAGGCCACGGTCGTCGGTCTGCTCTCCGAGGCCTGGGTCACCGGGTCTCCCGACGAGGCGCTGGCTTTGACCCAGGGCGGCGCCGAGGTGTTGGAGTCGGCCGTCGAGATCGTCAGCGAGGAGCGCGTGGTCCCCTTCTACTACGACGGACTGCTGCGTCGGCCGGTGGCGATCGAAGACGCGATCGATCCCCAGCGCGCCCGCCGTCAGGGGATCCGCGAGGTCCCACCCACTCCGAGCCGCCCACCGGATGTTGCCGAGCTGCGCAGCTGCCGCGGTGAGCTGGTCCGGATCCTTCGCGCCCTTCGCGACGGTCGCGACCAGGAGTCGGAGCTGCTCGCGATCCGTGGCTTCGACCGCCGTGATCGCCACTACCGCCCCGCCCTGGCGATGCTCTTCCTGTCCGGTCGGGGCAATAGTTCACCGCAACTGGCGATCGCGATAGACGGCGAGCAATCGATCGACCACGAGGCTGCCTTCTCCACCGGTGGACAGCTCGAACGTCTCGGCCTCGAGCGTGCTCTGCGTTCTCGTCGTCGAGGCGCCCTCCCGCTACGCGGTCCAAAGGAGCTGAGGGAGCAACGGGACGCCGAGGCTGAAATGGCAGCTCGCGAGCGCATCGCCCGTGCCGAGGCCGCACTCGACGGAAGTGGTCCCGACACCGCCGCCGACGACGAGCTTCGCCAAGCACGGCAGGAGCTCGGCCGGCTCTCACCGCGCCTCGTGATACCCCACGAACACCAACGGCTGCTCGAAGCCGCGATCGATTCGGCTCGATCTCGACTCCTGATCAGCGGCGGCGCCCTGACCGGTTCACATCTCGACAACCGCCTTCTGCGAAAGCTCCGTGGCGCCCTCGAGAGGAAAGTGATGGTCAGGGTCGCGGTGGGCGAGGGTCCGCCGAGTAGCCGGGCCACGTTGAAATCTTTGATCGCCCTGGCCGAGGATCAGCCGGCTTTGCAGCTCGGACCCGAGCCACCAGAAGACGGGGAATCTGTCTTGCTGAGCGACAGCCACTTCGCCGTCCTCGGCTACTACCCGTGGCTTGGACATCTGGGCGACGCCGACCGGCCCCTCGGCGACCGGCGCTCGCTGCTTACGACTGACTCCGAGCAGATCGACGCGCAGTGGGAGCGGCTGGACGGAAGGACGCCGTCACAACCCCTCCCCATTAAACGGAGGCGACGCCGTCGGCGTTCGCGCCGGTCCGACTAGACGAATCCAAGGTCGGCGATCCACGAGGTGCGTTGATCCGTACGATCAGCAGCAGCGAGCGTTTCATTGGTTCCCGATCGGGGTTAGGTCGCTGGTTCGAAACCGGCCGTGCCCACTCCCAAGATGTCGCTTGCGAGTGGCTCCCAAACAGGCGAGCACCGGTGTGGCACTAAAGGCGACGAGGATCGATAGTCATGATCCGGTAGGCGTTCTCCTCGGCCCATTTGCGCACGGCGGCGCTGGCTGGGCCGAGCCCCAGATCAGCGATCAGGTTGAGGCCCCCGTAGCGCAGCTGGGCGCCTACCGTTACTCCCGGAATGTCGTGGAGGAGGCTGGCATTGAGGTGGGGCCACTCGGTCAGGTCAAACTCCCCGATCAGCAGATAACCCTCGTACGGCTCGCCGCAGATGGCCGTTCGCACCGGGTCATAGCCGTTGCCGAGAGCAATCGGAGCTCCGTGGTAGAGATAGGTCAGCCCCAGCCCGATCTTCAACACAGCTCGGGTCGCTCGACGCCATTGCGGCCCCGACTGCTTGCGCTTCGCGATGAGAGTGACGAGAAGAGACTTCCCATCTCGCTCGTCTAGGTAGTCCCCACTGACTTCGACCTTCAAGAGCTGCTCGGGATCCGTGAAGTCGATCCTTCCGTTCCTGAGCTCGAGAACGTCCAGGGTCTTGCCCTTCCGATCGGGAACCCGGAAGAGGCCGCGAATCAATTGGACCTCGAACAGATGGACCAATGCCTCGTCGACCTCGCGGCCCAGCCGGTGGTTGCAGTCTTCGCAGACTGCTCCCTTGGGCAAAACGATGTCGGCGTGAGGTCCGAGGCCGGCCGGGATCAGGTGCTCGATGTTCGATGGGCGGCCCGAGCGGAGGCAGTACATACAGGTAGGCATCGTGATCTCGAGGAGCTAAGCCGAGAACCCGCTGCGCCTACCTGGGCCAGACAGGCTCCCCCTACCCTTTGCTGCTGGGTGGATCTGCTTTGCCGGGATAGGTCCGCTCTTCCTGAATGCGCCCGTTCTCTTTATGGATTTTGACTGAGACGGGCTCGCGAGCGGCCTTCGCCTTGCCGGCGGTCAACTTGACCGCATCGTCCTTTCGAGGAGCGCGGGTGCCGGGTACGGCTCTCCCGTTGCTCTCGCCTCTCCACTCGTCGCCCTTCTTGACAACGTCGATTCTTTTCGTGCCGGTCTCCTTGTAGATCGTGTTGAGCTACTGAGCGAAGTTCGATTATTGACTTCCTCTCGGATCCGTCCCCACCGCCCCCGCCACTGTGCCCTAGCGCACTTTCTCCTGGGTTGACGGAGGCCGCTCCGAGCCTGGCAGGGGCAGCAAGACGCTCCACCGCGTAACGCGGTTCTCCCACGTTCAGTTGTCGCGCCTTCCTGTCCCCTGCCTGACGGCTCCGCGACCCCCGTCAACGAGTCAGGAGGACATCGAGCATGTCGAGAAGTCGCGGGTCCACCGACTCGCGCAGCTGCTCACTTCCCCCGGGCGCGTCGGCGAGCACCCAGGGGCCCATGGCGGAGAACATCCTGCGGGCGGTCTCGATGGTCCACGTAGGCCAGGTGAGTGCCGCGTCGAGGAAATCCGCGCCGAAGAGGTGGGCGCCCAGCGGCACTCGGACCATCTCGGCCAAGCCGCCGTTGCTGCGGCGCAGCTCGTCGGTCATGTAGACGACGCGGTACTCGCGATCCAGGACGTAGGCCCATAGGCCCGCTTGATTCAGGGCCTTCGCCGTCTCGGCCAGAACGGGATTCTCGGGCAGCGGACACGTCTCTGTGTTGCCGAGGGACACCTCTCCACCATATGCGCAGAAGAGACCAGTCCCTTCGTCATGCCCTTGCGGCGCCGAGGAGGGGGTCGACCTGGTTGAGCGTTTCGGTCAGGCCCTGCTCGAATCCCATCTCGATCGTCTGTTCCATCGACTGGCGGTCGGCGAAGTGGGTTTGGACCGACATCGTCGCGGTGCCGTCGGTCTCGGCGATCGTCACCGTCATCGCCGCCGGGCCTCCATCCGCCGGGTTGCCCTCGGCGTCGACGTCGTCGTCGGAGATGCGCAGACGGTGGGGCGGCTCGACCTCCTCGATCCGCCACGAGCCGTGGTGCTTCTCGCCGTCCGGGCCGGTCATGAAGTAGGTGGTGCGCGCGCCGACCGTGAGCTCGTGCTCGACGAAGGTCGACGAATGCGACGGCGGGCTCCACCAGCGCTCCAGCTGGCGCGGATCCGACCACAGCTCCCAGAGTCGCTCGGCATCGGCGTCGAACTCCGCCGTGATCGTCAAGGTCAGGGCATCGATGTTCTTGTCTACGTCGGTGACGGGCATCAGCTGTCTCCTTTGTCGGTTTCGAGGATCTGCTCCATCCGCTCGATCCGGCCCCGCCAGTCCGCCTCGAGGCGATCGAGTGCGGCGCGGGCGCGCGCGAGGGCATCGGTCCGGGTGTGGACGATCGACTCACGACCGACCCGGTGCTTGCTCACCAGTTCGGCTCGCTCCAGCACGGCGACGTGCTTCTGCATCGCCGTCACGCTGATCGGGTGTTCTCGGGCCAGGGCCGAGACCGAGAGCCGGCCCTCCTGGGCGCGGCGGAGGATGTCGCGACGGATCGGGTCGGCCAGCGCCTTGAACAGCAGGTCGGTGGCCTCTTCGTCGTCGTGGATCCGGTTCTTATCTACAACCATTTGGTTGCAGGTTAGCACGCGTGGGTCCGGCCGCTACGCTCGGACCGTGACCGCGAAGGAGATACTGCTGCGCGAGATCCTCGACCTCGATGAGGCCGAGGCTGCGCGTGCGCGCATTGTCGTTTCCATCGGCCCTGCCGAGGAGCCGGAGATGGCGCCGCTGCCGGCGGGGTGGGGGGAGACGCTGACCGGCGAGCCGATGCCCAACGTCGCCGCCGCGGTTCGGCGCTCCCGCGAATCACACTGAGCGTGCCGGTCGTAAATGGCCCTTACCGAGCCAGATAGCCGCCGTCGACGGGAAGGATCACGCCGGTTATGAAGGATGCGGCGTCGGAGGCCAGGAAGCAGATCGCCTCTGCCACCTCGCTGGGCTCGCCCAGCCTTTCCATCGGGTGGGCGGCTCGCATGGGCTCGACGTAATCGTCGGGCAGGGTTGCGACGGCCTCGGTGCGGATCGTTCCCGGGGCGACGGCGTTGACGCGGATCTTGCGGGGCGCAAGTTCGACCGCCAGGTGCTTGGTCAGGCCGGAGGCGACGAACTTGGCGGGGCCGTAGGCGGCTTGGTTGGACTGGCCGGCGAGGCCGGAGATCGAGGAGAGGCAGACGATCGAGCCGCCCTCGGGACCCATCGCTTCGATCGCGAACTTGCAGGTGAGGAACATTCCGCGGCCGTCGATCGCCATCACCTCGTCCCATTCCTCGGTGCTGGCCTGCTCGATTCCGCTGAGCGGGATGATCCCGGCGTTGGCGACAAGCGAGTCGAGGACGCCGAAGCTCTCGATTGCGGTGGCGACGATCCTGCGCGCGTCCTCCTCGGCGGAGACGTCGCCGAGCACGGTCACGACCTCGACTCCATCGCCCAGGCTCGCGGCGGTCTGCTGGAGGCCTGGCTCGTCGATGTCGTTGAGAACCAGTCGCGCTCCCTCGCGGGCGAAGAGCTCGGCGGTCGCTCGGCCGATCCCCTTGGCCGCGCCGGTGATGATCACCGACTTCCCATTGACTCGTCCTGGCGTCATCCGCTGCTCACGTTATTAGCTCGTATTACGCGAAGGCCGTTGGTAGTTGAAATCTGATAATCTGATTTTCTATGAAGCAGCTGAGTGCGACTGATGCGTCTCGCCGGTTCTCTGAGGTTTTGGACGATGTGGAGCGTGGCGGGGAGTCCTACGTGGTTGTTCGCCACGGTCGCGCTGTGGCGACCATCGGTCCCGCGAGCGGAGGAACGGGGAAGGCCCTCAAGGAGGCACTTCGCGCGAACCGGCCCGACGATGCTTGGGCGGGTGAGTTGCGCGAGCTGCGTGAGGGCATGGAGCCGGTGACGGACCCCTGGCGCGACTGATCCTTGACACGACGGTCTTGGTCGACGCCGAGCGCGGCGGCGACTCACTAGACGGAGTCATCGACGACGGTGATGACGTCGCTGTCGCGGCGATCACCGTGGCGGAGTTGCGGGTCGGTGTCCAGATGGCGAAAGGGCGTAGGCGGGAGAAGCGCGAGCGCTTCGTCGCGGCCGTTCTCGATGCCGTCTCGATCGAGCCCTACGACCTCGACGTGGCCGAAACGCATGCCGATCTGCTGGCGTACGTTCGGCGGACAGTAACGCCACGCGGTGCCCACGACCTCATCATCGCCGCGACGGCACGAGCCCAGGAGCGGCAGGTCGTGAGCTCCGACCAGAGCGGATTTGCAGGGCTTCCCGGGGTCTCACTCGCAAGCGACCTTGGTTAGTCCTACCTGGCGCTAGTCACTCCACCAGTCGCGCTGGCCCTCGACGTCATCGCGCGGATTCTCGCCGAGGTTGGGGGCGCCGATGACGAGGATCTCCAGGCCCTCGGGGCCGGCCTCGTAGCCTCGCCAGGTGCCGGGTGGGACGCGCACTGCGTCCCATTCTTTGAGCTCGACGATCTCGTCGTCGAGCTTCATCCGGCCGCTTCCGCGCAGGACCACGTACACCTCCTCTTGCTTTTCGTGCGTGTGGCCGTAGGGAAAGCGATAGTTGGGCGGGATGCGCTGGTAGCTGAGGCCGGATTGCTCGAGCTCGAGCGCCTTGGTCGCCAGGCGGAACTCCAGGTCCGGGGCGCCGTCGAAATTGGACCCGACATCCTCCAGGTCCTGCTTGAGGTTCCTGAGCGTGAACGGCACGGGGCAATCCTATGGTGGTAAGAAGCGAGCATGGAATCCAAGGGGATCGACCCGGGCGACTTCCGCGAGGCGCAGCACAGGAACTGGGACTCCGCCGCGGTGGGATGGATGGAGTGGAGCGAGTTCAACGACAGCGCCGACCGGCACATCAGCGAGCGGCTGGTGGAGCTCGCCGGCGTGCGGCCGGGAAGCCGGGTCCTGGACGTCGCCGCCGGCTATGGCGAGCCGGCGCTCACCGCCGCGCGCAGGGCCGGGCCGGAAGGCCGCGTCGTGGCCACCGACATCTCCGCCGAGATGCTGGCGTTCGGGCATGAACGCGCGGCGGCGGCCGGCTTGGGCAACGTCGAGTTCGTCGAGTCGGACGCCGCCGGCCTCGATTTCCCGCCCGAGAGCTTCGACGCCGCCGTCTCGCGCTGGGGAATCATCTTCGAGCCCGACGCGGAGGCCGCCGCGGGGCGCATCCGAGGCTTCCTCGAGCCGGGCGCGCGAATCGCGATCGCCTCGTGGGGCGAACCCGATCAGGTCCCCTTTCTCTCGATCCCGATGAGGACGACGATGGAGCGGCTGGGCGTGCCCCCGCCCCCGGCCGGAACGCCCGGGCCCCTCTCCCGGCCCACCCCCGCTGCAATCGGCGGGCTGCTTGAGGGAGGCGGGTTCTCAGCGGTCGCCGTGGAGCAGGCCGAGGTCACCTTCGAGTTCGACTGCCCCGAGCACTTCACCGCCTACATAAGGGCGATCTCCGCCCCGATCCGGGCAATGATCGAGCGGCACGCAGGTGAGGCCCAGGAGGAGGCTTGGGACGCGATCGCGCAGGCCGCAGCGAAGGTGGGGGGTGGCTCGAAGCCGCTGAGCCTCTCGAACGTGGTGCTGCTCGCCTCGGGAACGGCCTAGCGCCCACTCGCGCATGAGGTTCACGCGGGCGGAGTTGGAGGAGTTCCGCGGCTGCGAGGTCGACGATCTCGTCGGACCGGGACTAAGGCTGCTGTTCGTCGGCATCAATCCTGGCCTGTGGACGGCCGCTGTCGAAACCCACTTCGCGCATCCCACCAATCGCTTCTATCCGGCGTTGGCCGCGGCTGGCATCACCGACTACGAGGTTGATCGGGTCGCCGGGATGAGCGATGCCGATCGCGCCCATCTGGTGGCGCGGGGGGTCGGGATCACCAACCTTGTACGGAGGGCTACCGCGCGCGCCTCCGAGCTTTCGCCCGAGGAGCTGCGCGAGGGCGGCGAGCGGCTGCTGCGGTTCGTCGCCGATCACCGGCCCAAGGTCATCGCGATCGCCGGCATCACCGCCTACCGCGACGCGTTCGGCGAGCGTGGCGCGGCTTTGGGACGGCAGCCGGACACGCTCGACAGCTTGGCCCGCTGGGCGGGCGCGGCGCTCTGGGTGGTTCCCAACCCGAGCGGGCTCAACGCCCACGAGACCGTCGCCACGCTCGCCGCGGCCTACGCGGCGCCGGCCATCGAGGCCGGCGTGATCGTTCGTGAAAACCAGTAGGGGAATTCCGTCTAACATGGCTCCACCAGGTCGGCTCAACGCTCGGGGGGACATGTCTGAAGAGGCATCTGAGGCTGTGGACGGCCTCGACAAGGCGCTGGTGGACACGGTTGGGCACGAGGTTGGATACGCGATCTTTCGGGTCCTTACCGAGCGCCCGGCAAGCGCGACGGAACTTGCCGCCCTCTTGTCGCAACCCAGAAGTACCGTCGGCGACCAGCTGCGAAAGCTGATCGCCAGCGGTCTGGTCGAATGCACGGGCGAAGAGGCCAGGCGCGGGACGACCGAGCGCTTCTACCGGGCCGCGAGTTCGCGCTGGCTCGACGATGACGTGACCGCCAAGCTCGACCCCCGGCAAAAGCGCCGTACCGCCCTCCGCGTCGCCCGTGAGGCCGCGGTCGACATGTCCCTGGCCCTGCAGAGCGATCTGCTCGATCAGCGCGACGACTGGTGCGTCGGCTCCAGCCGGATTACCGTCGACTCCCAGGGGTGGAGGGAGCTCGCGGAAATCCACCGGCACGCCTTGGAAGAAGTGGAGCGGGTGCGTGACGAGAGCGCCGATCGCCTCGACGGGGAGGACGATGAGCCGCTTCGCGCGATCTCCTGGGTGATGCTCCTCGAGCTGCCAAATGGCTAATGCTCAAGATTTCTTTATTTTACCGAGCGCGTTGCGGATTTGACCGTACCTAACTAGGTTCGCCGCCGTGACGGGAGGAAGCGACACGTTGCTCGGGGTGGCGACCGCTGCAGCACCCCTCGGCGCGCTTATGGGTCTTCTCCACGGCATCGCGGACCCCGTACGGCTCGGCCTCGTTCGTTGCCTGGCTGAGAGGGAAGAGGCGACGGCCGCCGAGCTCAGCGGACAGTGCCAGGCGAGCGGGCCGACGATCCGCCGGCATCTGGAAGCCCTGGTGGCCAGCGGCGTTGTCGCCGAAACCGCGGGGGTGACCGACGGCGTCACCCCGGGCCGGCCGGCGGCGCGCTTCAGCCTGAGCCCGGAGGCACGAGAAAGCCTGGCCAGCCTTTTTGGGTCCTCAGCAGCTCGGTAGCGGATCCGGGAAGGACGTTCCGAAGCGGTTCTTCGCCCAGCAGTTGCCTTCGCCGCTGCCGTCCCAGGCGAGGTCCACCGCGAAGACCGGTGGCAGCGAGGGGGCAGGGTTCGAGCCGTTGCCGGTCACCGTGTTGTGGACGATCGTGTTGTTGTCCGGGTTCGGCTCGATGTCGAGGGCTTCGCAGACTTCTTCCGGCAGTTCCTGCGCCAGGCAGATGTTCGCCACCGCGATGCCGTAGGAGTCGTTGCCGGTCACGGTGTTGTGGCTGACGAGGTTTTCGTCGGCGGCCATCACCAGGATGCCGGTGCCCGGCGGGACTCCGCAGACGTCGTCGCCGGGCTCGAGGCAAGTGTTCGGGCGGTTGTTTTCCAGGATCACGTTGTGCTCGATCACGTTGTCCCGGTTCACCTTCGCGTCGAGGAACGGCAGGTCGAAGGAGAGGAACCCGCCGGTGTTGCCGTAGGAGAGGTTGTGATCGGCGCGGATGCCGATGCTGTTCTCAATCTCGAAGCCGCTGACGTTGTCGGTGGCGACGTTGTGGTCCACCCGCGAGTTGAACGACTGGCCGATGTAGTGGCCGGTGTCGTTGGCGCCGGAGGCGAAGGAGTGGTCGAGCCGGCCGTCAAAGACGTGAGAGGGGAAGATCCCGTACTCCTGGTTGTCGATCGCCGCGACTCCGGTCACGCGCCAGTCCTGGACGCAGGAGAGGAGCAGCCCGTCGTCCTCGAAGCCTTCGACGACAATGTTCTTCACCAGCGAGCCATGGACGCGCAGGCTTTCGTCTTCAAGGCAACCGGCACCGGATTCGCGCCCGACGGAGATGCCCTCCTCCTGGGTGCCGTCGGACTTCAGCACGACCGCTTTGCCGTTACCGCCCTGACCGACGATCGAGATGTCGTCCTTGGTGACGACCACCGCGCAGCTGCGTCCGGGCCGCGGCGGGCATTCGCTGCTCGCTTCCGTGTAGGTCCCCGGCGCCACCAGCACCGTGTCGCCAGGTTCGGCCTGGTCGACGGCAGCCTGGATCGAGCCCCCCGGGTGGACCTTCAGCACCCGTCCCAGCGCGTTCGCGGGAAGGGCCAGCAGGGCCACCGCCATCGCCGTCAGCAGAACCTTGATCGCGAAACGTGGGCGCACGGGAGTCTCCTTTGTCGTCAGAGTACGTCTGGGTACCGCCGCAACCAATGTAAGGCGGGCTCGGCCGCGCGTCAATCCCCGAGGTGAGGGTCGCTGACCGAGCGTCAGAACAACCCGGCCCTCTTCAGGCCGCGTTCTATCCCGGGTGCCAGGGTGCGGGCGAAGGTCGCGGTGAGGTGGCTTTTGTCCCGGTAGACCAGGGCGTTGCCGATCACTGCGCGGCAGAGGTTGTCCGGGCAGATTTCGCGGTTGATGTCGATCAGATGGCTGCCGGGCGCGGCACGTGCGGCGCGAACGTCGAATTCCTTGTCCTTTTCGTGAACTCGCGGAAAGGCACATGACGCGAGGTGCTGGAGGTCTTCAGAGACGCAGCTGGGGACGTTGCTGGCCGAGGCGGGGGTGTCCTGGATGACCACCGTCCGCAGCCCGGCGCGGTGGATTCGCGTCAAGGTCGCAAGGTAGCCGGCTTCCATCGCGGCGGCGGCCGCTTCGCCGCTCAGTTCTTCGCCGTCGCTGCCGTAGGGCACATATGCCGTGTCGCCGCTCATCACCACGAGGGTGGACCCGCCGCCCATTTCGATCCGCTGCAGCGACTCCTGCCGCCAGGTGTCGCACTGCGAGTACTCGCGGTCGGCGACCATGCTGCGAATCGGCACTTCGCCGGGCGTGCATTCGGCCTTGACCAGGGTGATCAGGCGCCAATGATGTGTTTCCACCAGCTCCTCGAGCGCAGGGAAGTACTGCATCGCATGGGAGTCCCCGAAGAGGATCAGGGTGCGCCTGCCATTGGGGTCGCCGTAGAGGCACTTGTTCGAATTGGTGCCGCTGATCCCGACCAGGCAGCCGTCGTAGTAGGCGCGGGAGCGGTCGGCCGCCGCTCGCAGCGGGTTCGGCCGGACGGCGACGGCGCGCTCCTGCGGCTGGGGCTGTTCGGGCAGCGCGGCGGCACCTTTGACATCGGAGAGCGGTGCCGTGTGGAGGGTCGGCTGGAAGCGGGCCAGGCCCACCCCGCCACAGACGCCGATCAGCATGCAGCCGAGGCCCATCGCGAGAGCTCGGTTCGGCCGACGGGCAAGGGCTCTGGACAGGCGCAGTGGGTCCTCGATCAGGTGGTGGGTCACGGCGGTGGGGACCCAGGAGGCGGCTACCACCGCGAGGGCCGCGGGGGCGGATAGCGGGCCCCAGATGACGGCAGCGAAGATCAGCGCCGGCCAGTGCCAGAGGTACCACGAGTAGGAGATCCGCCCGACATAGCGGACGGGAGGAAGCGAGAGCAGCCAGGCGGGGGCGCCCTTCGCTTGGGCGTGGACGGAGGAGCCGGCGAGGATCAGGCAGGCGGCGCCGAGGGTGGGCAAGAGCGCGGCAGTTCCCGGAAAAGGGGTGCTCGCGTTGAAGACGACGGCCGCGTAGACGATCGCCGCCAGGCCGGCCCAGCCGATCCCGGCCGCCAGAGCGCGCGGTATGCGCACGGCCCCCAGGACCGCCAGCCCGGCTCCCAGCGCCAACTCCCAGGCGCGGCCGAAGGTCGAGAAGTAGGCCGCGGCGGGTTGGTCCTCGGTGAGGTGGATGCCGAGCAGGAGCGAGCCCACCAAGGTGAGCGCGAGCGTCACCCAGATCGCCGGGCGCAGAGAGCCCCCGCGCTTTCGCCAGAACCAGGTGACCGCGAGCAGGAGGGTCGGCCAGACGAGGTAGAACTGCTCCTCGATCGCCAGCGACCAGAGGTGCAGCACCGGGCTCGGTTCGACTTCCTGGGCGAAGTAGTCGACCGACTGGGCGGCGAAGTGCCAGTTGGCCGTGTAGAGGGCCGAGCTGACGATGTCGCCGGAGACTTCGACCGCCCGCACGGGGGACAGGAGCAGCAGCGAAAGGACGCCCACCGCGGCGAGGAGCACGGCCGTCAGCGGCAGCAGGCGTTTGGCGCGGCGCGCGTAAAAGCGGCGCAGGGATATGCCGCCGGTCCGGTCGAGCTCGCCGAGCAGCAGCCGGGTGATGAGGAAGCCGGAGATGACGAAGAAGACGTCGACGCCAACGTAGCCGCCAGCGACGAAGGAGAGCCCCGCGTGGCAGAGCAAGACCGCGATGATCGCGACGGCCCGGAGGCCCTCGATGTCCGGCCGAAAGCCGCTCTTGGCGGAGATAGGACGTCCTTCAGTGTTGGGGGGCGGTGGCGACGCGGGCGAGCCAGTCGAAGGTCCGGCTCAGAAGCTCAGGCCTGATGCGCTCGGTGTGGTGCCCTCCTTGAACTACCCACAGGTACACGCGCTTGAACTTCACAGCGTACTTCCTGTTCATCGCCAGAGGCACAACTTGGTCGCGGCGGCCCTGCAGAATCAGGAGCGGCTCCCTCGCGGGCCGCCGCAGGGGAGAGAGCCTGCGCCTCGCCGTCGGGGCGGACAATCCGATCCGTTCGAAGTAGTCGGGGCCGTAGGCGCCCAGGGGCCATTCCCAGTCGAGCAGGTCCGACACAGGTGCCTTCGCCACGGCGGCTGAGACCAGGCCGTCGCCGGCGAGCAGTGCGGCGAGGGTGCCGCCGGCCGACGATCCGTAGGCGTAGACCGAGCTCCCGTATCTGGCCCGCAGGCGGACCGCCTCCGCCCGCGCAGCCTGGAACGCAGCCGGCATGTCGCCGAGTGGATAGCTCAGATAGTGGGGGGAGAACCCCGCCCTGAGGGCTCGCTGGCGCGTAAGCGATTCGAACGTCGGGTCTTCATAAAGGAAGGAGCCGCCGTGGATCAGGAGCAGTTGGGGCACGACCGACTCTCCCGGACCGACAGCCGAGCTCGAGGTTGCCGCGTCCGCCGGGGGGGCGAGCTGTAGCGCCAGGATCACCGCCGCCAGAACCGGCAGGGAAAGTCGCGGCGCGCAGAGATCGCGCAGTGAGGAAGTCAGCTCATCGCTCGCTTTACCGGTCCTGCTCGCTTCATATGGATCCCAGTGTGGCGCTTCGTCCTCGGGAACCGAATCGTGGCCAGCGGGGATATATGGGTGATGGCAGGCGACCTGCAGCTCTGGGAGCGCATCGGATCCGGCGACGCGGAGGCGTTCGGCGACCTCTACGAGCGCCATGCCCGCGCGGTTCAGTCCTACTGCCTTTGGCGCACCGCCGGCCTCCAGGCGGCTGAGGATGCGACCGCGACGGTCTTCCTCGAAGTCTGGCGCCAGCGCCGGCACCTGACCCTGAGCACAGACAGCGCCGCGCCGCTGCTGTTGGGGATCGCCAACAACGTGGTACGCCGCCAGTGGCGGAGCGAGCGGCGTTACCGGGATGTCCTCGAACGGGTGCGTAACGCCGGCCAGGTCTCCAGCGACCTCGAGGCCGAGACGATCGCCCGCATCGATGCGATGCAGCAGCTACGCGATGGGGGCGAGGCGATCCGCGCACTGCCGCGGCGCGAGCGCGAGGTGCTCGCCCTGCTCGCCTGGAGCGATCTCTCCTACGGCGAGATCGCCGAAGCCCTTGGCCTGCCGATCGGCACTGTGCGCTCCCGCATCGCCCGTGCCCGTGCCCGCCTCGGCGATGCCTTCCCCGACTCGACGGAGACCAGACCTGCGGAGGAAGCCCTGTGAACAAGCCCAAGCCCGATCTCTCGCCGCTGCTTCCCGACGACGCCACCCTGAAGGCGCGGCGGGCGGCGCTTGTCGATGCGGTTGGTCCCGGTGGGCCGGGTCCGCAGTCCGCGAGCGCCTGGCGCCGGCGCGGCCCGCGCCTGGTGCTGGGCGCGGCCCTCGCCCTCGCAGCCGTCGCGGTCGCGCTGATCGTCAGCGCCGGCGGCGACAACCCTCCGGCGGCCTTCGCCGTCGAACCGCAGGAGGGCGGCGGGGTGACGATCAAGATCTACAGCCTCGAAGACGCTTCCGGCCTCGAACAGGCCCTCGAGGACGCCGGGATTAGGGCCCAGGTGAACTGGCTGCCGGTCGGGATGACCTGCGAACCACATTTCACGCCTTCGACGGTGAAACTGCCCGGAGGTGGCACTGTCGGAGCGTTCGAAGGGGGCGGGAAAGGGGCGTGGACTATCTCCGTCGGCAGTACCCAGAGGTGGCGCGAAAGCTTCGGAAAGATCAGGCGCGGTGAAATCTCCGCCGATCAGATCGCGAACTTCAATCTCGACCCCGCAGCGTTTCGCCCCGATCAGAGCGTGATCCTCTTCGGGTCACCTGAGCCTTTCGGCGGCGACCCCAAAGGCGGCTTCCAAGCCCGGTTTCAAGTGGCCGAAGGGCCAGTCGGGCCGTGCGAGCCACTCCCGGCGCCGGCTGCCAGCATCGGCTCGATCAAGCTTCCCCAGGGCGTCGCCAACGGGACCGGCCAGGTACCTGCCGAGGCGCCTCCCGCGCCGGGGCAGTTCCTCTATATGAAGACGAAGATGGTTCAGTTGCAGGGGTGGGAAGCCGAAGGGCCCGGCGGAGGGTCAAAGGACCACCCCAGGTACTTCACGGCGAACCTGCTGGGTCCCGAGGGCGACGCACTTCCTGCCTTGGTTCCGAGCTTGAAAGAAGTCTGGACCGCCCCGGACGGGAAGACCCGGGAGCGCGAAACCCTCGGCCGGATCGAGTTCCTCTCGGCCGAGGACCAACGGCGATGGGAAGACGCGGGCTCACCGCCTCCCTTCGCCTACGACCCCGCAGAACACGAGGTGCAGCGCGACGGCTCCGGGCGCCTCGTCAAGGAATTCGATTCGCGGTCGTGGCGAGGCAAGCATGAATTTGCCAACGTCCCCAAGCTCTCTAGGCTTCCGACCGAGCCCGAAGCTCTGCGTCTGGCGATCGAAAACCGGAATGGTGGGGGCTCGCTGGCCGGGCCGTCGCCGGCCCGCTCGCATAGAGGCAGCGTGACGGCCGAAAGGCTCTGGGAAATCCTCGTCGAACCGATCACCAGCCCGGCGCTGCGCGCGGCAGCCTTCGAGGCTCTCGCTGAAATACCGGGAATCGGGCTCGTCCACAACGTGGTCGATGTAGCGGGCCGCCGTGGAGACGCGCTCACCTGGGTCCGCGAACGCGGATTCGGCCGCGAGCTGATCTTCGATCCGCGCACTTCGAGGGTCCTCGCCCAGACCGAAATGATCTTCGCCCAGCCCGCCGCGAGCGAATACGGGGTCGATCCCGGCACGGTCTTCCGCGAGACCGCCTACCTACAGTCCGGGCTCGTCGACTCCACGCATGAAAGGCCGGAAGGGCGCAGTTAAACCCGCACAACCGCTATTTCGTCGAAGCGGGAGAAATCGGAGTCTTGAGTTAGGACCGCAGCTTCATGTTTCATTGCCGTCGCGGCGATCCAGGTGTCGTGTCGACGCAGCCGGCGGCCGCGGGAGCGCTCGGCGGCTGCGATGCGGGCGAAGCAGCTTGCGACCTCCGGACCGATCGGCAGCAGCGGGTAGGTCGATTGCACTCGGGAGAGGGTGGAGAGGCGCCGGGCACGTGCCTCGGGGTCGGAGGCCCGTAGAACTCCCAACTCCAGCTCTGCCACGGTGATAACCGAGACGGCGATCTTCTCGGGAAGCTCTCCGAGTTCGCGGCCCGTCTCCTGGGCGATGAAGATCGAGGTGTCGGCAACTGCTTTGCTCATTCGTCGATCTCCGCGCCGCGGACGTCGGCGAGATCGTCGAGCAGGCCGGGATCGGCGGACGCTTCATGCACGATCCGGCGCAGCTCCGTGGAGGAAACCCATGGATCGCGTTGCTCGGCGTGGGGGAAGATGTCGGCGACGGGTCGCCGGTTGACGGTTAGCGTCAGCCGCTCGCCGGCTTCCAGCTTTGTGACGACGCTCGAGGTGGAGTTGCGGAGCTCGCGGATCGAGACCTCTCGGGGCATGTGCACGACTGTAGCACTTGTTGCTACAGCAGTCCGCGCTTGGTCGCTGCTGCGACTGCTGCGGCGCGGGTAGGCAACCCGAGCTTGGTGCGGACGTTGGCGACGTGGCGATGGACCGTGTGGGGGCTGAGCACGAGGCGCTCGGCGATTTCGCGGTCGGAGAGGCCGCTGGCGACTAAGGCCAGCACCTCGGTCTCGCGGCTGGTCAGGACCTGTGCCTCGGTGGGCGCCTGCTCGGTGCCGGGTTCGGGCGCCACCGCGGCGGCGCCATCGACGCCGAGCGCCTTCAGGGCGGCGCGCAGGACCGCGTCGGAGTCGCCGAACCAGGGGAAGTGGTCCGCTCCGTCGAGGGCCACGAAGCTCGCCCCCGGCAGCTCGGCGGCCAGCTCGCGGCCGAGCTCGAACGGGATTGACCGGTCCTCGCGGCGGTGCAGGACAACGGCGGCGCTCGCCACATCGCCGAGCCGTGCGGCGACGTCGAACCTGTAGACGGCCTCCAGCGAGCGCGCCGCGCCCTCGGCGCTCGACGCCTCGCGTTGGTAGGCGACGAAGGCGTCCCGCTCGCGTCCGTCGGCGCTCGGCATGAAGACGTCGGCCAGCACCCGGGAGCCGAGGCCCCAGTGCTCGCGGACCAGATCGACCATCGCCGCGCGGTTGCGCGCATCGGCGATCGACGCCCCCGAGGCGTAGCCGCCGTAGAGCACCAGCCTCTCCACCCGCTCGGGGTGGGCGGCGGCGAATGCGATCCCGACCGGGGCGCCGGAGGAGGCGGCGAACAGGTCTACCGACGGCGCGCCGGCCGCCTCGACCACGGCGGCGAGGGCCGCCGCTTCCCCGTCGACGGTCGCGGCCGAGGCGGTGCCCTCGGCGGAGACGCCGGTCCCCGGCGCGTCGTAGCGGATCACGGTGCGGTGCCGGCCGAGGGCTTCGACGAAGGCGCGGAACCGCGGATCGCGCCAGTTCAGCTCGAGGTGGCTCATCCACCAGCCGCAGAGCACCAGGGGCGGCCCGTCGCCACTCAGCGCCCAAGCGATGCGGCGCCCTCCCTCCTCGGTGAAGCGGATCTCCTGCTCTTCCACAGGCCAAGCTTAGGGCCGGGCATGGCCCGAAAAGGCCATCTGAAGTTGGCCGGGATGAGCGAAGCGGCGACGGCGGCGCGGCGCTTGAATCGAGGGAGAGATGAGCACCGTCGCGAACCCACCCGTCGAGGTCGCCGAAAGCCGCTTCACCGCGGCCCTCTACGACCCGTTCCTCTGGCTCGGCGAGCGGCTCGGGATGGCGGCGCGCCGGCGCGAGCTCCTGGCCCAGGCCCGCGGCGCCGTGCTCGAGATCGGCGCCGGGACCGGCCTCAACCTCCGCCACTACCCGGCCGGGCTGGAGGAGCTCGTCCTGGTCGAGCCGGGTGAGCCGATGGCGGACCGCGTCGACCTCTCGCGGGCTCCCGACGGCGTGCCGACCAGGCTGGTGCGCACTCCCGCCGAGCAGCTCCCGTTCGCCGACGGAGTTTTCGACACCGTCGTCTCGACCCTCGTCCTCTGCACCGTCTCCGACCCGGCCCGCGCGCTCTCTGAGGTCGCCCGCGTTCTGAAGCCAGGAGGTCGCCTGCTCTTCTGCGAGCACGTAGGGGCGGAGTCGGGATGGCGGCGTGCGTTGCAGCGGCGCTCGGTACGGCCCTGGGCCGCCTTCGCCGACGGCTGCCGCTGCGACCGGCCGACCCTGGCGACGATCGAATCGCAACTGCGGGTCGAGTCGGTCGAGCACGGCCGCTGGCGAGGGATGCCGGCGATCGTCAAGCCCCTGGTCTGGGGCAGCGCGGCTGCCTGAGCGCGCAGGTCAGGACGCCGGCAGGTAGGTGAGGAGGACCACGCCGGAGTCGAAGCGCTTGATGTCGTTGAGCTGCATCCGGATGGTTCCTCTGTCGCCGAGCACGTGGAGGGTTCCCCCTCCCCAGACGAGGGGGTTGAGGTAGACCTCGTACTCGTCGACCAGGCCCTTCTCGGCGAGGGCGTAGGCGAACTCGCCGCTGCCGTGCATGAACAGGTCGCCGTCGACCTCGTCCTTCAGCTTCGGGATCGAGTCCTCGAGGTCTCCCTCGAGCAGGGTCGCGTTCCATTCCAAGTCTCCGGACAGGGTGTTGGAGCCGACGTACTTCGGCATCGCGTTGACCATGTCCGCCCATTTGCCCGACCGGCTCGGCCAGTACCCCGCCAGCCCCTCGTAGGTCTTGCGGCCCAGCACCATCCCGCCGGACCGCGCCTGGCGCTCAAACGAGTAGACGCCGTGGTCTCCGTCGGGCTGCACCCACTCCCCGACCGGGTCGATGACGCCGTCGAGGGTGGCCTGCGTGGTCGCGATCAGCTTGCCCATCTCGCTCTTCTATCGACGCTACCCGTTGAGCCACTCCTCGAACGTGGGGCCGGCGAGCTTGGCCAGCGGGCCGGGGAGGACGGCGAACCGAGCGTCTTAGTTAGTCGAACAGCTCGCCTAGGAACCCTCGGCTCTGTCGCTCGTCGCGCTTGCCGCCCTGCTGTCCGCCGGCTTGCCGCCCTTCGGCCGGGGACCCGCCGAGGTAGGAGCTCTCGGCGCTGATCAGACGCTCCAGCTCACCACGGTCGAGGAAGATGCCGTGGCAGGAGGTGCATTGGTCGATCGTGATGCCGTTGCGCTTGTAGGTGCGCATCGAGCCGTCGCACTTGGGGCAGGTGAGCTCGGTCGTCTTGTCGTTCACAGGTCTTCTCCTTCGTCCGCGAGGCGCCGAATGCGGCCGGCATTCAGTGGTGATGATGGTGGGTGTGGCCGCTGACCGTGCGCCAGGAGTCCCAGGTGATCTTGAGGATGACGGCGGTGATCCCGAGGCCGATCAGCGGGTCGGCGATCGGCAGGCCGAGGGCGACGACCACGGCGCTCGCGATGACCGCGAGGCTGACGTAGGAGTCGGCGCGGGCGTGGTTGCCGTCGGCGATCAGCGCCGGGCTGTCGAGTCGCTGCCCGGCGCGGGTGCGGATGATCGCGGCGACCCAGTTGCCGGCGAAGCCGATCAGACCGGCGCCGGCCAGCGCCACCAGGTGGGTCGGGGTCTCGGGGTGGACGAGGCGCGAGATCGCCTCGACCCCGGCGACGCAGGCGGAGACGAAAATCGCCGCCACCACGAACAGCCCGGCCCAGCGCTCGGCGCGGGCGGAGCGCAGCAGGAAGGCGGCGCCGAGCGGGATCGCGGTGCTGGCGTCGCCGAAGTTGTGGATCAGGTCGGCGAGCAGGGCGACGCTGCCGCTGGCGAGGAATATCGCGAGCTGCCCTGCCGCGGCGAGCCCGAGGACGAGCAGTGAGAGAGCGACCGCGCGAACCCCCTCGCGCGAGCGTTTGATGCTGGCGTCGACGAGACCGTGGGAATGCCCGTGCCCGTGCGAATGCAAGTGCTCTCCGCTCAAAGGCTCGACAGCGGCACGCCGATTACGTTCAGCCGCCGGGTCAGGCCGCCGAGCGCGAACTCGCGGATCTCCTCGGCGCCGGCGCCGAGGGCGTCCCAGTCGGTTCCCTCGCGGTCCGGGGGCGTCAGCGAGTCGGCGACGGCGGGCAGCAGCTCGCGCAGGGTCGCCCGGACGACGTCGGCGAGGGCGGGATCGCCGGCGACCGCTTCGCGCAGGTACCAGGTGCCGTAGCCGATGTGGCGCTGCTCGTCGTGGTGGATCTTCGAGTAACCCGCGACGAACCCCGGCAGGAGGCTTTCCCGATCGAGGTAGGCGGTGACGAAGTTGAACGAGGTGAGGCCGAGCGTGCCCTCGAGGATCAGGTGGTAGAGGGTGACGAAGCGGACCTTGGCCCGAGCGTCGCCGGGGTTGGCGACGAGCCGCTCGTGCGCTTCGACCAGGGCGACGTCGAAGATCAGGCGGAAGGCGGGGGAGATCTGTTCGCGGGCGCGCTCGACGTGGGCGCCGATCGCCGCCCGGTCGGCTACCACCTCGTCTTGGAAGCGGGCGTAGAACTGCATGTGGCGCGCCTCGTCGACCTGTTGGGTCGCCAGGAACGTTGCCTCCTCCTCGCTGCCGTAGGCACCGACCAGGCCGGAGAACTTGGTCGTGATCCTCTCCTCGGCGACCATCAGCGAGGAGAGCACCCAGAAGATCAACCCGCGGTCCTCACCACCGAGCCCCTGCCACTGCTCCTGGTCCGCGCCGAGGTCGATCGCGAAGGGTGACCACTGCTCATCCTCCCAATGGCGGTAGAGAGTCTGAGGGTCGAAGAGGTGGACTTCGGTCACGACCCAAGCCTACGACCCTGGTGTATCGAGTTCCTTCTCGAGCCTCTCGGCAAGTTCAGCCAGTTCGATGAGTGAAACGTTCAGCCCTTGGGCAATTCGCCTTACGTTGCCCCATGTGGGATTGATGCGGCCGGACTCAATGTGGGAAATCCAGGTCGAGTGGATTTCGGCCCGCCGCCCCAGCACCACCTGGCTCAGGTTGGCCTCGATGCGGAGCGTGCGTATGGCTTTCCCAAGGCCGATCTGGGGGTCGTCGCGGCGCGGCATGGGGCGGGAGAGAAACGTCCCCTTGCTTCAAGGTCCATAAGGTAGAACTCAAGTACCGCCTGGAAGCTCGCATTATCCGAGTTCGGTGTTAGTTGACACATTTATAACGAGTTTGGTAACCCGCTAATCAGACTGAACCGTACCAGTAACGGTATAGGAAAACAGTAATGGTGTGCGTGGTGTAATTGCTCAGGCGGGTATCGGAACGACTGAGTCCTATTGCGGGGAAGTCCGCGCGACAGGGATCGAGGCTAGGGCACCCAGATGGGGCCCGCCGGTCCGTGACCGCCGAACGGCGCACGGGGGGCGCTATTGCGAATCCCGCCCACGATCTTGTGGTGACGGCGACCGCCGACCGTCTTGGTGTGGATCGAGTAGCGGTAGTTGACCGCGTATCCGTTCTTCTCCCAGAGGCGTAGGTAGGCGATCGAGCGACCGTCGGGTGAGAACGTCGCACTGAGGTCGAAGAATGGATCGTTGAAGCGATCGACCGTGTGGCGCTCGTTGCCGTCGATGCGCGAGACGATCAGCCGGCTGTCGGTTGCTCCTTCCTCGAAACGGGCGTATAGGAGCAGTCCGTTTGAGGCAACCGCCGGGTTCCTCCCTTCGTCGCTGCTCAGTTGGACTTCGGGCCCCCCGGCAAGGGGCTGGCTGAAGATCTGCGGCGCGTGGTGGGGTCCATGGTCGGCATCGCGGTCGAACACGATTGAGCGGCCATCGGGCGTGAAGGCAGGGTCCCAGGCGACCGAGGGTCCATCGGTCACCTGGTGCACCTGCGAACCGTTCGTCCGCATCAACCAGATCTCACTCTTCTGGCCGAACGCGATCCACCTTCCATCTGGCGAGATCGCGATGTCGAGGGGCGCGGTGGCGCGGAAGTGGCGGAGCCGCTGGAGGCCTTGGCTGCCTGGAACAGGAAGATCGAACGGACACTTCCGCGTTGTGGATACGGGAGCTTGCGGTTCGAGATCAATGCAATCCGCCTCCCATCGCGGGAGGCCGCGAGATCGAGCGTGCCGGCGGGCACGCTGGCGATCCGGTGGGGAGCGCCGCCAGCCGCCGAGACCGACATCAGACTGCCGTGGCTCGCGTAGAGGACGTGACCCGTGTCCTGCGCGCTCGCCGCAGGAGGGAGGAGGGCGAGGAGGACTAGGAGGACAGAGAGGATGCGGATCATGCCCTTACCCTGACAGCGAATCGTGGCTCGGAGTGAGTCAACTTTGGCTCGATCGGTTCGGCCTGCCGGCGGCAGTGAACCCCCACTAGCTGTAGCTGGGCGCGGCCTCAGGCGTGAAAGGCAGCATCGCGATCTCTGCCAGCTCTGAACTCAGCGTGGGGAGGGTCTCGGCTTCGCCTCTCCTCAGACGCTGGGCGACCACAGTGAGGATTCCGCAGGCGAGCAACTCTTCTGTGCGGGGACCGGGCAGGGGCTGCTGTCGCTCCCGCCGCCCGGCATGCAGGACGCCGGCAAAAGACTCGATCAGCGCCGGGTCGAAGGGCCCGACCGGCGGCCGCTCGACCACGCCCCCCTGAACGAGGGAGAGCTCCGCGAGCGCCGGCTCGGCTGCGACTTCGGCGAGAAGCGTCGAGATCACTCCGCGTACACGGTTCTGCCAGCCGCCTCCCTGGTCGGCCCCACGATCGATCGCCTCCCGCAGCCTGCGATTGCCGAGCTCCACGGAATAGCGAACCGCGTCGTGACGATTGGCGAAAAGTTCATAGAAGGTGTTGCGTGCAATTTTTGCCCGCTTGGTGAGGGCGGTGACGGTCAAATCGCCCACGCTCGACTCGGAGGCGACTTCGGCCAGCGCGAGCGCCACGCGGTCGCGCTTGTACCCGTCGACGACCTCCTGCGGCAGAGCGCGGCGGCTCGGGGCAACGTGGGTTTTCGCCTGCGAAACCATTGCTCTTCCTAGAAGAGCACACTCTAGATGACAATTGTCAGCTACGCCTGAGGGCGGTTCTCGGTCAGGCTTTCGGTCGCTCGCGCCAGCCGCGCGGCCTCCTTCTGCCCGAGGAACGGGACGGTGGCGATGTAGACGCAGTCCGGGGCGAGAGCGGGCAGGCGCTCATAGCGGCCGGCGACGATTTCGCGGCGGATCACCGCCTCGGCGGCACCCAACGCCGCCAGCGCTGCGCACCCTGGCTGGTCCTTCAGTCCCGAGCCTTCCCAGAGGCGTTCGAGCATCGCGACCAGGAAGCGGTGGCCGCTCGCGTAGACGGAGTGCACGCCCGACGGCGCCACTTGACGCCTGGCGACGTAGGAGACGTAGGCGTAGGCCGGATTGGCCGCCATCAGCTCCAGGATGCTGACGATTGCCATCGCATAGCTTTCCGCTTCGGAGCGGTCGGGTGAGAAGAGGTCGGCGACGATCCGCACGACGGCGGCGAGCGGAACCTCGATCGCTGCCACGGCGGCTGCTTCGACGTTCGGGAAAAGCGACTCGAACGCATCCGCGGAGATCCCCGCCCGCGAGCAGATCGCTTCGACGCTGAGGCCGTCGTAGCCAGCACTTGCCCACAGCTCGGCGGTCGCGAGCAGGGCTCGCTCCCGCTCGCTCACGGCGGGGAGCGCGGCGGCAGGGCTCACCGCTCAGATGCTCATCGCCGCGCTGCGCATCTCGTCGGCGGCCCGCTCCGGCCCCATGAATGGGACCAGGATCGAGAAGAGGATTTCCGGCATCATCTGCGGCAGCCGCTCGGCGCGACCGGCATCGACCTCGCCGAAGATGATCGCCTCCGCCGCGCCGACCGCCAGCAGCTCGACCTCTCCCGGCAGCTCCTCGTCGACCCCAGAGTATTCGCGTCCCTCGCGCATGAACGGCACGAATCGCGAGAGCAGCCCGACATAGCGCTCATACGCCGCCGGCCTGATTCCCGGAAAGGCTCGGGTCAACGCCCTCGCCATTTCGGGATAGGAGGCGACGGCCTGCAGCAGGCTCTCGAGCCCGGCCCGCACCCGGGCCGGCCATGGGGCGGCCTGGTCGCAATCGGCGCTGGCCTTGGCGACGACCCGCTCTGTGAGGAAGTCGTAGGCCGCGAACAGGCAATCGTCCATGTCGTCGAACTCGGCTTCGAATTCCGCCGCCGAGACGCCGGCGGCTTCGCTCGCGCGCTCGACCGATGCCTCCCCATAACCCTTCCCCACGAGCTCTTCCAGCATCGCTCGCAGCAACGTATCCCTTTGTTCCGCGTTCATCATTCCTCCTCGGCGGTCACCCTCGCCGCCAGCTTCGCTTGCCGTAGCGCCTCTCCTTGGCCCACGAACGGGACCAGCACCGCGTAGACGAAGTCGGGTAGAAGCTGGGGCAGCCGGCTGCCGCGGCCCGCTGCGAGTTCCCTGCGGATCACCGCCTCGGCGCCGCCGAACGCCGCGCGCGCCGTAGCACCGGGCCGTTCGGTCGATCCCGCCAGGCGCTCCATCATCAGCGCCAGCACCCGCGCCGCCGACTCATAAGCGTCGTGCATGTGCGGGGTGCCGCACTGGCGCGCGCTGACGAGGCCGAGCCTGACAAAAGACGGGCGGGCCGCCATCAGCTCCAGGATCGCTTTGCCCTCGAACTTGCGGCGTCCAATCGCATCCTCGCCGTTTACCTGGGCCATCGAGATCTGCGCCAGCGTCTCGGAGACGATTTTGTTCAGGGCGGCGAGGGCGCAGTCCTCCTTGCCGGCGAAGAGACTTTCGAAGCTTTCGGCCTCGACGCCCGCCCGCTCGAGCACGGTCTCCACCGTCGTCTCCAGGTACCCGAATTCGGCGCAGCAATCGGCCATCGCCTGCAGGATCCGGTCGCGATCCGAGGTCGCCAGTACATCGTTCCCTGTGCTTACCACCCCCAAGGTCAGCCATGGTATCGCCTAGTAGCCAAAAAAGTCTGGACAAAAATAGAGAGCGTTTGTCTCTAGGAATGGCTATGGTTTCGCCCGACCAGGGTAGAAGTCTCAAGCACGTGGGGGCCGTGAACCGATGGAACTGCTTCGTTCCTACCTAGTACTACGCGGATTTCTTCAAGCGCCCAAGGGGTGCTTCGGTTTATCCTGCCTTCATGGCGGGAGGTCCACGAGGAAGAAGGCGAGCCCAGCCCGGCGGCCATCCCTTGCGACGGGAGGTTGTCGCCCACCATCAGCGGCAGCGGATTCTCGCCGGAGCGGCGAAGGTGTTCGCGGAGCGCGGCTACCGGCAGGCCTCCGTCGCCGACATCGTCAAGGCCGCCGCGATCGCCCGCGGGCGCTTCTACGACAACTTCGCCTCGAAGGAGGATTGCTTCTTCGCGCTCTACGACTCGGCAACGGCGGCGACGCTCGACGGGATCGGCCAGGCTTGCTCGGGGTCGATCGAGAGCTTCCCCGAGCGGGTGGCCGCCGGGATCGGCGCGCTGCTGGTCGCGATCGAAGCCGACCGGGAGCGCGCCCGTGCCTGCGTCGTCGAGGGCCCTGCCGTGGGCCCGGCCATCAACGACCGTTTCGAGAAGCTGATCGGCGACTTCGCGGCACTGCTGCGCTCGGGCCGCGCCGAGTCCGGGCCCTCCGAACTGCCCGAAACCGTGGAGGAGACCGTGGTCGGCGGCCTCTACTGGCTCCTCTACCACGCCCTGCTCGAGCAGCGGCCGAAACGGATCAGCCGCCTGCGCCCGCAACTGGTCGAGTTCTCGCTGATCCCGTTCATCGGCGCCGAGGCCGCCGCAGCCGCAGCCGGCTAGCCGCCGAGCAGTCGAGGGTGAGGCCGTGAGCGGCCCCGACCCCTACCTGCGGGAGCTGGCCGAGCACGGATTCCAGGAGGGAGACAACGCCCGCTTCGTCAGCGTCTGGGAGCGCCTGGAAGCGGCGTATTTCGAGCGCATCGACACCGTCACGGCGCCCTACCACGAGTGGCGCGATCGCTTTCGCGCCGCCGCTACCGAGACCGCCCGCCTGGTCGAGGCCTACCCGGTCGAGGCGCGGTTCCTCGCCGTCGAGGCCCTCCACACAGGTCAACCGGGGCGGGATTGCCAGCAGCAGCTCGCCTCCCGCATCGCCGCGCTGCTCGACTCCGCCCGCGAGGAACTGCCGGACCCCGACCTGGTCCCGGAAGCGACCAGCTCCTGGATCGTGGCCATCTTCTTCGACCGCGTCTACCGCCGCTGCGCGATGCCGGGAGGCCCCGACCTCCCCTCCCAGCTTCCCGAGCTGATGTTTCTCGCGATCAGCGCCTACTTCGGGACCGAGGCCGGGCTGGAAGAGCTGATTTCACCGCCCTAACCGCAGCGCTCCTTAAGATGGTGGTGACGTGTCCAGCAAAATTCCGGCCGAGAACCCGCACCACCCCGACGAGCTGGCGCAGCTGCCCCACGGGCGCCACGGGCTGCCGCAGGAGTTCGTCGAACACAACCAGCGCGAAAGGCTGATCGCCTCCTTCATCGCCCTGGTCGGCGAGCTGGGCTACAGCGGCGTCACGATCACTGCCGTCACCGAGGGCGCCGGCGTCGCCAGCCGCACCTTCTACAAGTACTTCGAGACGATCGACGACGTCTGCGTCGCCGCCTTCGAGAAAGGGGTCGACGACCTGCGGCCGCTGGTCTCCCAGGCTTACGACAGCGAGGACGAGTGGCCGCTGCGCATCCATGCCGTCCTCTCGACCTTTCTCTCCGAGTTCGCCGAATACCCCGAGCTCGCCCGCCTGCTCACCGCCGAGCCCTTCGTCGCCGGCCCCGAGCTCGCCCGCCTGCACAAAGCGGCGATCGAGGGGCTGGTCCCGTACCTGCGCCAGGGGCGGGACCTGCGGGACGGGGGGGAGCCTCTGCCCGACACCGCCGAGCGCGGCATCCTCGGCGCCGTCAACTCGATGGTCGGGCGGCAGGTCACCGCGGGCCGAGGAGAGGAGCTGGAGTCGCTGCTGCCGGACCTCACCCAGTTCGTGCTGACGCCGTACCTGGGGGCTGTTGAGGCAAGGCGCGTGGGCTCAATCTAGAGCCGGCCGAAAAAAAAGTTCTGCGCCTTCTCAGGGAGGACGAGGACCGCTCGTCTTTCCGCTCGTGTGGGCTCCCCGGTCCGGAGCCTTTTTCAAAGCCCCAGTGTTTCAGGCCCGGCGCACCAGGTAGTTTCCTCAGCCGCCTTTCAGACAGTACGCCACCTTTTCTATTCGGCTCCAGAACTGGGATTGCGGCCGTTTCCAAAACCATTTCTCTTCCCTTGCAGAACCGTCACTGACCCGCTACGTTGCCGCTGTCTCCTCGGGTAGGAGGCCGGCAGCGAGGCGCACCGACAGGGTGCCCCGGCCGACGGATCAAGAGGGCCACCAGGGGGCCCGCGGGACATAAGGAGAGAGATTTGAGACGCCACGCAAAGGCACCCTCTGCGACCACCACCGCGAGCACGGGCACCACCCGCGCCCGTCGCGCCGCCTTCGGGATGGTGTGCCTCTGCGTCCTCGGCCTCGCCGCCTTCCTAGGGAGCAGTGCGCCCTCAGCCGCCCTCGCCGAAGGCGCCTGCCCCAACGAAGCGATCCGCCAGGAACAGAGCTCGACCTTCCTCCCGGACTGCCGCGCCTACGAGATGGTCTCGCCGGTGGACAAGAACGGGGCGGATGTGGCGGCTGATCGGGGGGGGGTCTGTGACCTTCGCCGCGAGTGATGGAGAGGCAGTCACCTTCTCTTCCCGCGGGTCCTTTGCCGATGCGGTCGGCGCTGGTTCGGATGCCCAGACCCGGTATCTGTCACGGCGGACCGCCGCAGGATGGTCGACCACCGCCCTCACTCCGACCCCGTCGTGGGACGATGTTCAGTATTTCTTCGGCAATCTCAATTTCGACGGCTTCTCAGATGACCTGCATACCGCCATACTGTCGGCCTACAACCTGCCCGGATTCCCCGGCGCAACCCCGAATAGAGGAAACCTCTTCCTCGAGAACACTGAAAGCCATGCGCTGCAGCTGATCAGCGAATCGCATTTCGAACCAACGGGGCAATTAGACATCAGCGAAAATCACTGGGGGATCTCCCGCGATGCAAAACACCTCTCCCTGCAGGCGAGGGCCCGACTGCTTCCCGAAGCCCCATCCGGAGTGCCCAGCGTGTATGAATGGGACGAAGGCACCCTCCGCCTGGCGAGCATCCTCCCCGATGGTGAACCTGCAAGCGAAGGCGCCGTGACCTTTGAATACGAGCCGGAGGCAGTTACGCCTGATGGCCGCGGGGTTTTGTTTCTTTCACCGCCCTCCGGTGCCGGCCAGCTCTACGAGCGTGTCGACCATCAGCGGACGGTCTGGGTTAGTCAGCCCGAACTTGGCGGCACGGTGGAACCGACGCCGGAGAACATCCAAGTTGAGGACGTCACTGCAGACGGCCGGCACATTCTTTTCTCTACGACCTCGCAGCTTCTTCCGGAAGATGCGAATGAAGGTCGAGATATCTATCTCTACAGTGAAACCCCAGATCCGGCATCGGAACATAACCTGACTCTCATCAGCAAAAGCGGCGATGCAGCTTTCGTTGTTGGCTCCGCCGCCGATGCATCCCGAGTCTATTTCAGGCTTGAAGGCGGCGACATCGACCTTTGGGAAGAAGGAATTACTCGGCATGTCGTGGGAGAAGTTCTCAGTGAGGGGGCGCCGAATAGGCAATCCGCATGGAACAGCTGGAGCCCTGGGGGGGCAAGGGTGTCTGCAGATGGACGGTACCTGGCATTCCTGACCGCGGGGACTCCAAGCGGTGACGGCGTTCATCGAGAGATGTACTTGTTCGACGCTGAACGTGACGAATTGACCTGCGTTTCTTGCCCGCCCGGACCCCGGACGTCTGATGCAACGGTCGAATCGTCTGTGGCAAATGGAGTACCGTCCCTCACCCTCGTATCCTTAGAACCGCGGTTCCTTTCAAGTGAGGCGACGGTATTCTTCTCCACCGGCGAGGCTTTGGTTCCGGAAGACACGAACGGCGTTTCCGACGCGTACGAGTACAGTCCACCCTCACATCGGCTCAGCCTGCTCTCGACCGGCAAAGGGTCCGACCCAGCGTCATTCGTCGAGGCGGACACTAACGGTAGTGATGCTTTCATCGTTACCCGCCAGCGACTGGTGAGCGCCGATAAGGACGAATCTATCGATCTTTACGCTGTACGGGTAGACGGCGGCTTCCAATCGCCGCCGTCTACGCCCCCGCCGTGCGAACCCTCATCCTGTCAGCGCGAGGGCTCGGGTGCTCCAGGTGCGCCACTAGTGACTTCGACGGCTTACGCTCCCGGAAATAGGAAGTGCTCGAGAAACAGACATCGAGCGCGCCACTGCGGGCGACACCCACGGAGGAGAAGGCACCACTCACACCCGCGGAAGCCAAAGCCTGGCCAGCAGCACAAGAGCAGGAGCGCAAACCGATGAGGAAAGGGACGAAGGCCTTGAGCTGGAAAAGCGAGATTACTTTCCTAGGACGGAAATACTATATGAGGGCTTGCCTGCTCACCGGATTGGCAACGGTGTGCGCGTTCATGCTGGCGGCCGGACCGGCCTCGGCTGCCGGCGCCGAAGGGAGCATCTCTGTCCTCGCACCGGACGACATTGCCGCTGGTCACTTTATCAACCTTGAACCTGTTGTCGAAAACGAAGGTCCCGGCTTCCTCTCCGGCACCATGACGATCACCGATACGTTCCCTGTCGGAATCATTCCTGCCGATCCGTTGACTATCTTCACCCCCGAAAAGAACCCCTACAGCGGTGAAGAACGCGCGGCAAGCTGTGAAGTACAAGGGCAAGCCGATGTGTGCACCGTTGACGTCGACGGTATGGGACCCGGGGCAGAGATAAGGCTGAAATATCGCCTCGCGGTTGAAGCCGGAGCCTCCGGAACTCTCGTAAACCGGATCGACGCAGAAGCTGGCGGCATGGATCCGGTGGTGGCGGAACAGGCGATGACGGTCGGTCCTCCAGGTCCCTTTGAAGTCAACAAGTTCGATATGGACGTGGAGTCAGCTCCGAACGTACCTGCCTCGGCGGCTGGCTCGACTCCGACTGAAATTAGAAATGTTTTGGGCCTCCGCGGCACCGTTGGCTCGATGTACGAATTCCCATTTGTAGTTTTTAGCGCGCCGACTGAGCATCTCAAGGACATCGAGGTCAGCGCCCCCGCTGGGATCGTCGGGAATCCGAATGTTGTGCCGATCAAATGCACCGCCGTCGAGTTGGTAGAGCCGTCGCCTTTGGGAAACGCCGAAAGTTCGAGCTGCCCTCAGGACAGCCAAATCGGCTTGGTCCGAGTTTACGTGTCAATCTTTGGACCCGAGATGGCCTCACTCTATGCCATGGAGCCGCGTCCCGGCGTACCCGCCGAATTCGGCCTCAGGTTTCAAGGAGTCACTGTCGGGCTCGTCGCCAAGCTACGCCCGTCGGATTACGGCGTGGACTTGGTTTCGCGGGGCACCCCCGCGACTTTGCCGTTCAAGGGGGTGGACGCGATGCTGTGGGGTGTGCCTTCGGATGAATCTCACGCATGGCTTCGGAATCTCTGCAACGAAAGTTTTAAGGGAAACATCAACAACCTCCCATGTCCGTCCGAAGCCCCGAGAAAGTCATTCCTCCGGATGCCGACCTCTTGTTTGGGTGGTCCGCTTTCCTGGGGGGCCGATCTCAACACCTGGGAGCATCCGGCGACGAATATCCACGTCGAAACCAAAACCCCCGCTCTCGATGAGAACAGTTGCAACGTGGTGCCCTTCGATCCTGCGCTCTCCGTTGCTCCCTCCGAACCGAAACCGAGCGAGCCGAGCGGGTTCGAAGTGGACCTATCGCTTCCCCAGGAAAGCAACCCTGACGGCATTGCCGAGTCGGATCTGAAGGAAGCGACGGTCACCCTTCCAGAAGGGGTAGTGGTTAACCCCGGCTCTGCCGACGGCCTTGCCGCCTGCTCCGATGCGCAATTGCGGCTCGGGCTCGACGGACCTTCGGAATGCCCCGACGCGTCGAAGATCGGCTCGCTCGAACTGAAGTCGCCGTTGCTGGATCACTCGCTCGACGGGTCGGTCTTCCTTCGCAGCCAGGCATCGAGCGATCCGGCCTCGGGGGATCTCTATCGCCTTGCGATCGAAGTCCGCTCTGACGAAGACGGCATCGCGATCAAGCTGCCGGGCTCGCTCAAGGCCGATCCGCAGACCGGTCAGCTGACCACCACGTTTAAGGATCTGCCGCAGCTTCCGTTCGAATCGATGAAGCTGCGACTCAAGTCGGGTGGGCGGGCACCGCTGACGATGCCGAAAGCGTGTGGCAGGTACACCACCCAGGCGGAGCTGCACCCATGGGCGCGGCCTGAGGAAACCGTTCCGCTCTACTCGTCGTTCACGATCGACCAGAACTGCACGACCCCGGGCTTCAGCCCAGGTTTCGAGGCCGGGACCGAACGGTCGACTGCCGGCGCCTTCTCGCCCTTCTCGCTGCGGGTGACCCGCGGCTCGGGCGAGCCGAACCTCAGCCGGATCGACGCGACGCTGCCCGAGGGCGAGCTCGCGAAGCTGGCCGGGGTGCCGCGCTGTCCGGACGCCGCTGCGGCCACGGGCGCCTGCCCGGTTGCGAGCCGGATCGGCCAGGTGGTCGCTGGCATCGGCGAGGGCTCGAGCCCGCTCTACCTGCCCCAGCCGGGCAAGTCGCCGACCTCGGTCTACCTCGCCGGGCCATACAAGGGGGCGCCGTACAGCGTCGTCGCCGCGGTCCCGGCCCAGGCCGGCCCCTTCGACCTCGGCACGGTGTCGGTCCGCTCGGCCCTGCAGGTCGACCACGAAACCACCCGTGCCTCGGTCCTCTCCGACCCGCTGCCGCAGATCTACGGCGGCATCCCGGTCTCCTACCGGGACGTCCGGGTGCAGGTGGACCGGCCGGAATTCACCGTCAACCCCACCGACTGCGAACCGCAGGCGGTCGACGGCTCGATCACGCCCACCGAAGGCGGCGCCGTCGCGGTCTCGAGCCGCTTCCAGATGACCGACTGCGCGGCCCTCGGCTTCAAGCCGAAGCTCTCGTTGCACCTGCGGGGGAAGACCCGGCGCGCCGGCAACCCTGCGCTCACCGCGGTCCTGCAGATGCCGAAGCACGGTGCCAACATCGCCCGCACCGCGGTCTCGCTGCCGCATTCGGAGTTCGTCGCCCAGAGCCACCTGCAGAACGTCTGCACCCGCGTCCAGTACAACGCGGGCGCCGGCGGCGGTAGCGGCTGCCCCAAGAACTCGGTCTACGGCCGCGCTCGGGCCTTCAGCCCGCTGCTGGACTACCCGCTGGAAGGGCCGGTCTACCTGCGCTCCAACGGCGGCGATCGTTCCCTCCCGGACCTGGTCGCCTCCCTCGGCGGCGAGATCCACGTCGACCTGGTCGGCTACATCGACACCGACAAGAAGACGGGCGGCCTGCGGACCACCTTCGCCAAGGTGCCCGACGCGCCGGTCTCCAAGTTCGTCCTGAAGATGGGCGGCGGCAGGAAGAGCCTGCTGGAAAACAGCACCAACATCTGCCGCGGCAACCACAGTGCGATCGTCCGCTTCGACGGGCAGAACGGCCGGACGCATGACTTCCGGGCCGCGCTGCAGGCGCAGTGCGGGAAGTCACGCCGGTAGTGGCGACCTCACTGTCCCGGCCAAGTCGCCCGGCGCCCCCCGCCGCCGCGGTCGGCGGGGGGCAGCGCCGGCGCATCCTGCGCGGGATGGTCGAGGCGGCGGCGGAGCACGGCTACGCAAGGGCGAGCGTCGCCCGCGTGATCGAGCGGGCCGGGGTTGCCCGCGGGACCTTCTACGCCGAATTCACAGACCGCGAGGAGTGCTTCGGCGCTGCCTACCGGATGGAGGTTCGGGGGCTGGCCGAGGCGATCGAGGCGGCGGTGGCTTGCCCGGAAGGCGAAAGGGACCCGATCGCATCCGTCCTGGATGCCGTCCTCCGCCGTTTTGCCGCTGACCCAGCCGGCGCCCGCCTGCTGCTCGTGGAGGCCTTCGCCGCCCCTGCGGCGATCAGGGAGAAGCACGAGGAGCGCATCGAAGCATTCGAGCGGCGGATCGAATCCTTCCTCGCTTCCCGCTCGCGGGTCGAAGCGCCGCTCCAGCTCTCGGCGTGCGCGCTCGTCGGCGGGGTCGGCGACACGATCGTCGGGCGGCTCGTCCAAGACGAAGCGGACACCCTCCCCGATATGGCAGCGGACCTCATTGCCTGGATCGACTCTTACCGCCTATCCCCTGGTTGCTCACCGCATCCGCCTCAGCACTGGCAGCGCCTCGGCGGGCGGTTCCCGCCGCAACCCCGCCAAGTTGCGGCGAAGCCGGACCTGCTGCCCCGCGGGGCGAGCGCGCTACCGGCCGGCCAGGCGGCTTCCGATCGCCAGGCGCGAATCGTCGAGGCGACCACCCGTGTGGTTTCGGCCCGGGGTTACGCGGGGTCTACCGTCGCTGACATCGGCGCCGAGGCGCGGGTGAGTAAAGCCGCCTTCTACTCGCACTTCGAATCGAAGCTGGACGCCTTCCTCGCGGCGCAGAGACTCAACCTCGAAGGGAGCCTGGCTGTTTCGGCTGGGGCCTTCTACGGTGCCGATGTCTGGCCCGAGCGGGTCTGGGGGGCCTTGATCGTCTTCCTCCGATACATCGCCGAGCGCCCACAGGCTGCGGACCTGGCCATTCTCGAAGTCCATGCGGCGGGGGAGACCGCGATCAAGCTCGAGCGTGACACCCGCATGGCCTACACCCTATTTCTCAAGGAAGGCCACCTCGAACGACTGCAGTGGGGTCCTGCCCTCCCGCCACTCTGCTCGGAGGCTGTGGCGGGCGCCATCAACGGCGTCCTGCGCCGGCACCTCCGCACTGCCGGTGCCGAGCGCGTGACGCAACTGGCGCCACAGTGCGCTTACGTCACCCTGGCTCCGTTCCTCGGCCCCGAGCGCGCCTGTGAGTTCATCCACCGCCGACTGGAAGCGGCTCCCTGAGCACCTCGAGGAGCCTTCGCAGGGCGTCAGTCGCCGACGGGTCGAGGGCATAGCGGCTCGCCGGCCGCCCGTGGGTCAGGCCGTCCGCCTCGCCCTGGTGCTCGTGCACGAGTCCGATCGCCTTCAAGGCCTCGACGTGACGCCGCACGGCTCGTTCGCTCACGTGGGCCAACAGCCCCAGCTCTGTCGTGCTGAGGGGTGGGGAATCAACCAGCGCGGCAACCACCGTCAGCCGCAACGGGTCCACTATCACTCCGCTCCAGCTCGGGTGCACGCCTTCGGCGGGTAACACCCCGCCACTATAAAAGTCCACGTTGGAAGATGGACGATTCGGCTAGACAACGCTGGTTTTCTTGTCCGTCCGATGAGGTTCCGAATTCTCTTGTTGTACCCGAACCAAGGGCCTCAACAACCAGTTCCCATTATGGCCTCTGGGTGCGGTAACGGTTGCTCTGTTCGTCCCCCCAATACATCGTCTGGGTTGACACAAGCGGGCTCGACATCGAGCCTCGATCACACGAAGGAGAACGAAGTGTACCGTTTGAGTAGAAAGCTGTTTGTGAACCTGGGCGCCGTGCTTGCCGTGGTCGCCGTGGCGGCGGTTTTCGCGGCACCGGCATCTGCCTCGGAAGTGGCGGCGAAATTCAGCGCGAGCTCGATCAAGGTGACCACCTCGGGCATGACCCTGAAACGGGCCAACGGTGAAACCCGGACCTGCTCCCTCTACGGCGGCAAGGCCCAAGGCGGAACCTCCGGCAGCGAAGCGACCCTCGAAAACTACGCGCTGGCTGACGTGAGGTTTTCCTGTACGGGGCCGTCTACCCTGGAAGTCTCGATGTGGATTTCTGTTTCTTACAACACGGTTACCGAAGCGTACCGATTCCATAGCAACGTGACGGAACCCTCGACGAGCCACGTGTCGCCCTGGGGAGGGTTCTTCCAGGACAGCGAAAAATTCGATGGGGTCTGGGTCAACGGATCGGGCTCCACGAATTCGACGATCAAATACGAAAACACCCCGATCGGCTCCGATTCGAAAGGTACGCTGACGCTGAGCGGTACGTTCACGGCAACGACCAGCGCTGGTGGACTGCTCACGCTGAGCCACTAGTTCGGCTAGTCGAATATCTAACAAGAGCCCCGGCAAGGCGCCGGGGCTCTTGTTATTTCGAGAACCGTTAGGCTTCCCTGAAGGAACCGTCGATGAGTCATTCCTCGCCGAAAGTCCGCCGCCTGTTGGCAGTCGCCGCAGCGTCCGTCCTGCTCTTGGGCGCCGTCGGCTGCGGCTCGAGATCCTCCACGGACACGAGCACGAGCCCGCGAGCGGGGGGCGATGGCGGCGGAACTACCACCACCGGCTCGGTGGGTGCGAGCGAAAAGGGCGGAAACGAGGCGGGGGGCGGAGGCGGCAAGGCCCAGTCGGCTCCCAGTTCGAAAGCCAAGCAAGCCCTTCCCGAACCCGAATTCACCGCGCCGGTCCATCACGACTCTGGTGGCGGGTCCGCGCAGTTCCGCGCCAAGGGCGGGGACAACTCGATCCAGGAATACGGTTCGGAACCGTCGGGCTCGGAATTCGAAGAAGCGGCGGCGGCGCTGCACGGCTATCTCGACGCCCGCGCCGCCGGCGCCTGGGCGGCGGCATGCGAATACATGGACCAGGCCATCGCCGCCGAACTCGCGAAGCTGGTCTCGCAAGCGCCGGGCGCGAAGGGCAAGGGCGGATGCCCCGAAGCGATCGCCGGCCTCTCCGCCGGCGTCCCCTCCCGCGCCCTGCGCGAAGCCGCCGTCGCCGACGTCGCCTCCCTGCGCGCCGAAGGCGACTCGGGCTTCCTCCTCTTCCACGGCGCCCGCGGCGTCGACTACTTCATGCCGATGTCCCACGAAGACGGCGTCTGGAAGGTCCGCGCCCCCGCCGCCTCGCCCCTCCCCTGACTCGCCCTGACGTTCCGCTGTGCCTTTGCGCCGAATAGCGGCGCAAAGGAACAGCGGAACGTCAGGGCGGGGGGAGAGTTTGGTTCCGCTGTGCCTTAACTGTGCATGGCGGGGCAAAGGAACAGCGCGGCAGGGAGCGGGGCGGAGCGGTGGCGGGCTGTCGCGGCGCTGGCGCGGCGGCGGCACGGGATCGTCTCGCGCTCGCAGATGCGGACGATCGGGTTCGAGCCCGGGGCGATCGACCGGGCAATCGCGCAGGGGCGACTGTACCCGCTCTTCCGCGGCGCCTTTGGGGTCGGCCATCCCCCGCAGGGACGGAACGCTGAGCTGACGGCTGCAGCGCTCGCCTGCGGCGAGGGGAGCGTTGTCTCCCATGGCACGGCTGCCGCCCTCCTCGGGCTCTGGCGACGGCCACCGCCTTTGATCGACGTCATCGCCCCGGTCGAAGCGGGGCGGAAGATCGACGGCATCTACCGGCGCCACACGCCCTTCCCGTCCGAACGCGAAGCATGGGTCCACGAAGGCGTGCCTTGCACCAGCCCCTCGCGCACGATCGTCGACGTCGCCGGCATCGCCACCGAGTGGAAGCTGCGCGAGACGATCGAGCAGGCGGCGGTCCTGCGCATGCTCAACGTCCCCGAGATCGACGCCGTGCTGGACGGGCCGCGACGCCGCGGCAGCCGTCGCCTGCGGCGCATCGTCGACCTCTGGCGCCGCTACCCGCCCGGGATGCACGTCCGCAGCCGCCTGGAGGCGAAGCTGCTCCCCCTGCTGACCGAATACGGGCTGCCGACTCCGCGGGTCAACCAGACGCTCACGGTCGGCTCGGAGCGTTTCGAGATCGACTTCCTTTGGCCGCGGCAGCGGCTCGTGGTGGAAACGGACGGCGGCCAGTACCACGACAACCCCGAGGCGGCCGCACGCGACGAGCACTGCAACCGGGTTCTGCGCGCCGCCGGTTACCGGGTGTGGCGATTGAGCTGGGCCGACCTCGCCTACCGCCCGGAACCGACGCTCCTGCGGCTTTCGCGTCTGCTGCGCGGCTCCTGAGCCGGGCGCGCATGTGGCTCTGCGGCTACATTCCCCTGATGTCGAGAGCGCACCTATCCGTCCGGCCCTACTGCCAGATTCGTCCTGTGCGTGCGGGTTCGTCGACTACTTCGATCGGGTTCCAGCGCTCGCGGGAAGGGGAGGGCAGGTGAAGGTGATCGCGCTGGAGCGGCTCGACTCGGAGAGTCTCGAAGAGCTGCGCCGGTCCGCCGGCGAGAGCAGCGAGGCCGACCCGCTCGAGGTGTCGCTGCGCCTGCGCGACCGGCCGGATCCTTACGCCAGCGCACTCTTCGCCGGCGCCCTGATGGCCGAGCTCGGCCACATCCCGTTGCGGATCAGCCACGAACCCGACCGCGCCCAGCTCGCCAACGTCTTCCGCTCCGGCCTCGCCGCCGCGCTCGGCTCGCGCGGGGGCCCGACGACCTTCGCCGACCCCGCCTCACCCCTCACCGCACCCGAGCTCCGCGCCACCTGGACCCCGGGGATGGCGACCTTCAGGGGGGCGATGTTCGGCGCTGGACCCGAGCAGGACGTCGGCCTCTTTGGGCCGCTCCACGCGATCTTCCTCAACCCACACCGCACCACCACCCCGCCGGGGCCGTCGAGCATCACCCGCGTGGTCCGGCGCTGGCTCGGCTCCCGGCTCACCGGCGAGGCGGCGGAGCGCCACATCGCCGACGTCGGCTTCGCGCTCGACCAGCTCGTCGTCAATGTCACCGAGCACGCTGTCACCGAGGAGACTCCCTCGGTCAGCTCGCAGGTGCGGATCGAGATCGATCCCGGCGCCGGCGGCGCGCCCGGCTCGCTGCTGCTCTCCGTTCTCGACACCGGCGCCGGAATCGCCAGGACGCTGCGGGCAAAGCTCGCCGAGCCCCCGCCCGACGCCGAGCTGCTGCCAGCCCTGATGGAGGGGCGGCTGCAGCAGTGGGGCCGTGCCCGCGGCATCGGTCTCTCGCGCTTGACCCAGCTGGTTCAGGAGGCGAAGGGGACGATGTCCCTCGCCGTGCGCGGATCCAGCGTCAGCGTCAGCGAGGACGAGGTCACCGCCATCGCCGACGCCTCCGCCGCGATGGGAAGCGTCATCTCGCTGCGCCTGCCTCTGCTGGGCTGAACTCGGCATGGACTCGCACTCGAGCCCGCATGCCTATGTATCCATCCGCAGCGGCGGCGTCCGCAGCTTCAACGTTCCGCGCGGCAAGGGCAGCGTCGTCTTCATCGACGTCTCCGCCGGGGCCGAGGCGGAACGGATCCGCGAACTGCCGCCGACGGTCCTGCGCGAGCCGCGCGCCAAGCTGCTCTTCCGGGTTGCCCGGGGGGAGGGGGAGGACGACCTGGCGGAAATCCTCGAGCGCTGGGACCTGCCGATGGAGGCGGCGCTGCTGAGCCATCCCCTGGGCGCCCCGCCCGCGATCACCCCGCTGCGAGGCGAGCCGGAGATCGATCCCGCCGCCGCCCGGGCGATCGAGCTGGAGGCGCTGCTGGAATGGGGGAAGGCGATCTGGCGCCCGCAGCGTTACCACTTCCGTCTCCCTTCGGGAGAGCACGCGCCCGAATTCGCCAAGCTCTCCGACGCGATTCGCGCCCCTCGCGACGCCCGCGTCCTCGCCCACTGGCTGCTGCAGTGGGCACACCCCGACACGGGCTTCGTCGTCGACACCGGCACCCTGACGCCGGTGATCGAGGCGGTGCAGAGGATGATGGTCGAAGCCGACTCACCGCCGGGACCGGTGGCGGTCCTCGACCAATACCCACGCAACAGCGTCGACGTCGACACCGCGGTGGAGATGGCCGCCGGCGACCGCGGCCGCGTCGTTGCTGTCGTCTCCGTCAACTCCTCCGGGGCTGTCCGCGACCGGCTGCTGGCGGCAATCGACCGCCAGCGCGAGAGCCTCTCCAACCCGCGCGTCATCGTCATGCTCGACAAGCACCCTCCGCCCGCCCGGCCCGACATCGACACCTGGTCGCCGCTGCCAGGGGAAGCGCCGCTGCTGCGCGGTGGCGCCCTCGGCCGCGACGACTGCGAGCACTGCCGCAGCGCCAAGCGGGCGCGGATCATCCCGATCAACCCCTACACCTTCGACGGGATGCTGCCCGCCCAGCTCGTGCCGATCATGCCCTCGGTCAGCGATGCGCGTGAGAACTGGCGGTTGTGGGAGGTCTGCTCCGAGCAGGAGGCGGTGGCAGTCGAGAGCCGCTCTGTAGCGCCGGTGCCGGCATTGCGGGCGAGCGGGCTGATGCCGATTCGCCTGCGGATCGACGAGCTGATCGCCCGCCCCGAGTTCCGCGCGCTGGCGGTCGAGCGGCTGGGGGCCGCGGTCGCCACCGCCGACGGGCGTTTCCGGACGGACGCCGACCTCGTCCTCGTCCCCGCCCACGAGCTTGGTTGCGAGGGCTTCGCCGACTTCTGGGCCGCGGTGAAAGGGGCGGTGGCGCCCGCCTGTGAGCCGATCGGGTTTTCGATCGAGGCGGAGGGTTTCGAGCCGGAGGTGAGCGCCCGGCTGGCGGAGGCGGAGCGGGTGACGATCTTCGCCGTGGGGGCGGTCTCGGGCTGGTCGCTGCAGAAGGCCCTTGTCGGCGTCCAGCACGCCCATCGCGACCACAACCTCGAGATCCAGGGACTCGTTCTCCATGCCCGCCCCGCCACCGCGCGCGAATGGCAAACCTTGCAGAACTCTTTCGGCAATGCGCTTCTCGCGGGCTTCCACAGCATCATTCCCGACCGCTCTCCGCTGGCCGAGGAGCGGACCCTGCTGCAGAACCTCGACCCCTCGCGGCTCAGCTCCGAGGCGACGGCGCTCTTCGAGCAGCGGCTGCGGCTCTGCAACGGGGAAAGCGAGCCCGACGGACAGCCCGCCTCTCTCTTCTACGGGGCGGACGCGGCAGTCCAGCTGACCCGCAACTCGATCTTCGGCCAGCGCCTCGACGCGAGGGCGGTCTACACTGCGGTAGCGGCGGCGATGGCGCGCTCGCGCGAGGCCGAGGCGACGACGGCGCCTGAGTTCCGCGTCTTCGACCTCGCCGGCATCGCCCGCTCCTACTACGACCCCCTGATCCTTGCCGCCACCCTTCGCTGGCTGTACGCGCACGAGAGCTGGTGGGGATGGCGCTCGATCGAGGCCGAACGGCTGATCGCCGCCCTGCTCGAGCGCGCCACGTGTGAGGACCGGGAAATCCTCGTGCCCGAGCTGCTCCTCGCATACGCCCAGGGCAAGGTCCACGAAGCCGCCAAGGAAACGATCCTCGCCAGGGCCGAACAGCTGCACCGCGGCGCCGAGCCCGAGCTCGCCGCGGCGATCGAGCTGACCCGCACCCTGGCCGAGCGCGCCGCCGACTTCGCCCTCGACTTCAGCGGCGAGGACGAGGGGGCCGAGACCCCGCGCGCGGGCGTCGCTTAGAGGCGTTGCGAGTCCTCGGCGGCCTCAGCCGCAGGCGACCTGCCAGGCCTCCTCCGCGCCGAGCACCGGCGCCAGCGCCATGTAGGTGACCAGGGGCGGGACCTCGATCAAGTCGCGCAGCCGCCCCTCGGCGATGCGGCCGTAGAGCAGGGCCTGGAAGACGCCCAGCGTCGCCTCGACCGCGATCGGGTCGAACTCCCCCTCGGGTTCGGCGACGGTCGCGAGCATGGCGACGATCTCTCCCCGCGCCTGGTCGCGCTGGGTTACGGTCTCCGGCCCCACCGCATACACCTCGACCTCGCGCAGGTAGGCGAAGACCGGCTCGGCGGCCATGAAGGCGCAAAGGGCCTCGAGAGCGACGCGCAGCGCCCCCGGCCACTGCGGCGCCCGCCGCACCGCGGGCAGGGTCGCGGCCAACATCTGGGCGCCGCTGGAGTCGAGCGCGGCCTCCAGCGCGTGGGCCTTGTCGCGGAAGTGCTTGTAGAAGGTGTTCTGGGAGATGTGGGCCGCGGCCGCGACGTCGGCGATCGCCGCCGCCGCGTAGCCCTTCTCGGCGACGACGGCGGCGAACGCGCGCAGCACCCGCTCGGCAGGTACGTGGGCGGCGAGCGGCGGCGGCCCGGGAGCGACCGCGGCACGCCGGCGCTGGGGCCTCGGTCGCAGCGGCCGCGGCGGCGGCGGCAGGCTGAGCACCCAGCGGCCCAGCTGCGGCCCGAGCTCCTCGAGGTCGTCGAGCCGGTCCTGCGCGAGGCGGCGGTAGACGACCAGTGCCACCCCCGCGAGGATCGCCTGTGTCATTTCCTCCGGGATCCCGTCCCGGTCGGGCACCTGCTCGACCCCGCGGCGAACCAGCTCGGCGAGTTTGCGCACCGCCCGGTCGACCCGCTCACGCGGAGCGTCTCCGGCGCTGAAGGCCGAAACCATGCAGAGTTTCGCTGCCGCCGGCTGCGCCGCGACCATCGCCAGGAAGGTCTCGACCACCTGGTAGGGCTGCCCCGCCTGTTCGCGCCGCGCGAGGGCGGTTTCGGCGAGGGCCTGGACGTTTTGGAGAATCTCGTCCATCGTCGCCAGGAAGCACTCTTCCTTGTCGGCGAAATGCTGGTAGAAGCTGCGGCTGGAAACGCCAGAGAGCTCGACCAGGTCGCCGACCGAGGTGTCCGGGAACCCCTTCTCGGCGGTCACCGCGACCATCGCCGCGAAGAGCCGTTCCCGCTGGTTTCGGCGCGCCTCCTCCCGCGGCACGCCCCGCCCCGGGGAGAGGCGGCGGTCCCGCAATGTGCTCGCGTCCCCCCACGGCGTCATCACCATTTGCGGCGCAACATAACGGGCCATTTCGACCTCCGCGGAGTGGTGGAGCAACGGTACACCCGCGCTTCTAAAGCACCGTGGCGTTACGCGTCGATCCCGCTCCCCATGCTGGATTGCGAGGGCTTGACGGCCTCCGTCACCCGGCATCCCACCCGGACCGGGGGGCCGCCCCACGCCCTACCCTCGCCCGCTACCCGATTTTGACGAAACCGTGCTTCATCCTTGACACGACTTTATGTAAGGCGCTACGGTACCGCTGCTTTTCCATTCCGCCGCGCCTTTTGCGGGCGGCGGAGCAGAGGGAGGAGGCACCGGGTAGCCGCCCTCCCGTAGAGAACAAAGCGGGCCACCAGGGGGCCCTTCGGGACAAGGAGACAGATGTGAAGGCAAGGGAACTATTCGCCACCATGCTCGGCAGGTCCGGCAGTCGCCGGCGCCCCACCGCGATCGCTGCAGGCCTGGCCCTCGTCGCACTCGCCCTCCCGGCCGCCGCCGTCGCCGAATGCCCCAACGAAGCGATCCGCAAAGCCCAGCACGCGACGAATCTCGCCGACTGCCGCGCCTGGGAGATGGTCTCGCCGGTGGACAAGAACGGGGGCGAGGTCCTTGCCAACGGCACCACGGCGATCGCCTCTACCAGCGGCGACGCTCTCGCTTTTTCTTCGTTGGCCGGCTTCGCGGACACCGCCGGTTCTGCGGCCGGCGGGCCTACGAACTACCTGGCCGACCGATTTCCAACCGGCTGGACCACCCATGCCGTTACTCCTACTCCCAACCCCCTCGCGTATCAGATCCTCTACGCGGTCACTCGGACGGATATGTTCTCCGAAGATCTTTCACATGCAATTACCAGTGCCTATGACCTGCCGGGCGTGGAAAACGACACGCCTGAACGAAAGAACATGTACCTGGAGGATACGGGAACCAGAGCCCTGGAGCCGATCAGTATCTCCCAGACCGGCGAAGGTGATCCCGTTGTTTACGGACAGGAAGAATTCCTGGGAGGTAGTAATCCCTACTTCTGGGGAGCGTCGGCCGACCTGGAGCATGTGACCTGGGTTAGCAGCACTCAGCTCCTCCCTGCGGATGTCGCCGCAGGGTACCCGAACAATGGTTCGCCGAACGTCTATTCGTGGGATGAAGGGACTCTCCATCTCGCCGGCATCCTTCCAGACGGGATGGTTCCTCCAGAAGGATCCACGTTCACGGAGGCTGAACCCGAAGTAGGCAGTACTTACCGCAATCAGATGTCCGCCGATGGGAGTCGCCAGATATTCGAATCGCCACCCACCGGTAATAGTCAGCTATATTTACGGATCTCGCACACTCGCACCGCCTTGATTTCTGAATCTGAGAACCCTGCCTTTACCGGTGAAGCGGAAGGTGTGCACTTCGAAGGCATGACGCCGGATGGCCGGAGCGTGTTCTTCGTCACGACCTCACCATTGCTCAGCGAAGACGAATCGCCTGGTCCTGATCTCTATCGATGGACGGACCGTGAAGAGTCGCAGGACAAACCAAAACTCACCTTGATCACGAACGACGGCGAAAGCGTGTTTGACGCGGGAGGATATGGCGGCACGCTCGTAGGCATGAGCAACGACGGCGAAATCGTTTACTACCACGAGTTCATAAGTGGTACCATCGGAGCCTGGGACCACGGTGTTAAAAAAACCATTTCGACGGTCCCGCGGTCGGCTTCCCCGGCCCACCATCTAACTTTAAGCGCTGCCCAGCCCGGTTATGCGAGGGTAAGTGAAAATGGCAAGTTTTTAGCGTACGCTAACGGCGGTATGTATCTGTATAGCCTCGATCAGGATAGGCTGCACTGTGTCTCATGCCCCGGGGTTGTCAGCCTAGCTCCTGAATTCGGAACCAATGGGGGCATCCTTATCGGTGATCGCCCTCGATACTTGACCAACAACGGACGGGTATTCTTCTCGACCGAGGCGGCATTGCTACCCGACGATATCAACGGAGTTTATGACGTTTATGAATATGATTTCAGTACTGACTCCCTGCGTCTGATTTCCTCAGGGCGTGGAAACGAACTGAGCATGTTCATGGACGCCGACACGACGGGCAATAATGTGTTTTTCGCTACCCGGCAGGCGTTAACCGCGAGCGATGCCGATGCCGGCCTTGATGTTTATGACGCTCGCGTAGGGGGTGGCTTCGACGAACCACAGGTCGCCGATGAGTCCTGCAGCGGTGACGCCTGTCAAGGGGCTTCCACGGTTACGCCCGGTGCTGAGGCTCCCCCCTCGAGCTCGCTAGAAGGGGCTGGCAACGGCAAGCTTCGCCCATGTAGATCGAAAAAGCGAAAAGTGGCTGGGCGCCATAAGAAACCTTGTATGAGACACCGCCATAAACAGCAACAGCGATCCAACCAAACCGGGAGGACCGGTCGATGAAAGGAAAACACGTCACGAACTGGTCCGTCTTGCCAGAGGTCTGCCGCCGAGCCTTGTTCTGCTTGCTAATTCTTTCCTGTGCACTGATTCTTGTGGGTGCGTCGGCTGACGATGCGCAAGCAGAGCCAAGTCTTAAGATAGATACCTGGACGCCCGACCACATAACTTCTGGCAAGAGCATGAAGTTCGGGATAAGCGTATTGAATGACGGGGATAGACCCTGGGTCGGCGAACTCACGCTAAAGTACACGCTGCCTGAAGAACTCTTTAAATTCTACAGCGAACCTTACGGTGCACCTGACCTTGCATGTACGGCCGCAGGCGAGAGCGAAGAATGTACTGCGGATGTCGATGGACTCCCGCCTGGGCGGAAGGTTACGTGGATCGGTTACTATTATGTTTCTCCGGTGGCGACCGGCGTTCTGACGGGCAACGTGGAAGTCAGCGGGGGCGGGACCGGGGTGGATCTAGTGTCTCCTCTGTCCTTTGATACCAGCCCCGTGGGTCCATTCAGGGTGAAAAACTTTTCCATAGACCTGGTGGAAGGAAAAACGGTACCGGTAACCCAAGCGGGGAGTCATCCCGAGGAGATCAATTCCACCGGGGAACTTGTGGCAGAGTCTAAGGAAATACTCAATGCACCATTCGCTGCGGGTGCAATCGAAATTGCTGCGCCAGAGCATATCCGGGACGTAATTGCGCATGTGCAGGCGGGGGTCGTTGGAAATCCAGGCGCAACGTCGCTCAGGTGCACGGCTGCACAGCTAGGCACGGAACCTGTGAGTCCGGAGGAAAGGGAAGGCAGGCAGATACCATCGTGTCCAGATGAGTCTCAAGTAGGCGTCGCGCTGATCGACGGCAATTCCCCCTCGATTGTTCCGGTTTACAACATCGTGCCACAGCAAGGTGATCCTGCGGAGTTCGGCTTCTACTATGAGGGAGTCACCACCACCATTGAGGCTCATCTTCGGCCGAACGACTACGGAATTGACCTCATCAGTCGAAACATAAGCACTACCATCCCTGTGCCGAAGTTCACTGTCACCTTCTGGGGAACGCCGGCCGCGACGGAGAACGATCACTTACGGGCTCATTGCACCACGGGGCGGTATGGCGCGAATGGTGAGTTGTGTCCCTTGAGTTCTCCAGAAATACCTTTCTTGCGACTTCCCACCTCGTGCTCGGGAAATCCTCTGTCATGGGGAATTGAAGTTGACACCTATGAGCATGTGGGGATGTTTCACCAGCGCGAAACGTCCACTCCTCCTCTCCAAGGGTGTAACCGGGTTCCCTTTGATGTGAAGGCCGCTGTAACTCCGACCGAGCGCGTGGCGCATTCTCCAAGCGGAGTCGATGTGGGCTTATCCATTCCGCAGGACAGCGGACCAAATGGGATCTCAGAGGCGGATCTACGCACTGCAGAACTGAACCTCCCCAAGGGCGTGACGATCAATCCCGCCTCCGCGGATGGCCTCGCGGCCTGTAGCGACGTTCAACTGCGACTAGGATTGGAAGATCCTTCCGATTGTCCTGGCGCGAGTAAACTTGGCACGATCCAGCTGAGAACGCCGCTGCTGGAAGAACCGGTGGAAGGCTCGGTCTACCTGCGCTCGCAGGCCTCGAAAGATCCGGCTTCGGGCGAGATGTACCGGTTGGCGATCGAGCTGCGGGATGACGAACGCGGCATCGACGTCAAGCTGCCGGGCTCGCTCAGGGTCGATCCTCAGACCGGCCAGTTGACGACGACGTTCGACGAACTGCCCCAGCTGCCGTTCGAAACGATGCAGTTGCACCTGAAGGCGGGGCCACGAGCGCCGCTGACGATGCCCCAGACCTGCGGGAAGTACGCATCTCAAATGACGCTGATCGGTTGGAACGGCAAGACGGTCGAAGAAGAACTCGGCTTCACGGTCGACCAGAACTGCTCGGCGCCGGGCTTCGCGCCCGGGTTCGAAGCCGGGGTCAGCAACCCGACCGCAGGCAGCTTCTCGCCGTTCAGCCTGCGGGTGACGAGGGACTCCGGCCAACCGAACCTGAGCCGGATCGACGCGACGCTGCCCGAGGGCGAGCTTGCGAAGCTGGCCGGGGTGCCGGTCTGCTCCGGCGCCCAGGCGGCGGGCGGGGACTGCCCGGCCGGGAGCCGGATCGGCAAGGTGGTCGGTGCGGTCGGCGAAGGATCGAGTCCGCTCTACCTGCCGCAGCCTGGCAAGGCTCCGACGGCGGTCTACTTCGCCGGCCCCTACAAGGGCGCCCCCTACAGCATCCTCACCAAGGTGCCGGCGCAGGCCGGGCCCTTCGACCTCGGCACGGTGTTGGTGCGCTCGGCGCTGCGGATCGATCCGCAGACCACCCAGGTCTCGGTCGAGTCCGACCCGCTGCCGCAGATCTTCGGCGGCATCCCGGTCAGCTACCGCGACGTGCGGGTGGAAATCGACCGGCCCGAATACACCCTCAACCCGACCGACTGCGAACCGACCAAGGTGACGGGCAGGCTCGCCTCGGCCACGGGACAGAGCGTGGACGTCGCCGACCGCTTCCAGGTCGGCGACTGCGCCGCCCTGGGCTTCAAGCCGGCGCTCTCGATCAGCCTCAAGGGCAGAACCACCCGCGCCGGCCACCCGGCCCTGACCGCGGTGCTGCAGATGCCGAAAGGCGGGGCGAATATCGCCCGCACCTCGGTCTCGCTGCCCCACTCCGAGTTCCTTGCCCAGGCTCACATCGTCACCACCTGCACCCGCGTCCAATACGCCGCGGGCGGCGGTGGGGGGGCGGGCTGCCCGAAGGGCTCGGTCTACGGGCGTGCCCGCGCCTTCAGCCCGTTGCTCGACTACCCGCTGGAAGGGCCGGTCTACCTGCGCTCCAACGGCGGCGAACGCGAACTCCCCGACCTCGTCGCCTCCCTCGGCGGACAGATCCACGTCGACCTTGTCGGCTACGTCGACAGCGACAAGAAGACCGGCGGCATCCGCACCACCTTTGCCAAGGTGCCCGACGCCCCGGTCTCTAAGTTCGTCCTGAAGATGCCGGCGGGCAGGAAGAGCCTGCTGGAAAACAGCACGAACATCTGCCGCGGCAAGCATCGCGCGATCGTGAAGATGGACGGCCAGAACGGCAAGGTCCATGACTTCATGCCGCTGGTGCGGGCGCGGTGCGGGAAGCGGGCGCGCTAGCTCCGAGCGGCGCCGGGAGCGACCATCGCCGCCGGTTGATGGCGGCGATGGTCGCGGCGTCGTCCGAGCACGGCTATGCCGGGGCAACCGTGTCCCGGGTGGTGGAGGGGGCCGGAGTTTCCCGCGCCACCTTCTACGAGCATTTCTGCGGTCGGGAGGAATGCTTTCGGGCTACCTACCGGGTAAAGGTCGAGGCCGTGCGCCAAGTGGTGAGCGCGGCGGCTGCCGCGGCCGGGCCGGCCGAGCGGCCGGAAGCGGTGCTGGAGGCGCTGTTGGACGAGCTCTCGACGGACTGGACACTGGCACGGATCCTGCTGATCGAGGCGCTTGGTGCGCCGGCTGGCATCCGCGACGAGCACGAGGGGCTGATCGATCGCATCGAAGCCGAGGTCGCGGCTTTTCTCGACGACCAGCCGCGCTCGGGTGCGATCCAGCTCCCGGCGGCTGCCCTGGTGGCGGGAATAGCGGATGCGATCGCGAGGCGGGCACTGGAGCAGGCTGGGAGAGACCTGCGGGAGCTGCGGGCGGATCTCGGCCGCTGGATCGACACCTACCGCCTGCCGGCCGGGGTGCAGCCCCTGCCCCAGCAGGAATGGAGGCAGCTCGGTCGCTTCGAGCGTAGTGTGCACCCGGAGCGGCTCGAAGGACCGACGTTGCTGCCGCGGGGACGGAGCGCATGGCCACCGGAGCGAGCTGCGGACGCCAGGCGCCTGCGCATCCTCGAAGCGACGGCCGCACTCTCCTATGAGAAGGGCTTCGACTCGCTGACCGTGGCCGAGATCGCGGCCCGTGCCCGGATTCCCAGGGCCGCCTTCTACTCCCAGTTCGCGGGCAAGCGGGAGGCGCTGATGGCGGCCCAGACCCGGGGGCTGCAAGGGGCGATGGCGGTCGCGGCGGCCGAGTACTCGCCGGCCGCTGCGTGGCCGCAACGGGTGTGGAGGATGACCCGGGCCTTCCTCACCTTCCTCGCCGAGACCCCGCACTACGCTCACCTCGATTTCGTCGAGTCCTACACCGCGGGTTGCGAGGCGGTCCGCCACCGGCAGCAGAACCACATGGCCTTTGCGCTGTTTCTCGAGGATGGCTACCGGCGCCTTCCCGAGGTAGAGCGGTTGCCGCCGGTCTGCATGGAGGCGCTGGCGGGTGCGGTCCTGGGCCTGATCCGCAAGCAGGTTGTGGCCGGCAGGAGCGAGCGGATGCTCAGTCTTCTCCCCGCAGCCGCCTACACGATCCTGACGCCCTTCATCGGACCGCAGGAGGCGGCTGCCCAGGTGCAGGTGTGGGCACGAGGGGCTCGCTGAGGAGCTCGAAGAGGGTGCAGAGTCGTGTGGCGGCATCGCTGTCGATGGCAAAACGCTTTGCCGGCCGGCCGGGGCTGACCCCATCGCGCTCGGCGGGCTGTTCGCGGATTAGGTCGAGTGCTGCGAGTGCCTCGAGGTGACGACGAACGGTCGGAGCGCTGGTGTGACAGACCGCCATAAGCTCGGTAATGGTCGCTGCATGCAGGTCACACAGACCACGCAGTACCGATAGCCGTACAGGGTCGGTTAGTATCGCCGTCCAGCTGGCGTGGATGTGTGTGTCGACGTTTCGGCTCACAGCTCGACGCCGACCCTAGGCAAATCTGGGTAACCCTGCAGAACGCCGATGTGCATCTTGCACACGGGCTTCGGGGCTGTTTCGCCGTCGGTAGGAGGTTTGCAGCGACGTCACGATGTCGGAGTTTTTCTCGTCTTCCTGCGGAACCGTTGTAACCATTCAACGTAGACTGAAAGCGTTGCGGCTGCAGTAAGCCTTATTCGCAACAAGGAGGGATGACTGTATGAAAAGGACGAAAATCCTGCTTGCGGTAGCCGTGGCGACGATGGCGCTGAGTGCCGTTGGGGCCTCGTCGGCGTCGGCGACCATCTATAACGCCAATTTCAGCACCACCTCGTTTAAGCTGAGCACTACGGGCGTAACCATCAAACGCAACGGTGCTGAAGCCAAGACCTGTACGGCCTCGATCAACATGAGTAATCTGGGATCTGGCAACTTCATAGGTTCTAACGAATCCAGTGGCCGGACTCTGTTCTTGTGCGATGGGGGTGCCAGTGGCCTCTACATGAGAATGGTTGGTCGGGCAAAATACGACAGCGTCGCTGAAAAGTATTACCTAGAAATCTATTCCTACAACGAATCGATGCAGAGCCCTTGGAGCTGGTACTTCCAGTATTCCCAGAAATGGACCTGGGTCAACGGCTCGGGCACTACTCCATCGACGGTCACGCTGAACGAACAGCTGATCGGCTACACCACGACTGGACAGCCAATCACCATGAGCGGGACGTTCACCGCCAAAACCTCCACTGGCGGCCTGGTCACTCTCAGTCACTAGTCGCAGGGTTACCTGTGTCTGCGGCCGGTCGGTTCTGAAGCCGGCCGGCCGTTGTTCGTTCAGCAAGCAGCCCCCGGAGGGGAACCCGAGGGGCTTGCTTGCGTGCTGCCTCGTCTGGGAAATGACGAGGAGCGGGGTGGGGATTGCAACCACACGCTCGGACCGACAGGGAATCAGTCCGAGGTGCCCTGTGAGGATCCTCAATCGACCTGCAGGACCCCCCGTTCGGCTGCAGACAGAACCTAGTGACAAGAGGCGGTATTGTCAAGGAAGAACCATGGTTCTAATCATGCTTCTGTTCTTGCTGCTTGGACCTTCGTCCGCTTCTGCGGCGGAGCCGTCGATGCCGTCGATGCAATTCCGCCTGCCCGCCTCGGGCGGATACACGCTGCAGGTCAAGACGGAAGGGGAATTGACGAAGATCACCCTGGCGCGGGGGCATCCGCGCGTCTCGGCGACCTATTACGTCAGCCACTCCGCCTACGACAGCACGATCGAGGCTGACCTCGGCTCGCTCGGCCGCATCGACGTCCGTTTCGAACCCTCAGGCGAGTTCGAGACGATCCAGGTGCCGCGCCGGGCCCGCGACGTCCCCGGCTGTCGCGTGCCGCGCCGGCTCGTGCGCCAGGTCGGGACCTTCTCGGGCACGATCGCCTTTCACGGCGAGAACGGCTACTCGGCGGTCGATGCCGCGGATGCGTGGGGCTCGCTCGGTCCTTCGGCACGGCCGCGCTGCGGGGGCGCAACCGCGAGCTCGAATCGCGCGCGGGGGCCGGGGCGGCGGCGGGTCGAACGCGTATGGGTCCTCGACAACGCGTTCCTGATCAACCACAGCCCGTTCTCGGCGGCGACCAACAGCGCCACCTACTTCGCGGCGATGACCGAAGCGAAGCGGGCCCGCTACCTCGTCGACCGGGTCGAAGTTCCGACGCCGACGCTGGCGATCACGCGCCGCGTCGACATCGCCGCCGCGCGCCCGAGCTTCTCCTACGCCGGCGACCTACGCTCGGCGACGGTGCGGCCGCCGGCGCCGTTCAGCGGCGAAGCGACCTACTCCGCACGGCCGAACAAGTTGAGCGGGGACCTCGCGGTCCAGTTGCCCGGCATGCCCGCGCAGCGACTGACCGGAGGGGATTTCGAGACCCGAATCGGCGCTAAGCGCTGAGGTCGCTGTAGCTGCCTGCGACGAGGTCGGCGTCCTCGATGCCGAAGGAGCTGCAGAGGCCGGAGAGGACGTCCTCGAATCGAGCCGGGTCGGTGTGGCCGCCCACCGCCTCGAACTCGATGAAGTCGCCGAGGTCGACGACGAGGTCGAGGTGGATCCGCACGTCGCCGAGCAGGAACAGGCGACGCTGTTTGCTGACCACGACCTTGATGCCGAGGGTGGCCTTCAGCGCGCCTTCTAGTTCTGTGGGTTCCGCCACCTCGACGATCCGGAAGCGGCTCTCCCTCTGGCCGGGCAGGTCGCGGCGCTCGTAGGAGATCAATTGTGCGGTGGCGTCGCTTTCGCGCCGCAGCTTCAACCTGCCCCTCGGCACCTCGAAGTACGTGTCCTGCTGGAGCAGCAGCCCCTGTTCCTCGGCGCCGAGGCTTTCGCAGACCTTCAGCGACCGCGACGGGTCTCGGTCGCGCGCCTTCAGCTCGAGGTTCCTTCGCGGCATCGTCACTGGACTCGATCGATTCAACCGGCGGCGGACCCTCGAGGTGCGGTGGGCCGCCGATCGTTTCTGAACGCAGGCGTCCACTTTGGACGCCGAGCGGGGTCATCGACGCCATCGACTTTCACCGGTCGAGCGGACCACGACGCGTCGGAGTTTTTGTCAAATGGTTCTCTAACCGTTGCATTGCCCACCTTGTCCTTGAAGAGTCCAAACCGCTTTGACCGCGGAAGGCGCCCGTTACGTCGCGATCATCACCGACGGCAACGGCCGCTGGGCGGCTCGGCAGAAGTTGCCGGTGCTAGAGGGTCACCGGGCCGGGGCGGAGAACCTGCGGGCGCGGATTCGCGACGCGGCGGAGCTCGGGGTCGAGGAGCTGGTGGTCTTCGCTTTCTCGACCGAGAACTGGGCCCGGTCGAAGGAGGAGGTACAGGGGCTGATGGCTCTGATCGCTCTCTATATAGAGAGGGAGGCGCCGTCGCTACACGAGAACGGGGTGCGGATGCGCTTCATCGGGCGCCGCGAGGAGCCGGTCCCGGCGGAGGTGCTGGAGCGGATGGAGTGGGCCGAGGAGCTGACCCGGGAGAACGACCGCATCACCCTCGTGATTCCGCTCAACTACGGCGGCCGGGCCGAGATCGTCGATGCGGCCCGCGCCTTCGCCGGCACCACCGAGGAGGAGTTCCGGGCGCATTTGTATGCGGCCGACGTGCACGACCCGCAGATCATCATCCGCACCGGGGGCGAGCGGCGGCTGTCGAACTACCTGCTCTGGCAGGCGGCCGAGGCCGAGCTGGTCTTCCGCAAGGAGCTCTGGCCAGATTTCGACCGCAACATGTTCGAACGGGTGCTCGTCGACTTCTACGCCCGCCGCCGGGTCCGCGAGGAGCAAGGATGAGCGGTGGAGCGGCCGCGCTGCGGGCGATGGCGCGGGCGAACGCTCGGTACTGGCCGACGGTCCTTCTCCCGGTGCAGCGCGGACTCCGGTTCTGCGAGGCAGCCGCCGAGCGGATCCCCGACGAGCGCCTGCGGCAGATCGCCCTCGCGAAGCTCCGCGAGGAGCGCTTCAACACCGAGGTGGCGGCGACGCTGGCGACGCTGGCGCCGCGGTGGCACCGCTCTGCGGTGATCCGGGCGATCGTGCCGCTGCAGGTGATGTACGACTATCTGGACGGTCTCAGCGAGGAGCAGGTGGCCGATCCGCTCTCCTCCAGCCGCCAGCTGTTTGCCGCGTTCACAGCCTCCCTGTCCCTGGAGACGAGCGAGGCGGTCGACTATTACGCCTACTCACCCGGCTACGACGACGGCGGTTACCTGGATCTGCTGGTGGGCTCGTGCAGCCGCGCCTTCGCCGGCTTGCCGAGGGCCGACGTCGTCGCCCCGGTTGCCCGCGACGCCGCGCGGCGCTGCGGGGAGTCGCAGACCCGCACCCACGCGATCGATCTGCTCGGCCTCGAGCAACTCACCGATTGGGCGAGCGAGGAAGCGCAGGGAACCGACCTGAACTGGTGGGAGTACACCGCCGGCGCCACTGCTTCGATCCTCTCCGTCCACGCCCTGATCGCCGCCGCCGCCGACTCCGGGATCACCGCCGCCGGCGCGATCGGCCTCGATCGCGCCTACCTCTACATCTCGGCGATCAGCACCCTGCTCGACAGCGTCGTCGACTACGAGGCCGATCGCGCGGACGACGGCCACTCCTTCATCGCCTACTACGAGGACGAGGGGATGGCGGCGGAGGGGGTCGGGAAGGTAATCGCTCGCGCAACGGCCGAGGCTCGGCAGATCCGCCACGGCGCCCACCACCAGATGACCGCGGCGGGGGTCGCCGCCTACTACCTGTCGGCGCCGACCGCGGCGCTGCCGCCGGGGCCGGCAATCAAACGGCGGGCCGAGGCCGAGCTGGGTCCGACGCTGCCGGCAGCGCTCGGTGTCTTTCGCCTCTGGCGGCTCGGCAAGCAGGTTGCGGGCGGCCGCGATCGCCGTGCTTGAGCTGCGGAACCTGGTCAAGCACTATCCCTCGGCGGCGGGCGAGCCGGTGCGGGCGCTCGACGGCATTTCGACGACGATCGCGGCGGGGGAGCTCGTCGCCCTCTACGGGCCGAGCGGCTCGGGCAAGACGACGCTGCTGACGATCGTCGCGGCTCTGATGCCGCCGGACAGCGGCATGGTGCTGGTCGACGGGCGGGAGGTGTCGGATCTGTCGGCGCGGGAGTCGGCCCGCTACCGCCGGCTCCAGCTCGGCTACGTCAGCCAGGCGCCGGATCTGTTGCCGGGCGTCTCGGCGATCGACAACGCGGCGCTGAAGCTGTTCGCGCTGCGGCTGGGGGTTCGCGAGGCGCACCGCCGCGTGGCGCCGTTGCTCGAGCGGTTGGGGTTGGGGGATCGGCTCCACCACCGCACCGAGCAGCTCTCGGCCGGGCAGCGCCAGCGCGTGCTGCTCGCCCGTGCGCTGTCGACCGAACCGCAGCTGGTCCTCGCCGACGAGCCAACCGGCAGCCTCGACAGCCGCCGCAGCGCCGAGGTCCTGGCGCTGCTGACCGAGCTCTGCGAGGAGAACGGCGTGGCGATGCTGCTGGTGACCCACGATCCCCAGGCGGCCGACTTCGCCCACCGCGTCCATGCCCTTCGCGACGGGCGCCTGGGCGACCACGTCCCTTGAGGCCCGGGGCTCTCCTCCACCTCTACCGGATCCGGTTGCGCTCGCGGCTCGGGGCGGAGGCGCTGGCCGTGGTCGGGATCGCGGTCGGGGTCGCGCTCGTCTTCGCCGCGCTGGTCGCCAACGCGAGCCTGACCGGTGCGGTCCGTGAGCTCAGCGAGGCGATCGTCGGCAAGGCTGACTTCCAGCTCTCGGCGCGCAGCGCTGCCGGGTTCGACCAGCGAGTTGTCGCGCAGGTCCAGCGCATCCCGGGTGCCACGGCCACGCCGATCGTCGAAGCTCGTGTGAACCTGGTCGGACCGAGGGGGCGAAGTTCGGTCCTGCTCGTCGGCGGCGACCCCCGCCTCGAGCGCCGGCGCGGTTTGTTCCTGCCGCCGCCGCTAGTCGATGACCTCGGGGTGCGAAGGGGGGAGAGGGTGACGGTCGAGACCGGGGCGGGACGCAGGTCGATCGCGCTCGCGGGGACGCTCGGGCGGGTCGGGTTGGGAGCGCTGTCCGAGAGCCCGGTCGCGATGGCGCCTCTGTCGCAGGTTCGAGCGGTGACCGGGATGCGGGGTCGTGTCAGCCGCGTCTTCGTCGACGCTGCCCCCGGTCGCGAGCGTGCGGTCGAGGCGGCGCTGCGGCGGATCGCGGGCAATCGCCTCAACGTGACCCCCGCCGACCAGGAAGTGACGCTGTTCGAACACGCCTCCTATCCGACCAGCGCGTCGACCGCCCTGTTCTCGGTGCTCAGCGCCCTGGTCGGCTTCCTCTTCGCCTTCAACGCGATGCTGCTGACGGTGCCGCAGCGGCGGCGCTTGATCGCCGAGCTGCGGATGGCCGGGTATGCGCCCGCAGGCATCGTCCAAGTCGTCCTTGCCGACGCGCTCCTGCTCGGGATCGCGGGGTCGGCCGCGGGGCTGGCGCTCGGCGAGCTGGCATCGCGGCTGCTGTTCGACTCCGTCCCCGGCTACCTGACTTCTGCCTTTGCGATCGGATCGCAGCGGCTGGTCACCTGGCAGAGCCTCGTGCTTGCCGCTGGGGCCGGCGTGCTGGCGGCGTTCTTGGCGACCCTGATCCCGATTCGAGGTGCCCTTTCCGCAGCGCCTCGGCAGGAGCCGACGACCACGGAGTCCCCTCGATGGCAGCGCCTCGCGATCGGCGGTGGAGTGGCCTGCCTGGTGTCGAGCCTGCTGATCGGCGGCTTCGCGCCCGCCTTTTCGCTGGCCGGACTCGCCGTTCTCCTTGTCGGCCTCTTGCTGCTCCTGCAGGTCTGGCTGCGCCTTGCGGCGACGGCGTTCGATGTGGTGTGCCGTCGCTTGCGCAACCCGGCCGCGATCATGGCGGCCCTGGAGCTGCGCTCCGCCAGCGCCCGTACCCGCGCGCTCGCGCTCGCGGCGACCGGGGCGGTTGCGGTCTTCGCGGTCGCTTCGATCGGCGGCGCGCGCGCCGACCTGCAGCGAGGCCTCGACGGCATCGCCGAGAGCGTCGACGACGGCGCCCAGGTGTGGGTCGCCTTCCGTGGCCCGGCCAACATCTTCGGCACCACGGCGATCGGGGTCGCCAAAGGGCAGATGCGGGCGATCGAGGGGCTGCGGGGCGTGCGGGCCGTGAGCCGGAACCGCGGGAGCTTCCTCGACGTCGGGCACGAGCGCGTCTGGGTGCTGGCGCCGACGCCCTCACGGGTGGGTGGCGTGCTGCGGCGCCAGGTCGAGGACGGCGATCCGGCCCTCGCCGAGCGCCGGTTGCGGCGGGGAGGTTGGGTCGCCCTCTCGGAGGATCTCGCCTCCGAGCTGGACGTCGGCATCGGCGACCGGGTCGATCTCCCGCTCCCACGGCCGACGCGCCTGCGCCTAGCGGCCCTGACCAACAACTTCGGCTGGCCCGGAGGGGCGATCGTGATGAACGCGCGCTCCTACGCCCGAGCCTGGGGGAGCCATGCTTTCAGCACGCTCGGAGTCCGGCTCGGGCCTGGTGCCGAGCCGGTGCGCATCGCCAACGCCGTGCAGTCGATTCTGGGCCAATGGAGCCCGTTGCGAGCCGAAGCCGCCGGCGACCGGCTCCACCACCAGCGCGCCGCCTCCCGCGCCGGCCTCTCGCGTCTCGACCAGATCGCGGCGATGGTGCTGATCTGCTCGGTGCTGGCGATGGCGGCGTCGATGGCGGGGCTGGTCTGGCAGCGGCGCCCGACCTTCGCGGCGATGAAGGTCCATGGCATCGGCCAGGGCCAGCTCTGGTTCGCGCTGCTGCTCGAGGGCGCCCTGCTGCTGGGCGCCGGTTGCCTCCTCGGCGCCGCCTTCGGCCTCGTCGGCCAGCACCTCCTCGATCGAGCGTTGGAGACGATCACTGGCTTCCCCGTCTCCTACGAGCTCGCCGGCACCGGCGCCGCCGGTGCCGGTGCCGGCGTCACCGCTGCGGCCCTCTTCGTACTCGCTATCCCCGGCTGGCTCGCTGTCCGGGTGCCCGGATCGACGACATTGCCGTCGACTTAAGGGCTGTCAGAGCATCATTGACATCTCGATTCGCGATGTTTATCATCTCGTTTCAGGATGTCTGCCATCGAAAATAAAGAGCAGGCAGAACGCCTTCTTTCGGCCCTTGGCGAGCAGCTCGCAGCCGCCAACGAGCGCTTCGAGCTCGTCGTGGTCGGCGGATCCGGCTTGCTTGCACTGGGGGAAATCGAGCGCTCGACCCGTGACGTCGATCTGGTGGCACTGCGAAACGGCGACGACCTCGGCACGGCGAAGCCCCTGCCCGACCCGCTGCGCCGCGCCGCTGAGCGGGTTGCCCGCGACTTCGATCTGGATGAGGCCTGGATGAACGGTGGCCCTACTGCGCTGCTCGACCTCGGGCTGCCCGACGGGTTTCTCGATCGGCTGGATAGCCGCAGCTACGGCGAGGCGCTCGTTGTCCATTTTGCCTCTCGCTATGACCAGATCCATTTCAAGCTCTACGCGACGGTCGACGAAGGCGGACCCGGTAAGCAAGAGCAGGACCTGCGGGCCCTGGCACCGAGCGAAGCGGAGTTGCTTGCCGCTGCTCGGTGGTCGCGAACCCATGACCCATCGGAGGCCTATCGGGAGACGCTCCTGCGCGCCCTTCAGCAACTGGGGGTGAGCGATGCAGCTCTCTGAACTTAGGGAGCAGTTGCACGGCCGCCTCGCCTCCTTTCTCTGGGACCAGTGGGGTCAGCTCGGCGTGCAGGTATCCGTCGCGCGCCACGACCCATGGGCCGCCGATCCCGAGGCTCTCATCCTCCTCAGCCTTGAGGTCGGTCGCGAAGAACCGCGCCTCACCGACGAGGTGCTCGATTGGCTGGTGGTGAACGAGCGGCTGATCAGCGTCCAGCGGCTGCGTAATCTCATCACCGGCGAGGAGGACCGAGCCCTCGTCGAGGGGACGATCGGCTGGCTAGCGGGACAGCGCCGGCGCGCCCGGCTCAGGCCGAAGGGCGGTGAGGAGGCGCCGCTTCGCCGTGAGCCCTTCTATCGCCGCCTGGGCGATGTCATCGCCGAGCCCGATTCGGCCTTCCTTGCCCAGGGGCTCCTGAAACCGCCCGTCGAACCGCGCTTGCACTCGGGGTCGCCTGACCTCGCGACCCCTATCGCCTTCGCCCTCCGCCTCCGTGCATTGCTCGGCTTTGGTGCCCGCGCCGAGGCGATGCGTGTGATCCTCACCGTCGACGCACCGTGGATGAGCGTGCAGGCGATTGCCGCCTCGACCGCCTACACGAAGCGAAACATCCAAGAGGCGCTGGGGCAGCTGCGCGCGGCCGGCGCCCTTCTCTCAGTCCTTGGGAACGAGCAGC
>Ga0207640_10000110_pt1 | contig 61907 bp, 63 predicted proteins | sample KBSCornC42_FD_184300 | JGI IMG/M metagenome (GOLD analysis project Ga0207640, IMG submission 184300) | Corn rhizosphere microbial communities from Kellogg Biological Station, Michigan, USA - KBS Corn C4-2 (SPAdes) (version 2) | ecosystem: Host-associated > Plants > Roots > Rhizosphere > Soil ... | reverse complement strand
CGGTTGCTGGGGCAGCGGCGGCAGGCTCGCGGCGATGGAGAAGCCGAAGCTCGCCATCGACGGTTCCCCGGTGTCGAGGTCCGGAGTCCCATAGACCGAAATCCAATAGGTAGTCCCGCCGGTAACCATGACTTCGGCGAAGCAGGTCGCCGCGAGCATCTCGTTTTCCATGCCGAAACCGCCGCTGAACAGGGCAAAGTTGAGGTCGCTTCCGCAGGGCCCACGGAGTTCATATTTCGCGGTCTCCGGGGGCGTCCAGCGGTACCAGACCGACGCGCCCGAATTGGTGCCATAGGGGAACTCGCCCGACTCCGTCGTCGCGTTCCAGTTGTAGCCCTGGGTGAAGAGAGCGTAGAAGCGAGCGCCCCCGGGTTCTTCGGCGACAGGCGCTTCCAGCACCGTCGCGTTCGCGAAATCGTCGTTCGGAGGCACCGGCGTTTCTTCGATTTTCAAATTGAAGGTGCCTTCGCTCGGAGGAGGTGGACCTTCGGGAGGAGCGATCACCGCACCATCGACCCTGATCACGTATTTGGTGCCTTCGCTTGCGCGAAAGGTGTGCTGGCTCTGATTGCCGCAACCAGGACCTTCTCCGCCGGTGGCCACCCGGGTTAGATTTTCCAGTTCGGTGCCGGTGAAGACACCCACGCTGGCGGCGAAGTTGCTGTTGCAAGCGCCGATCGTGAACCAGCCGGTGTCCGGTGCTTCCCATTCGAACCAGACGGAACGGCCATAGGTCCCGGAAGTGTTCTCCCCGAACTCGCTCGTCGCTTCGACGTTCGACCCGCTTTCTTCGATCGGCAACGTCCCGCTCAGCACTTGGCGATTCGCGAAGTCGTCATTGGCCGGCGCCGCCGCCCACGCGCTTGCCGGTGCCAGGCATAAGGCAAGCACCAGCGCCGTCACAACCTTGATCCCCCACCTCATCGCGAGAAGCCTACCGACGCCCCGAGCTGAATTTCCACCCTCAGTGCCTCGGCGAACCGGCGGGCGGCGTTCCCATAGGCGGCGCCGGGCCCCAGCTTTCGCGACCGTCGGAGGTCGCGATCGGGATCTTCGGACCCGCCATCGCTGGCGTGTCCGCGGTCACGTCGTAGACCGCCTTGACCCGGGAGAGGACCTCGCGGACGTCGCTCTTCTCTCCCTGGTAGCCATATTCGTGCAGGTCGGAGGTCAGCCCGGTGGCGTCGATGCCGGCCTCGTCGGCGAGGAATAGGGCGCGCGGCATGTGGAAACCCTGGGTCACGACCACGGCGTGGCGCACGCCGAAAATGCTGCGCGCCCGCACCATCGACTGCCAGGTATCGAAGCCGGCGTGGTCCTCGAAGACGTCCCGTGGCGGCACCCCGCGGCGCACCAGCGCCATCCGCATCGTGTCCGGCTCGTCATAGCTCCACTGGCCGTGATCGCCGGAAACGAGGATCTTCTCCACCTTCCCGGCATGCCAGAGCCGCGCCGCCTGCTTCACCCGGTCCCCCAGCATCCCGCTCATCTTCCCGTCCGGCCGCACCAGCGCCCCCAGCACGATCGCCACTTCGGCCTTCGGAACCTCAGCCACCTCCGAAGTCGAATCGCCGCCGACCGACAACACGTAGACGTTGGCGAACACGACCAACAGCGCCACCACCGCCGCCCCGACGAGGACGAACTTCGTCAGCCGCGGCCACCGCCGCAGCGGGTAGGTCAGCTTGCGCCCGAGCCCCCGCACGGCCTAAAACGCTAACAACCTCAGAACCGCATCAACCCTGGACCGCATCAACCTCCTCACCTGAAAGGGAGGTTGATGCGGTCAAGGTGGAGGGTCGGAAGTCACGCCTTCGGCACACAGAGCGGGTTGAATCGGCACAAACCGCGCGCCACACGCGCGCTTTTGCCGGGCACGATTGGGGTGGCCAACCGAGTCCGTAAAAAGTAGTGCTGTACGCGACTTTTCACGGACTCGCGGAGATGACCGGGTCTTGTCTGAGCTGGCTCGCCGGCAGCACGGGGCGGTGAGCCGGGAACAGCTACTGGACGCCGGGTGGAGCAAGGATGAGATCAACTGGCGCCTTCGCGCCGGGCGTCTCCACCGCGTGCATGGAGGGGTCTACACCGTCGGTTATCGGCGAGTCTCGAAGCAGGGATGGTGGATGGCCGCCGTACTCGCCTCGGGACCCGATGCGGTCTTGAGCCACCACACCGCGGCAGCGCTTTGGGGCCTGCGTGGCTACTTCGATATCGCGGTCACCGCCGCAGCGGGTAGGTCATAGCCCTGCGCACGCGGCCAAGCTAGCTGCGCCTTGGCCGGAAACTCCTATCCTGCTCCCGATGACGGAGAAGGAAGCAAAGGAGCGCTGCACCCAGCTCGCGGCGGAGCAACCCGACCGCGAGACCACCAACTGGGTCCCGGTGAAGCAGAAGGACGGAAGCTGGGCAATCGCGCGAATCCCACTCCCCCCACCACTCGACCCAGCTCAGACGCAAGGGACCCGCCGAGAGCCCAGCCCACAAGAAGGCGAAGACCTCCGCGGGAGACCCTGGCTCACCCCTTGAAGCCAATGTCGAGTTTGTAGCCCTATAGGCGTACAAACTCGACACGCTCACTTGCCTAACTAGGCGAACGAGCGCCTTCTGCTCATCCCGGCGCATCCGTGAGCTTCAGTGGCTGGGGGGTCGTGTGCCCCTCTCACAGAGGCTCCTGAGACCACATTGGCGCCCAGCAGGCCGCCCCAGCTGCGCGACGGTCTCTGGGAGAGGGGCACACGACCCCCCTCCCGCAACCGAATCTCAGAAGTGGACGATCGGGATGATGAGGATGGCGACGATGTTCGCCACCTTGATCATCGGGTTGATCGCCGGGCCGGCGGTGTCCTTGTAGGGATCTCCGACGGTGTCGCCGGTCACCGAGGCAGCGTGGGCCTCTGAGCCCTTGCCGCCGTGGGCGCCGTCCTCGATCAGCTTCTTGGCGTTGTCCCAGGCGCCGCCGCCGGCGGTCATGCTGATCGCCATGAAGAGGCCGACGACGATGACGCCGATCAAAAGGCCGCCGAGCGCGTCGACGCTGAGCAGGCCGACGATCACCGGCACGACGATCGGGATCAGGGCGGGCAGAATCATCTCTTTCTGCGCCGCGAGGGTGACGATGCTGACCGTTTCGCCGTACTCCGGTTTTTCGGTCCCCTCCATGATCCCCGGGTGCTCTTTGAACTGTTTGCGGACCTGCTCGACCACCTGTCCGCCGGCGCGACCGACGGCCTCGATCGCCAGAGCAGAGAACAGGTAGACCATCATCCCGCCGATGATCAGCCCGATCAGGACGTCAGGGCTGGTCAGGTGGAAGAGGCTGTTGAGGTCGAACCCGGAGGGCGCCTCTTCGGCCAATTCGCTGCGGAAGGCGGCGAACAGCACCAGCGCCGCCAGGGCGGCGGAGCCGATCGCGTAACCCTTGGTCACGGCCTTGGTCGTGTTGCCGACCGCGTCGAGCGGGTCGGTCACGTTGCGGACGTCCTCGGGCAGCTCCGCCATCTCGGCGATGCCGCCAGCGTTGTCGGTGATCGGCCCGAAGGCATCGAGGGCGACGATCAGACCGCAGAGCGAGAGCTGAGCGACGACGGCGATGCCGATGCCGTAGATGCCCGCGAGCTCGTTTGCACCGAGGATCGCCAGGGCGATGACGAGCGCCGGGGCGGCGGTCGCCTGGTAGCCCTGGGCGAGCCCGGCGATGATGTTCGTCGCGTGCCCGGTCTCCGATGCGCTGGCAATCGACTTCACCGGCCGGAAACGGGTCGCCGTATAAAATTCGGTAATCCCGAACAGCAGCGCGGTTACGGCGACGCCGATCACTCCGCAGAGCCAGAGGTCGGTGACGCTGACAGCCTTAGCCGCGGTATCGGCGAAACCGAGCCGCACCGGATCGCTCATCAGCCAGTCGGTGATCGGGTAGAAGGCCGCGATCGAGAGGATCCCGGAGATCAGCAGGCCGGTGTAGAGCGCGCCCTCGACCCGGTCGCTCTTGGTGCGGACGCAGAGTGCACCGATGATCGAGGCGATGATCGCTATGCCGCCTAGTACCAGCGGGTAGATCGCCACCTCGCGGGCATATTCACCGGTGAAGGTGAGAACGCCGAGCAGCATCACCGCGACCGTCGTGACCGCGTAGGTCTCGAACAGGTCGGCGGCCATGCCGGCGCAGTCGCCGACGTTGTCGCCGACGTTGTCGGCGATCACTGCCGGGTTGCGGGGATCGTCCTCGGGAATCCCCGCCTCGACCTTGCCGACCAGGTCGGCGCCGACGTCGGCGGCCTTGGTGAAGATGCCGCCGCCGAGACGGGCGAAGACGGAGATCAGCGAGCCACCGAAGCCGAGGCCGATCAGCGCGTCGACGGCCTCCTTGTCGCTCGAGCCGGTGATGACGAGGACGCCGTAGTAGCCGGCGACGCCAAGCAGCGCCAGGCCGACGACCAGCAGACCGGTGACCGAGCCGCCTTTGAAGGCGACGTCGAGCGCCGGCGGCACGCCGCCACGAGCCGCCTCGGCGACGCGGGCATTGGCCCGCACCGAGACGTTCATCCCGATGAAGCCGGTCGCGCCGGAGAGGGTGGCGCCAATGATGAACCCGATCGCGGTCTTGTAGTCCTGCAGAACCAGCAGCAGGATCGCGATCGGGACGGCGACCGCCGCGATGATCGTGTACTGGCGGTTCAGGTAGGCCTGTGCGCCTTCCTGGACAGCGCCAGAGATTTCGCGCATCCGGTCGTTGCCCGCTGATTTCGAAAGCAGGCGCTGGGTTACAAGAAGTCCGTAGATAACGGCGGCGCCTGCGCAGACAAGCGCGACAACCACGCCGTATTCGGTCAGAAAGTCGGTCAAGTTCCTAATCCTCCGGTGGTTTTAGCGGCGCGGGAGTCTATAGACGACGGCGGCGACACCGCTGCAAGCCCGCTCTGGAGGCTCGATTACCCGCTTCTTGGCACTCGGTTACGCCGACTGCCGAGCGTGCTCGGCGCCGGAGTAGGTGCGTCTCGTCTCCGCTACCGCGTCGCGATAGACGTCCTCGATCGAGATGCCGTTGTCGAATGCCTCGCGCGCCCGCTCGGCCCCATTGCGCTCCGGCAGCGACACGTCGAGCGCCAGCTGCGCCCGCGCCGGCTCGGTCCACGCCAGCACCTGATCGAGCACAGAGCGCGTCGGCAGCTCCTCGCCGCCGCGGCGGAAGTCGATCATTCGCCCGCCGGCGCCGTAGCGGATCGCCCGCCAGAGGTTCTCCTCGATCTCGCGGTCGGCCAGCGGCGGACCCTTCCCTTCGTAGCCGTGCTCGTCGTAGTCGAGCGCGGTCTGGGCGATGCAGGCGGCGATCAGACCCGCCAGCGCGAACGACTCGTCCCCGCGCGTCTGTGCGTCGCAGATCCGCACCTCGACCGTGCCGAAGCTGTGGTGCGGGCGCACGCTCCACCACAGCTGGGTCGACTCGACCACCGAGCCGGCCCGCTGCAGGGTCCCGATGAACCGCGCGTAGCGATCCCAGTCGACGAACGGCGAGGGCACCCCGCAGCGCGGGAAGGTGCGGGTGAAGATCTCGGTGCGGACGCTGTGCAGGCCGCTGTCGCGGCGGTCGAGGAAGGGTGAGTTGGCCGAGACCGCCAGCAGCAGCGGCAGCAGCTCGCGCAGCCAGTCGCAGACGGCGATCGCCCGGTCGGCCCCCTGCACCCCCATGTGCAGGTGCAGGCTCCAGGTGTTGTTGCGCTGCGCCACCCAGCCCAGTTCCTGGCGCAACCGGTTGTAGTGCGGGGTGTCGATGATCCGCTGGTCGAGGTAGTTCGCCCACGGGTGCGTCCCCATCGCCGCCAACGTCAACCCCATCCCGCCGACCAGGTCGAACAGCCGCGCCCGCCGCTCGCGCTGTCGAGAAACGGCTTCGCCGAAGGTCTCCGAGCGCCCCGAGCGGATCTCGATCTCGGAAGCGATCAGCTCCCCCGCTGCCGACTCCGCCAGCACCTCGTCCTGCTGGCAGGCCGCCATCACGTCCTCGAAACGGTGCTCCAGCTCCAGCGTCCGCGGGTCGAGGATCGCGAACTCCTCCTCGAGGCCGATCGTGAAGTCCTGCGAGGACTCGAACTTCTCGCGGGCGAGATCGAGATCGATGGGCATCGGGCGGCGTTAAGCCAGATAGAAGTAGAGCGCGTAGAGCAGGTCGACCGCGGGGCTGGAGGTGTGGACGGTCACCTCGGGAGGCACCTGCAGCAGCTGCTCGGAGTAGTTGAAGATGATCTTGACCCCAGCTTTGACCAGCCGGTCGGCAACGTCCTGGGCCGCGTCGGCCGGCACCGCCAGTACCCCGACGACGATCTCCTCCTCAGCTACGACGTCGGTCAGGTCGCCGATGTCGCGCACGCTGAGCTCGCCGATCCCCTTGCCGACGACGGTCGGGTCGGTGTCGAAGATCGCCACCACCTGGAAGCCGTGGTCGGCGAAGATCGGCGATTTGGCGATCGCCTGCCCGAGGTTGCCCGCCCCGAAGAGGGCAATGTTGTGCTGGCCCGAGGTGCGGAGGATCTTGCGGATCTCCGAGACCAGCGAGTCAACGTTGTAGCCGACCCCCCGCTTGCCGAACTTGCCGAAGCCGGAGAGGTCGCGGCGGATCTGGGTGGGGTTGATGTGGGTGTACTCGGAGAGCTCCTGCGAGGAGATCGTCTCGCGGCCCATCTTCCGCGCCTGCGTCAGCACCTGCAGGTAGCGGGAAAGCCGCGCCGCCACGCCCAGCGACAGCCGCTCGCCTTCGACGAACGCTCCCGCGGCGTCGAACTCCTCGATCACCTCGACCATGCCCCCACAGTATCGAGCCTGGCTTTCACCGCGGCGACGTCCAAGATCAGCTCCGAGACCTCGACCCCATCGACCTCGACCACCGGGATCCGCTCAAGGTAGCGCCGCAGCAGTAGGTCGTTGCTCTCGATGTCGACCTCGTGCAGCGTGAAGCGGTAGCCCTGTTTGTGGAAGCCGACGATCTGCTCTATCGCCTGCTCGCAGAGATGGCAGCCCGGACGGGAGTAGACGACGACGTCGGCCACGGCTCAGTGCGCGACGGCGGATCTTTCGCCCGAGGCGAAGGCGTCGTAGCCGAGGTAGTCAGGGTACTCGATCCGGGGGGCGTAGCGGGCGGCGGAGCCGATCATCGCCGCGTTGTCGGTACACAAAGCGATCGGGACCAGCTTCAGCCGCACCCCCATCTCCTCGCAGAGCGCCGCCACGGCCTCGCGCAGCGGCCCGTTGGCGGCGACGCCGCCGCCGAGCGCGACGGCATCCCAGTCGCCCTTCTTCAGCGCCCGCTTCAGCTTCGTCCGCAGCTGCTCGACCACCGCGGCCTGGAAGGAGGCGGCGATGTCGGCGCTGCGCTCCTGCACGCCCTCCGGGCCGAGTTCGCGGCAGCGGTAGAGAACCGCCGTCTTCAGGCCGCTGAAGCTGAAGTCGAGCCCGGGGTTGCGGGCCATGGCCACCGGCATCTCGAAGGCCTCCGGATCGCCCTTCTCCGCCTCCTTCTGGATCAACGGCCCGCCGGGGTAGCCGAGCCCGAGCAGCCGCGCCGACTTGTCGAAGGCCTCTCCGGCGGCGTCGTCGAGCGTCTGGCCCAGCAGCTCGTAGCCCTCGTGGTCGCGCACGCCGGCCAGCATCGTGTGGCCGCCGCTGGCAATCAGGCAGAGGAAGGGAGGCTCCAACGGCTCGGGCTCAAGGAAGTTGGCGGCGACGTGCCCTTGCAGGTGGTCGACCGGTATCAGCGGCAGCCGGCGGGCGGCGGCGATCCCCTTGGCGGCGCTGATCCCGACCAGCAGCGCCCCGATTAGCCCCGGCCCGGCGGTGGCGGCGACCGCCTCGACGTCGTCCAGCGTCACCCCTGCCTCGCCCAGCGCCGCTTCAACCACCGGCTCGACCAGCTCAAGGTGATGGCGCGCCGCCACCTCCGGCACCACGCCGCCGAAGCCTTCGTGGGCTTTGGCCTGCGAGGAGATGACGTTGCTGAGGATGCGCGGCCCGTCGAGGACGGCGGCGCAGGTGTCGTCGCAACTGGTCTCTATGGCTAGGAGCACCGCAGCCCTTTTAGTCCAACCACATGATCAGGGCGTCCTCGCCGTTGTCGTGGTAGTAGCGAGGACGCACCCCGGCGGAGCGGAAGCCGAAGCGTTCGTACATGCCGATCGCGCGGTGGTTGGAGACGCGGACCTCGAGCGTGAACGGCAGCTTCCCCTGCGACTCCTCGATCAGGCGCCGCATCAGCTGCCCGGCGATACCGCCGCCGCGGCGATCGGGCGCGACGGCGATGTTCATCAGGTGCCAGACCTGGTCGTAGCGGGAGCAGATCACGTAGCCAAGCAGCTCGTCGCCGGCGCTGGCGGCGAGGCAGATCCCCGAGGGCTTGGAGAGCTCGAGCACGAACATTGCCAGCGACCAGGGGGTCGGGAACGAGCGCCGCTCGATCGAGATCACGGCCGGCAGGTCGCTGTAGGCGAGCCTGCGGACCTTGACCTCCTGGTTCAGCTCACTGGGCCTTTTGGAAAGCGTCTCGCTCACGCCACCGCTCCGCGTCCGGGGGTCTGAGGTAAATCGGGGCGAGCCCGTCGCGGTCCTCTTCGTCTGCCGCTGCCGCCGCGAGTGCACAGACGTGCCGCGCGGCGACCCGGTGGACGGGATCGGAATCGTCCGCTATCCGGACGCCGTCTCGAGCCAGCTCTTGGCGAAAGCGTACCGCCCCGGAACCGGCGACCGAGGGAGTTTCCTCCAGCTCGGAGACCCGCTCGGCCAACTCCTCGGGCCTGTAGACGGCTGGCTCCCAGATTCGCTTCCCGTCCGGCGAGTAGAGGGCGGCGAAGACCTCGCCGCGCCAGCCGTCGAGTACCGCCAGCGCCGGGGCACCTCCCGTGGCCTCCTGGATACCCCGCGCCAGGGCGTCGAGCGTGCAGACGCCCCGCGCCGGCAGCCCGAGGCTGACGCCGAGGCCGTGCGCGGTCGCGATCCCGATCCGGACCCCGGTGAAGGTGCCGGGGCCGAGCCCGACCCCGAGCAGATCGACTGCATCCCAACCGCCCGCGGCAGACGCGGCCTTCTCGACTTCGGCCAGCAGCCCGGTCGAGTGCAGGGGCCTCCCCTTCGGGGAGAGCCCCAGCTGCGACTCGTGCAGGACCTCGCCGTCGCGCCAGGCGCAAGCGACGGTGTCGACCGTCGCGGTATCGAAGCCGACGACGATCAGCGGTGCACTATCCCGTGACCTTGAAGGCCCAGGACCCGACTTTCTTGCCTTTGACGTACCAGCTGACGACGTGCTTACCGGGGATCGTCGAGGTGATCTTGTTTACGTAGAGCGTCCCCTGTTCGGCTTCCTGGGCCTGGGCGCAGAGATTTTTGCCGCTCGGGAACTTGACGCAGACGGAGTAGGCGACGTCCCCATTTAGGCTTTTGAAGAAGGCACCCTTCTTAGCTTTCTTCGGACAGGCGTGGGCGGGTTTGGCGTTCTTGGAGACCCCGCACCCCACGTAGTGCTTGTAGGCGGCCGCGCCGGCCGTGGCGGGAACCGCGGTTGCCAGCAATCCGCAGGTCAGCACCAATGCCGCGAGCGTCTTCAGTCCCTTCATCCGTCCTTGCCTTTCTGGTTCGAAAAATTCCGAGCGCCGATGCTACAAGTTGGAGTTGCCCCTACCCGAACACCGTCAATCGTTGTCGGGTGCGCTTTCCCACTCGACCTCGATCCGGCGCCGCGCTTCACTCACGTGCGCCAGCCGCACCACGATCGCCGGGCGGCCGAGGCGATCGGCGCCGGCGTCGGGCCACTCGACGAAGGCGACGCCGTCGGGGCCGAGGTAGTCATCGAGCATCGCCGGGTCCTCCCCCTCGAGGTCGGCGAGCCGGTAGAGGTCAAGGTGGGAGACCGGGAGACGGCCGCCGGAGTAGCGCTGACCGATCGTGAAGGTCGGCGAGGTGACCGGTTCGGTGACGCCGAGGGCGCGGCAGGCGCCGCGGATCAGCGTCGTCTTGCCGGCGCCGAGGTCGCCGGAGAGGAGGACGAGGTCGCCCGGCCGCAGGCGCTCGGCGAGACGGGCACCGAGGGCTTCGGTCTCCTCGGCGCTGCCCGACTCGATGACCTCCGTCGTCTTCATCCGAAGAAGCCGAGCTGGTCGTCGCTCGGCGTCGGCGGGGGCGTATCGCCCTCCTGCTCATCGGCCTCGGCTAGTTCCTCGGCGCTGGGGACGTGGCCCGGCAGTGGCCGCTGCAACAGCTCGGGGATCGTCGCGAAGTCGCCCCGCAGGGTCTCTTTTACCGCCGGCGTCCGCAGCGCCGCAGCGGGATGAAAGAGCGGCAGCAAGTAGACAGTGCGGCTGCCGAGACTGTGCACCTGGGGAGTGCCGCGGACCTTGGTGATCCCGGTCTGGCTGCCGCTGAGCAGCTTCGTCGCGAAGTTGCCGAGCGTGCAGACGACCCGGGGCTCGATCAGCTGCACCTGCTCCCAGAGCCAGGGCTCGCAAGCCTCGATCTCCAGTGGTTGCGGATCGCGGTTGCCGGGCGGGCGCGACTTCAGCACGTTGGCGATGAAGACGTCCCCGCGCGAGAGGTCGATCTCTTCCAGCAGCTGGTTCAGCAGTTGCCCGGCGCGACCGACGAAGGGCAGCCCCTGCCGGTCCTCTTCGGCCCCCGGCGCCTCGCCGACGAACATCAGGTCGGCGTCGGCGTTGCCGGCCCCGAAGACCACCTTGGTGCGGGTCTCGTACAGCGGGCATTTTTCGCAGCGCTGAACTTCTTTGTAGAGCTCGACCAGCTTCTCCCGCCGCTCCTCCGCGCTCGCACTCACGGCCTCTCCCCCCTCGCCCGTCGCTTACTCGACTCGCTCAAGCGGTCCTGCCGAGCCGCCTCGCGCTCGCGCCGTCGCGATTCGTCCGAGCGCACCTTCGCCCCCCGCGGCTGCCGCCCCGGTGGCGCCACCGTCGAGTAGCGCCGCCGCGTCCGCCCGGAGCCGCACTCCTTGCAGGAGACCTCAACCCCCGCCCGGACCAGCTCCTCGAACCGCGCCCCGCACGCCTCGCACTCGAACTCGTAGATCGGCATCGGCGCCAATCGTAGTTCGCCCGGGTGGAGGAAACGGCGCTAGGGAAGCGAATGGGTTGCGGTGATGAAGGAATGGGGGCGTCTGAGGCGCGTCAGACGCGTCAGCGGCTGCACGGTCGCAGCAGCGATGGCCATCGCGATTGTCATCCCCGCACCCGCCTCTGCCCGCGGCGGCTTTGAACTGCGGCAACGCAGCCTCCACCTCGCCCTCTCCTCGATCGCCACCCGCGGCTACTCGGTCGGCGTCGAAACGCTCGGGCACCACCGGGTGATCATGTACGTCGAAAAGGGAAGCCAGTTCGCCACCTACACCGTCAGGGGCAAGGTCAGCCGCCACCGCGTCAAGGCCGACTTTGGGCGCTTCGGCCGGGTCTCGCTCCACTTCCACGGCAAGCCGCGCAGGTTCGAGGTCAGCTCGAAGCAGAAGTCGGCGCCGCCTCGCCGACGCTGCAGCGGACGCCGACCCGAACGCGAAGTCGGTCACTTCCGCGGCGCGATCGAATTCAAGGGACAGCAGGGCTTCACCAAGCTTGCGGTGGGCAAAACGCCCGGGGAAGTGCGTCGCACCTACCGTCAGATTTGCCGGCCGGTACACCAACGGCGGCAGGCCGGCATCAGCAGCAGTGCCAGCACCACCCCCCTCGGCTTCACCCTCTCGGTTCTCACCGCGCGCTCCCGGCTCGACGGGATGCTGGTCCACTTCAACGCGATCAGCCTCGAATCTCCGCTCGGCATCCGCCTCCCCGGCGAAGGGCTGTTCTCCATCGTCAGTGCCTCGCTGCAGGAGCGGGTCGGGCGCGTACGGGTCCTGCGTTCGACCGTCCAGACCGCCGACCCGGGCTCCGTCAAGATCAGCCGCCGAAGCCGCCGCCCCTCGACCGCCCGACTGGCGCTCGACTCACCGTTCGACGGCAAGGCCTTCTACCGAGGCCCGGCGAAGAAGTCGCCCGCAAGCTGGACCGGCTCGCTGAGCGTTCGGCTCCTGGGCAGCGGATCGGTACCCCTCGCCGGTCCGCAATTCCACGCAACCCTCTGCCGCGCCAGCGCCTTCAACCCGCGCAACCCCTGCTTCCGGCAAGCGGAAGCAAGCATCGCTAAGGCAACGGCTCCCACTCCCAGCCCTTAGCCGAGGCCAGGCTCTCCTCGCTGAGGTAGCGGCGGAACTCATCGAGCTCGGCCGGCTCGACGCTGTAGACGTGGTCGGGTTCGGGGAAGTGGCGGCTGCGAACCTCGTCGCGGTATTGCTCGACGGCGGCGACCATCGTCTCGTGGACGTCGGCGTAGCGCTTGACGAATTTCGCCATGTGGCCGGTGGTGATCCCGAGCAGGTCGTGGAAGACGAGGACCTGGCCGGAAGTACCCGGGCCGGCGCCGATCCCGATCGTCGGCACCTCTAGGCGCCCCGCGATTTCGTCGGTGATCGCCGAGGGGACGGCCTCGATCACGATCGCGAAGCAGCCGACCGACTGCAGCGCCAGCGTGTCCTCGAGCATTTTGATCGCGCTCTCGGCGTTCTTGCCCTGGGCTTTGTAGCCGCCGAGGGCGGTCGCGGTCTGCGGGGTGAGGCCGACGTGGCCCATCACCGGGATGCCGGACTGGACGATCGCCCGGGCGCGCTCGACGATGACGCCGCCGGCCTCGAGCTTGACCGCCTGGCAGCCGGTCTCCTTGATCAGGCGCTGGGCGTTGCGGATCGCTTCCTCGTTGCTCGCCTCGTAGCTGCCCATCGGCATGTCGCCGACCATCAGCGGCGTCTTCAGGCCGCGGCGGACGGCCTTGCCGAGGACGAGCATCTCCTCCATCGAGACCAGCTTCGTATCCGGGTAGCCGAGGACGACGTTGGCGGCGGAGTCACCGACGAGGACGACGTCGACGCCGGCCGCCTCGGCCACGGTCGCCGAGGGATAGTCGTAGGCGGTGACCATCACGATCGGTTCGCCGTTCGTCTTCATCTCGTTCAGGCGCGGCAGGCTGACGGGGCGACGATCGCCGCTCTCCGGGGCGGTGTGGGAACGGCCTCCTGAGCTCATTTGAGAAGCACCTCCGGGTGGCTGTCGACGGCGATTGCCTTGTTGTCGGCGTCGACGTGGACGACGACCGGGTCGTAGCGCTCGAGGTCTGCCTCGTCGTAGGCGCCAAACGAGGCGACGATGATCTTGTGGCCGGGCTCGACCAGATGGGCGGCGGCGCCGTTCACCTGCATCGTCCCCGAGCCTGGCTCGCCGTCGATCACGTAGGTGACGAAGCGGGAGCCGTTGTCGACGTCCCAGACGTGGACCTGCTCGTTGGTGATCAGGTCGGCGCCAGCCATCAGCTCGGTGTCGATCGTGATCGAGCCGATGTAATCGACGTCGCAGTCGGTCACCGTCGCCCGGTGGATCTTCGACTTCAGCATCTGTCTTTGCACTTACGCCCTCCTGCTTCAGTTAGTCACAAGTTGGATGAGTCAAAAGTTGAGTTACTCGAGGGTTGGATCAAGACGTTGTCGATCAGGCGGGCGGCGCCGACGGGGGCTGCGACGAGGACGAGCACGGGGCGGTCTTCGAGCGCCTGCACCGGCTCCAGGGTCTCGGCGTCGCGTGCCTCCAGGTACTCGGGCTCGATCCCGGCGAGGGCGAGCTCGCGTCGGGCGGCCTCGAGGCCGCTGCCGAGCCCGCCCTCGCGGGCGGCGCCCTCGGCGGCGGTGAGGGCACGAGAGAGCGCCGTGGCGCGCTCGCGGTCCTCGGGCGATAGGTAGGCGTTGCGCGAGCTCATCGCCAGGCCGTCGGGCTCGCGCACGGTCGGCAGCACCTCGATCCGCACCGGGAAGTCGAGGTCGCGGACCATGCGGCGGATCACGACCGCCTGCTGGGCGTCCTTCTGGCCGAAGTAGGCGACGTCGGGGCCAACGAGGTTGAAGAGCTTGGCGACGACGGTGGTGACGCCGCGGAAGTGCTCGGCGCCGCGGCTGGAGGGGTCACCGTCGAGGACGCTGGTGAGTGGACCGGTCACTTCGACATAGGTGGCTAGGCCTTTAAGACCATCGGGGTAGACCTCGTCAACTGCCGGGGCGAAGACGAGGTCGGCGCCGGCTTCTCCGGCGAGGTGCAGGTCGCGCTCCTCGTCGCGCGGGTAGCGGTCGAGGTCCTCGCCGGCGGCGAACTGTGTCGGGTTGACGAAGAGGCTCATCACCACCAGGTCGCACTCGGCGCGGGCGGCGCGGATCAGCGACAGGTGTCCCTCGTGCAGGTAGCCCATCGTCGGCACCAGCCCGACCGTCCCGCCTTCCCGGCGGGCACCGTCGACGGCAGCGCGAAGGTCGGCCTTGGTGCGCAGAGCGGGAGCGGCCACGTTCGGACGAGGGTTATCGGCGAGAAGAGTTGAGTTCATAGGTCCATGCCCTGGGGGTCACGGCCGTGCCCGGAAATTATAAGCCCACCGGCACCTGATCCCCGGGAATTGGCAGAAAGGGTTCTTTAACCGGTGATCCGGATCGCCGCAGCTTCCGCAGAAACGGGAAAGACCCCAACTGGCGGGAGGAAGCATGAGCTCGGATATCGACGCAGTGGTTCAAGAGGCGGCACATGAGGCAGGCGAGGCCCTGGAGGGCGACACGCGAGCGGACTTCCTGAAGAAGGCGGGGCTCGCCGGCGGCGGCCTGGTCGGCGGTGGCGCCCTTCTCAGCGCCCTCACTCCAGCCGCCGCGATGGCGGCGGGCAAGGGACGTCCGCCGGCGAAATTCGGCAAGGGCGACATCGGCATCCTCAACTTCGCTCTCACCCTCGAGTATCTGGAGGCTGCCTTCTACAACGAGGCGACCGCCAACCAGAAGAAGAATTCCTTCATCAAGGACCCACAGGCGCAGGTCTTCTTGAAGCGGGTGACCGCCGACGAGAACGCCCACGTCGCCTTCCTCAAAAAGGCGCTTGGGAGCAAGGCCGTGAAGGCTCCGAAGGTCGACTTCGGCGCCACCACGGCGAAGGAAAAGTCCTTCATCGAAACCGCGGTGGCGCTGGAGAACACCGGCGTCCACGCTTACTCGGGCCAGGCGGGCAATATCGAGACCCCGGCCTATCTCCTCGCCGCGCTCTCGATCGTCACCGTCGAGGCCCGTCACGCCTCGGTCGCCGGCCTACTGCTGAAGCCGACGCCGAAGAACCTCTCTCCCGACGGGGCCTTCGACACCGGCCAGACCGCGGCTCAGATCCTCAAGGCCGTCGAAGCAACGGGCTTCCTCCAGTAGTCACCCCTCGGAACCGGCGAAGTCGATCTTCCGGATCGGCTTCGCCGGCGCTCCGGCGGCGATGGTGGCGCCCTCGACGTCACGATTGACCACCGAGTTGGCGCCGATCACGCAGCGGTCGCCGACACTGACCCCGCTGGTGACGACGCAGTTGACGCCGAACCAGCAGTTGGAGCCGATCCGCACCGGCCCCTTCGAGGTGAAGCCCTGCCAGGTGATCGGCTGGGTCTGGTCGTCGTAGCGGTGCTCGGCGTCGCCGACGAAGCAGCTGTTGGCGAGCATCGTGTGGTCGCCGATCGCAACGCTCTCATGGGCGGCGATCATCACGTTGCGGTTGAGGAAGCAGCCCTCGCCGATCTCGATCCGCGCGCCCGGCGCAAGCGTCAGCCAGCAGCCCGGCTCCAGCAGCGTCCCGGCGCCGATCTTCAGCCGCCCCTCGTCGAGCGCCTCCAGCACCTCCCCCTCGACCGGATGGCGGACGAAGAAGCCACCGCGGGCGGCGTGCCGGTTGATCCGCCAGCGCCGCAGCAGCCGGTGGTTGCGCTCGTACCAGCGCCGCTTCACCCACCACAACCGCCACCCGCTCGTAGCCACGCGCCCACCCTAGACGTAGACTGCGCCGATGGCGGAGCTGCGCGGCGGCATCGATCTCGGCGGGACGAAGATCCAGACGGCGGTGATCGACGGTGACGGCAAGGTCGTCGGCGAAGCACGTGAGCCGACGCCGACCGAAGGCGGCCCCGAAGACGTTGCCGAGGCGATGGCGAAGGCGCTGCGCGAAGCCGCCGAAAGCGCCAGCGTGGAGACGAGCGAGCTGGCAGGTGTTGGCGTCGGCTCCCCCGGCGACGCCAACGAGAAGACCGGCGTCGTCTCCTCAGCCAAGAACCTGCCCGACTGGGAGGGCAGCTTCCCGCTCGGCGAAAAGCTGAGCGAGGCGCTCGGCACCGAGGTCAAGGTCGGCAACGACGTCCAGGTCGCGACCGAAGCCGAGTTCCATCTCGGCGCCGGCAAGGAGTTCGGGAGCCTGATCGGGGTCTTCTGGGGGACTGGCGTCGGCGGCGGCCTCGTCCTCGACGGCAAGCCCTGGCTGGGCCGCGGCGCCGCCGGTGAGATCGGCCACGTGGTCGTCAAGCGCGGCGGCCACAAGTGCCCCTGCGGTCGCCGCGGCTGCCTCGAGGCCTACGCCGGGCGCAAAGCGATGGAAGACGAGGCGCGGCGGCGGCACGAGGAGGGCGAGAAGACCGATCTCTTCAAGCTGATGGAGAAGCACGAAAAACCGCGCCTGACCAGCGGCATCTGGGAGCGCGCCCTCGACCACGAAGACAAGCTCGCCGAGCAGCTGATCGAGCGCGCGATCGAGGCCCTCGGCACCGGCATCGCCTCGGCGATCAACCTTCTCGACGTCGAAGCGGTGATCATCGGCGGCGGCCTCGGCATCCGCTTCGGCGAGCGCCTGATGGACCCGCTGATGGAGGAGATGTGCAAGCACCTCTTCGTCGACGAACGCCCGCCGGCGGTTCGCGTCGCCTCGCTCGGCGACCTCGGCGGCGCGATCGGCGCCTCCCTCCTCGTCTCCCGCTGAGGTGACGACCCACCTGCGGACCCTCCGCCCCGCCCCGGGCGTGCTCGCCTTCTACGACGGCCGGATCGAGGGATACCGCTTCGCCCCGGAGTCGAACTGGGTCGACGAGGGAGCGCTCTCGCTCGGCACCGCCAGCTTCGCGGTCGTCGAGGGCGACGAGGCGCTCGTCTACGACACCCACACCACGCCCCAGCACGGGCGCTGGATCCGGCAGGCGCTGGAAGCGGAGGGCGTGCGCCGCTTCACTGTCCTGCTCAGCCACTGGCACCTCGACCACGTCGCCGGCAACGAGGCCTTCGCCGACTGCGAGATCCTCGCCGGCGCCCGCACCGCGCAACTGCTCGGCGAGCATCGCGAAGCGATCGAAGCTGGAGAACACGAGGGGCCGCCGGGAATCTCGCCACTCGTCCTCCCCACCCGCAGCTTTGAGGGCCGGGCGACGCTGCGGGTCGGCGAGCGCGAGTTGGAAACGATCCCGGTCGATATCCACAGCGACGACGCGGTCGTCCTCTGGGACCCGACGGCGCGGCTGCTGCTGGCGGGCGACACGGTCGAGGACACGGTCACCTACGTCGATGAGCCCGACCACTTCGAGGCACACCTGCGCGACCTCGACCGCCTGCTCGCGCTCGAGCCCGCGGCGGTGCTACCAGCGCACGGCGACCCCGAGGTGATCGCGGCGGGCGGCTACGGCCCCGGCCTCCTCTCGGCCACCCAGGACTACATCCGCCTGCTGCAGCGGATGCCGGCGGAGCCGGAGCTGCGCGAGCTCGCCCTCGATGATCTATTGGCCGCGCAGCTGGAGCGCGGCGACATCCACTACTTCGAGCCCTACGAGCGCGTCCACTGCGAGAACGTCAAGACCGTCCTAGACGCGTCCTGAAGCCTGGCGCTGGTTCCGCGCGACCGCGTCGACCAGGACCGCGAGCAGGAGGACGCCGCCGGTGACCATGAACTTGACCGCCGAGGAGAGGGCGAGCAGGTCCATGCCGTTGGAGATCGAGCCGATCACCAGGGCACCGAGCAGGGCGGTCCAGACCGAGCCGCGGCCGCCGAAGAGGCTGGTCCCGGCGATCACCGGGCCGGCGATCGCCAACAGCAGGAGTTCGTTGCCGCCGGAGTTCTGGTTGACCGCGAGCAGGCGCGAGGCGGCCATGATGCCGCCGATAGCCGCCATCGTCCCGGCGATCCCGAAGACCGCGACGCGGATGCCGTTGACGCGGATGCCGGCTCGCCGCGCCGCCTCGGCGTTGCCGCCAACGGCGAAGACGTGGCGGCCGAAGCGGGTCATCTTCAGCACGTACTCCATGCCGACGACAAAGGCCATCAAGATCAGCAGGGCCAGGGGCAGGCCGCGGTCGGAGTTGAGGACCACGATCGCGACGATCACTACCACCGCGACCGCCACGAAGCGGATGATCAGCCCAGTAGGGTTCTGGGCGTCAAGCCCAGCGTCGCGGCGGCGTTTGTAGCCGATCGCCAGCACGGCGCCGTAGCCGGCGATCGCAATCGCGGCAAAAATCCAGCCGACCGCATCGGAGTAGAAAGTGTTGGCAAGGCCGGTGATTTTCGGGTCGGTGAGATTGATCGACCCGGTCGACCCCAGCACCTGTAACAACGCTCCCTGCCAGGCCAATAAGCCCGCCAGGGTGACGACGAACGAGGGCACGCCGAAACGGCTGAAGAGAAAGCCCTGGAGGACGCCGATCGAGAGCCCGACGACCACCGCGGCGGCGATCGCCAGGTAGGGGCTCCAGGCGTGCTGGACGTTGAGCACCGCCATCACCGCTGCGGCAAGGCCGCTGACGGCGCCGACCGAGAGGTCAATCTCCCCCAGTAGCAGCACAAAGACGATGCCGACCGAGATCAGCCCGACCGCGGTGATCTGCAGCATCAGGTTGGTCAGGTTCTCGGCCGAGAGGAAGCGATCGTTCTCGAACTGGAAGATCGCCCAGATCAAGGCCAGGCCGATGACGACGCGCAGCGAGGCGAGGTCGCCCTGGACGATTCGCCGCAGAGCCTCGCGGCGGCGGCTGCCCTCGCTCGAGCCGGCTTTGCCGCCCTGCGCTTCCGCGCTCTCGACCGTCTCGCTCATTGCTCCTCCCCTTCAGCTTTTTTCTGTTCCCCGTTGGCTTCCGAGCTGACGCCGGTGATTGCGCCAACCACGTGCTCCTCGGTCGTTTGCTGGGCGTCGAACTCGCCGCCGGCGCGGCCGAGCCGCAGGACGAAGATCCGGTCGGCGACCTCGAAGACGTCGGCGAGGTTATGGCTGATTACGACCACTCCGAGGTCGCGCTCTTTGAGGCGGCGGATCAGGTTCAGCACCTGCGCCGTCTGGGCGACGCCGAGCGCCGCAGTCGGCTCGTCCAGTAGCACGACTTTCGGCTCTCCCAGGAGCGAGCGCGCCACCGCGACCTGCTGGCGCTGACCGCCGGAGAGCGTCCCAACCTCGCTGCGCAGGCTGGGGATCGTCACCGCCAGGTTCGAGAGCAGGTCGCTGGTCTGGTGCTCCATGTCGGCCTCGTCGAGCTGCCTCGACAACCGCCCGGGACCGGGCGAGATCTCCTCGCGGCCGAGGAAGAGGTTGGCGACGACGTCGAGGTTGTCGCAGAGGGCGAGGTCCTGGTAAACGGTCGCAATGCCCAGTTCGACCGCGTCCTGAGGTTTGCCGATCTTGACTTCGTTGCCTTCGAAGCGGATCTTGCCCCCGTCGGCTTCGTGGATACCGGCGATCGCCTTCACCAAGGTCGACTTGCCGGCGCCGTTGTCGCCGACGAGTGCAACCACCTCGCCGGCGTGCACGGCGAAGTCGACCCGGTCCAGAGCCTGGACCGGGCCGAACTTCTTGCTGACTTTCTCCAGCTCCAGGAGCGGAGCGTCAGACGCCACTCAGATCACCCGGAGATCCCGGCTTCTTTGCAGGCGGCCTTGTAGGGACCGGTGCAGAGTTCGCTGGCGGTGACAAACCCGTCGGCGACGACCGTGCTCTTGACGTTTTCCTTCGTCACGGCCTGCGGTTCGAGCAGCGCCGAAGGCACGTCGATTTTGCCGTTGTTGACTTTCTCGGTGAGTTTGTCTTTCGGCGCTTCTTTGCCTTCCGCAAGGGCGATCGCGATTTCGGCGCTGATCTTCGCCTCGGGTTCGATTTCCTTGTACACGGTCATGTACTGCTGACCCGCGAGGATTCGCTGCAGGCCGGCGACCGTCGCGTCCTGCCCGGTGACAGGCTTTTCTTCGGGGTTGATGCCGGCGCCTTTCATTGCTGCGATCGCGCCGCCGCCGGTGTCGTCATTAGCCGCGTAGATCCCGGCGAAGCCGTTGTTGCCGAGCGCGGTGATCGCCTGCTGCGCCTCGCGCTGGGCGTTTTCGGCGGACCAGCCGGGGGTGTCGTATTCCTTGGCGACCTGGACGCCTTCCGCTTCGAAGCCGTTGTGGGCACCTTTTTTGAACAGCGCCGCGTTGGGGTCGGCGGGGTCGCCGTTGATCATGATGATCGGCCCGCTCGCGCTGCCGTCTTCTTTCAGTTTTTTCGTCAGCGTTTCAGCCTGGAGTTCGCCGACTTTTTCGTTGTCGAAGGAGACGTAGGCGTCGATTTCGGCGTTTTCGATTAGCCGGTCGTAGCTGACCACCGGGACGCTCTGGGCCTTTGCCTTTTCAGCAATCGCCGCCGCCGATTTCGAGTCCATCGGGTCGACGACGAGCACTTCCGCGCCCTGGGTCAGTGCCGATTCCGCCTGACTCTGCTGTTTGGAGGCGTCACCACCAGCGTTCAAATAGATGACTTCGCAGTCTTCACATTCTTCTTCGACTGCCTTTTCGAAGTCGGGCTTGTCGTCAGATTCGTAGCGAGGCGTTTCGTTTTCCGGCAACAGGAGGGCGATCTTCGGCCCACCTCCGCCGCTACTGCCGCCGCAACCGGCCACTAAGAGGCCGATCGCCAACAGTGCGCACCCCACGATCGTCAGTCGTCGCAACAACACAGAACGGGACATAGCCCTCCTCCTCGGATTTGTCACCCGCACGGCTACCCATTCCGTTGGTTTTCATACCTTTTCTTTTCCCCGCAAATGGGGAGAAGTCAGGCAGCGACCGGCTCGCGCCGCGAGGAGCGCTTCGGCTTCGCCGGCTCGACCAGCTCGGCGAGGAAGCGGCCGGTGTAGGAACCGCGCACCGCGGCGACCTCCTCCGGGGTGCCAGTGGCGACGATCTCGCCGCCGCCTTCGCCGCCCTCGGGGCCGAGATCGACGAGCAGGTCGGCGGTCTTGATCACGTCGAGGTTGTGCTCGATCACGACCACGGTGTTGCCGGCGTCGACGAGGCGGCCGAGCACGTCGAGCAGCCGCTGCACGTCGGCGAAGTGGAGGCCGGTCGTCGGCTCGTCGAGGATGTAGAGGGTGTCGCCGGTGGCGACTTTGGAGAGCTCGGTCGCCAGCTTGACCCGCTGCGCCTCGCCGCCGGAGAGCGTCGTCGCCGGCTGACCGAGGCGGATGTAGCCGAGGCCGACGTCGTTGAGCGTGCGCAGGCGGCGGGCGATCTTCGGCACGTTCTCGAAGAACTCGACGGCGTCGGCGACCGACAGCTCCAGCACGTCGGCGATGTTCTTACCTTTGAAGCGGACCTCGAGCGTCTCGCGGTTGTAGCGCTTGCCGTGGCACTGCTCGCAGGGGACGTAGACGTCGGGCAGGAAGTGCATCTCGATCTTGATCTGGCCGTCGCCCTTGCAGACCTCGCAGCGCCCGCCTTTGACGTTGAAGCTGAAGCGACCGGGCTTGTAGCCGCGCGCCCGCGCCTCCTGGGTCTGGGTGAAGAGGGAACGGATGTGGTCGAAGACGCCGGTGTAGGTGGCCGGGTTCGAGCGCGGGGTGCGCCCGATCGGCGACTGGTCGATGTTGATGATCTTGTCGATCTGGTCGAGGCCGTCGATCCCGTCGTGGGCGCCGGGGCGCAGCTTCGCCTGGTGCAGGCGGTTGGCGACCGCGTGGTGGAGCGTCTCGTTGACCAGGGTCGACTTACCCGAGCCGGAGACGCCGGTGACACAGCAGAAAACCCCGAGCGGGATCTCGACGTCGACGTCCTTGAGGTTGTGTTCGCGGGCGCCGCGGACCAGCAGCTCGCCGGTCGGCTTGCGCCGTTCCGCCGGCACCTCGATCTGTTTCTTGCCGGAGAGGTACTGGCCGGTCAGCGAAGCCGGGTCCTTCGCGACCTGCTTCGGCGTCCCCGCCGCGATTACGTAACCGCCGTGCTCGCCGGCACCGGGGCCGAGGTCGACCAGGTGGTCGGCGGCCATCATCGTCCCCTCGTCGTGCTCGACGACGATCACGGTGTTGCCGAGGTCGCGCAGGCGGTCCAGCGTCCCGATCAGCTTCTCGTTGTCGCGCTGATGGAGGCCGATCGAGGGCTCATCGAGCACGTACATCACCCCGACCAGGTGTGAGCCGATCTGGGTCGCGAGCCGGATTCGCTGTGCCTCGCCGCCGGAGAGCGTGCGGGCCGAGCGCGAGAGCGAGAGGTAGCCGATGCCGACGTTCTCGAGGAAGGAGAGCCGCTCGGTGATCTCGCGCACGATCAGCCGCGCGATGGCCCGCTCGGTATCGGTCATCTCCAGATTGCGGATCCACTCGGCCGCGGCGTGGGCGGAGAGGTCGCCGTACTCGGAGATGCTGAGACCGCCGACCTTGACCGCGAGGCTCTCCGGCCGCAGCCGCGCGCCCTTGCAGGCGGGGCAGGGCTGCTCGGCCATGTAGCCCTCGATCCGCTCCCGGTTGGACTCCGAGTCGGTCTCTTCGTAGCGACGCTGCAGGTTGTTGACGATCCCCTCGAAGCGGACTTTGTAGGAGCGGCGGCGGCCGAAGCGGTTGGTGTAGCTGACGTGGTGACGTTCCTCGCCGGTGCCGTAGAGGAAGATCTCCCGCTCGGACTGCGAGAGCTTCGACCAGGGCTTGTCGACGTCGACGTCGTAGGTCTCGGCGACGGAGGCGATCAGGCGCTTCCAGTAGGCGCTGATGCCGCGGTTCCAGGGCTGCAGCGCCCCCTCGGCCAGCGAGAGCGTCGGGTCGGGGACGACCAGCTCGGGGTCAATCACCCGCTGGAAGCCGAGCCCGTGGCAGCGGTCGCAGGCGCCGTGGGGCGAGTTGAAGGAGAAGATCCGCGGCTCCAGCTCGGGGATCGAGGTGCCGCAGTTGAGGCAGGCGAACTGCTCGCTGAAGAGCATGACCCCGCCGGGGTACTCCGCGTCTTTCTGACCGGCGGCGCCCTTCCCCTCGACGATCTCGACTTCGACCAGGCCGGCCGCCAGCCCCGAGGCGGCTTCGACCGACTCGGAGAGGCGCCGCCGCAGCTCCGATTTCATCACCAGGCGGTCGACGACGATCGAGATGTCGTGTTTGTACTTCTTGTCGAGCTCGATCTCCTCATCAAGCCGGCGCAGCTCGCCGTCGATCTGGGCCCGCGAGTAGCCCTCGAGCCGCATCTGCTCGAGCAACTTCCCGTACTCGCCTTTGCGACCGCGGACGACCGGCGCCATCACCATGAATTTGGTCCCGTCCTCCAGCGTCATCAGCCGGTCGACGATCTGCTCCTGGGTCTGACCGGTGATCTCCTCGCCGCACTCGGGGCAGTACGGGGTGCCGATCCGCGCCCACAGGAGCCGCAAGTAGTCGTAGATCTCGGTCACGGTTCCGACCGTCGAGCGCGGGTTGCGCGAGGTCGTCTTCTGGTCGATTGAGATCGCCGGCGAGAGCCCCTCGATCGAGTCGACGTCAGGCTTCTCCATCAGCCCCAGGAACTGCCGCGCATAAGACGACAGCGACTCCACGTACCGCCGCTGCCCCTCGGCGTAGATCGTGTCGAAGGCAAGGCTCGACTTCCCCGACCCGGAGAGGCCGGTGATGACGATCAGCGCGTCCCGGGGCAGCTCGACGTCGACGTCCTTGAGGTTGTGCTCCCGGGCGCCGGAGATGACGATTCGCTCAGAGGCAGCCACTTACCTCGATTCTACGCACACGAACAGATGTTCCCCGGGGAGAATTTAGGTGAGAACGCACTTATCTCCGGTAGGCGGGAAGAAATGCGTTCTCACGCGGCGGTCGCGCGACTGGATGTGACCGTCCCCCGCCACGGCGGAAGGCGTGCCGAAATAGCGCTCCATCACTCTTCCACCCTCACCACGGAGGAACACGGCAGTTTCGGGCCGATCCCAGTCACGGCCCTCCCCCGGACGCTCCTGGACCTCGCCGCCACCACCTCACCGCGGTTTCCTTGGAGCGCGATCGACCGGGCAGAGCGCCGGGACGTTCTCAACCTGACCGAGATCGACGCGATGCTGAAGCGCCGGTACGGCCATCGGGGCGCCGAGCGCCTACGCAAAGCAACATCGACGTAGTCCCCATCTCCGCCCGCCGAATCGAAAAGTTCCCCGACGAGGTGGGCCGTCACCTCGCCCTCCTGCTCCATCGGCGCCGTCGCGAGCTTGGACTCTCGTGAAAATGCCTTTCTTCCCGCTATGCGGAGAGAAAGGCGTTTTCAGCCCAGGGCGGTGGCGAGTTTGCGGCGGTAGGCACGGGCGGTGGGGTCGGCAGGGTCGATGTCGCTGAGGATGCCGACGATGGCGCGGCGGAGGAGGTCGCGCAGCTCGGTGGCGTCGAGGTCAGCGGAGCCGTTGCCACGGCTCGCCTTTCTCATTTCTTCGATCAGGCCATCGAGAGCCGCCTCGCGGTCCCCTCGGTCGAGGGCGGCGAAGGCGTCGGCGGCGATGCCGGCGGTGGAAAGGTGGATGCGGGCGGCGATGCCGGCGGCGGCGAAGTCGGCTTCGTGGTTGGCGACCGCGTCGAGCGCCTCGTCTTCGGCGCCACGAGCGAGGCGAGCCTTGCCCAGGGCGACGGCGATGTCGGCTCGATTCGGCTCCAGCACCGCCGCCTCGCGGAGGGAAAGCTCGTCTCCGGCCGCCAGCAGGTCGTCCGCGCGCGAGGGAACGAGCTTTTCGAAGAAGGCCTCGACGACCGCCGGCGGCAACGCACCGGTGAATTCCTCGACGACCGCTCCGTCCTGAAACGCCTTCACGGCGGGTATTCCCTGCACCCGGTAAAGCGCCGCCAAGCGCTGGTTGGCGTCGACATCGACCTTCGCCAGCTCGACCTTGCCCTCCCGAGCCGCAGCCGCCGCCTCGAGGGCCGGGCTCAGCGCCTTACAGGGACCGCACCAATCGGCCCAGAAGTCGACGACCACCGGCAGCTCGTGCGAACGCTGCAGTACTAACTCGTCGAAATTCTCTTCGTTAACTGGAACGGACACATTCCGAGCCTAAAACGCCAATCCCTCTTAAGAAACCCTTGAAGTACTCAAACGGGTGACAACTTGTCCCCCGAAGCAGCCGGGCGCTCAGGTCCCGGCGATCATCCCTTCCAGGTCGCGGCGCAGCTCGCGCAGCTCGTCGCGGATCCGGCCCGCCTCCTCGAAGCGCAGGTCGTCGGCGGCGGCGAGCATCTCCTCCTCCAGGGCCACGATCGTCTTCTCCAGCTCCTCCGGCGAGGCGAACTCCTCCGCTCGCTTGCGGCGGCGCTTGCGCGGCGCCCGGTCCTCCATCGCCAGGAACTCGGACATCTCCGAGATGCCTTTGCGCACCGTCTCCGGGGTGATCCCGTGCTCCTCGTTGTACGCAAGCTGGATCGCCCGGCGGCGGTCGGTCTCGCGCATCGCCGCCCGCATCGCCTCGGTCTCCTTGTCGGCGTACATCAGCACTCGCCCGTTGACGTTCCGCGCCGCCCGGCCGATCGTCTGCACGAGGCTGGTCTCGCCGCGGAGGAAACCCTCCTTGTCGGCATCGAGGATCGCCACCAGCGAGACCTCGGGCAGGTCGAGCCCCTCGCGCAGGAGGTTGACCCCAACCAGCACGTCGTACTCCCCCAACCGCAGGTCGCGGACGATCTGGATCCGCTCTAGGGTGTCGACCTCGGAGTGCAGGTAGCGCACCTTGACTCCGTACTCGAGCAAGTAGGCGGTCAGGTCCTCGGCCATCTTCTTGGTCAGCGTCGTCACCAGGGTGCGGTCGCCGCTCGCGGCCACCTTCTTGACCTCGTTCATCAGGTCGTCGATCTGGTTCTTCGTCTCGCGGAGCTCGATATACGGGTCGACGATCCCGGTCGGACGCACGATCTGCTCGACAGTCCGGCTCGCTTCCGCCTTCTCGAACGGCCCCGGCGTCGCCGAGACCATCACCAGCTGCTTCACACGTTCGAGGAACTCGTCGAACTTGAGTGGCCGGTTGTCGATCGCCGAGGGCAGCCGGAAGCCGTAGTCGACCAGCGTCGTCTTCCGCGAGCGGTCGCCCTCGTACATGCCGCCGATCTGCGGAATCGTCTGGTGGGACTCGTCGACGAAGACGACGAAGTCGTCGGGGAAGTAGTCAATAAGGGTGTGTGGAGGGCTCCCAGGGGGGCGGCCGTCGAGGATCCGCGAGTAGTTCTCGATCCCCGAGGTGAAGCCGAGCTCCTTGATCATCTCCAGGTCGTACATCGTCCGCTGCCGCAGCCGGTGCGCCTCCAGCTGCTTGCCCTCGGCTTCCAGTTCGGCGGTCCGCGATTCCAGTTCGGCGCGGATCTCGTCGACCGCGCGGTCGACCGTCTCGTCCCTGGTTACGTAGTGCGATGCCGGCCAGACCGAGACGTGATCGATCACGTCGAGCACCTCGCCCGTCAGCGGGTCGAAGTGCTGGATCCCCTCGATCTCATCGCCGAAGAGGGCGATTCGGTAGGCCGACTCGGCGTAGGAGGGCATGATCTCCAGCACCTCGCCGCGGACCCGGAAGGCGCCGCGGCCCAGCACCTGGTCGTTGCGCTGGTACTGCATCTTCACCAGCTTGCGCAGCACCTCGTCGCGGTCGATCTCCTCGCCGACTTTGAACAGCTGCATTTTTTCGTTGTAGACCTGGGGCGAACCGATCCCGTAGATGCAGGAGACCGAGGCGACGATGATCACGTCGCGGCGGGCGAAGAGGGCGGCGGTGGCAGCGTGGCGCAGGCGGTCGATCTCGTCGTTGATCGAGGAGTCCTTCTCGATGTAGAGGTCCTGCGCCGGGACGTATGCCTCGGGCTGGTAGTAGTCGTAGTAGGAGACGAAGTACCCGACCGAGTTGTCCGGGAAGAACTCGCGGAACTCGTTGCATAGCTGCGCGGCCAGCGTCTTGTTGTGCGCGATCACCAGCGAGGGCCGCTGCACCTCGGCGATCGTCGCCGCCATCGTGAAGGTCTTGCCGGTGCCGGTGGCGCCGAGCAACGTCTGGAAGCGGTCGCCCTCGCGCAGCCCCTCGGCCAGCCCCGCGATCGCCTTCGGTTGGTCCGCCGTCGGTGAGTAGGCGGGGTTCAGCTTGAAATCTGGCACGTCCAGAACATAGCTGGCGCATATGCTGCGCCTTCGATGAAGCTTTCACGCATCGGCGTCGCCGCCCTCTTCACCTTCACCGGAGCGATGCATTTCCTGCGCCCGCGCTTCTTCGAAGCGATCGTGCCGCCGGCGATCGAGGCCCAGAAGAAGGAGGTGGTGGCGATCAGTGGCTACGCCGAGATCGCCGGCGCCGCCCTGGTCCTCCACCCCGCCTCGCGGCGCCTCGGCCGCTGGTGGCTACTGGCGCTGCTGGTCGCGGTCTTCCCGGCCAACATCCACATGGCCGTCAACCCCGAGCAGATCCGTGGTCTCGACATGCGTAAGTTCCCGCGCTGGGCACTATGGGCCCGTTTACCGCTGCAACCGCTGGCAATGCTCTGGGTCTGGCAGGCGACGCGGCGATAGCTGCGAATAGAGTGCATGACATGGACAAACGCGATCGTTTTGCCGTCAACCTCCGCCGCGCCCGCGAAACGGCCGGCATCTCGCAGGAAGAGTTGGCCGAGCGCTGCGAAGTTCACCGCACGGAGATCTCCCTGCTCGAGCGCGGCGGCCGCGAACCCCGGCTCGGCACCATGGTCAAGCTCGCCACCGCCCTCGGCACCACCCCCGAAGCGCTTTGCGCCGGAATTGGCTGGGACTCGAAGAAGCGGGACTACAAGATCGATACGCCGAGCTGAGGCAGGGGCGCCGACGCGCCCCTACGGCAGGAACTGTTCGATGATGCTTCCGGCGGGCCCCAGGAAGCCTTCGACGTCGCCGAGAAGCGAGCGGGCGTTCTGGATCAGTTCGATCGCTTCCTCGAGTGGGATGTTTCGCAGGGTCGCACGCAGGGGCACCGCGAGAATCGGGCTGAGGGCACCGGCTTCTTCGGCGTCGTCGACCGCCCGCAGGAGGCCGGCGCGAATCGCCTTCGCCAGCTCTTCGTCGTCGATCCCGTACTTTTCGGCGAAGCGCTTGCGGCCCTCGGGAGTCGCCAGCGCGCGCGCCAGCGCCTCCCGTGAAACACCGAGCTTGCAGGCGGCGCCGTCGAGGGCCGAGATCGTGAACTGGTTGGCGATCTGACCGAGGGTCTGCGGGTTGCTCCAGGGCCGCGGTTTGCAGGGGTTCTGCACCTGCTCCGGCTCGTATGAAGAGCCGCCCGCGGCGAGATAGGCGCCGACCAGCAGCAGCGAAGCGACGACCGCGCCGATCACCAGCACCCGCCCCCTCACAACTCCACCTCTTTCGAGAGCGCGATCGGGAACAGCGCGATCAGCCCCAGCAGCGCCGCGAGGATGAAGGAGGTGCTGAAGGCGTGGGTGGCGCCGCGGTCGAGCTGGTCCTGCAGTTCGCCCTTGAGCTGTTCCACTTCGGCTCGCTCCGCCGGATTATCGGGCAGCGGTTCGAAGGCCGGACCGATCGTCGGCACTTTGCCCTTCTCTTCTTCCAGCCGCTCGCTGACCTTTTCGGCTAGATCGAGCTTCAGCAGCGGGTTGACCGGCGAGTCGAGGATCACCGCGGTGCCGGCGTTGATCGCGTCGTGGCGCTGCTGGTCGATTTCGGCGGTGAAGATCGGCGTCAACGCCAGCAGGCCGATCACGACCCCGGCATGGCGGGCGGAGATCGTCCAGCCGCCGTGGATCGCCTGCGGCGCCCGGCCGCCAAGCGCGGTCTCGGTCAGCGCCGAGAGGACCAGCGAGAGGCCGACCCCGACCAGGATCTGCGGCGGGATCGTCAGCGCGATCGTCGCCTTCGGCAGGAAGGCGAGGCCGGCGAGACCGCCGGAGACGAGAATCGCGCCGGCGGCGGCACGCGAGCGCGCATCTGCCACGTACTCGGCGAGCTTGGAGCCGGCCAGGGCGGAGAGCGGCATCACAGAGACGACGATCGCGGCCGTGATCGGACTCAGTCGCCAGCCTTCGATCAGCAGCAGGACGAGCAGGAAGAGTGCCGCCGCGATCGCCGCCGAGACCATCGCCAGCGCCAGGTTCGCCCAGAGGTGCGGCCGGCCAGTGCGGCGCAGCTCCGGTTCGATCACTCCCGTTGCCGCCTCGTGTTTGGCTACCGCCAGGATCGGCACCGCCGCGATCAGCGCCACCGGCACCTGGAGGAGGAAGATCGACTGCCAGGAGACCAGCTCGGTGAGGATGCCGCCGAGAGCCGGGCCGAGAGCCGCTCCGGTCGCCCCCGCCGCCGCCCAGACGGTCGCCGCCCGCCGCTCGGAGCCGACCGTCGCCGGCAGCAGCTCCAACGCCGCGGTCACCGCCGCGGCGCCGCCCAGCGCCTGCACGCAGCGGGCCAGGATCAGGGTTGAGAGTTCGTCAGAGAGACCGCAGGCGAGCCCGGCCCCGGCGAAAATCGCCAACCCGACCGCAGCCGCGCGCCCGGGCCCGACCCGCCGCGCCAGCAGCGCCGCCGGCACCGCCGCCAGCGCCATCACCAGGTTGAAGGAGACGAGGACCCAGGTGACGCCGGAGACACTGGTGTCGAGTTCTCGGTAGATGTCCGGTAGCGCCAGGACGACGATCGAGGAGTCGGCGAGGACGACCCCGACCGCGAGGGCGAGAGCGGCGACGCGGGGTCGGGGCGCGGCGCTAATAGCCGAGCTCCTTCGCGTACTTGCGGCGGTATTCGTCCCGTTTTTCCAGCACCTCTTCGACGTAGGCACGGGTTTCCGGGAAGGGAATGTCCGCGACGTTGAGGTCGGCGCCGCCCCACTTGTCGGCGTTGCCCGGCCCGGCGTTGTAGGCGGCGAGCGCGGCCGCCTCGTCGCCGTCGTAGCGGTCGAGCAGTTCGCGCAAGAGGAAGGTCCCGTAGCGGATGTTGATTTCAGGGTCGCCGAGGTCCTTCAGTTCGAAGGTGGTTGCGTTGCTGTTCCTGGCGATCGTCGCTGCCGCTTCTGGCGTGATCTGCATCAGCCCCCGTGCTCCCGCGCTCGATTCCGCATCGCTGAACTTCGACTCTGAGTAGATCACGGCGGCGATCAGGGCCGCGTCGACCCCCTTTTCGTTGGCCTGCTGGCGAATCACGTCCTCATGGTGGAGCGGCAGCGTCAGCTCCTTGATCGCGTGGTCGAAGGTGCCGTTGGCGATTAGGTAGGCGACGGCGAGCCCGGCGAGGACCGCGACTCCGCCAAAGACGGCGCGACGGCGGCGGGCTCGCACCTTCCGGCTCATCGGCGCAGCTTCGCGAGCAGGGCGGACAACGCCCGCTCGAGATCCTCCACCGAGCCGTCGTTCTCGACCACGTGCTCGGCGCGCTCGGCCTTCTCCGGCTGGGTCAACTGCCGCGCCTCGCGCTCGTCGACCAGCGCGTGGCCGCGGGCGGCGGCGCGTTCCCGGCGCACCTCGTCGGCGGTGACGACGGCGACGGTGGTGTCGAAGACCTCGTGGCTGCCCGCCTCGAACAGCAGCGGCACCTCGACGACAGCCACCTCGGTGTCCGCCGGCAGGGAGAGGAGCCAGGCGGCGGTCCGTTTCTTGACCAGCGGGTGGATCTGCTCCTCCAGCCAGCTCAGTTGCTCGGGGTCGGCGAAGACGATCTCCCCGATCTTCGCCCGGTCGATGGTCCCGTTGGGTGCCACCTCCGGCCCCCAGCGCGCAACCAGGGTGTCTTGCAGCTCGGAGCTTTCCAGCAGCTCGTGGACGACCGCGTCGCTGGAGAGCGTCGCCGCCCCCAGGCGTGCGAAAGCTTTCAGCGCCTCCGACTTACCGGCCGCGATACCGCCGGTGAGGCCGATCTTCAACGGCGCCACGGGCGCCGCTCAGCTCTGCTCGGACTCGCTCGTCTGCGCGTCGTCGCCCGAGGACTCATCGCCTGACGCCTCGTCGACGTCGTCAGGAGAATCCGGCCGCTCCTGCACCGATTCACCCTCCTGATGCTCCCCGGGATCCTCCTCGGTGGTCCCGTTCTCCTCTGCGACCAGAGCAGGCTCAGCGTCCTCGGAGACCTGGGCGTCCGGAGAATCCTCGACCTCAGGAGCCTCGGCGCTCTGTCCTTCGGCTTCAGCAATCTGCTCACCCAGCCCGGCCATCGCCATGTTCTGCCCCTCGACCCGCTTGATGCTGAGCGAGAGGCGGCGACGCTCTTCGTCGATCTCGAGGATCTTGACGTTCAGCTTCGAGCCCGGCTCGACGACTTCGCTCGGGTTCTCGACGTGGTGGTCGGCGAGCTCGGAGATGTGGACCAGGCCCTCAACCCCCGGCAGGATTTCGACGAAGGCGCCGAAGGCGACGACCTTGGTCACGGTCCCCTCCAGCACGTCACCGTCGCGGTGGGTGTTGATCACCCGCTGCCACGGGTCCTCCTGGGTCTGCTTGAGACCGAGGGAGATGCGCTGGCGGTCGCGGTCGATGTCAAGGACTTTGATCCGCACGTCGTCGCCGATCGAGACGACTTCGGAGGGGTGGTTGACGTGGCTCCAGGAAAGCTCGGAAATGTGGATCAGCCCGTCGATCCCGTCGAGGTCCACGAAGGCGCCGAAGTCGACGATGTTGGAGATCTTGCCCTCGACGACCTGACCGGGCTCGAGGCGGCCGAGGATCTGCTCGCGGACCTCCTTGCGCTCCTCCTCGAGCACGGCGCGCCGCGAGAGCACCACGTTGTTGCGGCTGCGGTTGAGCTCGATCACTTTGCACTCGAGCGTCTGGCCCATGAACTCGTCGAGGTTGTGGACGCGGCGAATGTCGACCAGCGAGGCGGGCAGAAAGCCGCGCACCCCGAGGTCGAGGATGAGCCCGCCCTTGACGACCTCGATCACGTTGCCCTCTACCGGTTCGCCCGAATCGGCGGCAACCTCGATCCGGCGCCATGCCTTCTCGAAGCGGGCGCGCTTCTTGGAGAGGATCAGGCGGCCCTCGGCGTCCTCCTTGGTCAGGACCAGGGCGTCGATCTCCTCGCCCAGCTCGACCTCTTCGTGCGGATCGACCGACTTGCGGATCGAAAGCTCGCCCGACGGGATCACGCCCTCGGCCTTGTAGCCGATGTCGACCAGCACCTCGTCTTTGTCGATGCGGACGACTTTGCCTTTGACGACGTCGCCCTCCTCGAAGGACACCATCGTCGCCGCGTAATTAGGGACGATCTTGCCGTCGACGTTCAGTAGAAGCCCGCCCGAACCCTCGACAGGGGTGGCGCTGGGCGCAGGCGTCATGGTCTCGGTCGCGGACACGGGCGGCAATGATGGCAGAATCCGGCTCGATGCCGATCCGAGCCACCAAGCGCGGCGACGAACGCACGCCGCTGGACGGCGAGCGCGACGTCCTCGTCTGCGGCGCCAGCTTCGCCGGGCTCGCCGTCGCACGCGAGCTCAGGGGTTCCGGCGCCGACGTCCTGATCGTCGATCGCTACGAGATCGGCGAGCGCCAGACCTCGGCCTGCGGCATCCCGACCGAGTGGCTGCGACGGCTCGGGTTGATGGAGGCGGAGTGCCAGCGCTTCGAGACGCTGGTCCTGCACACCCCCCACGGCGACGCCCGCTACCGACTGCCCTGGACCTTCTCGACCTTCGACTACCGCGAGCTCTGTCAGCTGCTCTGGCGCGACTGCGACGCCGGCTTCGAGACCGCCAAGGTCAACGGCCGCGCCGCCGCTGCCGACGGTGATGGTCATATCGCCGTCGAGACCGACCGCGGCGTCATCTCCGCCCCGCTCGTCGTCGACGCGCTCGGCTGGCGGCGGATGCTGGCCAACGGCGACGGCTACCAGCCACCCGACGCTCCGCTCTCGCGCGGGCTCGAGGTCCATCCCGGGGGCAGCGCCGATGACCTCGAGGTCTGGATCGACCGCCGCTACGTCCCCGCCGGCTACGGCTGGTCCTTCCCGGCCGACGACGAGCTGCGGATCGGGATCGGCTCCTTCGACCCCCGCTTCCACGTCAAGGACACGACCGTCGAGCTGACTCAGGACCTGGGCAAGGAGCCGAACGAGTACCAGGGCAACTGGATCCCCCACAAGCTGCGCCGGGCGACCGAGGGCGGGGTCTTCTTCGTCGGCGACTCCGCCGGGCACTGCCTGCCGCTGAGCGCGGAGGGGATCAGGACCGCCCTCTACTTCGGGATCGCCCTAGGCCGCGAGCTGCGCGGGGTCGTCGAGGGTCGCCAGGACCGCGGCGAGGCCGAAGCGAGCTACGCCGCCTTCCACGATTCGCACGAGTGGAAGTTCAAGTGGATGCTGCGAGCGCAGAAGCTGGTGCCGCGGGTGCCGCCGCGCCTGCTCGGGCCGCTGATCAGGCTGATGGGGACGAAGCGCTTCGTCGACTGGTCCTTCAACCACTACCTGGAGATCGCGCCCCCTGGCTACGTCGGCAACGACGACGGCTCAGCGGACGACCAGCACCGTTCCGACCAGCAGCAGGGCGACCCCGATGACCCGCTGGGGCGAGAGCGGAACCTGGTCGAGGCCGAATAGGCCGAAGCGGTCGATCACCACCGAGGCCGTCAGCTGGCCGAAGACGGTGGCCGCGGCGACCCCGCCGGCGCCGATCGCGGAGACGGCGATCAGCGCGTTGAAGACGTAGAGGGCGCCGAGGAAGCCGCCCAGCAGGTAGTACCAGCTGACGTCGAAGGTCGAGGAGAGGCCGCCGGCCTTGCCGCTGAGGACGACGACCGTCGCCAGGGCCAGGGTGCCGACCGAGAAGGAGACGAGGGCGGCGGGCATGCTGCCGGTCGCCTTGCCGAGCCCGGCGTTGATCGGCGCCTGGGCGGCGATCAGCCCGCCCGCGGCGGCGGTGAGGAGGACGGCGAGGCCCCTATCCACAGGCTTCTCTCAGATTTCGCGTGATCTTCGGGCTGGACATGTGTTGGGGCTACTACAGGCGAGATTGAACCTCGCCGCTCTCATATCAGTAACGCAGTACGACCGCTCGTCCGATCTAGCTGAGACCAGTCGATGCCTCCACCACCCGCAGAGCTCTTCGCATCCCGGATCTTTCTCGGCCCGGCGCTGCGGGCGCAGCCGGACCGGCGCCTCGTCGACCTCGTCCGAGACGGCTACGACGCCGCCTTCGAGGAGATCGTGCGCCGCTACCGCAAGCAGCTCGACCGCTTCGCGGCGGCGATCGTCGGCGGCCGCTCGGAAGACGTCACCCAGGACGCCTTCTCGAAGGCGCTCCTGGCGTTGCGAGGGTCGGAGGCGGAGATCGAACTGCGTCCCTGGCTCTACCGGATCGTCCGCAACACGGCGCTGAACGACCTACGCGACCGGGCACCGATGGCGGACGAGATCCCGGAGGCGCTGCCGGGCGGGCGCAGCACCGTCGACGAGGCGGAGGCGCGGGAGGAACTGCGCGACCTGATGGAGCGGCTGCAGGCGCTGCCCGAGCCACAGCGGGCGGCGCTGGTGATGCGCGAGCTCGAAGGGCTCAGCCACGAGGAGATCGCGGCGGCGCTCGGGGTCAGCGGTGGCGCGGCGCGGCAGGTGATCTACCGGGCGCGGGCGACGCTGCGCGAGGGTCTCGGGTTGCTGCTGCCGCTGCCGGCCCTGCGGATGTTCGCCGAGCACGGCGCCGAGATGGTCAAAGCCGGCACGGCGACGGTGTTGATCGCGGGGACGGTTGGCGCCAGCGTCGCGATCAAGCACCATCAGGTGGGCGACGGCAACTCAAATGTGGCCGAGGCAGCTCCGCTGGTGGGAGCAAAGCACGGCAGCTCGATGCCCGCCGGCGAATCAGCCTCCAGCTCTTCTTTCAGAGCGAGCGACAGCGGCCGGAGGAGCGGCACTCACGGCGAGGACAAGGGCCGCGGCCGCGATGATGGCGGCGGCTCGCTCAGCGAGGAGAGCCCCAGCGGCTCGGGCGGCCCCGGCCCCTCGGACGGCAGCTCGAACTCGGGCACGGGGTCAAGCAACTCCGGCGATGGCTCGCACCACTCGGGTTCTGGCAGTTCCGGTCCGGGCTCCGGCGACGACGACTCCGGCTCGGGCGACCATCACGGCGGCAGTAGCAGCGGCGATGATGGCGGCGGCTCGAGCGACGACGGCGGCTCCTCGGGCGGCTCCGGCAGCGGTGACGACAGCTTCAGCACCGTCGACGACGGTGGCGGCAGCTCATCCGGTCCCGGCAGCGGCGAGATCGAGAGCGAACCGAGCAGCGAACCGGAACTGAGCGAAAGCGACGATGGCGGCGGTTCCGGGATCTCCGGCGGGGACTCCGGTGAGAGCGGCGGATCATCCGGCTCCGGCAGCGGCGACATCACCACCAACGCGGGCGAATCGATCCCAAGTCCATAAGCCGCGTGATCTTGGCGCCGCCCTCGGGTTCTAGCCACAACCAGTTGTTCAACTTCGAACTAGGAGGAAATGGCATGACCCGCACTAAAGGACGGCGAGCCCGCCTCGGCATGACTTGGTTCGCGCTGGCGCTCGGGGCGCTCGCGCTCCTGGCCATGCCCAGCCTGGCAGCAGCCAAGGACCACAACCACGACCGCATCCCGGACAAATGGGAGAAGAGGCACCACCTCTCCCTCAAGGTGAACCAGGCGCACCTGGACCAGGACCGCGACCACCTGCGCAACCGGGCCGAGTTCCTCGCCGGCGACAACCCGCGCGATGATGATTCGAACGACGACGGGGTGATGGACGGCAACGAGAACGCCGGCACGATCGCCTCCTTCGACGCCGAAAGCGGGAAACTCACGATTGACCTCTTCGGCGGCGAAACGATCTCCGGTCTGGTCACCGAAGGCACCGAGATCAAGTGCGAGGACAACGGCGGCGCCTCCGCCAGCAGCGATAGCGGCCAAGAAAATGAGGCCGGCGATGACAACGGCGGCGAAGGCGAGGTCGAGCCTGGCGACGACAACGGCGGCAAAGAACAGACCGGGGACGATGGAGGTGACAATTCCGGCCCCGGCAGCGAAAACTCGGGCTCGGACGACTCCGGTGACGAAGGCAGCGGCAACTGCACCACCGCCGATCTCACCCCCGGTGCGGTCGTCCAGGAGGCCGAGCTGCAGATCGAGAACGGCCAGGCGACCTTCGAGAAGGTGGAGCTGTCAGGGAAGGGGGCCTGAGTACGACTACTTGGCGTTGAGCCAGTCGGTCCCGACGCCGATGTCGACCTCCAGCGGCGGATCGAGCGGGTAGGCGGCGCACATCTCGCGCTCCACCAGCTCGGCCGCCGCTTCCATCTCCCCCGGCGGGCCCTCGAAGAGGAGCTCGTCGTGGATCTGCAGGACCAAGCGGGTCTTCCCCTCTTTTTCCCGCAGGGCGCGGTGGCAGTTGACCATCGCCACCTTGATGATGTCGGCGGCGGTGCCCTGGATCACCGTGTTGACCGCGAGGCGCTCGCCGAGGCGGCGGGTGTTGGGGTTGCCGGAGCGCAGCTCAGGGATCGGCCGGCGCCGGCCCATCAGCGTCGTCACGAAGCCCTCCTCCTGGGCGCGCTCGATTACCTCCTCGCGGAAGGCGCGCACCGCCGGGAAGCGCTCGAGGTAGCGGGCGACGAATTCCTCCCCCTCCTTGCGGGGGATGTTGAGCCGGTCGGCGAGACCGAACCCGGTCAGCCCGTAGACGATCCCGAAGTTGACCATCTTCGCCTTCGAACGCTGGCCGACGTCGACCTCGTCGCGCTCGATCTCGAAGACCTCGGCGGCGGTGGCGGCGTGGACGTCTTCGCCCTCGCGAAAAACGTCTTTGAGGACCTCCTCGTCGGCGACGTGGGCGAGGACCCGGAGCTCGACCTGGCTGTAGTCGGCGGAGAGCAGCCGCGCCCCCTCCTCGGCGACGAAGCAGGCGCGCACCGGGCGGCCGATCTCGGTGCGGATGGGAATGTTCTGCAGGTTGGGGTTGGTGCTGGAGAGGCGGCCGGTGGTGGTCGCGGCCTGGTTGAAGGTGGTGTGGACGCGGCCGGTCTTGGGATCGATCAGCTCCGGCAGCGAATCCAAGTAGGTGTTCTTCAGCTTGGTCAGCTCGCGCCAAGACTCGATCTTCTCGACGATCGGGTGCTCGTCGCGGATCTGGGCGAGGACGCGGGCGTCGGTCGAGAAGCCGGTCTTTCCGCGGCGCTTTTTCGTCAGCTCGAGCTTCTCGAAGAGGATGCGGCCGACCTGCTGCGGCGAGCCGATCGTGAACTCCTCCTCGGCCAGCTCGAAGATCTCCTTCTCTAGGGTGGCGATGCGCTCGCCGAAGCCGGCGCCGACCTCGGCCAGGCGCTCGGCGTCGAGCTTCAGCCCCTCGCGTTCCATCGCCGCCAACACCCCGACCAGCGGCAGCTCGACGTTGCGCAGGAGGTCCTTCAGCCCCAGCTCGTCGATCCGTGGCGCCTGCACCGCCGCCAGGGCCGCGACCAGGCGCGCTTCCTCGGCGGGCTCGAGCCCCGGCTCCAGCTCCTCGCCCAGCGCCATCTGGCCGTCGTCGTCCTCGGCTCTCTCCGCGGCGGCCCCCTCGGCGAGGCCAATGCCAGCGTCGGCCGCCAGCTCGACCAGGTCGTAGGTGCGCCGCTGCGGCTCCAGCAGGTAGGCGGCGATCATCGTGTCGTGGTCGAGGACCGGCTCCACACCCTCCCGCGCCGCCGCCGCAAGCAGGCCATGGTGGACGCCGCCGAGAGACTTAGCGTCGTGGGCGGCGAAGGACTTGCCGTCGAGGGCGACCGCGAGCTCGTCGAGGGACGAGGAGCCGGCGAGGATGCGGTCGGCTTCCGCCGCCGCCCAGCGATCGCCGGCGATCGCCAGCGCCACCGGCCCCTCCCCCAGGTCCGCCGGCTTCCCCGCCACCGCCTCGACCTCAAGCTCGGTCTCGACCTTGCGCCCAGGAACCGCCGCCCCCTCGGGCAGCGCTTCTTCCAGTCGCTCCATCACAGCCCGCAACTCGAACTCGCGCATGAAGTCGCGCAGGACGCCGCGGTCGGGCTCGCTCGACATCGCCGCGCCGAGGTCAACCCCGGTCTCGATGTCGTACTGCAGCGTCGCCAGCTGCTTCGAGAGCCGCGCGTCCTCGGCATGCTCGACCAGGTTCTGTTTGCGTTTGGCGCCGGAGATCTGGTCGACACTGGCCAGCACCCCCTCCAGCGAGTCGAACTGCTGCAGCAGCTGGGTCGCCGTTTTCTCGCCGATCCCGGGGACGCCGGGGATGTTGTCGGAGGTGTCGCCGCGCAGGCCCATCAGGTCGGTGATCAGCTCCGGTGGCACTCCGTAGCGCTCTTCCACCGCCTCGCGGTCGTAGATCTTGGTTTCGGTGATCCCGCGGGAGGTGCTCATCACCCGCACCCCCTCGGCGACCAGCTGGTAGGCGTCGCGGTCGCCGGTCACGACCATCACCTCGATCCCCTCTTCGCGCGCCTGCTTGACCAGCGAGGCGATCACGTCGTCGGCCTCGTAGCCCTCGACCCTGACGTTGGTGTAGCCGAAGGCCTCGACCAGCGGCATCAGGTGCGGCCACTGCTCGCGCAGCAGGTCGGGACGCGGTTTGCGCTGGGCCTTGTAGAGGTCGTACGTTTTCTCGCGGCCGCTCCAGCCAGCGTCCCAGGCGACCACCACTCCCTGCGGGTGGTGCTCGTCGATGATTTTCACCAGCATCGAAGCAAGGCCGTAAATGGCATTCGTCGGCCGCCCATCGCTGGTCCCGATCGACTCGGGCAGGGCGAAGAAGGCGCGGTAGGCGAGGCTGTTGCCGTCGATCAGGAAGAGTTGGGGCGGGTCTGCCGGCACGGACGCGACTCTAGCCGCGTGGCCAGATCGTCAGCTGCGGGCGAGCCTGATCGACCGCACCAGGACTTCCCGCCCGCTCGCGGCCGGGAAGATGACGACGCGGAGCCGCAACGGCAGGGCGTGGTCGGAGAGCCGTTCGAGGGCGGCTGGAGAGAGCGCGCAGACGATCTCCTTGCGACCCCCGGCAATGAATTCGGCGCTGCCCTTGCAGGCAACGACGCGGCGCCCTTCGCGACCCATCGTCCCCAGAACCCGCACGCTCGCCGGACCGGCTAGGCCGATCCCGAGCGTCAGGTTGTTTCCCGCGCGCTTGCTCCGCCCGAGGTGACGGGGGCCCGGCGGCGGGCCGGGAGCCGGCGAGGGACCTGAGGGCGGCGAGGTCGCTACCGGCGGAGCCTGCGGCGGTTCTTCTTCGCCGCTCCCTTCTTCTTCGCCTTCTTCGGGAGCGGGCGGTTCATTAGCCGCCAGCCAGGCCCGCGCTTCGGCCGGTCGGTTGGCGATGAATTCCGCCGTCTCGTCGAGGGCGACTTCGACCTGCGGCGCGGTCCTTTCCGGGCGGCCGAATTCGCGTTCGCGCTGCTGCCAGGGGGTGAGCATCGCCGCGGCGGAGGTGAGGAAATCACCGGGTTCGATCGCTTCAACGGCACCGGTCACTTTTCCGAGGGCTTCCCAGTAGAGCCGGCGGCAGGCGTCGTCTTCGAGGCAGAGGTTGAACATCACCCCGCCTTCGTTGTCGAAACTGACGATGCGGTGCGGGATCTCAAGGTTGAGGTCCCAGGTCTGGTCGGTCCCCCACGGCAGCATTTGAAAGCGGCCCGAGGCTTCGCTGAACAGGTAGTAGTTGTTCGGCCGCATGCCCGCTTCGCGATGGCCGGCGTATCCGTCCCAGTGGGCGATGTAGTGCTCCACAGCCCACATCCGGGTCATCTCCTGCAGGTCCGCATAGGGCGAGACCCGCGTCGACCAGGGTTCGGCGCCGCTGCCGTTGACGGCTTCGATCACCGCTTCAAGGTCGTCCCATTCTTCTCCTTCGCCCTCGTCGGCTTCGAAGAATTCGGCTTCGCCGGGGAGCACGTCGTGGCCGTTTTCGCCCTCGTAGAGATGCTGCGGCGGCGCTTCAAAGCTGCCGAACCGCTTTTCCAGCGCGACCTTGTCGAGCGTCTCGACGTCGGCGTAAAGGCCAACGTCTTCGCCGTTGAGGCGCAGATAGGCGTAGCCCGAGCGCGGCGCTTGGACTTCGGTCGCCCCGAACGCCAGGTAGCTGAGGGCCTCATGGACCATCGAGTCGTCCTGGACCATGTTGTTGAGGGTCATCTTCCGCAAGCCGAGGAACGGTTCCGCTTTCTTGAACTTGAATTTGAAGGCGGCCTTGCCAGTGATCGGGCGGAACGAGCCGCTCCCCTTGAGCCGCGCTTCGACCGGGAGTGGCGAGGCGGTCAGGGGAGTTTCGGTCCCTTCAGGTCCACCGCTCGTGGTCGCCATCGAGAACGTCCCTTTGACGTATTCGGCAGGTTCGGCTTCAAGGTCGGCGATCGCTTCCGGGCTCAGGGTCAGGTCGATGACGGCGACCGAATGCGGGTCGTAGATCACCGCGGCTTGGTCGCTGATCGGGGCCGCTATCGCTGGTGCAGCGAGAATCAGCGCCGCGAGGGCGGCGAAAGTAGTGCCTAAGAACTGCCGTGCATACGCCATTGGGCAGTCACTTTATGGCTCAAACCTGCCCCGACTCGACCAGCTCGACGAGGACGTCAACCACCTGCGGGTCGAACTGGGTGCCGGCGCAGCGGCGGAGCTCGACGATCGCCGCTTCGGTGTCCATCGCCTTGCGGTAGGAGCGGGTCGTCGTCATCGCGCTGAAGGCGTCGCAGCAGGTGACGATGCGAGCCTCGATCGGAATCTCCTCGCCGGCGAGGCCGTCGGGGTAACCGGAGCCGTCGAAGTCCTCGTGCGAGGCGCGGACGATCTTGCCGACCGCGGCGAGGACGCCGCCGATCCGCTTCAGCATCCGCTCGCCCTCGATCGTGTGCTGGCGCATCACCTCCCACTCGGCCTCGTCGAGCGGGCCTTCCTTGTTGATGATCTCGTTCGGGACGGCGATCTTGCCGACGTCGTGGAGAAGCGCGGCGAACTCGACGTTGCGGCGCTGCTCGAAGCCGAGGCCGAGGCGGTCGCTGACCTCCAGCGAGAGCTCGACGACGCCGCGGCTGTGGCTGCCGGTGTAGGCATCGTCGGCCTCGACCACGTCGCCGAGCAGCAGCGCGGTGCCCTGGTAGGCCTCGCTGAGGGCGAGCGCCTGGTCGACCCGGGTCTGACGCTCCCGGGAGAGGATCGCGAGCACTCCCGCCAGCGGGATCACCAGCAGGCAGAGCGCGGGGCTGATCGCGACAGCGGCTGCGGCGGCGAGGAAGCCGATCGGCGCCAGGGCGGCGTCGAGGCCGTAGACGGGGCCGATCATCCGCAGGACGGCCGCGGGTGGCGTGCCGTCGATCAGCCAGGCGCGGGTAGTAGCGGCGGTGAAGTCGAAGGCGAACTGGGCCGTGAGGGCGGCGAGGTAGATCGGCCAGGAATCCCAGGAGAAGGTCTGGGCGCCGGCGGCGACGATCACCAGCGCCGGGCCGATCGCGTGCCAGCAGTCGCCGAAGACGTGGAAGGCGCGGTGGACGCTGGTGCGGCCGCTCGCGTAATCGATCAGGCGGCCGAGCAGCCAGCTGAGGCTGACGACCAGCGGCACCGCCGGCGTCGGCAGCAGGAAGAGCATCGGTACCAGCACCAGCTCGGTGGGCACCGTGTAGCCGTCGGCGATGTCGAACTTGGCGCGACAGGCGACCACATAAGCGACAACGAGTACAGCCAGGGTCCCGAGGTCGAGCGCCCGCGGGGATTCGAGAAACAGCGCCATCGCCACGGCGACGACTAGGAACGCTGCCCCCGCCGCCTGCTCGACCGTTCGCTCACGGCCTTCGGCGCGGACCTGAGCGCGGGTTCTGCCCCTTGCAAAGAGCTGCTGGGCCTCGGGTGCGGGTGCTGCGGATTCCATGATCGGCTGCCCGTCGGGCTGCCCATGTATCGGCTGCTATTGACCCATAAATGAGCGGGTTTCCAACTTTTCCGCTCCCGAGGCCCGAAAATTAACTAGACATCGGGTCCAATGGGGTTAAGTCCTCGTTCTGCGCGCCGAAATTCGCTGCACACATAAGTGCAGAGGTGAGCTGAATAAGGGCAAACCTGTCGCGAGGCAGGGACGCAAAGTCAGAGGTCTCGCCCCCCGGGCGAGATGGCTCGACCGCCAGCTTGGTTTTCCGACCAGGCTTTTTGGCCTGCAATAAAGGGAGATTTGCCCATGAACTCAATCCGAAAGCTCATCGTCCTCGCCGCGGCGGCGCTTGCCGTCTCGGCTTGCTCGGCGGCAGCCGCACAGGCCTGCGACTACACCGGAGCCGAACAGGTCTTCAAGCCGTGGGGTGACCAGCACTCCTACGTGCTCGCGCCTGACGGCGGCTTCGAGGCAGGCGGTCAGGGCTGGGCGCTGACGGGTGGCGCCACGACTGTCGCCGGCAGCGAGAGTCTCTACCTGAACGACCCGGGCGACAGCCGCTCGCTGGCGCTGCCGGCCGACAGCTCGGCCACCAGCCCGCCGATCTGCATGTCGCTCGACACGCCGATCTTCCGCCTGGTGGCCCGCAACAGCGGTGACCCCTCGGCGGAACTGCGGGTCGAAGCGAGGTACTCGCTGCTCGGCCTAGTGCGGACGAAGACGGTGAGCACGGTCAAGACCGGCTCCGTCTGGGCACCGTCGCAGCAGATGTCGACTGTCCTCAGCCTCTCGACGATCGTCGGCACGCTCATCCCCAGCGCGATCCAGATCCGGATCACGCCGATCGGCAGCGGCGGCCAGTGGCAGGTCGACGACCTCTACATCGACCCCTTCGCCCGCCACTAAGCGCCCTCATCAACCAGTCTCCCTTCCCAGAGCCCGCGCGTCAGGCGTGTCGACTTTGTAAGGCATACCCATACAAAGTCGACACGCCTCGGGCTCGCCCTACTCAGCAGCTTTCTGCGGTATTTGGGGTGGCGCTGCGATTGAAACAGGCGTGGACGAGGCTGACGTGTACCTGCGGTCCCGCCAGCGGAACGTTCGAGCGGCCGGGGAAGTCGAGCGCGAGGTTGCCTCTCCAGAGCGGTGAAAAGGAGTCGGGACTGCGGGCGAGGGTGGCCGAGCCGGAAAAGGGCGCCGGCAGGCTCAGCCGCGCCGTCTCCAGGTTCGGATCGAAGCGGAAGGCGTTCGCGGGAGCGACCCCTTCGACGGTCCGATGGATCAGGATCTTGTCGCGGCGCTCCCGGATCTCGGCCGAGAAGATGGCCCGGCTCCGCGCATGGTTCTTGTTGACCTGAAACGACAGGGTGCGCCCATGAGTGAAGGAAATACCGCGGATCCTTGCTCCAACCTCGCCGGGTCCTCTTGATTCCCCATAGCCAGTTCCGCCGCCGCAGAAGCTCGTAAGCAACGGACGCAGAGGCACCTGCGTCTCACGAATCGACGTGAAGCCCTCCTCGCCCTTGAATTCGAGGCTCCCTTCGTAGACGCCAGGTTCGTAGGTGAACGTGTCGCCCCCGCTGCATTTGAGGCGGATCGTCTTCTCCCGCCCCGAGGGGTTGAGGTGGAGATCCACCCTCCCCAGCGAACCCAGATCGGCTTTGACCGTGGTGTCGGTCAGCCGTACCGGGGCGCCGTAAAAGGCTCCGACCCTCTCGCGAGTGACGCTGATCCCGATCCGTTCCCTTTCTTCCAACGGATCGGAGTAGGCATAGATCCCGATCGAGTAGCCGTTGCTCCCCTTGAGCTGGAAGGCCACTGAGCGGCCTGGAAATTCGGAGGCGTCGTAGTGGACGGACTTCTCAGCCGCGGCGGGTGGCGCGAGGACGCCGACGGTCAGAACCGCCAGGCAGAGACACAGAATCAATCGCGATCTCACTGGTCGGCGATCCTATGGGAGCAACGGCGACCGAGCCGATGCACCGAATCTGATTCGATAGCCGCCGATGGCAGTCAGCGCCCAGTACAGCGTCACGATCCGCGTCGAGCTCGACGCGCGGCAGGAGCCGCTTGGGCGGCTGACTGCGGCGATCGCTGAGGCTGGCGGGCAGCTGCAGGGCGTCGACCTGGTTCCGGGCGCCGGACCGGAGGGGAAACGGGTCCGCGAGTTCACGATCGACGCCGCCGATCGCGACCACTGGGAGAAGATCCTGCGGGCGATCGGCTCGACCCGTGGCGCCCGCGTCCTCGACTACGTCGACCGGACGATGCAGATGCACCGCGGCGGCAAGATCGAGCAGCGCAACAAGTACCCGGTGAAAACGCGCGACGACCTCTCGATGGCCTACACGCCCGGCGTCGCCCGCGTCTGCATGGACATCCACGCCGACCGCAGCAAAGCCTTCGAGTACACGATCAAGAAGAACACGGTCGCCGTCGTCTCCGACGGCAGCGCCGTCCTCGGCCTCGGCAACATCGGCCCCGAGGCAGCTATGCCGGTGATGGAGGGCAAGTGCATGCTCTTCAAAGAGTTCGCCGGCGTCGACGCCTTCCCGATCTGCCTCGACACCCAGGACGCCGACGAGATCGTCCGCGCGGTCGAGCTGATGGCCCCCACCTTCGGCGGCATCAACCTCGAGGACATCTCCGCCCCCCGCTGCTTCGAGATCGAGGACCGACTGAAGGAGAGCATCGACATCCCGGTCTTCCACGACGACCAGCACGGCACCGCGGTGGTGACGATGGCGGCGCTGTTCAACGCCCTGAAGATCACGGGCAAACCGATCGAGCAGCTGCGGGTGTTGGTGGTCGGCCTCGGTGCCGCCGGAGTGGCCGTGACCAAGATGATGCTCGCCTCCGGGATCACCCAGATCGTCGGCTGCGACCGGAAGGGCGCGGTGTCGAGCGGCCGCGCCGACTACCAGTCCGGCGAGATGAACGCCGCCAAGCGCTGGTACGCCGACAACACGAACCCAGAGGTGATCCAGGGCCAGCCCGACGACGTAATCGAGGGCATGGACATCTTCGTCGGTCTCTCTGGCCCCGGGATCATCCAGCCCGAGTCGCTCGGCAAGATGAACGACGACGCGATCGTCTTCGCGATGGCCAACCCGACGCCCGAGGTGATGCCCGAGGACGCCGCCCCCTACGTGCGGATCATGGCCACCGGTCGCTCGGACTATCCGAACCAGATCAACAACGTGCTCGCCTTCCCGGGGATCTTCCGCGGCGCGCTGGACGCCGGCGCGCCGAGCATCACCGAGGAGATGAAGCTGGCGGCGGCGAAAGGGATCGCGATGGCGGTCTCCGAGGCCGACCTCGCCGAGGACTACATCATCCCCAGCGTCTTCAACCGCGAAGTGGCGCCGAAGGTCGCCGACGCGGTGGTCGAGGAGGCCAAGCGCGACGGAATCGCGCGGCTGAACGACGAGACCGGGACTTTCGCCGCAGTGGAGGCGAGCTAACTCCGTGCGGGTCCTCGTCACCGGCGCCAGCGGCCTGATCGGCTCGGCTCTGTGTGACGCGCTGTTCGCCCGCGGCGACGACGTCGTCGGCCTCAGCCGCGACCCCGGTCGCGCCCGCCGCACCAATCCCCGCGTCACCTGGCACCGTTGGGAGCCGACGCTGGAACGGCCCGACCCGGTCGCCTTCGAAGGCGTCGAGGGCGTCGTCAACCTGGTCGGCGAGCGGATCGACCAGCGCTGGACCGACGAGGCGAAGCAGAAGATCATGGAGACCCGCCGCCAGGGGACCCACAACCTGGTGCAGGCGATCAGGGCGCTGGAGCGAAAACCGAAGGTGCTGGTGAGCCAGTCGGCGGTCGGCTACTACGGCGATCGTGGCGACGAGGAGGTCGACGAGAGTGCCGGCCCCGGCAGCAGCTTCGACTCCGAGGTGACCCAGGCCTGGGAGGCGGCGGCGCATGAGCTCGACGGCAGCGAGGTGCGCCTGGTCATCGTCCGCACCGGCCAAGTGCTGACGCCACAGGGGGGGATGCTGAAAGAGCTGCTGACGCCGTTCAAGCTTGGCGTTGGTGGCCCGCTCGCCGGCGGCAAGCAGTACGTCGCCTGGATCGACCTTGAGGACGAGATCGGGATTCTGCTCTGGGCGCTCGACGGCGAGAACGTCAGCGGCGTCGTCAACGCGACCGCGCCGAACCCAGTGGCCAACAAGGAGTTCTCGAAGGCGCTGGGGCGGGCGGTGAACCGGCCGGCGGTCGCGCCGGTGCCGGGGTTAGTGCTCGACGTCAAATTCGGCAAAGAGTTCGGCCAGGTCCTGCGGGGCGGGCAGCGGGTGATCCCCAAGCGCACCCAGGAGCTCGGCTACAGCTTCAAGCACTCGGACCTGGACGAGGCGCTAGCCGGCCTGGTCTAGGACCGCCGCGCGGGGCGACGAGGAGCCCCGCTCTTCGAGGGCTTTGAGGACTTCGTGCAGGGCAGTGGCGCCGGAGCCGGCCTTGAGCCAGGCGATGTTGGCGGCTTCGACGATCGACTGGCTGAACTTCGCAGCGGGGCCGGGAGCTTCGAGATATGCGACCGAGCTCGAGTCCTCGGTGGCCCGTCGGGCATTGGCGCCGGCCACGGCCAGGTCCACCCCACCACCCGATTCAACTGGGGCGAGGCAGAGAGCCTGGACCTCGAGGTCATCGGCCTTCCCGCCTGCCTTCTCCAATGCGCCCCGCGCTTCCTTACACAGCGGTGCCGCCACGTAGACGGAGACGGTCGCGCCACCCTCCACTCCACCTTCGCCGCACCCCACGCCGAGGGCGACGACCGCAAGCAGGAGAGCACCGGCGCAGAGGGCTGGAAGGCGGTTCACGGGAAGCGATCCTAAACTCGCCGGGATGCGTATCGGTGTACTGACTGCAGGAGGGGACTGCCCGGGGCTGAACGCGGTGATCCGCGCCGTCGCCCGCTCGGCGATGCAGCGGGGGGACGAGACGATCGGAATCCGCCGTGGCTACCGCGGCCTCGCCGAGGGCGACTACCTCCCCCTCGACATGCCCCGCGTCACCGGGATCCTCCACCAGGGCGGGACGATCCTCAGCACCTCCAGCTACGAGCCAATCCGCGAAGGCGCGGTCGAGGAGGTCGCCGCCGCCTTCGAGGAGCAGCGCCTCGACGCGGTCGTCGCGATCGGCGGAGAGCACACGATGGAGATCACCCGTCAGCTCCATGTCGACCACGGGCTGCCGCTGATAGGCGTCCCGAAGACGATCGACAACGACGTCGGCGGCACCGACTTCACCTTCGGCTTCGACACTGCCGTGCAGATCGTCACCGACGCGATCGACCGCCTCCACACCACCGCCCAGTCGCACGACCGGATCATGGTGGTCGAGGTGATGGGCCGCAACACCGGTTGGATCGCCGCCTACGCGGGGATTGCCGGCGGCGCCGACTGCATCGTCATCCCCGAGCAGACGACCACGGTTGAGGAGATCTGCGGGGACGTGACCCGCCGCCACGACCGCGGCAAGGACTTCTCGATCATCGTCGTCGCCGAGGGCGCCAAGCTCGCCTTCGCCAGCGGCGAGGAACGCCTGATCCAGCCGATCAAGGAGAGCGACGAATACGGCTACCCCCGCCTCGGCGGCATCGGCGCGGCGCTGGCGGCCGAGCTGGAGCGTCTGACCGGCTACGAGGCCCGGGTCACCGTGCTCGGACACGTCCAGCGCGGCGGCACCCCGACCTCGACCGACCGCGTCCTCGCCACCCTCTACGGCGCCCATGCCTACGAGATGGCGAAAGCGGGCGAATTCGGCCGCATGGCCGCCATCCACGGCACCGAGATGACCTCGGTGCCGCTGGCGGAGGCGGTCAAGGTCAAGCAGGTCGACCTGGGGATGATCGAGATAGCAAAACGGTTCTTCACGTGAGAGGGTGGCGGCCATGAACGACACGCCCGACCTTCAAGCCGTTACGCAAATCCAGCAGCAGATCTGGTCCAAAGGCGACTTCGCGATGGTCGCCGGGATCGTCTTCAACGCCAGCGAGAACCTCGCCGAGGCGCTCGACATCGTCCCCGACGAGCGGGTGCTCGACGTCGCCTGCGGCAGCGGCAACGGCGCGATCTCGGCGGCGCGGCGCAGCTGGGGCGGGACGGTCGGCGCCGACTATGTCCCGGCGCTGCTGGAGCGCGGCCGCGAACGCGCGGCCGCCGAGAGGCTCGACGTCGAGTTCGTCGAGGCCGACGCCCAGGACCTGCCCTTCGATGACGCCAGCTTCGACGTGACGATGTCGATCTTCGGGGCGATGTTCGCCCCCGACCAGCCGAAGACCGCCGCCGAGTTGCTGCGGGTGACGAAACCGGGCGGCCGGATCGGGATGAACAACTGGACGCCCGCGGGAAGCGTCGGCCAGATGTTCGGGACGATCAGTAAGCACGCACCGCCACCGCCCGGCGTCGAATCGCCCTTGCTCTGGGGCACCGAGGACCGCGTCCGCGAGCTCTTCGGCGACGGCGTCTCCGACATCCGCTTCGAGCGACGCATCTCGCGCCAGCCCTTCCGCTCCCCCGAGCACTACATCGAGTTCTTCCGCACCTACTTCGGCCCGACCCAGATGGCCTACGAACGAGTCGGGCCCGAGGGCGAGCAAGCGCTGACCGACGACCTGCTCTCCTTCCTGAAGAAGGCGAACACCGCCGGCGAACGCGCCATGGTCCTGGAGGCCGAGTACCTCCAGGTGATCGCTACTCGCGCCTAGCGCGACTAAGCGTCTGACTTCTGCGGCTGCGCGACGCGAACCAAAGCGCCAATCAGGAGCACGCCGAAGAAGATCAGTCCAGCGACGCCGCCACCCTGGCCGAGCCAGCCATAGGCGGTGACCATCGCGGCGATCGCGAGAAAGAGGGTTACGACCATGCCCATATCGCGGCGCATCCTATCCAGCGAGGGCGACGCGCGTCTCGCTCAGGAATGAGGCGACGGCGTCGGCGGCACCCTGGGGCGAGCCGCCCTCACCCGCAGCGCGGACGAGGCGGCTGCCGATGATCACCCCGTCGGCGAGCCGGCCGACCTGGGCGGCCTGCTCGGGGGTGCCGATCCCGAAGCCGACGGCGACTGGCGTCCGCGCGTCGGCCTTCGTCGCCTCGACCAGCTCGGTGAGGACAGGTGGCAACTCGTTGCGCTCGCCGGTAGTACCGACGGTGGAGACGACGTAGACGAAGCCCTTGGCCGCCCCGCAGATCCGCCGCCGCCGCTCGGCCGGCGTGGTCGGCGCCAGCAGTGGCACCAGGGCCAGCCCCTCGGCCGCGAACGCCTCCCGCACCTCCCCCGCCTCGTCCAGCGGCAGGTCGGGCACGATCACCCCGGCGGCCCCGGCGGCGCGAGCCATGCGGGCGAACTCGGTGGCACCGCCGTGGGCGAGCACCATGTTGGCGTAGGCCATGAAGACAACCGGCACCCGCTCGGAGATCGCTTGGCAGACCTCCAGCGCCGTCGCCAGCGTCGCCCCTGCTTCCAAAGCTTTCGTCGCCGCGGCATGAATCGCCGGGCCGTCAGCCAGCGGGTCGGAGAACGGCACCCCCAGCTCAATCAGATCCGCCCCGGCATCAACGTAGGCCTCCGCCACGGCTAGCCCAGTCTCCCGGTCGGGGTAGCCGGCCATCATGTAAGGCATCAAGGCCGCCCGCTCTTCAGCGGCGGCCGTCTCGAAGGCCGCTGCGATCCGCTCCTCCCCGTTCACGGCAGGACGTCGCTCGGGGGTTTGAGGCGGGCGGTTGCCTCTGCCATGTCCTTGTCGCCACGACCCGAGAGGCAGAGGACGTCGAATCCGCCCTCACCGGGGTTCTCCAGCAACCAGGCAATCGCGTGTGAGGACTCCAGCGCGGGAATGATGCCCTCGAGGCGGGAGAGTTCCTGGAACGCCGCCAGCGCCTGCTCGTCGGTGACGCCGACGTAGGTCGCGCGGCCGCTGTCGCGGAGGTAGGCGTGCTCGGGCCCCACCCCCGGGTAGTCGAGCCCAGCGGAGATCGAGTGGGCCTCGAGGATCTGCCCCTCCTCGTCGGCGATGATCGAGGAGAGGGAGCCGTGGAGAACCCCGGTCGTCCCCGCCTGCAGCGAGGCGCCGTGGCGCTGGCTGTCGAGCCCCTCCCCCGCCGCCTCGACGCCGACCAGCGCCACCTCGGCGTCATCGACGAAGGGCGTGAAGATCCCGATCGAGTTGGAGCCGCCGCCGACGCAGGCGATCACCCGTCCCGGCAGCGAGCCCTCGACGGCCAGTGCCTGCGCGCGCGCCTCTTCCCCGATCACCCGCTGCAGGTCGCGGACCAGCGCCGGGTAGGGCGCCGGCCCGACCGCCGAGCCGATCACGTAGTGGGTAGTGGCGACGTTGGCTACCCAGTCGCGGATCGCCGCGCTGACCGCCTCCTTCAGCGTCCGCGCCCCGGCCTCGACCGGCGCCACCTCGGCCCCGAGCAGCCGCATCCGCTCGACGTTCGGCGCTTGGCGGCGGATGTCCTCGGTGCCCATGTAGACGACGCATTCGAGCCCGAGCAGGGCGCAGGCGGTCGCAGTGGCAACCCCGTGCTGGCCGGCGCCGGTCTCGGCGATCACCCGCGGCTTGCCCATCCGCGCCGCCAGCAGCGTCTGGCCGAGCGCGTTGTTGATCTTGTGGGAGCCGGTGTGAGCGAGGTCCTCGCGCTTCAGGTACACCCGCGAGCCGACCCGCTCGGACAGACGTTCGGCCGGGTAGAGCGGCGTCGGGCGGCCGATGAAGTCACGCCGCAGCTGGTCCAGCCGCGCCATGAAGTCGGCGTCCTCGCGCGCCTCGGTCCAGGCGGCAGTCAGCTCGTCGAGCGCCGGGATCAGCGTCTCCGGCACGTAGCGCCCCCCGTAGGGGCCGAACCTCTGCTCGATCGTGCTCATGCCTCGGCGCCGACCGAGTTCGCTGCCTCGAAGAAAGCGGTCATCGCCGCGTGGTCCTTGCGCCCCGGCTCGATCTCGACGCCACTAGCGACATCGACCGCGAAGGGATGGACGATCGAAACCGCCTCGGCGACGTTCTCCGCCCGCAGCCCGCCGGCGAGGATCGCCGGTACTTCCGAGCGGTGGTCGCGGAGCAGCTCCCAGTCAAAGCTCTCGCCGGTCCCGCCCCACATCCCCTTGCCGCGCCGGTCAAAGAGGTGGAAGTCGGTGCGGAACGCCTCGGCGGCGTGGACGTCGGCGGCGCTCGCCACATGGATCGCCTTCGCCACCTTGACCCCGGTGCGCCGCGCCACCTCGCCGCAAAATGAAGCACCCTCAGCCCCATTCAGCTGCACCATCGTCAACCCCTCATCCTCAACCGCCCGCGCAACCTCGTCCAAGGTGGGATTGACAAACACCCCCACCACCTCGCACTTGCGCCGAAAAGCAGCAGCGATCTCAGCGGCAACGGCTCGATCCACGTCCCTAGGGCTTCCATCGAAATGAATGAGCCCAATCGCCCATGCGCCGAGCCGCACAGCCTCGGCTGCGTCATCCAAATTGGTGATCCCGCAGAACTTGACGCGCATCCCCATCAGCGTACGTGAAGACGGCACTGACCCCCTCCGAACGGCTTGTACTTCTCGGGCAGAAACGCCAACGGACGACAACCCCCACCCCACCCGAGCAAGTTGAGTGAGGAGGGGGTCAGTGCCGTCCCATTGCGGGCGCTACGGATCTACCCGCCGGCTTTTGCGGGCTGGGTGCCCAGGGTGACGTCGGCGGTCTTTTCCTGACCGTCGCGGAGGATCGTAAGTTCGAGGTCATCGCCCGGCTTCGAGTCCTGGATCGTTTCGACCAGCTCTTCCATGCTCTTGACCTTCTTGCCGTTGGCTTCGGTGATGATGTCGCCGCCGAGGCGAACTTCCACACCGCCGATCGTGGCGCTGGTGTGGCCCGCTTCCAGGCCGGCCTTGTCGGCGGGGCTGCCCTTGACGACCGTCTGCACGATCACGCCTTCCGTGACCGGCAGGTTCACCGCTTTCGCCAGTTCCGGGGTGACGGTGCCGCCGGTGATGCCGAGGAAGGCGTGTTCGACTTCGCCCTTGGTTTCGAGCTGCTGGATCTCGGCCCGAATCGTGTCCATCGGGATCGCGAAGCCGATACCGACGTTGCCGTTGCCACCGCCGCCGGTCGCGATCTGGGAGTTGATCCCAATCACCTCGCCGGCAGCGTTGATCAGCGGACCGCCGGAGTTACCGGGGTTGATCGCGGCGTCGGTCTGGATCACGTGGTTGATCGAGAAGCCGTTGGGCGCCTGGATCTGCCGCTGCAGGGCGGAGACGATGCCGCTGGTGACGGTGCGATCAAGGCCGAACGGGTTGCCGATCGCGACCACCGGGTCGCCAACTTCCACTTCCGAGGAGTGGCCGAGGGTGAGCGGATGCAGTTCCTTCGTCGGCGCTTCCACCTTGAGCAGAGCGATGTCGGTGCCGGGATCGGCGCCCACCACTTCGGCTTCGTACTCCTTTTCCGATTCGCCGAGTTTGACCTGGACCTTTTCGGCGCCTTCGATCACGTGGTTGTTGGTGAGGATGTGGCCTTCGTTGTCGATCACGAAGCCTGAGCCAGTGGCGACGCCGCCGGATTCTTCTTCCGGTTCGCCGAAGGGGTTGAGGAATTCGCTTTCCTGCGGTTCCAGCTGCGATTCGATGAAGGCGACGCCGCCGCCGTCGGCCTTGTAGATCTGATTGACGACGTTGGTGTTCTTTTCTTCCTTCGCGTCGACGGGCGCGGTCAGGGGCGAGGCAACGGTCGTCGTCGAGCCGCCGCCGGAGTCGACCACGCCTGCGGCGATGGCGATCAGACCGACGACGGCGACGACGAGGCCGCCAAGGAGGGCAGAGAAGAACGGGCTGCGAAGTTTGGATTTCTGTTCGGGCATGGTCTGAGGATCGCGTAGAGCTGTGACCGCTCTCTAAATGCTCTTCAAATTTTTTCTAAATTCGCCGCCGGCTGCGGCGCGGTCCACTCAGACGAGGTGTTCGCGGGTGCTTTCGTCGGTCCCGGCCAGCTCGCGAGTCTTTGCTTCCGGGTCCGGAGCCGCCATCAAGGCGCCGCCGATCAGAACCGCATCGACCCCCACCCGGTCCAGTTCCTCGAGCTCCTGGCGGCCGGAGATCCCGCTCTCGGCGACCACCGTCTTGCCCGCCGGCACGTCTGGCATCAGCTCGAAGGTGGTGGCGATGTCGATGCTCATGTCGTCGAGGTTGCGGTTGTTGATCCCGATCACCTCGGCGCCCGCCTCGAGCGCCCGCTCCAGCTCCTCGGCGTCGTGGACCTCGACCAGGCAGTCGAGGTCGATCGAGCGCGCCTCCTTGTAGAGCGAACGCAGATCCTCGTCGCCGAGAGCGGCGACGATCAGCAGCACCGCATCAGCGCCGTTCACCGCCGCCTCATAGAGCTGATAGGGGTCGACGATGAAGTCCTTGCGGATGATCGGCAGCCCGCAGGCGGCACGGGCGGCGCGCAGGTCATCCAGCGAGCCGGCGAAGTGCGGCTCGTCGGTGAGCACGCTGAGCGCAGCGGCGCCACCGCGCTCGTAAGCGGTGACCTGGGTGGCCACGTCTGTCCCCTCGGGCGCCAGCGGACCGGCGCTTGGCGAGCGGCGCTTGAACTCGGCGATCAGCGACAGGCCCGGCCGGGTCAGCGCCTCGTTGAAGGGACGATCCTCCCTCCGCTCGGCAAGCTGCGCCTCCAAATCGGGCTGGGGAAGCTCGGCGCGCCGCGCCTTGACCCCCTCCCGGGCCCCCACGATGAGCTGGTCCATCATTCCCACGATGAAGGACTAGAGCCTAGACGGCGGAAGCGCTCGTTGCCGCGATCAGGCGCTCCAGCACGTTTGCCGCCGCGCCCGAATCGATCGCCTCGGTGGCCTTGGCAACCCCCTCCTGCAGATCAGCAGCAAGCCCGCCCGCATAGATAGCGGCGGCGGCGTTGAGCGCGACCAGATCCCGGTGCGGTCCCGGCTCCCCCGCCAAGACCGCGCGGCTGACGGTGGCGTTCTCCTCAGGGGTGCCCCCGGCGACGCTCTCCAGCTCGGCCGGCGCGAGCCCGAACTGACCGGGCTCGACGAACCACTCGGCGGTGCGACCATCGGCGACCTCGATCACCCGGGTCCGGGCCGCCAGCGAGAGCTCGTCGAGCCCGTCCTCGGCAGAGACGACCAGTGCCCGAACACTGCCGAGGGTGACCAGGGCCTCGGCGATCGTCTCCTGGTAGTGGCGGTCGGCCACCCCGAGCAGCTGGCGGTTGGCGCCGGCCGGGTTGGTCAGCGGGCCGAGGAAGTTGAAAATCGTCCGCACCCCGAGTGCTTTGCGGGCGGGGACGACGTGTTTCATCGCCGCGTGGTGTTTAGGCGCGAACATGAAGCCGAAGCCGACCTCGTCGATGCAGCGACCGACCTGCTCGGGCTCGATTTCGATGTTCACCCCGAGCGCCTCGAGCAGGTCGGCGGAGCCGCACTTGCTCGTGTTCGAGCGGTTGCCGTGCTTGGCGATCGCGCAGCCGGCGCCGGCTGCGACCAGCGCCGCCGTGGTCGAGACGTTGAAGGTCGAAGGGCCGCCGCCGGTGCCGCAGGTGTCAACCAGGTCGTCGCGCTTGGTCGGGACCGGGGCCGCCAGGCCACGCATCGTCCGCGCCAGGCCCACCAGCTCCGGCACCGTCTCCCCCTTCGCCCGCAGGGCGATCAGGAAGGCGCCGGTCTGGATCGGGTCGGTCCGCCCCTCCATGATCTCGCTGAGCACCGCCGAGGCGTGGTCGGCGGTGAGGTGGTCGCCGGCGCAGACGGCGTCGATCGCGCGGCTGACTACGTCGTTAGGCATCTCAGCTCTCCCCGATGAAGTTGGCCAAGAGGTGCTTTCCCTGCGGGGTGAGAACGGACTCGGGGTGGAACTGGACGCCCTCCACCGGCAGCTCGCGGTGCCGGGCGCCCATCACCACGTCGCCCAGCGTCGCGCTCAGCTCCAGCTCCCCGGGCAGGTCGGGGTCGGCGATAAGCGAGTGGTAGCGACCGGCGACCATCGGGCTCGGCAGGCCGGCGTAGACCGACTTGCCGTCGTGCTCGACCTCTCCCTCCTTGCCGTGGATCGGCTCGCCCTGGACGACGCGGCCGCCGAAGGCCTCGACCATCGCCTGGTGCCCGAGGCAGACGCCGAGGACAGGCGTTCCGGCTTCGCCGAAGGCGCGGATCGCCTCGCCAGAAATGCCGGCCTCGGCCGGGGTGCACGGTCCCGGGGAGACGACGAGGCGGTCCGGCTTGCGCGCCAGCAGCTCCGCGACCGTCGCCTTGTCGTTGCGCACGACTTCGACCTCCGCCCCGAGCTCGCCCAGGTACTGGACGAGGTTGTAGGTGAAGGAGTCGTAGTTGTCGATCACGAGCACCCGCATCTGGCTCACGCCCAATCCGGCTGTTCGCAGGCGACCTCGACGGCCCGGAAGACCGCCCGCGCCTTGTTGACCGACTCGACGTACTCATAGCTCGGCTTCGCATCGGCGACGGTGCCGCCGCCGGCCTGCACGTGTAACTGCCCGTCCTTGCAGACCACGGTGCGGATGTGGATCGCGGTGTCGAGATCGCCGTTCCAGGAGAGGTAGCCGACGGCGCCGCCGTAGCCACCCCGCTTCGTCTTCTCCAGCTCGTCGATGATCTGCATCGCCCGCACCTTCGGCGCCCCCGAAAGGGTGCCGGCGGGCAGCGCCGAGCGCAGCACGTCGAGCGCGCTGACGCCGTCTTTGAGCCTGCCGGAGACCTGGCTGACGATGTGGAGGACGTGCGAGTAGGTCTCGACCACCATCAGCTCGTCGACCTTGACGCTGCCGTATTCGCAGACGCGGCCGAGGTCGTTGCGGCCGAGGTCGACCAGCATCACGTGCTCGGCCCGCTCCTTCGGGTCGTTCTTCAGCTTCTCGGCGAGCTGGCGGTCCTCGTCCTCGCTGCCGCCGCGCGGGTAGGTGCCGGCGATCGGCCGCGTCTCGACCCGATCGCCGATCACCTTCACCAGCGGCTCCGGTGAGGCACCGGCGATTTGGAAGTCCCCGAACTCGAGGAAGTACATGTAGGGGGACGGGTTGACCGCGCGCAGGCCGCGATAGACGGAAAAGGCCTCGACCGGGGCCGGGGCCGAGAAGCGCTGCGAGGGAACGACCTGGAAGGCGTCACCGGCGTGGACGTACTCGACGATCCGCGCCACCGCGGCTTCGAACTCCTCCCGCTCCATGTTCGACTCGAACCGCGGAGCCTCTGACGTGACCGGGTGCTCGGGCAGCGGCACCGCCCCGCGCAGCCGCTCGCGCATCTCGGCGATTGTCGCCGCGGCGCGTTCGTAGGCGGCGTCGACGCTGTCGTCGTCCTCGACGAAGGCGCAGGCGAGGATCGTCAGCTCGTGGCGGAGGTGATCGAAGACCAGCATCGCGTCGGTCACCATCAGGGCCAGGTCAGGCAGGCCGAGCTGGTCCGGGTTCGGCTCACCCAGCGGCTCCACGGTCCGCACCAGGTCGTAGGCGAAGAAGCCGACGGCGCCGCCCGCGAAGGGCGGCAGCCCCTCGACCGGCGCCGGCCGGTACTCCTGCATCCGCGCCGCTACCGCCGCGTAGGGATCGGGGGCGGGCTCGGTATGACTCGGCGGCTCGCCGGCGGCGGCCTCCTCGCCGCTCCACTCCGAGAGCGTGCCCTCGCTCCAGCGCAGCAGCGCCCGCGGCCGCAAGCCGACGAAGGAGTAGCGGCCCACCTGGCCCTGCTCGGCCGACTCGAGGAGGAAGCAGGGCGCTCCCTCCGGCTCGCCCGCGCGCAGCTTGAGGAAGGCGGAGACCGGCGTCTCGCAGTCGTCGACGAAGCGCGCTCGCACCGGCACCACATTGCCCTCGCGGGCGAGCTCGCGCGCCTGCTCCAGGCTCGGCTCGAGCCGGATCTCAGAATCAGCCGCTACGCGCATTCAGCACCTCCATCACCTTCGCCTGCGAAACCCCGCGTGAGGCCAGCAGGACGCTGAGGTGGTAGAGGATGTCGGCGGCCTCTTCGGCGACCCGCTCCTCGCTCTCTTCCCGCGCGGCGCGGACGACCTCCTCGGCCTCCTCCTCGACCTTCTCGCCGATCAGCCCGCGATCGTCGAGCAGCTTCACCGTGTAGCTGCCGTCGGGCCGCTGCAGGGCGCGGTGGCGGATCGTCCGCTCAAGGGCGGGTAACGCTTCGTAGGTAACCGGGAACGGCTCGCCCTCCGCCGGCGGCGCGTCCTTGCGGGGCGAGGCGGAGCCGAGCACCTCGCGATAGAAGCAGCTGCGCTGGCCGGTGTGGCAGGCCGGACCGGCGGGGTCGACCAGCGCCACCAGCGCGTCACCGTCGCAGTCGTAGCGGAGCTGGCGCAGGTGCATCAGGTTCCCCGAGGTTTCGCCCTTCTTCCAGAGTTCGTCACGCGAGCGGCTGTGGAAGTGCAGGTCGCCGGTGTCCAGCGTCAGTTCCAGGGACTGCGAGCTCATGTAGGCAAGCATCAGCACCTCGCCCGAGGCGAAATCCTGGACAACGCACGGCACCAGCCCCTGCTGGTCGAATTCAATTTCAGGAAACATCCGGGGAATCGTAAACGGCGCCCAGGGCGCCCTCCGGCTACTCGATGCCGAGCCGGTCGAGCAGGTCCTCGTCGCGGCGCCAATGTTTGCGGACACGGACCTGGAGATCGAGGAATACCTTGGCCCCCAGCTCGGCCTCCAGCGAGCGGCGCGCGGCAGTGCCGATCTCGCCGATCTTCGTCCCCTTCTTGCCGACCAGGATCCGCTTCTGCGACTCGGTCTCGGCCCAGATCTCGGCGCGGACGGCGACCAGCCCGTCCTCGCGCGGCTCGACCTCCAGGACCGAGACCTCGACCGAGTGCGGGATCTCCTGCCGGGTCCGGTTCAGGACCTGCTCGCGGATCAGCTCCGCCAGCAGCAGCTCGCTCGACTGGTCGCTGTGGTCCTCCGGCGGGTAGAGGTAGGGGCCCTCGGGGGCGAGCTCGCCGAGGCGCTCGAGCAGCGGTTCGAGGCCCTCGCCGGTACGGGCGCTGATCGGGAAGACCTCGTCGACGCCCTCCAGCCCGGCGGCGGTGGCGAGGACCGGGACCAGCTCGTTCGGGCCGAGGCGATCGGCCTTGTTGACGGCGCAGATCACCGGCAGCTTGGCGCCGGTGCCAAGCAGAGCCTTGACGATAAAGCGGTCGCCAGGACCCACCCCCTCCTCGCCGTTGATCATGAAGAGGACGACGTCGGAGTCGGCGAGCTCGCGCTCGACCCGTCCCTGCATCCGCTCGGTGAGGACGTCGCGGGGGCGCTGCACGCCGGGAAGGTCGACGAGGATGAGTTGGCGCTCCTTCTCGAGATCGGTGGCGACGCCACGGATCGCCCGCCGGGTCGTCTGCGGCCGGTTGGAGACGATCACGACGTGGGAGCCAACGATCGCGTTGACCAAGGTCGACTTGCCGACGTTGGGCCGGCCCGCGAGCCCGACGAAGCCGGCGCGCGTCATCTCAGGCCCGCGAGCACGCGCGCCTGCAGCGCCAGCATCTCGCCCTCGTCGCTCTCGTGGTCGTGGCCGCAAAGGTGGAGGACCCCATGGACCGCCGCCTCGGTCACGTCGGAGCAGTGCGCGGGGCAGATCGCGACGTCGCCGAGCTCGCGCGGGCCGGCGACGGGGTCGAGTTCGTCGATCGGGAAGGCCAACACGTCGGTCGGCGCGTCCTTGCCGCGGTGGTCGCGGTTGAGCTCTTGGATCCGCGCCTCGTCGACGATCTCGACCGCGAGGTGCCCGTCATCCACCCCGGCAGCGTCAAGTGCCGCGGCGACGGCGCTGCGCAGGTCTGAAGGGACGTCGTTCAGGTCGACCGTCACGAACGCGGCGTCGGCCCGTGTTCGGCCCGCGCCCCGCGCTCGCGGGAGTCGTGGGCGTCATGAGCGTCGTAGGCGGCGACGATCCGCTGCACCAGCTTGTGACGGACGACGTCCTCGCCGCCGAAGCGGACGAAGGAGATGTCCTGGACGTCACTGAGGATGTCGCTGACCGCGATCAACCCCGAGCGCTGGTCGGTCGGCAGGTCGATCTGGGTGACGTCGCCGGTCACCACCATCCGCGAGTTGAAGCCGAGCCGGGTGAGGAACATCTTCATCTGCTCGGGGCTGGTGTTCTGGGCCTCGTCGAGGATTACAAAAGAATCATTAAGCGTTCTTCCTCTCATAAAAGCCAGCGGCGCCACCTCGATCACGTTGCGCTCGAAGTAGCCGTTGACCCGGTCGGGGTCGAGCATGTCGAAGAGGGCGTCGAAGAGCGGGCGCAGGTATGGGTCGACCTTGGCCTGGATGTCGCCAGGCAGAAAGCCGAGGCGCTCACCGGCCTCGACCGCGGGGCGGGTGAGGATGATCCGCTGCACCTTGCGTTCGGTCAGCGCCGCCGCCGCCATCGCCACCGCGAGGAAGGTCTTGCCGGTTCCCGCCGGGCCAATCCCGAAGGTGATCGTGTGGCGGCGGATCGAGTCGACGTAGCGTTTCTGGTTCAGCGTCTTCGGCGCCACTTTGGTGTTGCGGTGGCGCCAGACGACGTCGTCGAGGATCTCCGCCGGGCTCTCGTCGGCATCGAGGGCGCCGGTCACCGCTTCGATCGTGCCCGGGGCGACTTCGTGGCCCTGCTCGATCAGCTCGACCATCTCGTCGACCACGGTCGCCGCGGCGGCGACGTCGTCGGGGTCGCCCTCGAGCGTCAACACGTTGCCGCGCAGATGCAGGTCGGCGTCGAGCCGGCCCCGCAGCGCCCGCAGCACGGTGTCCTCCGATCCGGCCAGCTCGGCCGCGACGGTGTTGTCGAGGGTCAGCTGTCTGCGGGCCAATTACTTACCCAACCCAATCAACCCAGCCTCTGCCGCACCGCGGCGCTGACCCGCTTGCCGTCTGCCCTGCCGCCGACCTTCGGCATCAACGCCGACATCACCTGGCCCATCTGCCGCTGCTCGGTGGCGCCGGTCTCCTCGACCGCAATCTGCACCAGCTCCGCCAACTCCTCGTCGGAGAGTTGCTGCGGCAGGTAGCCCTCGATCAGCTCGGCCTCGAAGCGCTCGGAAGCCGCCTGCTCGGCCCGCCCGGCGCCCTCGTAGGCCTCGGCCGCCTCGACCCGTTTCTTGCGCTCGCGCTGCAGCACCGCGACCTCGTCGCCCTTGCCCAGCTTCGCGTCCTGCTGCAGTACGTCGACGATCAGCCGCAGCGCCCCCGCCCGCTCGCGATCGCGCGCTTTCATCGCGGTCTTCACATCATCCTGCACCTGCTCGAGAACGCTCATCGGCTTAAGGGTAGACGGCAGCGTCCGGGGTAACGGCGAGGCCCTTGGAGACGAGGTCGGCGATGTCAACGCTGACGAGGGTCCAGCCGTTGACGTTGGCTGCAGCCACGTAGGCCGCATCGTAGGCACTGAGACCTCGTTCGCCGGCGATTGAGATAGCCAGGTCCATCGAGGACGGCTCGGGCCGTACAAAACGCTTGCCGCTGCAGCGCCTGACGATCAACTCTGAGATGTATCGCGCCTCGCGTCGCCACTCTTTCCGGACACCAAGGACATTGGCAACCTCGTACAGCGTCAGATCCATCGCCGCTACGGGCTGGTCAAAGGCGAACACGAGCGATCTGGCTGAATCGTGAAAGGGGTCCGAGGAGTCCACAGCTCCAACCCAAACGCCAGCATCGAGGAGAAGCGTGCTCAACGAGAATCCCGATCTTCACGAATCATTTTCGTCGCGTCCCCACCCATGGGCCTGGTGGCAAGTTCGAGCAGGCGCCGCATCTCCGCCTGTTCCTCGTCCTCGAGGTAGTCGAGCTCCCGCTCAGCCAAGTTCTGCAACAAGCCACTCCTACTCAGGCCGCGTTTCTTGGCAAGTTCATCGACTCGTTCGAGCAACTCGTCTGGAAACGAGATCATCACCTTGGCCATCGACCGAAGATATACGGTATTGCCAGTTGTCATCACGGCAGGCATGCCCCCAGCCTGCCTGGCTACAGCGCACGTGTGGTGCGCAAGAAGCAAATTTTCTGCGGCAACTTCGCGGCAGAAGCGTCAGATCGACTCGATCTCGACCCGCTCGACGTCTCCGAGCGGCATCTGCAGGAAACGGGTGCCGATCGCGTGGAAGGCGTCGGGATCGCCGGTACAGAGGAAGTCATAAGTGCCCTCACCCTGCGGCTCGCGCGCCAGAGCTGACCCCTCCAGGGTCCGCTGCACCGCGGCAGCAACCGCGTGGCCGCCGCTGACCAGCCGCACGTCACGCCCGAGAATGCGCTGCAGCATCGGCGCCACCAGCGGGTAGTGGGTGCAGCCGAGGATCAGGGTGTCGACTTCGGCCTCCTTCAGCGGCGCGCAGTAGGAGCGGGCCATCGCCATCGTGTCCTCGTCAAAGAGCGAGCCGTTCTGGATGAAGGGGGCGAGGTCGGGAGCGGCGACCTCGATCACATCCAGGCCACGCCCGATCGCTTCCAGGGCATGCCGGTAGGCGCCACTCTCGACCGTGTTCGGCGTTGCCAGCACCCCCACCCGCGCATTGGCGGTAATCGCCGCGGCGATCTCGGCCTGCGGCTCGACCACCGGCACCACCTCCACCCCGCGCGCGGCGGCGACCTCCCGCGCCACCTCCTCACCCACCGAGGTGGCGGTGTTACAGGCGATCACCAGCAGCTTGGCGCCGCGGTCGAGCAGCAGGCCGGCGATCCGGCGGATGCGCTCGCGCAGCTCGTCCGGGTTCTTGTCCCCGTAGGGAAACATCGCCGTGTCGCCGAGGTAGAGGAAGTCCTCCTGCGGCAGCGAGACCAGGCACTCGTGCAGCACCGTGAGGCCGCCGACCCCCGAGTCGAAGACGGCGACAGGAAGCTCTCGATCGGATCCCGCCACGCCCGCCTATGGTCGCAGGAGAAGCCGGCGCGGGACCGCACCGCCGTCGTGGGCCTTTATTGGGGTCTGCCAATAAATGTCGAGAAACGTCAAGCGCCCTCCTGCGTCGCGCGCAGATGCCGGGCGAATCTCGGCACCGTAAAGTCGATCT